>Ga0181525_10001829_pt1 | contig 17901 bp, 16 predicted proteins | sample PEATcosm2014_Bin_48_FD_121100 | JGI IMG/M metagenome (GOLD analysis project Ga0181525, IMG submission 121100) | Peatland microbial communities from MTU Mesocosm Facility, Houghton, MI, USA - PEATcosm2014_Bin06_10_metaG | ecosystem: Environmental > Terrestrial > Soil > Wetlands > Peat | place...
CATTCGAATCGCGAATGACAGTGGAATCAACGCTAAACAAATCCAGGACAACACAGCCGGCCTCACCAGCAGGATCAACAACGGCCACACCAGATAAAATTGCTCTTCTACCGCAAGACTCCAAAGATGCCCCAGGTAAGGATCCGTCAGCATGGTATTGGGGCGAAAGTTTTGCACGTAGCTCAGATACCACCAGGGATTGACGCGCGCCACCGGATCGATGCCTCCGAATAAGTGCTGCAGATATCGCGAGCCCAGGAACACCAGGGCCAGATAGCCGTAATATAGCGGGAAAATGCGCAGGATGCGGCGCGCATAAAAGGTGGAAAAGTAATTGGGCGAATTGCGGCTGTCGAGAAGGATGCCAGTGATCAAAAAGCCTGACAGCACGAAGAATAAGACTACGCCGCACCAGCCGACGTCGAACAGCTTGAATAAAATGTATTCGACGCGGAAGCGCGCGTTCAATAAAAACCGGAAGTGATGGAAAAGGACGACGAGAATCGCAATTCCGCGAATTCCATCCAGAGCGGGGATGTAGCGTTCGTGAAATGTGTCCGCGACGGCCGGAGGAGAACTCATTGCGGTCGCGCGGTTCGAGCTGCAAGGTCGCGGCGCAGATAATAGTGCTCCGCAAAACGGTCGGCGAAGTGCACGTAATAGGTGTTCACGAAAGACGCGATTTCCGGGAACTGCTGGAAGTTATAGGTCGCCCCATCCTTGAAGGCGAACGATGCTGGTCCAACCGCGTCAATAAAGATCTCGGGTGGAGTTTCACGCAGGTCGTGAAGGAACCGTTTCCGGTAGTAAGCGCTGATCACTGGCCAGCGGAAAAAGTTTGCCATGTTCGTATCCCGTGTGGCCGGCAGCCTTGCGGAATCCAGGTAAGGCGCCACCGTCCAGCCCCAAACCACGATCTGTCCGTCGGGGGTGGTCATGGACCGGATGAAATCGCCTTCCGGAGTCCGGATGGTCTGTTGGGCGAATCGGAAGACATGGTCGTCCTGAGTGCCCCAAAGATAAGCTTGACCGGCGGCCGTTAAAACCACCAGAAGAGCCACGAATGCAAGGGCGGATGGGCGCTCGACCGCGGGCGAGGAACCGCTCTCAACCTGCCGGATCAACATCCAACCGATAACGGTACCGAGCGGGATGAACAAGAATAGCAGGTAATGCGGAAACGGGCGGTGCGCTTCATAGACGGCGAACATGGACGCCAGCGTAAATAACAAAGCCAATAAACCGAACCACCGCGCTGGGTCCTTCCCCAGCGGCGCTTCACGCCAGCGCAGCAGAATGTATAGGGGCGCCGTCGCAACCGCAATTAATGCTAAATAGCTGGAGATCGCGGAGAAATTGGAGACATAGAAAAACAGCGCCACCGAAATTGCCGCGGCGCCGGCAATGGCGGCTTGCATGAATACCACTGAGGGCCTGGACGCTGGCGGGCGCAGCCTCAGATAAATGAAGCCCGCCGAAACGCCGAGAAAAGTAAACAGAAACACCCGCACATCGTCGTAGGCCCCCAGATAGGCCAGCAACTGCGGCATATCCGTAACAAACCTGGTCTGGATGTCGGCGTAATACACGTTGGTGACGATGTAGCTCATCCAGAAGTCGCGCCAAACTCCGGTTGCCAGGCAGAACGCCGCATGCAACACGGGCAATGGCGCAACGCCGGCGAGAAAAAACAGAACCGGCCTCCCTAGGCTGCCCGCGCTGCCTGCCGCGTAAATATACGCGATCGCGACCAACGCCAGGGTAGCCATCACCGGCGCCGCCTGCAATTTTGCAAAAAACGCGGCGGACGAGACCAAGCCGATGACAAAAATCGGGAAGCGATAGCCGGTGGGACTGCGCAGCACTCGAACCGCGGCGTACAGAGCAATGGCCACAAGCAATACCGGCACATCTTCCGAGCTATATTCCACTAAACCTACATTCTTGAACGCCGCAAACATTCCGGCTATGGGAAGAATCGCAAGTCGCGCGATTTCATCCGGAGCAATCAGCCGGATAGTGGCATAGAGCAGCCAAATGCAAAGAAAGAGCATCGCGATCGAGATTACCCGGCTGGATGCGAAGTCCGGCGAAATCCCGAAAACGGCCGGTAACATGAGCGGATAGATATTCACCGGCCCGCTGGTGCCGCAATCGTCGGCGCGAAAAAAGTCCGCATCGTAGAAGAGCTTATCTGCCGACGCGAGGAATTGCCCTTCATCGGGATTGAACTCCGGTTCCAGTAGCGTGGGATACCGGCAAAGTAAAAAACACGCCGCCACGCTGGCGAACAGCAGGGCCCGTGAACACAGCCAGGCCGGGATATGCGTACCAAAGGATCGATCGCGACGCCGCAAATAATTGAGCGCCACCAACACGGTTGGAATCAGCAAGGCAATTTCGCAAAATGTGTACCACGCGGAGAATGCCTGTTGCGGGCCGCCGTAGTGCTTCACAAACCGGCTGAATAAACCATAAAGCACGGGCCGGAGCGTAGAAGGCGCGTCCAATGGCTGCGGAATGAACCCCGCCATCCGCCATACGCAGAAAACTGCGGCGAGCAGGCCAACCAGCCAGACGGCGGCTTGTTTCATGCGGCGCCGAGTCCCCGCCGTGCTTTCCAGCGGGCTGTCTGCTTGCCGCGGCTGATCGACGCTGGATTCAAGAACGCGGTCCATTACCGTTTACTTTACACTCCCTAATGGCCGCCGCTCGGCCTATTCATAAAACTCCAACCAGCCAGGATTCTCCCGCAGCCAAACAATTGTGCGCGCCAGTCCGTCAACAAGCGTAGTCTGTGCAGCCCAGCCTGTATCGCGCCGAATGGCCGTTGCATCACCCACCCACACGCCTGTATCCCAGGCTCGTGGAGGCATTGCGCCCCACGCCGGCTGAACCGTCACATGGAGCAGCTCTCTGGCCGCCGCCACTACCTCGGCGATGGTGGCCTGCCTTCCGCTGCAAACGTTATAAACCGCTCCGGGAGCCAAATGTTTTTGCGATGCCAGTTGAATGAGGGCCTCCACGGCGTCGTCGACATAAACGAAGTCGCGCGCCGTATCCGGGGACACCAGCGGCGGCAACTCACCGCGCAAGCAGTGTACCAGCAGCGTAGGGACCAGACGCGTGGGCTCCTCATAAGGTCCATAGATCGAATAGAGGCGCGCCGTGACGGCGTGAAAATGGCGCTTTCGCGCAGTGAACTGGCAGTAGTGCGTGGCCGCTGCCTTGGTGATGGCGTAGTGGCTGTTAGGCTCCAACCGCGCGTCTTCCCGGCTGGCCTGCGCCTGATAACCGTATTCGGAGGAAGACCCGGTCTGAACAAATGCCTCCACGCCTGTTTCAATGCACGCGTCCAGCACGTTTGCGCATCCCATGACATTCGTCGCGAGCATTTGCTCCAATCCGGTCTGGCTAGGATACGCGCCATACGCGGACAAGTGAAAAACCCAATCTGGTCTTGCGGCTGCAATCGAGCGCAGCACGGCCACTCGATCGCAAACGTCGCCCGGCGTAACATCGCACTGGACGGAGATTTCTTCCAGCCGCCAATTCGAATGCGGGGCGCGCAGTAACAGATGCACAGTGTGGCCGTCGCGGAGCAAGCGCCGCACTAGATTCGCGCCGACGAATCCGCTGGCCCCTGTGACAAAAACCCGCTTCATTCTTCACCTTCTCCCGGGTTAAATGAAGTTCTTATAATCCAGCGTCTCCAAGTACGGACGTGCGCGCAGACGGATTTCGGCTATTTGCGCCGCGGATAATTCGCGCGCGGTCTGGAGATTCACGTCCAACGTCGGAATCCGGATGGTGCCCCAAGGATAAACCTGCTCAAGCTTCTCGCCATTCCATGAAATTCTCGAAAGCGAATCGGCGGCTTCCAGACCGAGCTCTTCGCATACCTTGCCCAGTGTACTTTTCGGATCGCACATCACGTCTTCGATTCGGACAATATGAATTCGATCCGGATACTGCTCTTTATAGAGCAGCGCATAATACTGATTCAGCGTCCAACCGAGGAGATAATTTTCGAGCGGCATGGGAACCGGCCGTTTGCTGGTATCCGCAAACGCGGACCAGGGATTCCGCACCACGTGCAGAACGTGAGCATCGGGCATATCGCGCAGAATCCTGCCCGCATCCACCGTGATGATCGGGCTGTACCCTACGTAAACCTTCTCGCGCCCGGTGCGACGGTAATCCTTCCAGGCGTCGAACGTGGCTTTGAAAAACGCACTTACGTTGGCTGCCGTGCCACGCCCGGTGTGCTGAATATAGCGCTCGTAAATCTCGCAGCGCTCGTCGTCATTCATGTCGAACGGCATATGCCGGAACTTGCTGACGTGCGGGGTTCGGGCACGCACCTTACCCTCTTCGTCGATAATTGCCTTATAATCCGCGCGCGGCGACCCGTCCAGCGTAAATACCGGCCAGCGGTATTTTAATGGGAAAACACTGCTGAGCATATCGTTCACATGTTTCGTGCCGATCTGCGATTCGAAGGGATAAACGAACATTTCCGGATGGCCATCGAGGAAACGATGGGTGGTGTTTCCACCGTTCTCGTACATCGCCCCGATCATGAGAAGGCGAAAGTCGCTCATTTTGCTCCTGCGTTGTGATCTGTAAGATAGCGGTAGAAAAATGCAAGTTCCCGGCTCGTTTTGCGCGAAGGCGCTTCGAAAAGAAATCCCGGGCTCACGTTGTCGGCCATCCAGTCAATCGCGAAAATCTGATTGGCGGTCGGCCATTCGATACTGCCGAGTACCCGCGCCGTCTTCAGGGACACGGCGTGAACGCCGCAGCGGCTGTGGCGTGGATTAAGCCCCGGCGCGTATTGCGAGAAGCGCGGGATCACACGCGACGTCCCGACAAACGCGATGCCGTCTTTTATGCACAGCCCGCGCGTCCATCCCGGAAGACTGCCAATAGCCTCAAAGCGGGCATTTTGCACATAACCGAGTTCGCCATATCCGCTGTTGGCCACCCATACATCGCCTTTCCGCAATCGGGCCGAGTGGGGCCGCGTCAGCCCGGTACAAATTGGCTCCCGAGTGCGGCCGGAAAAGATCACTCCCTGACCATCTACTTTGTAATTGAGATGCCCCGGACGCAGCCTTCCGATGTGACAGGACGACGCGGAGTAGTAAGAATCCTGGAGCGTCTTGCCGGCCGCGATGGAATTGAGCTGGATATGATTTCGCTCGAAAACCGGCTGGCCTTGCCGCTCGATGCACTTGGGCCACCAGGCGCGGCAAAATCGCCCTTCCGGCTCCAGCTTCACGATACAGTTGTGACCCACGGCATTACCGAATAATTCACCGCCCACCAGAGCCAGATCATGCAGATAAAGCGATCCTGGATAAAAGGCGCTGGCAACCGGCAACAAGCGGCTGGAAGGGGGCACTCTCACGCGTGTATCGCTGCGAGAAAGCAAGCCCGAGGCCGGCATCAGAGTGTAAATCTGATTGGGGTTGCGAGTGCTGGCCAGATACATGCGGCGCGCCGCCCGATCCACTACCAGACCGGAGGGATGAGGAACTGGAAAATACGTTACGCGTGGACGCCCGCCCCGGGCGGTCAATCCCAGCGCCAGGTGTTCGTACTCGCGCGTGACGAACAGCGTGATTCCGAGTTGCTCGAGTAAACTCCACCATTCAACCGTAGCTGAACCTTCGAGCAGCCTGGGATCTACTTCGGCTGCCTCCTTCCATTGGCTCGATATCTGCGCCGGATCGCGCCATTCCGCCGCATGCCGGTCCCATAATTCCGCGATTTGCCTTCCCTGTTTCATTGTGCGGAGGAGGGCATGCCTTTCAACAATGTTTTTCGCAACTGCCAGGCGCCCCAATACATTTTAAAGGCGGAATTCAGAGACGTGGTGCTTTTCCCGGAATGCCGTTTTGAACTAAAAATCGGGATCTCGATCACGGGATAATCCGCCAGCCGGCAGATCACGTTAAATTCCAGATCGATTAAGTCGTCGTTCCGCGTTAGTTCCAAAAGCCGGGATAGCTTTCGCGAGAAGACCTTGGGAGTTCCGTTCACGTCCCAATAGGGCAGATCGAAAAGAGCGCGGCATTCCAAATTATAGAGCAGCGATCCCAGCCTTCGCCGCGCGCTGGAACGTATTTTCCGGTTGGCTTTGATCACTGCGTCGTCATGAACCGATCCATAAACCAGAGCCAGCAGTAAATCGCGCGAGGTGGTGCGCGCCGAATTAGTGAAACAGAGCAAGTCGCCACGGGCTTCGGACAAGCCAAATCGGACTGCGCGCCCCCAGCCGCCGGCGTCGATGCACAAGGTGCGGATACAATGGAACTTGGCTTGTAGCTCCTGGCAGAATTCAAGGGAACGATCGCGCCGCGGCCCGTTAATCACCGGCAGCAGTTCGTAGGGCATGTGCAGGCGTTGCAAACCGTGGACGTATTCTTCGAGCACCTCCCTGATATGAGTTTCCTGGTTGTAAACGGGTAAAACGATCGACGCTAGAGCCGAACTCACCGGGACGCACCCGCGAAAAGCGAGGATCTTCCCAGCATCGAGATAGCTTGTTCGACAATCGCACTCCGATCCAACCCGTTCCGGCGCCAGCAATCCGATTCGCTGCCGCTACGCCCGTCGGGGGACGTTCTCACCGCCAAAGGGGACAGCCGGCAACTGAGTCCTCGTGAGGCGATCACCAGAGCGACGAGCGATGCCAAGCCGCCAGAAATGCTCTGGGCTTCCACCGATATTACATGTTTAACTCCGGATAATAACGCCGCCAGATCCTCCGTCGGGTCCGGATTAAAACTAGAGACTACAGCGACGGTGGCGTGAATGGCGAGTTTATCGAGTTCCTCGGCAGCAGCTACCGCTTCGGCGCCGATCGAACCCATCGTAACAATTGCGACATCGGCGCCGTCGCGAACGGTCTCGATTCGCCCCAGCGTAAAACGTCCGTCCAGGCCGCGAACCACGGCTTTATCGTCTTTGCTCAGACCATAATAAACCGGTCCTGGAAGGGACCGCGTTTGCTCGATGGCGGTGAAGGCTTGCCCCGAATCCGCCGGTATCACCACCGTCAATCCGGGCAGCGTGCGAAGCGCGGCGATATCCTCAACCGCATGATGGCTGGGCCCGGCGTGCCCGTAGGTGAATCCGGTTCCCATTCCGATAATTCGGACCGGTAACCGATGCAAAACCGGCCCATTGCGGATAAATTCAAACGGGCGCAGGGAGGCAAATGTGGCGATGGAATAGGCGTAGGGAATAAAACCCGCTTCGGCCAGGCCCGTCGCCACGCCGATCATGTTCTGCTCCGCCACGCCTACGTTAAAAAAGCGCTGGGGAAATAATTCGCGGAACGGCTCCAGCGCCATGTACCCCAGATCGCCCGTGAGCAGGACAATCCGTTCGTCCGCGGACGCCAGCCCGCAGAGCGCCTTTACGAACGCCTTCCTCAATCCGCCGTCTCCAACTCCGCCATCGCCAGCCGGAATTCTTCTTCGCTCATAGGCAAATAATGCCAGTTGATGGGATGGTCGGGCAAGTGCGATTGAGTCAACGCCCGTCCCTCCATCATGAAAGAGACTCCGTGACCGAAGATGGTGCGGGCAAGAACGACGTGCGGAGCATCGCCGGGCCGGGACGGCGCATTCAGGCTGCTGGAAAGCTCGTCGAGCGAGTGGCCATCCACTTCGGTAACGCGCCAGCCGAACGCTTGCCACCGCTTCTCGATATTCGGAAGATCCAAAACTTCTCGGGTGCGGCCGAGGGCCTGCTGGCCATTCAGGTCGACGATTACCGTGAGATTGTGCAGCCGACGATGCGCGGAAAACATCACCGCCTCCCAGACCGAGCCCTCGTTGCACTCCGCGTCGCTGATCAGGCAAAACACGCGCCGGACGGTATGTTGCAGAATCGCCGCCAACGCCGCTCCCGCTGCAATGCTCATGCCATGGCCCAGAGATCCCGCCGAAAAGTCGATCCCCGGCGCCTGGCATTCCGGATGCACTCCCAGCAGACTTCCATCGCTGCAAAAAGAATCGAGATCGGTGCTGGTGAGCCAGCCCTTCTGCGCCAGCGCGGCATAGAGCGCTAAAGCGGCATGACCCTTGGAGAGAATGAAACGATCGCGATCAGGATCTCCCAGCGACTGGATCCGCAACACTCGTTCATACAGCGCGCAAAGAATCTCCACTACGCATAAGCAGGATCCAATATGGCCTACGTTGGCACGCTTGGACTGCTCTAAGATGATCTTCCGCATTTGCGTGGCGGCGGAATGAGTAGTCGGTATCTTCGCGGTTTGTGCTTGCACTCTAAGAACCCGAAAACTATTGGGACGCGAATCGCGGCGTTGACTCGGATGGTCAGCTTAACCCAAATAGTCAACTTTACCAATGATAACCAATGTTCGTCCAACACGCTCATGCCCTTGGCCGTGCGGTTCCCGCCGTCTCGCGAACACGTCTGCGAGGGCCAAGGCGTTCACACGACTGTAAACGCGGCACGCAGGAGTGGGTACGCCACAATATTACGCGGCGTCCTACACTAAGGGTGTGATTCTGGTTCGTTACCCGACGTTTCTATTCTGCCTGTCTTCTCTACTTCCGCGGGCCGTTCCCGCGGCAGAGCTCAAACCGGAAACTGCGGCGGCCTTCGATCGCTACGTAAAAATCACCGAGGAGGGTTTTGCCAAACGTCAGGGATCGGGCGATTTCCTGTGGCTGGACCATCATCCCGATCAGAAGTCGCTGGTCTGGCTGCGGCAAAGCGTATTGGCGCCCATGCAGACGCTGGAGAATGGCGCTCCCATCGAAGTTCCGGATGGGGTAATCCAGCATTGGGTGGGCGCCGTTTACGCCGAAGGCATGGAGACCGGGAACGTGAGCCGCATGATGCTGAACTTTCCCCAGTATAAGGACTTTTTCAAACAGCAGATCATGGAGTCCAAGCTAATCAAACAGGACGGCGATCGATATGACGTTTTTCTGCGCTTCTATAAAAAGCAGATCAGCGCTGTGGTATTGAACGTAAATGGGACCGCGAAATACACGGTGCTGGATCCGATGCGCTGGACCCTGGCGTTTCATTCCACGCACATCGGCGAGGCGGAGCATCCCAAGAACAAGAAGAAGCTGGATGAGGATCGTTCGCCCGAACAGACCGCCGGTTATTTGTGGCGATTGAATCTATATTTTCGGGTGCAGCAAGCCGACAATGGGGTCTACATTGAGTTCGAAGTGATTTCGCTGGCGCGTGAAGTACAGGGAATAATCAACCCGGCGCGGTTTCTGAACGGCTTTCAAGACTTCCCGCACGAGCTGGCGCAGGGCATGCTGGCGACGTTCGAGACCATATTCCCGAAGCCCAAACGCGGTTGACGCGCCCTCACTTCCAAACTGGACGAACCGGCTTGGCAACCAGAAAATCCGGGTTTGCCCCCGGCTTCGGCCGGAATTTCTGAACCCGTCCGGCATCCACTTCAGCGACGTACAAATTGCCCTCTTGATCCACGCTCATCCCGTGCACGCCCCACAGCCCGCCAGGAAAATCGCCCATGCTGCCCCACGAATACAGCAGGTGCCCTTGCAAATCCCACTCCACCATCTTGTTCGTCGTTCGGTCATAGGTCCAAATGGATTTGCCCGATCCAATATACAGCAAATGCAAGCTGGATGGATCGGCGTCAATCTTCCATTCGTATAAGTATTTGCCGTTTTCGTCGAACACCTGAATGCGATGATTGTTCCGATCGTTCACAAAAACACGCCGTGTAGCCGGATCTACGGCCACGCCGTGCACGTTGCTGAAGTAGCCAGGGCGCGTATCGATCGGCCCGCGCGGCGGGCCGCCCAGCTTGCCCCATTCCATCAGAAATTTGCCGTCTTTATCGAATTTCGCCACGCGCGTTCCGGTGTAGCCGTCGGAGACGAAGAACGTGCCGTCGGGCAGCCAATCGATATACGTTGGACGGTTGAAATGCGTGGCATCGGCGCCCGCCACTTCCGGCGTGCCGATGGTCTGCAGCAGCTTGCTGCCATCGTGGGTGAATTTGTAGATCACCTGCATGTTGTCGTCTACGATCCAGATGTTCTTTTCGGGATCGTAGGGGCTGATGTAGATGGAATGCGGCCGCCGGAACAGCTTATCCCATTGCTTCCATGTCTCGATGATCTTGCCGTCGCCATCCACCACCACAACGCAGTTCTCCCATTTTGCGTCCACGCCGAGCTGGCGATACGGCGGGCCCTTGATTCCGAGGTCCGGCGCTTTTCCCTCCCAGGACGTCAGCCATTCACTGGTATCGTTGTCGGTCCCGCCGGTCCCCGGCAATGAGGCGACTGTAGCATCGCGCCAAAAACCGCTTACTGGAAACGTGATGCTGGGTCCGAGCTGCGGCAGCAGAACCGGCTTCGGCGCCGCCATTTTCGGCAACTCGCCGCGAAAAAGCATGTAAATGCGGTTCGGGCTTTCGGCGAAAACGCTTTCACCCGCGCCATAGGTCCACTTCGCATTGCCAGGCAACGTGCTGACATCTTGCGGCCAATTCTTGACCACCTCGTAAGGGCCGGTCAGGTCCTCCGAACCCAGGCTTCCTGGAACCGCTGCGAATCCGGTTCCGGGTTTGGACTTGGCTTGCACGGACGACAGCCGGGCCGAGATTCCAACCCCGATTGCGATGCCAAGCGCCAGCATCATTCCGAGTGCCAGCATCAGCAACATCAGCCACATTTTTCGCATGAGTATGCTCCTCACTGACTCCGTAGAGCTCAGTGGAGAGATCATACTACGCGGAGCCAACTTGAGTGTTGGCCCTTTGTGGCTATCGGCAGCGCCCTCTAAGCGTCCGATCTCAAGATGGACTTCGATCGGGCTCGCTGTCTCTGGTGCGTTTCTTGCGCGCGCGCTTGCGAGCCAGGGCTTGTTTGACGCGTTTCTTCTGGCCCGGCTTCAAATAGAATGCGTGCCGCTTGATGTCCTTGATGATGTCCTCTTGCAGGACCTTTCTCTTAAAGCGCTTGAGCGCGCTCTCCAGGCTTTCGCCCTCATGAAGTTGAACTTCAGCCAACGGAACTCACCTCGACTATTTGCGATAACTATCTGTACTACAGCGTAGCAGTTTTCAAGCGGCGCGCCGATTCGGTTGTTGGAGGCGGACGCCACGTAATGGACGTAATCCCCCTTCACTCTCTTGACTCGCCAGACCGCTTGTGTTCCCTTAAGTTAACAAAAATCTCAGGGCCGAGGAGAAAACGAATCCATGATATTTCGCCTGTTGGTTGTGGCCTGTCTCGCGGCCGGAGCGCTCTTCGGCGATTCCATGGATTACACCCTCACCCAAACCACGCTCGACGACGGCGATAAAGGCAACACGTGCATGCCATCCTGCCAGACGTTTGAGTTCATCTTTCCTGCGTGGTCGCCTTATGGCCTGGATAATCCCACACTTCCTGCTCCAGGCACGCCCATCGAACAGCTCGACGACATTCACTGGACTTTTACGGATGGAAATTCTTTGGACCAGATCGGCGAACGGGCCGATTTTACGGGCTCCTACAACGCGCCGGACCTGGCGCCTTATCTTGGCGAAGGTTACTTCGCCATCGATGTGACGCCAACCGATCCGGGCCTTCCAGACACGCTTGGAACGCTCGAAATCACTTTTGACCAGAACGAGGTCCCGTTTCAGGCTCCCTATGATGGACCTTTGTATCCCGCCGGACTGGATGTAGGCGCTGGCCCTGTGGCGACGCCGGAGCCTGCGCTGCCATTCGCGGCTCTGCTTCCATTTGCGGGAGTGGCGATTCTCACAAAACGGCGAAGACTAAACTGCACCCGATGAAGGTGGCGGCGGCCGCCCGGCTTTACTTCGGCGGCTCCCAGAGCTCGATTTTGTTCCCCTCCGGATCCATGATCCAGGCGAACCGGCCATACTCGTAATCTTCGCGCTTGGGATCGATCTCCACTCCCTCCGCCCGCAACGCCTCCAGCAGCGCATCTAAGTTGTCCACGCGATAGTTCAACATGAACGCTGAGCCGAAGTGCTTGCTGTGCTTCTCAAACAGCGCCCATACGGTCAGGCCGCGCCGCTCGGGATTCTCATCCTCGCGCCAATGCAGCATTGCGCCGGCGCCATTGGGCTGGCTTTGGATGCCCAGGTGCTTCTCGTACCACTCATATAGCTCTTTAGGATTCTCCGCCTTAAAGAAAATACCGCCGATGCCAGTGACGCGCTTCATGCCGGGGCCTCCGCACCATTGTAACTACCGGCAGGAATACTGCGCTTAAAATCTGTAGAAGGAAGCGCCGGTAGGCTAAGATAGTAACTTACGGACATGTTATCCATCGTCATCCCGATTCACAATGAGGAGCCGTCTATCCTGCCGCTTTACGATCGGCTGACGTTGGTGCTGGAGTCGATTCAAAAACCTTACGAAATCATTGCCGTGGATGACGCCTCTACCGACCGCAGTTTCGACCTGCTGGCAAATTTAGTGGAAACCGACGGCCGTCTGAAAGTGATCCGATTGCGGCGCAATTTCGGACAAACCGCGGCTCTGTCGGCCGGGTTCGACGAAGCGCAGGGCAACGTGATCATTTCGCTGGACGGCGATTTACAGCACGCCCCGGAGGATATCCCAGCACTGCTCGCCAAGATTGCGGAAGGCTATGACATCGCGAGCGGCTGGCGCAAGGAACGCGTCGACAACGCGATCACTCGCAAACTTCCCTCGCGCATCGCGAATTGGTTGATGGCGAAATCATCGGGCGTGGCGCTGCGCGATTTCGGCACGACGTTTAAGGCGTATCGCGCCGAAGTGCTCAAAGACATCAATTTGTACGGCGAGCTGCATCGCTTCATTCCCGCGCTCGCCAGTTTCTATGGCGCGCGCATCGCCGAAGTTCCCATCCGCAATACGCCGCGCGTGGCGGGCGGCTCCCACTACGGCCTGGGCCGAACGTTCAACGTAATGTTCGACATCCTTACCATCAAGTTCCTATTGAAGTATTTCACCCGTCCGATGCACTTCTTTGGACGAATCGGGCTGGCGGCTTTCGCCGTTGGATTTATGATCCTGGGCGGGCTCGGAATTTCGAAGCTGTGGGGCAGCGGCATCATGACCGATCACGGACCGCTGATGATTCTGGGCGGGCTGTTGCTGTTGGGCGGGCTGATGATGTTCAGCACCGGTCTTCTGGGCGAAGTTTTGATGCGTACCTATTTTGAAAGCTAGGGACGCCGCATCTATGCAGTGCGAGAAGTGCGTTGCCGGCGCGAACCAGTCGCACCGGCGTAGACATCCCGCGCCACACAAACATTCCGTTTCTCAGCCGTCCACCGATCGCGTACGATACACGGAGCCCGCTGCGGACCCAAAATCAGTTCGGAGACTCGGTCTTGCGACTTAGATCTTCGGCTAAGATGATCGCCTCGGCCAGTTCCTTCATGGGACGGCGAAGCCGGCGGCTTTCGTTGCGCAGGCGCAGGTAAGCTTCTTCCTCGGTGAGGCTGTGCCGTTGCTGCAAAATGCCTTTGGCGCGTTCCACCAGTTTCCGCGTCTCCAGCTGCCGCTTCATCTCGAGGGTTTCTTCCATCAGGCGGGCATTGGTTTCCGACAAACTAGACTTAGCCACCGCGCCGCCCATCTGCTCGCCAATAAACGTCAACAAAGAGATCTCTTCGCCGCTGTGATTGTGAGTCTGCCGATGATGGACGTTGATGACGCCGATGACATCGCCCCCGCTCACCAGCGGGACCGACAGAAAGGCTTCATAGGTGTCTTCCACCAAAGCTTGAAAGCGTTTGAACCGTGCGTCTGCTCCCGCCTTGGACGACAACGCGACCACGGATTTGTGCTCCGCCACCCATCCGGTTACGCCTTCCCCCACTTTCATGCGCAAAGTTCCGAGCGCTGCCGCGTGCGGCACCTGGGAGGCGCGCAAAACAACTTCGTCGGTATCGCGATCCAGGAGGTAAACCAGACAAGCATCGCAGTCGGTCACCTGTACTGTAAGGCCGACGATCTCCCCAAGCATTTCATCTAGCGACAGCTCGGAGCTCACAATATTGCTAATACGATGTAGCAATGCGACGTGCGAACTCACGGGCTCCATAACATGAACGGTTGCCATAACTCAGCGTATGCCACCGCCGTGGTTCGGTCCAATCGAAATTTCCTATCGACTCGATTGACAGGTGGTCTATGGACCCTGAAGATACTGATTTGGCGCGAGTTGGTTATTTCGGGGTCTAGGGCAGGCGCTGCCGCTAGGACGGCTCCCGTGGTCACTCAATAGTAACGAGTTCTTGTTGAATTTTGCCGGTAACTCGCGCCTCTGTTGCGCCGACGTAGACGTTTACCTCGGAGCGAATGCCGAAGTCTGGGAGATACACCCCTGGCTCGATGGAGAAACAGGTTCCCGCGATGATTCTGCGCTCGTCGTGGGTCTCGAGGTTATCCATGTTGGCGCCCGTGCCGTGCACCTCCTCACCGATCGAGTGCCCGGTCCGATGAATGAAGTACTCGCCGAATCCACGCTCCTTTATATAATTTCGTGCGGCGTCATCCACCTCGAAACCCTGGACCACCTCACCGCGCGGAACTGCGGTCCGGACGCGTTGGATGGCGCGATCGCGGGCATCCCGCACCACTTCGAAGACGTTTTGGAGCGCGGCTGGTGGCGTGGCGCCGCAATAGCCGGTCCATGTGATGTCGTAATAGACCGCGGAAGGGCGATTCAGCTTCGCCCACATGTCGATCAGAACGGCATCGCCCGGATGAATCTCGCGGCTGCCTTCAGGCTCGGGTTCGTAATGGGGATCCGACATGTTGGCGTTGACGGCCACGATTGGTCCGTGATCGGTCACCAGACCCGCGGCTTCGAAGCCGGCGCGGATAAAACGATTGACGTCCCACTCTCGAATCCTCTCACCGGCAGCGAGCGATGCCGCGATCTTCTGAAACGCAGCGTCGCGAACAAGGTCGACGCGGCGGCCAGCCTCCAGGTGCATATCGAGCTGCTCGGCGGACCAGCGCGCTTCGAAGAGCTGAATCAGGTTGGCTGACGTGGCGATCTCCACTCCCGTGCCGCGAACTAAGTCGAGCGTCCCCCCATCCACTAAGGACACGTAAGGGATGGCGCAATTCGGGGAGTACTGCATGGCGATCTTGCGGGCGCCGGACAATAGTTGCTGGATTCCCTCCAGTTGCGCGGTCCAACTGGAGTATTTGCGGATAACGCCGGGGAGCCCGCTGAGAACGCCGGGCTCGATCGCGTGAACCAGTCCCTTCGGCTCCCCATTTGCGGGAATGAAATAATACCAGCGCCGTGTGGCCACCGCCTTAGGGTTCAGTTTCAGAATCCGGTAGGCGAGGGGATCCCGCTGGTGATGGTCAAAAAACAGCCATCCATCCAAATGTTCTTCGCGGAGCGCGGATTGAATTTCTTCGATATGCATGAAATAAGCTTATGGGGTTAGCCGGCTTGGTTCGCGATTGGCGGTTGGGACAATCTTTTGATGGCGCACTCGCGTATTTAAATTCAGTACGCCGGCCACATCCTTAGTATCCTCGACTCGGAAATCGAGCACGTCATCCAGCCAGTCCTGGCTCAGACCGTTCCAATACTGCACGGCGACGGTGACGGTATATTCTTGACGGCTCAGAAGACAATCCATTTCAAACTCGACTTCGATTTCGTCGCCGGGCTCAAAGGCTCCGAGTTCGGCGCCCTCCAGGCGAGTATTGGTTCCAAAAATATCCATGCCGATTCGATTGCGGATCAGAATGCCGACTACCGGGTTACTGATCGTCTTTTGGAAGCTGGCGCGGATGCGAAGAATAATCGCTTCGCCGGGCCGGAAAGCGTGACACGTTTCGCCAATTGCGTTGAGAATCCGCACGTCCATCACGCGGCTGGACCCGTCGCCGTGACGAAAACTGCTCTTTGTCGAAATAGAGCCGCCCGCGATCGATTCCCGCAACAGACCGGAGCTTCGCTCTGTACCGGAGCTTTGCTCTGTACCGGAGCTTTGCTCTGTAATGTTCCGCTCGCGATCGAGCACGAAGCCTACATATCGATTCACTGCATCCTTGGGAGCGCCTTGCATTACGATTCTTCCGTCGAGCAGGAAGGCGGCGCGATCCGCCAGCCGTTTAACTAACCCCAGGTCATGGGACACCAACAGCACGGTGACGTTCTTTCTGCGCAGCTCCTCGAATTTCTGAACGCAGCGGCTGGCGAAAATCGCATCGCCGACGGCCAGAGCCTCATCGACGATGAGGACCTCGGGATCGACGTGAATGGCGGTGGAAAACGCCAGCCGCACGTACATGCCGCTGGAGTACTCTTTGACTGGACGGTCGATGAATTGTCCGATTTCCGCAAACGCCTCAATACGCGGAAACACATCGTCCAATTCCTTGCGCGACAATCCCAGGATCTCGCCATTCAAATACACATTCTCCCGGCCCGTGAACTCAGGATTAAATCCGGCGCCCAGTTCCAAAAGCGCGGCAACCCGACCGGAAATGAGAACGCGTCCGGTGGTCGGTTGCAGAATGCCGCTGATTACCTGCAGCAAAGTGCTTTTCCCGGAACCGTTCGGCCCAAGGAGCGCGAAAACTTCCCCTCTTTTGATGCGCAGGTTGATATCGCGCAGGGCCCAGAATTCAGCCTTTCGTCTTCTGGATAGCGCTAACGCGCCAAGGACACGATCGAGGGGGTGGTTGTAAAGCTGGTAGACCTTGGATACATTTTGGACGGAAATCACAACCGACACTCAATGTACCGCGAACACCAGGGGCGCTGCAGGGTCAGCCTAGCCGTGTGCTTCGATGCAGGCCTGTCGAAAGCGGCAAGGAGTAACCGATGAGGCACATCTGGTCCAAAGCGAACAGCACCACCGATTCGAATCCCTGTCCTTGGGCCATGCGAACTTCTTTGAGCCACGCAGTGGAGGAATCGCTGACGCCCACCAGATGAGCGCGTTGTGCCGGCGTAAACCCCAGGCTGTTTACCGTATTCATCGAAACCAGGCTCAGGTCTAAGTTACGCTCATAAGTGTAAGTGAAGCTCTCCGTCTTCAGGCAAGTCAGATTCGCGGGAGTCCAGTCGCTCGTTGGATAGTTGATAACTCGGGTAAGAGCAAAATTGTTCACGTCGGGAGGATAGAGCACTTCAAAGCGGCAGCTCGGATATGTGCCGCGAACGAAGGCGCGTATCTGCGCGGTGAAGGCGCCGATCAAGCCGGGCAGGAAGGCAGCCTCTTGCGGGACAGTGCTCGGATCGGCGGTGTTGCTTGAAATTACCGTCATCGCGCGGCCATACTGCGTTTGAAATGTGCTTGTGGTATACGCATCGTAGAATGGCATTCCCGGCGGTGTTCCCGATAACTCGGGGAAGTACCACCACTGAACTTCGCCGAACTGCAGATACGGCGTCAGCCCGGCGGCATTCATCACATTCGCCATGTCCAGATGAACCTGCTGCCAATAAGCCGCGCTGGTGGGAGAGAAGTTCGTTTGCAATGATGGCGTGGAAAGCAGCACCGCATCCTGGCTGGGATAGCGCTGAGCGATACCGGCGGCCGTGGATGGATCGCCGTTGCCGAGTTCCATACTAAACGACGCTGTCGCATCGAAGCCATAGCCGTTGAGCGCTTCAAAAAAGCTCTGGCTCCAGTCGCGAACCGCGCGGTTCAGCCGGGGCATTGCCTCCAGATCGGTATACCAGTTACCATCCACGCCCCCGCCGAATGTGGTGGCCGCCGGTATTGAGCCGGTCGCCGCTATTGAATTGGTTCCCGAAACCGCGATCGTCAAGTCCGTGGTATTCGCGCTGGTTGCGATGGTTATGGACCCGCCGGCCGATCCCATGGCTCGCGAATAGATCGTGAGCTGGCTGCCG
>Ga0181525_10001830_pt1 | contig 17896 bp, 13 predicted proteins | sample PEATcosm2014_Bin_48_FD_121100 | JGI IMG/M metagenome (GOLD analysis project Ga0181525, IMG submission 121100) | Peatland microbial communities from MTU Mesocosm Facility, Houghton, MI, USA - PEATcosm2014_Bin06_10_metaG | ecosystem: Environmental > Terrestrial > Soil > Wetlands > Peat | place...
GAAGACGTGCAGCGTGGCCTGAAATCCCGCGCCTATCGTGCCGGGCGCCTCTCCGTGCGCCGGGAAGCCGGGGAACAGTTATTCCACCGTCTTCTCGCAGCCGATCTCAAGCGCAGCCTAGCATCCGCTAACGCCAATGAATCATAGCTCTCCGTCTTGGCCGCCATCGCATCGAGTTGTAGAATGTCCGCGTTCCCGGGTTCCATGCAGAGCCGCGGGAGGGCAAGTATGAACCTCAGCAGATTGACGTTTCAAATTCCCTCTTTGATTATCTACCTCGCGTTTTCCGTCGCTCCGTCGTTGGCTCAACTGTCTGGGCTTGACCGCGAGAGAGCCCAGACGATATTGGATGGGGTTGCCTCCGACATCCGCAAGGAGTATTACGATCCCAAGTTTCATGGAATCGAGTGGGATGCGAAGGTGGCAGAGGCTAAAGCCGGAATTGAAAAAGCAAATTCGTGGAACGCTGCGATGATCGAGATCGCGGTTCTCATAGACTACCTAAACGATTCGCATACTGCATTCTTTCCCCCCTCGCCCCAAGTTCGCACGGACTATGGTTGGCAGTTCAAAGTGATTGGGGTTCACTGCTATGTCACGCAAGTGCGTCCCCACAGCGACGCCGAGGCCAAAGGAGTGAAGCCCGGAGACCAGGTGTTGACTCTGGACCAGATCAGGCCTACTCGGGAAAGTCTTCCAAAGATCGACTACGCCATCCACGGGTTATCCCCGCAGAAGAGCCTGCAGGTGTCGCTGAAAGAGGGCGCCAGCAGCGCACGTCCCGTAGACATAGCCGCAAGAATCGTATTGCCGCGCAAGCTCAGCGAGCTCGATCATCCTTTCGGTGTCGACTGGCAGTTCTATCAGCGTGGGTGGGGGAGCTATGGACACCTCGCGCGTCTGCGATTCGGGGAGCTTGGCAGCGATGCCATCATCGTGAAAGTTCCGGTTTTTGAATTCTCGGATTCTGACGGCGAAAAAATCGCGGTCTCTGCTCGCAATCACAAGACGCTCATTCTCGATCTGCGAGACAATCCCGGCGGTGACGTGGAGAATCTCCGGCATCTTCTGGGAAGCATGTTCGACCATGAAGTAGAAATTGCGGACAAGGTTACGCGGCACAAGACTACTCCTCTCAAAACCAAGAGTAGTCACCATGGCTTCGGCGGGAAGCTGATTGTGTTGGTCGATAGCGGCTCCAGTTCTGCTGCCGAGTTGTTTGCTCGCACGATTCAAATCGAAAAGCGCGGATTTGTCCTGGGAGATCGCACGTCAGGTCTGGTGATGGAGTCGAAGTATCACCCGGGTACGACCGGGTTACCTCCTCTTTACTATCTCACACAGATCACCGAAGCCAACCTAATCATGACTGACGGGAAGAGTCTTGAGCATATCGGAGTCACTCCCGATGAGAGTGTCCTGCCTACCCCTGAGGATTTGGCTGCGGGCCGAGACCCAGCATTGGCTCGTGCGGCGGAATTGGCGGGAGTGAAGCTAACCCCGGAAGCTGCTGGCAAAATGTTTCCCTACGAATGGCCCACGGACTAGAGACAAAATCGATTCTGCTGAGGGATACAGATCACATGCCGGAGTCTCAAAGAAGAGGTCGCGGAAAGCCTGTTCTGGTTCTCGTCAGGATTCTGTTTGCCATGGCCGCTTGCTCTACCCTGCTGCTTGCTGCCGCGGCTCAAGTCACGGTCATCCGCGCCGGCAAGCTGATCGACCCCGACTCCGGTACGGCTCTCGCCGGCCAGAGCATCTTGATCCGCGACAACAAGGTCGAAGCCGTGGGCAGCAACCTAACGATTCCGCCCAATGCCAAAGTAATCGACCTCACAACCATGACCGTTCTTCCCGGCCTCATCGATTGTCACACCCATCTCGCCGACGGTGCGAACGGGGACGAGTGGTTCAAGGACTCCGCTGCACAGATCGCGCTCGAGTCGGTTCCCAATGCCCGTCTCACGCTCGAGTCCGGCTTCACCACGGTGCGCGATGTGGGACCCTACCGTGCCCTGGTCGATGTCGCCCTGCGGGACGCGATCAATCGCGGCGACATCATCGGCCCTCGCATGTTTGTCGCGGGCGCCTACGTGACCATCACCGGAGGCGCCGGCGCAGCCACGGGTCTCGCTCCCGACATTACTCTTCCTTGGGATTTGCACTACGGCGAAGCCAACGGCCCATGGCAGGTGCGGCAAGTCATCCGCAAGTTGGCTCATGACGGCGCCGATCACATCAAGATTCTTTCGAGCGGCGCCGTCCTCACGCACGGCAGCAACCCTCAATCGCAGGAGTTCACGCTGGAAGAACTGCAGGCTGCGGTCGATGAAGCCAGCCATTTCGGTCTTCGCGTCGAATCACATGCCCACTCCACCCAGGGTATCAAGAACGCGATCCGCGCCGGAGTGGCCTCGGTTGAACATGCCACCATGATCGACGACGAAGGCATCGCCCTTGCCAAAGAGCACGGCACCTATCTCGACATGGATATCTACGACGAAGAATGCATTCAGGAAGAGGGCAAAAAAGGAAACGTCCCCAAGGATTATCTTCAACATGATGCGCAACTGGGCCAGATCCAGCGCGACAACTTCCGCAAGGCCGTTGCCGCCGGAGCGAAAATGTCGTTCGGCTCCGACGCCGGAGTCTGCCCCTACGGCACCAGCGGCAAGCAGTTCGCCTTCATGGTGAAGTACGGAATGACTCCCATGCAGGCGATTCAGGCCGCAACCAGCAACGCTGCCGACCTGCTCGGCCGCTCCAAAGAAATTGGCTCCATCAAACCAGGAAAGTATGCCGACATCATCGCCGTGCAAGGCGACCCGCTGGCAGACGTCAAGCTGCTCGAAAACGTTCAGTTCGTGATGAAAGACGGCAGGATCTACAAACCGTAGAATCGCCGGGCTCCGAAGACCCGGGAGCAGATATCGGGAAGGGCACGTCTCACGAATCAACAACGGGTGAGCCGTCGAGGTGAGGGCCCGACGTCGCGCTCACTGGTGATCTCTTGCAATCGTCTCCTGCCAGGTTTTTGACTTGAAGAGTTTCCCGTCTTTCAACAACTCTCTCGTGTAGGTGTAGTAAAAGTTCTTCCGATCCGTAGTAACCAGCAAATGCCCGCGCCAGGTCAGCGTCCGGTCCTTCAACGTAAACACGCTTTCCGCTTCGCCTCGCGCGGAGCAGATTTCCGGATGCGCATCGTCCGCATCGTAGGTGAGATGTTCATAATCGATTTCTTTTCCCCAGGGATATTCGGCGCTCTCCTGTCCCTTCCAGTGTACGGTCGTTTTATGGCGAGCTTCATCGCGCTCCACCGTCCATTCGCCTGGCCACGGGAACCCTTCTGCCTTAATGTCAGCCCGCTCTTCGGAGGCTTCAGGCGGCGAAAACGCAGGTGGCGCGGCGCCATGCTCCGGCACAACCGGCAACACAACACGTGAACCCTCGCTTCCGCCCAGCTCCAATGAGGTCGTCATGGAATATGGCGTAGGCAACATCATCGGCCACAAGGCATTCGAAACCGCCACGCGAATGCGATGGCCCTTCGGAAACACCCACGAAGTTAAGTGCATTTCAATGTCGAGTGAGTAGACTTTGCCCGGTTCCAGATCACGCGGCTCGCTCATTGAATCCCGCTGCGCCCCGTTCATTCCCGCGCCGGTGATTTGCGTGACCGTTCCGTCGGGCGCGACATCGGAGAGTCGTGCAATCCAGTCTGCCAGCGGTGCCGTCGCCGATGCCCGCAACCAAGCATGCGGCCGCCCCAGGATTGCCACATTCTCCCCCAAAGGCGCGGAATCGTACACCAGGCTGAAAGCGTCAACCGGCCGCACATCGCTCAACAACTCGCCCCACCAGAAACCGGCCTCGACTCCAATCGACGGCACATATTTCAACTGATGCCTCTCGGGCGCAGCCGCAGTCCGCGCCAGGGAGTGATCTGGCTGCAAGAATAGAGTTGACGGCTGGGCCTGCTTCGGCGGCCACACATCTTCGCGCCTCCACTCACCCGGAACGCTTTCCAGACCCGGATCCGGCGGATGCCAGCGTTGCAAATAAATAACAAAGCGCGGGTCGCGCTCTACGCCCGTGTCGCGTCCTTTCAGCCAATGATCAAACCAGCGCACCGCCTCGTTCCGCCACTCGATCTGCGGCCCCGGCACAGCGTCATTCGGAAACGTGTGGTTCCACGGTCCCACGATCGCCTTCACCGGTCCGCTCGCCTGCATCAGCATGTCGGTCACATTGTCACGGTATCCATCGAGCAACCCGCCAATCAGAAAACTCGGAATTGTAATTTCTTTCAGCGGACGAACCCGATCCCGCCAGAATGGCCCGTCCCGCTGATGCTTCAGGTAAAGGAGTGACCATGGCGGCGTTTCAAATCGCGGACCCAGAACTTTTTCGTCGAGTGTGTAGTCCGGAGCGCCCGTCCACCCTTCCGCCATGTCCATGTTCAACTCGAATTCATCGACGTGCGCGATTCCATCGATGTAATGCACGTCATCGTGAAACAATTCAGCAGTCGCATCCACCGCCAGGATCGCCTTCAAACCCGGCGCGTGCCGCATCGCCATCTGCAGCGCGGTAAATCCTCCCCACGAGATGCCAAACATTCCGACACTGCCATTCGACCACGGCTGATGCGCCAGCCACGCGATCACCCGTTCGCCATCCGCCTGCTCTTGTTCGGAGTACTCCCGCTCCGGCGGCCCACCCTCGCTCGCGCCAAATCCCCGAATGTCCACCCGCACGCTCACATAACCACGCCGCGCAAAATACGCGTGCTTGGGATAATCGCCTGCCGCGGTGCCATCATCTTTGCGATATGGCAGATACTCCAGCAGGGCAGGGAACTTCTCGCCCGCTTTCGCGCCGTCCGGCCTGTAAAGGGTCGCCGCCAGCCGGATTCCGTCCGTCATCGGAATCCAAGCCTGCTCCATTCGAACCCCGTAAGTCGGAGGAGTGGGGGGTTCACCGCCAAAAGCGTCGAAACAACTCAACCGACCCAAGAAGATAATCCCGACGACCCAAAAAGCCGTTGTTCTGATCAAGAAAATCTCCTGCAACGCCGTTTTCGAGGGTTGACCGGAAGCTTCGCCATTCGAAGCTGGCAGCCGGCTACTGCGATTCCTGTTCCCGCCTCATCGCCCGTAAATCGATTCCTAACTGCTCCGCTTTCTTATAAAAATGGCTTCGCTCCAGCCCCAACGACTTCGCCGCCAAACTCACGTTGGAATGGCTGCGCTTCAGTTCCACAAGAATCACTTCCCGCTCAAACGCATCCACGCGATCAGACAACGCCCCGGAAGAAAATATCGAGCCAGTTGCGACTCCGCTATTCCCGACTTTCGGCAGAGCAATTTCCACGGTCGCCAGATCTACCGAACCATCCGTCGCCAGCAGCATCAACCGCTCTACCACGTTGCGCAACTCCCGGACATTGCCCGGCCACGCGTGCGCCTGCAGGGCGGCGATCGCTTCAGCTGTAAACGGAACCGGCTTCCATCCGTTGTGTGCACTCACCTGCGCCGCAAAATGTGAGACCAGTGCCGGAATATCCTCGCGCCGCTCCCGCAATGGCGGCAGCACCAGCGGAAATACATAAATTCTATGAAACAAATCCTGACGGAATTTTTCTTCGCGCATTCGGCTTTCCAAGTCGCGGTGCGTCGCCACTACAACCCGCACGTCCACAGGGACCGGCTTATCGCCGCCAACGCGCTCGACTTCTCCTTCCTCCAGCACGCGCAGCAACTTCGCCTGCATGGAAAGAGGCATGTCCCCAATCTCATCCAGAAATAACGTTCCATGATCGGCCTGCTCGAATTTCCCGATGTGCCTCCCGGCGGCTCCGGTGAACGACCCCTTCTCGTGCCCAAAAAGTTCCGACTCAATCAACTCCGCCGGAACCGCCGCACAATTCAACGTCACAAACGATCCACCGGAGCGCGCGCTGCGTTCGTGAATCGTCCGCGCCACCAGCTCCTTTCCGGTCCCGGTTTCCCCCAGGATGCAAACTCGCGTCTCGCTGGCCGCCACGCGGCCCACCTGCGCCATCACGCGCTGCATTGCCGCACCCTGCCAGACAATTTCGTGCTTCCCCAGCCGCTGTTTGAGTTGCCGGTTTTCGCTCTCCAGTCGTTGCAGCCTCAGAGCGTTCTCAACCGTCAGCAAGAGCTTTTCCGTGGAAATCGGCTTCTCCAGAAAATCAAGCGCGCCCAGCCGCGTCGCCCGCACCGCCATTTCGATGTCCGCCTGCCCGGACATCATCACGACCGGCGCCGTCACACCCTGCGCTTTCAATTCTTCCAACAGCGCCAGTCCCCCTTTCCCGGGCATCACCACATCCGACAGAATCAAATCGAAGTGCCGAGCCTTCGCCAGCTCGACCGCCTTGGCCGCGTTGTCGCACACGCTGGCCTCGTGCCCGGCCAGCCGGAAGGCCCGCGACAACGACGCCAGCGTGTTGGCTTCATCGTCCACAATCAGCAGATGAGCTTTCGTCGGCAACGATCCTCCTGATCTTCGGTTACTGAACCCGGCGTTGTGCATCCGGGCGGATCTCACGCGGCAACTCGATCACAAATGTTGTGCCTCGCCCCGGCTGGCTCTGAACCCGAATCCTTCCGCCGTGATCGCTTACCACCAACTGCACGATGGCCAATCCCAGGCCGGTGCCGCCTGCCTTGCTCGTATAATAAGGAGTGAATATCCGCTCGCATTCCTCGCTCGTCATCCCCGACCCCGTATCCGCAACTTCTATCATCACCTTGGCGCTTTCACCGCGAGTCCGTAGAGTCAACCTTCCGCCCTGGGGCATAGCCTCCATCGCGTTCAGCACCAGATTGGATAGAGCCCGGTGCAGCAACTCCGCATCCGCCAGCAATGGCTGGAGGAGCGGATCAAGCTGCAATTCGCAATCGATCTTCCCACCCCCGGGAGCTTCAAGTTGCGCCTGAAACAGTTGCATCACGCCGCGAATCACGTCGTTCACTTGGGTTGGCTGCAGCAGCGGCTGAGGCATCTTCGAAAATTCGCTGAAGCGCCCAATGATGCCCTTCAGATTCGATATTTCCGCCAGCAACGTCTGCGAACTTTCCCGGAAAACTTCCTCGAACTGCTCGGGACTCTGCTGTCGCGCGCGCACCAGATTCTCCACCGTCAGTTGCAGCGGAAAAAGAGGATTCTTCAATTCATGCGCCAAACGCCGCGCCAGTTCGCGCCACGCCGCCACCCGCTCCGCCTGCACCAGTCGCTCTTGTTGTGCCAGCAATTCGGAGGTCATTCGATTGAAAGATTCCGCCAGTTGCGCGAGCTCGTCTTTACCCACCACCTCCACCCGGACATTCCAGTTGCCGGCGGCAACTTCCCCCGCGGCATGCGCCATCTGCTCCACCGGCCGCGTGACCCGCGCCGCGGCCCAACTGCTGAGCAGAATCGCCATCGCAATGCCTCCTCCGCCCACCAGCAGAGCCGCCGAACGGATGTGCCGCTTCAACTCGACATAGGTTCGCCGCGAGTTTCCAATCAGCAGAATCGCCAGCAGGGGGCGCTCCTGGTTTGCCTCCAAACCGCTCCCCGCACCCACCAGCGGAATGGCATGAAAGACCTCGTCATCGGCCTGATTCGCAGACCACGCCACCACCGCCGTCATATCCTGACGATACTGTCGTACGGCGTCGATCAGCGGTTCCAGCTTTTCCGGAGAATGTGTCTTCTCAGGCGAGGTCGCAGGATCGATCAACCATTCCGGCGAAAAATGAGCCCCGCGATTCTGATAGAGGAGCGCCCGCATGTCCGCCGGCAAATCCAGTCTGGAAAGAAAATTCTTGTCCAGACGCCGCCCTCCCACCACATAGATCGGCTTCTCGCTCAGCTTCGCCGCACGCACAGCAAACAAACCGAGTGCCACTCCGTCCTGCAGTTGCTCCTGCTTCAAGAAGGCGTCCGGCTCGAAACCGGCCGCAAAATTACCGACGCTCTCCTCCGGATATCCAAACTTAGCCTGCCACTGCGCCGAGGAAATAATCCTCCCGTTGCTTTCTACAAACTCCAGGAAATCCAGTTGACTGTTTTCCGCGGTCGTTTTCGCCAACTCGAAATAAGGGCCCGGATCCCCCGGCGCGCGGCTCAGGGCGAATGCCATGCGGCTCACCGCCTCCGACGCGGCAATCGCCTCGACCCTCCGCGTCACCTCTTCGCCCTGCCGGTTGAACTCGCGGCGAAATTGCGCCACCAGCGCTGCCGTTCTTTCATCGTCGCTCCGGGCGAAGGTTCGGCGCGTCACTTCTGAAACGATCCACGCCACCATCGCCACGGAAACAAACACCGTCAAGGCAAACACCGTCAGCAGTTTCCGGCGAAACCTCATGGCTTTTCTTTTTCCAACCAGACCTCGGCCAGCCGCCAGCTTCCATCCGCTCCCGGTCTGAAATCTCTCAGTCCGGGCGAGGAGGCACAATCCACGGGAAGATGAAAAAGCGGGATCAACCGCTCCCCCGCGAGAAGTCCCCGCTCCGCGCCATAAAGATCTTCCACTGAAGTTCCGGTGACTTTTGGCATCGCGATCCCCAGCGTTCTCGCCACGTTCGCGAGCGCAATCCAGGGATCAGCCGAGGCCAGCGGAATCCGCAACAGTCGCAGGTCCGCATTCCCCGTCGTTGGCTGCAGAATCAGGCCGGCATCCTTGGCGTTCAAGGCAACCCGCTCCACCAGCACGCGTGCCATCGAATCGTTGGCATCATATCCCACCGTCCAGCGAGGTGCAGAGTGAACCTGTTCGCGTTCCTGGCGAGCCTCTCTCAGATTCGCCCCGCTCGAAAATGTGAATCCGTACCCGCTCAGCCAGTTCGGCAAAATCGTGGCAGCTTCCTGTCCCGCGCCTTGCAGCAGCACGCTTCGCATCGAAGCCCGCTCCACGCTGTGCGCCAGGGCGCCGCGCAATAGTTTTTCCTCTGCCGTTTGAGCATCGGAGCCAAACACCAGCGCCACCAGTTCCATTGGCTGGGAACTGCTCACCCGCCGCCCTTCCATCGTTACACGATGCAATTGCTCGGGCGACACTTCCACCAGGTCGGCTTTCCCCATCTCCAGTTCAACCAGTTGTTCGTGAAAGTTCCGGCCCATCTCCACTTCGATGCGATCCACAAACGGCCGCCCGCGCCAGTGATTCTCCTCCGCCCCAACTGTCAGCTTCTTTCCAGCTTGCCAGTCTTCAATATGAAACGGCCCGGTGCCGCTCAGCTTTCCGCCGCTGTTTCTTTTCACGATGCTGTTGCGCAGCAGCCCAAGCTCAGCCGGCAAACTGGGATCGGCCGTGTCCCGTTCCACGATCACCGAATCCCCCTCGGCAAATATTTTCCACGATGGATTCGCCGTCCTCAGTGAAGATGCTGCAACCTCGGCTGTCAGCGCCGATCCGTCGTGAAACTTCACCCCTCGCCGCAGCCGGAATTGCCAGCGCTGGTTGCCCGCCGCAGCCTGCCAATCGGCCGCCAATCCCGAATGAATTCTGCCCCGGTCATCGATCGTGACCAGCGTTTCAAAGATCAAGCCCAGCACGCTCCTCTCCGCGAATGAATCTGCCTCCGGCCCGTTGCCTGCTCCGGGCGATGGATCGATGGACGCCGGCGCTTCGCGTATCGCAACGTGCAGTGTTCCGCCATACTGCGGCCGCGTCTCCGCCCCCGCCGACGGCGCCACGAGCACGCTAACGGCTACAATCCACGGCCAGCCGAAACGCTTCATAATCTCCAGTCTCCCGATTGCGCACGATGGCGATCGCGCTCTCTCCCTTGGCCTCCGTCCATAACGCCGTAACTTCACCGGAAAAATCCAGCGCTGTACTCACCGGCACGGGATCGCGATCCGCGATCTCATAAGCTCGCACGGAGTCCGTATCATTGCCGGCGCCATGTTCAGCTGCGCTCGTTGCCAGCACCTGCCGGCCTGCCCCGCACGCGCTCTTTAAGCTCGCAACATCGCTTCCCCAGCCCAGCTTCGCCACCTGGTCCGTAATTCCATCCACCAGGTGCATCTCTCCGTCGGTCGCCGCGAATAACCACAGCACATAGCTCTCGCGGGGAAGCGGAGCGGCCGAATAGAACTTGTCTACCGTCGTCAGCTTCCCCACTCCCGGCGTCAATGCCCCGGTAAAAAAGTTGCGTGTCGCTGAGTAAAACCCGCCCAGGGGTGGTATCGCTGGCGCCCCGCCGCTCGGAGCAAAACCGTTCGCGCTCTTCGCCGCCAGAGGCCACGGATCATCACTCTCCCGGCAGTTCAATGCCAGCGGCAAACTGCTTGTGCTCTGGCAGAAGACGCCGGGCAGAAAAACCTCCAGCAAATGATCCTTCGTCCCCGCCGCCAGGACGCGTCCACGCAAATCCTGCGGCCACGGCCGCCCGTGCGTAATCCCCAGACTCTGTTCCGGCTGCCACTTTCCATTCTTCAGCCGATAGATCGCAACCCTGTCGCCATCGAGCACCGCGATCTGCCGGGGCGCAGCGTCTTCTTCGATCACCAGCACGTCCAGGATGCGATCTTCCTGCGCCCATAGCGGGATCCTGCGAAGACCGAGCGGCATCGCTTCGCGCTCGAATCCAGATTCATCCCCACGAGCGATAGACACCATCACCACCGAGGCTTCCCGAGCACCCTGACGAATCTCCGCCACCCATACATAGAATTGGGGATTCTCCGAGAGCGTCACCGCCACCGCTGCCGCCGCCTGCTCCAGCGTTGCCGGGCGCGCTCCCAGCGTTTCCAGTTCCATCCGCACCAGTCCGCCGACGGCATCCACATCCTGCTTCGCCAAAGATGACCGGTTCTCCACCGTAACCGCGACTGCTCCGGGGCCGGTCACCGCCACAATCTTCCGCGCAAGTAGTTGCGAGGGTCCGTTCCACTCCCCTGCCGAAGCACTTCCGACCAGGCTGCACCAGAGCAGGAGAAAGAGAAACAAATTCATTCCAGCTTTAAGACATCGGGTTGAACGCATCGCACCGCCCCTCGCCGCCCCGGCCACCAACCACTCACCCCTGCCGCTATCTCTGCTCCACTTGCCCGCTCTGATTGGCCACGCTCATACTCCGCAGCACGTCATTGGCGAAGAAGAATTTCCCATCCGCCGGTACCATCATGATCTGCAGCTTATCCGAGAGCCGCTCCGCTACAATCTTATTAATCAGCAGCGGATTCTCTTTCAACACCGCCGCCTCGCCCTTCATTCGCTCCGCATCCGCCACCGCCGTCACCCGGATGCGACCCGCTTCCGCCTCCGCCAGCAACTTCCGCCGCTCTCCCTCCGCTTTGCTGTCGATGACCTTGGCTTGGGCTTCCGCTTCCGCATTCTGAATTGTCGCTTCCTTCCGCGCCTGCGCCTCCAACCGGCTCTGCTCGATCTGCTTCTGCTTCAACGGCAGCGTGTATTGCATCGCGTCCGCTTCGCCCTTGGCTTGCAGCACGCGTACTTCGGCCTGGCCCTCCGCCTGTTTGATTTGCTGCACCTTCGTGGCCTCGGCTTCCAATTCGGCAATTCTCACTTCTTTACCCTTCAACTCCGTCTCCACGCCCATGCGGTCGTTCTCCTGCTCCTTTAGCAGCAACTCCTCAAGTCCCTTCGCATATTCCGGCGGCAACTGGATATCCCGCAGCATCACCTCTTTCACCACAATTCCATCCGCCGCCAGTTTCTGCGTAATCAATCCCGCTGCCCGCTGCCGCACCTCCTCGCGCTTCGCGGAAAAAACATCCCGCACCGTGTAGTTGGGAACGATTTCCCGCCACACACTTGCCACCGTGGGTGGCACGATTTCTTTTTCCACCGGCCGCGGCAGATTTCCCTGAATGTAATCCAGCCTCTTCGGATCCAGACGGTATCGCACCGTGATCGCCAACCCCAGCGTCAGCCCTTCTTTCGCCTGCACCTCCAACAGCTGCGCTTTGGTCGAGACGCTGGCGGCCGCCGCTTTTCCATCCTCCCCGATCCCGGTCGTAAAGATCTGATCGCGCGTGTCGAACAGCGTGACGTCCTCGATCAGCGGCATCACCAGGTGAGCCCCAGGATAAAGCGTTCCCGGCACCGTTCCATTCATCTGGCTTACTCGCACGCCCGCCATCCCGCTCGGCACCACCACAATGCTGAATGCGATCAGCATTGGACCCCAGGCCAGCAGCAACAACGCCAGCGAAGTCCTCCACCGCACCGCCACCGGCGCCGCGCTGGCGGCACCTCCCGGCGTTTCCAGCGCTCGCCGGTACGACATTTCGCGATACAAATCATAAGTGAGAATGGACACAGCCGCGAAAATCATTCCCAGGCCGCCCATCATCAGCAAATACTTCAGTGCCAGCATCGTCGTTCTCCTTTTGCGCCTCAGCGCCCTTGCCCGGTTTTCACCGCTACCGTTTGCCGCTCAGCTTGCAATCTCGAAGGGCGAACAAAAAATAGTCGGAACAGCTGCCCGAAAATCAGTTCCTCGGCCAGTACCGCCACCGCCAGGGAAAAAATCAGACCAGCTACCACCGTTATGAATGTGATCGCCATTTGCATAACGCCCTCCCGGTCCAATCCCATGCAGAACGACCACCAACCTTCGGTGAGCTGAAAACGAAGGATTTACAGGAATCAGGCGCAGCGCAAGCCGTGGATATTTGCCCGCACTGTGTCGAGCCCAACACACAGGCTCTCTCTGTTCTTCTGTGCTCGCGTGGGGACGGCCGCCTCGGCTGCCCGGTCGAGCGCAGCTCGACCCGCTTTCGCTGACATTGGCCAACAGATCGCGGACTGGAAGGCGAACATGAATTCGCCCTGCGGCATGAAAGCGCGGCCGCGGGGCCTAAAGAAACCGAAGCCGAGAAGCTGACAGCTGATAGCTGACAGGCTCCGCGATTTGACTTCCCGCTCTCGCCGTCGCTATCGTTGCCCGCATGAACGTTGTTAAGGCCACACGCCAGTTCGAAGACTGGATGGCCAAGCGCACCAACATCGATCGCAAGGATCTACGTCTCAAACACTCCGCCATGAAGGCCAACGTCTTCATGTTCTTTCGTGCCACTTATTACCGCTGGGCGCAACTATGGCCACAGGTATGTTCCGATCTCGCCAAGGCCCCGCGCGTGCTCGCCGTCGGCGACCTTCATATCGAGAACTTCGGCACCTGGCGCGACATCGAAGGCCGCCTTATCTGGGGTGTCAACGATTTCGATGAAGCCTGGCCCATGGCCTATACCATCGATCTGGTTCGCCTCGCCGTCAGCGCCCACCTTGCCGCCGAAGTCGGAAGCCTCCCCGTCAAACGCAGCGACATCTGCGATGCAGTCCTTGACGGCTATCGCGACAGCCTGCGTCAGAAAGGACGGCCTTTCGTCCTCGGCGAAAATCACACCTGGCTCCGCCTCATCGCGCAAGGCGAGCTCCGCGATCCCGTCCGCTTCTGGCAGAGAATCGACGCACTCCCTACCCTCAAAACCCAAACTCCTGTCAGCGCCGTCGATGCCCTCGAACATCTCATGCCCGAGCCGGGCATCCCCTACCGTCTCGCCCGTCGGGTCGCCGGACTCGGCAGTCTCGGCCATGCCCGCTACGTCGCCATCGCCGACTGGCACGGCGGACGCATCGCCCGCGAAGCCAAGGCTCTTCTCCCTTCCGCCTCCTCCTGGGCTCACGATCCCACGCGTCCCGCCGAAATCCTTTACCAGACCATCATCAACCGCGCCGTCCGCTGTCCCGACCATTTTGTCCAGCTGCGCGGACGCTGGATCGTCCGCCGCATCGCCCCCGACTGCTCTCGCATCGAACTCGCTTCCCTGACCGCCCCGGGTACCGAACTTCACCTGCTCCAGGCCATGGGATGGGAAACCGCCAACATTCATCTCGGTACTCCCTCGGCTCGCAAATTGATCCTCCGCCACATCGACACGCAAAAAGGGAAGTGGCTGCATCACGCCGCCGAAGCCATGCTTGAGGCCGTCCGTTCCGACTGGGACGTATGGAAGAAAAAAGGCTTCTCCTGACTCGCCTGGCGTCACCGCCATGCGTCGTTCCAGGCTGCAAGTTTCTTCCTACATCGCCCCAAACGCCGCTCTGGAGGCCTGGTTTGGCTGCATTAGTGAAATTGGATTAATACACATGGGGCCTTGAATCTTGCCAGATTCAAGGTAAAGTAACCACGCTCTGTAGCAAGCCCAGCCATCCCTCCCCAGCTTGGCGGCCCATATCCTTAGGAGGACAAAATGAAGTTCAAGATCACCATGCTCGTAGTGTGCTTTGCCCTTAGCGTCGCGTATGCCGCGGCGCAAACCGCTCCTGCTCCGGACACTCTGAAAGTAGATTATTTCTCCGGCGCCAACTTCGTCGCCGACGAAGCCGGCAGCGCCGACGTCACCGTCAGCGCTCCCGATGGCACCTTCCGCATCATCAACCCCGGCACGTCAGGTGGCGAACTGTGCGCCAACATTTACGTTTTTGACTCGTACCAGGAACTTTCCGAGTGCTGCAGCTGCCCGCTCAGCCCGGATAGTCTGCGTACCCTGTCGGTGAACCACGACCTGACCTACAACCCGCTGACGGGTGTGGTTCTGAACACCGGCGCGATCAAAGTTGTTTCCACCGCAGCCAAGGGCACCTGGTGCCCGTATTATCCGAGCAGCCTGGCTCCGATTGCCGGACTGCGCGCTTGGATGACTCACATCCAGAACGCTTATCCATACGGTGTAACAGGCACGTACGGCGATTGGGCGATCACTGAGACGGCCTCGCAAGATGCCACGCTCAGCTCCGCCGAAGTCAAGCGTCTGCAGGCCGAATGCTATGCCATTCAGTTGGATGGCAGCGGCAAGGGCCTTTGCACTTGCGGCTACGGCGACTAATCGGGTTGCACCACACCTCGCGGCGAAGCTCTAAACCGGAGCGCACCGCCCGAGGACCGCGGACCGCCAGGCAACGAAATCCCCTTTGCCTGGCGTTCGCGTCTTAAATCACAGGCGTGGAACAGCCGCCTCGGCTGTCCAAGCAGGGGCGAAGCCCGGGCCCGCACTGTCGCTCCATCTCTCCTGACAACTTGCTGAACAAGCCGCCTTTGCGAGATCCACCCTGAACGACCATCCTTGTAACCGTCCGTGCGCTGGACTTCCCCACTCGCCTTCCCACTCGCGTTACACTATCTCGCCGCCTATGCCACCCGTTCCTCCACACCCAACCCAACTTCCCAACCAGCTCCTCACCCAACTCGAAGCCGCAAAGAATGGCTTCGACGCAGGCCACGCCACCCTCATCGCCAAACTCCTCGCCCAACTCTCCACGCTCCCGCTGAATGATCCCCACCAACTCATCCGCTTCCACGAATGCCTGCTCTTTCTCCGCGCCTTCCCGCATGCGCCCTCCCATGTGCCGCGCCTCGAACGTCTTCTAATCGAATTTCATCGGAGGGTCGAAAATCTTCGCACCGCGAACGCCGACCTCTCGCCCTTCGACGATTTCGAAACTTCCGGCATCGCGGGCACCACCATGCAAGACACTGTTTCCTTCGACGTGGCCCGCTGGCTCGTCCACCGTATTGCCCGCAACGTCGACATCGCCTGGAACGATTACTGGGACGACTACCAGGCCGAGCGCTCGCGCGGCGATACCTGGCCGCGTTTCATTCCTCTCCTCGAAGAAGACGCCGACGTAGAAGCCAACATCCCCTGGACCCGCTGGCTTGACCTCGCTCGCGGCCGTCACAACGCGCTCCCCTGGCTGCTCAGCCGTTTCGCCCAACTCCCGCTCCCAGCGAGCCAGAGGGCGGAACTCTACGACTCCCTCCGTCTTCCGCTTCGCTGGCGTCTCGATAACCTGAAGCTATCCCGCACCCGCCACTGGACTCGTCCTCGCACTTTTTATTTTCACGATTCCCCGCTCATCCGGCGCAGCCAAGTTTCTCTCTCCGGTGAACTCGCCCGCCCCGCGCCCCAGTTCGAAAAGCTTTCCCCCGCCGCCGGAGAATCCGTCATGCACTCCATCCGCGAAATCATGCTCGTCCGCTATCGCGAACTCTACGGCACCACCCTCGGCGATCCCCGCACCGTTTTCCGCACCCACCTCGGCCGCGGCGTAGTCATGCATTTCTGGGGACTGCCACCTCACCGCCGGCTCCCGCTCCGCGCCTACATCGCCGGCTACACCATGAAAAACGGAGTCCCCATCAACTACATCGAAGCCATCGGCCTCTGCGAATGGATCGAGGTCGGCTTCAACACCTTCTACACTTACCGCCAGGGCGAAACCGCCTGGATCTACGCCCAGGCCCTGCGCTGTCTTCGCGCTCTCACTCACGCCCAATGCTTTTCGGTTTATCCCTATCAGATCGGTCAGAGCAACGACGAAGCCATCGACTCCGGCGCCTTCTGGTTCTACCGCAAACTGGGTTTCCGCTCCGGTCGCCTAGAGCTGGAGCGGCTCGCGAGAAAAGAAGAGCAGAAAATCGCCGGCAACCGCGACCACCGCACCCAGAAGAAAACACTCAAGAGGCTGGCCGAAGCCCACGTATTCTACGAACTCGATCGGACACTGCTTAGCCAGGCACCTACTGTCGTCGGCTCGCACGATTCGAAGCGAACCGCGAAGGGCATGACCGCAAGTCGTGTCGCCGTCGCCGCCTCACACTCGCCGGCTTCAGCCGCCGAGGGACGCGGCCCCTGGGACACTTTCTCTGTCCGCAACCTCGCACTCCGCGTGAATCGCCGCATGGCACGGGAATTCCAGGGAGACTCCGTCCGCATCCGCCAAGACTCCCTCAAAAAGGTCACCCGCGCACTGCGCCTCGACCCTGCCCGCTGGACCCAGGCGCAGCAGCACTCCCTGGAGAACTGGTCCCTGGTCTTAGCTCTAATTCCAGATCTAGCCCACTGGTCCAGACAGGAAAAATACCAGATCGTCAAAATCATCCGCGCCAAATCCGCCCCCAACGAAATGTCCTACCTGCGCCAAACCCAGCACCACCCGCGCCTCCGCGCCGAACTTCTCCGTCTCGGCTCACAATAGTGTTGTCATCCGGAGACAACAGCGAAGGACCCATGCAACTTCCGCCTCTCAAAATGCTAGAGTTCATTCACGGATGTCCCACCCCATCCTCCTCTACGACGGCGTCTGCGGACTCTGCAACCGCCTCGTCCAATTTGTTCTCGCCCGCGATCGCAACGCGACCTTCCGCTTCGCCTCGCTGCAAAGCCCGCTAGCCGCTAAAATCCTCTCCCGCCACAACATCAACCCAACCAATCTCGACACCGTTTACGTAGTAGTCAACCCGGCGATGACGGGAAGTGATCCGACAAACTCGGACCCCAGTAAAGATGTCGCAAGCCAGGGCGACCACATCGAATCCCTCCGCTCCCGCTCCGACGCAGTCCTTTACGTCCTCCATCAACTGGGAGGCTTCTGGTGCTCAGTCGCCACTCTCATTCAACCGCTGCCAAAATCCCTCCGCGACGCCGCCTACAGCGCAGTAGCGCGCCATCGCTACCGAATCTTCGGCCGCTTCGGTGTGTGCTCCGTGCCAAGGAATCAGGACCGGGGCCGATTCCTCGACCTGTAGATTTCAAAATACAAGAGAGACGACCGCAGGGGATGGAACTGATTCGGTTGGCCCGGGCTCCTGACCTCGCGGTCATCAGCAACACAATGGGTGCCCCTCGATAAAGGACGAAGGCGGTGTCAATGACAAAGATTTCCTGGCGGCCGCGATCTGCGCCGCTGGCCAAGCATGAGGAGTTTGTATCGGTCGTTGGGGCGGGATCTCTTGTCGCCGCCGAGGTTCACCGCCACAGATCGGACCCGCTCGATTCGGCAATCAGCTCGCGGCCACTCCGCATTGTGATTTACGATCTGATTTCGAGATCAGAGAGAGGCGCTCCA
>Ga0181525_10001831_pt1 | contig 17891 bp, 12 predicted proteins | sample PEATcosm2014_Bin_48_FD_121100 | JGI IMG/M metagenome (GOLD analysis project Ga0181525, IMG submission 121100) | Peatland microbial communities from MTU Mesocosm Facility, Houghton, MI, USA - PEATcosm2014_Bin06_10_metaG | ecosystem: Environmental > Terrestrial > Soil > Wetlands > Peat | place...
CACGCGCTCGTTGCCATGCCGTATCAGTCCTTGAGGATCGCCATCCGTGTTCAGCACGGCGAGAAAATACGGCAGCAATCTGCCGACTACATCTTCCATCGCAAAATATTTCTGATGGTCACGCATCACCGTAACCAACACTTCTTGCGGGAGCGCCAGAAAATGTTCGTCGAACCGGCCCAGAATCACCGACGGAAATTCCGTGAGGTTCACGACCGTGTCGATCAGGCATCTGTCTTCCCGCCAGCGTGCCTCGGGAATCTCGCGCGTGGCTGCATCTAGCGCCTTGCGAATCTGCTGCTCGCGCTCTGGCCGTCCAAGAACATTGGCCGCGCGCAAAGCATCCACATAAGCCGATCCGGCGCGGGGAATGGCGACGGTGCCCGGAAACAGGATTCTGTGACCGCGGGAAACGCTTCCGGCACAGATGCCGTCAAACTCCAGTGGAACGGTTTCAGTGTCGAGCATAGCCACCAGCCATCGCACCGGCCGGACGAATCGCTGGTGCGGCTTGCGCCAGTACATATTTTTCGGCCAGTAAATCGAAGAAAGTTCTCCAGGCAATTGCTCGGCGAGAATCTCGGCCGCGCTCCGGCCCTTTCTGGTAACCCTTGCGGCAACGTACTCGCCCTTGGGGGTCGTAACTTTTTCGAGATGCGCGACGTCGACACCAGACTTCCTGGCAAACGCATGCGCCGCGGGTGTGGGCTGACCATCTTTGTATGCGACGCTGACCGAGGGCCCGTTCATCTGCTCAGTTAAGTCAGGTTGCGTAGCCTGAATTCCGGAAGCGATTACCGCTAAACGACGGGGCGTATCGAAATGCGCAATCGTCTCCGCGGTCGCAAGCCGCTCGCGCAGCAGGAGAGCGCCGACGCGCTCGCGCAGCTCTTGCGAAGCCGCACCAATCATTCGCGCCGGAATCTCTTCGCATCCGATTTCTAGCAGAAAATCTGGCATGTCCCCACAACCATCAAGTCTCTGAAACGCTGGTGCAAACAAATGTGCTGCCCATCACATCACCCCGGCCAGGAGAACCGCTCAGGAGGCCACCGGCGACAACTTCTCCTGCCTTCGTGCTTTCTCACGAGCAGGTTCAGGCTCGTCAGACTTATCGCCCGCAGCAATGTCGCTCTTCTGCTGGTCAACCCAAGCCCTGGCAATACCCACCGCGAGCGCCCGCACGCGCGCGATCACACCCACGCGCTCGGTGACTGACATCGCGCCGCGGGAATCGAGGATATTAAACAGGTGGGAACACTTCAAACAAAGATCGTAAGCAGCGAGAAGCGGGAACCGCGACTTGAAAGCAGGCAAAGGTATGGAGTCTCCGGGGAGCGCCGACTCCTTCTTAATAAGCTTGGGCTCCGAGCTCGGCGTACACATTTCCGCATAAGTCTCAATCAGCCCCTTGCATTCTGCCTCATACAGAGCGAAGTGGCTCCATGCCTTGTCCACATCCGCCATTTCGAAGTTGTAAACCGAAAACTGCAATTCATCGGTCAGACGAACCTCGCCATACTTCACTTCGTGCCCAGTTTCAGGATCCCGCGCCCAGACAATGTCATAAATCGAATCCACATCCTGCAGGAACGAGCCGATGCGCTCCAGTCCATAGGTGAGCTCGGCAGAAATCGGAAATAAATCCACTCCGCCGCATTGCTGGAAATAAGTGAACTGGGTGATCTCCTGCCCATCCAGCATGACCTGCCAGCCTACGCCCCAGGCACTGAGTGTGGGGGCTTCCCAGTTGTCTTCTTCAAACTTGATGTCATGGTGCCGCAGATCAATGCCAATCGCGGCAAGCGACTCCAGATACAGCTCCTGAACATTCTCTGGCGGAGGCTTCAGAATCACCTGCAACTGCATGTGCTTGAACAGACGGTTGGGATTCTCTCCGTAGCGGCCGTCCGCCGGGCGCCGCGATGGCTGCACATACGCAACCTTGTACGGCTTCGGCCCCAGCACGCGCAAAAACGTCTCCGGCGCCATCGTCCCGGCGCCCACTTCCACGTCATACGGCTGCTGCAGCACACACCCACGCTCAGCCCAGAATGCCTGCAAGCGCAGAATGAGTTCCTGGAAGATCAACGATTTGGGTTTGGAATGGTTCACTGGCTTCTCGGAAGCGAGCAGGTCAATTGTTGATTGTAAAGGATGGAGAGACGAACCGTCAGCTAAGGTCAGAACCCGCCCTTTTCTAGCATTCCGGCCGTGACCAGCTTCTTCTCAATGTGCCGCTGCAATATCTGGATCAGAAATTTGCGAAGATCGGCCGCTTGCGTTTTAAGCCACGGCGTTTCCGCAAAGCTTTCCACCGGAGCGCGAAACATCTGCGCGGCCAGCACGCGTGAATCGCCTGAAATCTCCGACGAGGCCAGACGTTTGTCATCGCCGCACATCAGCCCATCGGCCAGGGCATGAAAATAGGCGCGACTGCCATTCAGACTTCGGCCGCAGATAATGCACTCCGTCAATTCGGGCAGAAAACCGACCAGCCGGGTCAGCCACAATTCGAAGTAGGTGATCGGCATCCAGATCTCTGTTCCCGTCATAACATGCAACACCGACAGCGTCAGGCGGAAAACTGTATCGTTTGCTTCGCCGTCAGGGAGCAATTCATCGAGCAATTCGGCGACGTGTGCCAGCGCCACTGCGCGCGCGTAGCTGACTTCTGAAGCCAGGGGAGACTCGAGTACTTCAAAGGCATCCAGCCGAACCAGTTCCTGACGTTCGCGATCCTCATAGAACGCCCGCACGTAGGTCAGCGGCTCGAGCGCCCCGCCAAATCGCCGCTTCGATTTTTTGGCGGATCGCGCCACGCCGCGCACTTTCCCCTCCGCGCGTGTGAACAGCGTAACCAGCAAATCGGCCTCGCGCAGCGGATAGGTGCGCAGTACGATCGCCTCCGACTCCTTCAATGCCATGGGAAGCCAGCAGCAACAGGTATTCGATGAATTGTATCCGAGAACCGTGAACGAACAGAGGAAGGAACAAAAGCAGAAGGGGCGATCGTGAGGGTCCGAACGTCGCGTACCGGCGCCGCGACACTCACCTATGATCGCCCCAAATTCACGGTGTATGAATGTTACGAGGCAAAGATAGCCGAGGTGACCGGGCAGCGACAATACAGTCGATTCCGTAGAGGAGCGATGGACGCCGGATCTCCAAAAAGCAAAGGGCGCGCGCCTCTGCAAAGGCGCTGCGCCCCTGAAATCGGGGGCAACCCGCAAAATCTGGCTTATCGGCCGAAGTAAGCCGCGTTCTTGGCGGTGAATTCGTTCCACTTCTCCGGCAGGTCGTCGAGGGCAAAAATGGCCGATACCGGACACACTGGCACGCAGGCGCCGCAGTCGATGCATTCAACCGGATCGATGTAGAGCAATGGCTCCGTCGCATACTTGGGATCATCCTTCTTGGGATGAATACAATCCACCGGACAGGCGTCCACGCAGGCGGTGTCTTTGGTGTTAATGCAAGGCTCTGCAATCACGTAGGCCATAAGGGTGTGGGTCTCCTGAAATCTATACGTACAGTTTACTACGTCTCGGGCTTCGGGCCCGTCAAAGCGCACATTCTAGCAAGAAATGCGAGCCGCGGTACAGGCTAATTGCTCGGCGCGCTCGGCGCAGAGAACGGCTGTCGGCCAGTCAGATGCTGTTTCCTCGGAGTCGTTTTTCGAGTACCTGCGTCATATACCACCTCCCGCCCGCGGCGCCGAGTTGAGCCACACGACCAATCCCCAGTTCCGGACAAAATGAAAAACGGCCAGCAGACCTCCGCTGGCCGTTCTAATCTAATAACTGCGTCGTTAGACGGGCGAACAATTACCGGTGTCCGCCTCCGCCTCCATGTCCGCCACCGCTGCCACCGTGAAAGCCCCCGCCTCCACCGTGGAAGCCGCCGCCCTGGACTCCGCCACGTGCGGCACCATGAAAGCCGCCGACGGCCCCGCCATGAAAACCTCCAACCGGACCGCGCGCGTAGCCGCGTCCGCCGTAGTAGCCGCGTCCGTAGCCGTAGCCGCGACCGTAGCCCCAGCCGGCGCGACCATAGTAGCCGCCTCCCCAACCCCAACCGCCGCGTCCCCAATATCCGTGATACCACGGGCCGGCGCCGATGAATACGCCGCCAGCGAACCAGTCCGGACCGTAGTAGCCATAAGGCGCGCAAGCGTAAGGGTAATATCCGTAGTAGCCGTACGAGCAAACCGGAGCCGCGCCAATTCCTACGCCCACCGCGACCTGGGCTTGCGAGTAGGCTAGCGGCAGCATCAAAACCGCAACCAAAGCCAAATATTTCATATACCGCATGTTGATCCCCCTTGTGCCAGATCCGTCATTTCGACCCCAAAACCCGCCGGATCGGCCAGCCTCCAAATCTTCTTCAATCTGACGGCCTATCTATTTGAACTCGGAAGCAGCACAAAAGTTGCGAAAACCTCACTGGCTGATTTCAGCCACGTTGTCTGAATTCAACCACTTGCGGCCCCACGAAGAGCTAACAGCTGGGTTTGCTTCTCGCATCGCGAGCGCCTCTAAGCTCCAACCATCTCCTTTTTCTCACTCGGCTCGTACTCGACGATGTAGCCCGCGACAGCACTGGCCGCGACTGTTAGAGGTGAGGCCAGATACATCTGTCCCGGCCCACTGCGGCCGGGGAAGTTGCGATTTTGCGCGCTGATCACGACCTGGTCGAGACGCGTCGACACTCCCGGCCCGGCGTTGATGCAGGCTCCGCAGGCTGGCTCGATCACGTGTGCGCCAGCCTTCTGAAAGATGTCGAGGTAACCTTTGCGCAGGCAGTACTCGCGCGTTTCCTGTGATCCAAACTGAATATAGAACTGCACGGAGTCGGCAACGCGTTTGCCGTGCTTGAGGGCATCGGCCAGTACCGCGGCGTACATATCCATGTCTTCGTTCTTGCCTGCCGTGCAAGTGCCGCCGTATGCGATCTCAACCGGGACGGGTGTATTCAGCTCACGCACATATTTCCCGTTGCCGGGATCACCCGGCGTCGCCAACATCGGCGTAATCTCAGCCGCATCGAGCTCGATTACCTGGGCATACTGCGCATCCGGATCGCTGTACAAGCCCTGTATCAGGCTCTCGGCTTGCTTGCGGTCCATGCCACGCCGCTCTACCAGAAAGTCGACCGCCTTCTGATCGGGTGCAACGATGCCGGTGAATCCGCCAATCTCGGCCGCCATGTTGGTCATGGTGGCGCGCTCATCCACGCTGAGCGCTTCGATGGCCTCGCCGGCATATTCCATCACCTTGGCCAACGCTCTGCCGCTTCGCACATAATCAAGGCTTAGAATCTTCAGAATAAAGTCCTTGGCCGTGACATTCGCGTGTTTGTTGCCGCGGATGACGATCTTCACCGACTCCGGTACTTTAACGCGCACGTCTTTCGTGATCCAGCTGTTGAACACGTCGGTGGTGCCGATGCCGAAGGCGACGCAACCAATCGCGCCCACGTGCGGCGTATGCGAGTCGGAGCCAATGTCCAACTGGCCCGGTAGGGCGTAGCTTTCCAGAACAATGGAGTGGCAAATTCCCTCTGAGCCCTTACGGTCTTTCAATTCTCCATGCAGCTTGATGCCCTGCTTCGCCGCGAAATCCTGCTGCTTGAGTTTGAGCTGGGTGGCAAGGTCGAGCAGGCCAAGTTTCTTTTTTTCCTCCGAGATCACCTCGTCGAGAAACGTAAGGTGATCGCGGAAAAAAATAATGCTCGAGGCATCGTTGACCTTTGCGTCTTTGCCGACATAGCGTTCGAAGAAAATAGCCGCCATCGGAGTGACGTACTCATGACTGAAGCGCAGATCGGCTTGCGCGAACCCTGTATCGCCGGGCTTCACGTCTGAGACGCCGACTTCGCCTTTCTCACTCAGCATATGGCGCGCGAAGATTTTCTCCGCCACCGTCATCGGGGGCGCAGTGTAGCGGCGCGCATTGCCGGAGACTTCGAGTTTCATCCTGCTTTCAATCGGGGGCAGAAAGACTTTCTTCTGCATTCTCGCGACGTTGAACGGAAACAACCCACCATACTCAATCACCTGCCGCGTGATCTCATCCTCGCCCGCGGTAAAATCGTTCAAAGCAATCTCTTCTCCGCTGCGAATCTTATCGATCAGCGAAAAGTCGGTCGAGGTCAGCAGCCCCAGGTTCTGGCAATTCTGCTTGTAGATGCGCTCGATGTTCTCAGCAATCACCACGCGAATGCCGGCACACATCTCGGCATAGGGAGACTGCTCCCGGCTCGAGCCTTTACCCCGCCGCTTCCCGCTTACTGCGCAAACGAATCCGCCGCGCTTCACTTCGCCTCGCGCAATCGGCGTCACGCTTCCGCACTTCAACCCAAGATAAGGAATTTCTCCCAGCGTTTCGTCGAAGTAAAAGCAATAATGTGCCGGTGTGATCTCGTCAGTAGAGATGTCGTCGCGCAGTTTGGGATTGTTCGCGGGACTCTTCGCATCCCAGGGCAAATCTTCGCCCGCCAGCTGCCGCTTGATCAGCTCCGCGTCTTCAGTGAGAAAAAGAACGCGCCCTTGTAGCCGGACCCGGTCCGGCCGCTTTTCAATTTTGCGTTCCAACAGAGAGCTGATCACATTCCGCCTGTAGGTGGAGAATCGGATTTAAACAATCAGACTTAAAGATCAGATTCAAAATTCGAGGAACGGTCGGAAGAGAGGCCAGTCCCCACCCATTGTAACGCGGCCCCGAAAATGGTGGAGCTTATAATTCGGGCTAGTGGTGCACGTGCGCAGCCTTGTCAAACTTCTCTCCCGCCGGGATCGCCACCGTCAGCCGGTTTTCCTTCGGCGCTAACGGACAGGTGGCATAGGGCGTGACAGCACAAGGGGGGTTATAAGCACGGTTGAAGTCGAGCTCCACCGTGTTGCTAACCACAGGATCGGTTTCGAGAAAACGCCCGCCAGGATACGTGTCGTTTTTCGCGGTCAGGTCGTTAAAAACGAAGAAAAGCCCCTTCGATGGTTCCCCGTGGAGGTCGGTCAGCCGTACTTCCTGCCCGTTGATCTTAAACACCGCCGTTCCCGCGACGCGCGTCGAATTCACGTCGCCCAGCACGTTCGGCACGTTGATCGTCTTATTGCCATCCGCCGGAATCCACGTCGCCGTCACCCGGTAATTCATGTCCAGGGGATAAAACAACAGACCTTGAAAATTACGAACCGCCGGATTTTGGGTATCTTTCAGGCGAATGCCCAAGCGTTCTCCGCGGATGATCACGTGAAACTGTAGAGTGCCCATCTCGACCACCGAGGTATGTCCCGAAACGTCCGGGTCCAACTTCGCGGCCGTCATCGGCCTGCCAGCGAGCGTTGCCTGCGCTCCGGGAAGTATTTTGACGGTGACATCCTTCCCTTCGAGATCAAACTCGCCGGCGTGCGCCGGACCTTTGGGGAAAACCAATGCATTCGCCGCGTCACTGCCGAAAGTGTTCGCACCCGGCTTCAGCCAATACAGTCCAGCCAGCGGCAGCCAGTTTTGTTTCAAGTCGTCTATCTGCTTGGCCTTCCACTCCTCAAACGACTGCACGTAGGCGGCATCAGGCGTAGATGCAGATGGCGCTGACGGTGACGACGCGGCTTGGCCCGCCTGCGCCAACAAAGGCAAAGCTGCGCAAATTGCGATCACCGATCCGAAGCGATTCATACTCTTCCAAACCTCGTTTTCGTCGGTTGCGAAAAAATTCTCGCCCGAGAAGATAAAGATACGAAGATAGAGGATAACGGAAGACCCCGAAATCCTATTTCTTGTATTCCTGCGGATTTGGCAGGGGTTCCATTCCTCGTCCGGCAAAGATTTCCTTGAACTCCTGCAGCATTGCGTCGTGAATCAGTCCATTCGAGGCCACGGTCTCACGACTGTCAATTTCGAATGGCGATCCATCGAATCGGGTTACGTTGCCGCCCGCTTCCTGCACGATCAGGACGCCCGCCGCCGTATCCCAGGGATTCAGGTTGAACTCCCAGAAGCCATCAAAGCGCCCAGCAGCGACGTTGCACAAATCGAGCGCGGCTGATCCCGCTCGCCGCACGCCGTGCGAGTGCAGCGTGATCTGGTGATAGAAATAAATATTGGGATTCTTGTGCCGCTTTTGACTGGGGAAGCCGGTCGCCAGAAGGCTTTCCCTAAGCGTTGAGGTTTTCGAAACGTGAATCGCCACTCCGTTGAGCTGCGCCCCTCTTTCCTGCTCGGCGGAAAATAGCTCATTACGGGTGGGATCGTAAATCACCGCTGCCACGCGGTTGCCCGGTTTCCCCGGTAGGTGTTGTTCCCGCGCCTGGGTTTCCAAAGCTCGATGTTCCAGAGCTAACGACACACAAAAGACAGGAAATCCGTGAGCGAAGTTCGTTGTGCCATCCAGGGGGTCGACGTACCACCGGTATTCGCCTCCTCGGTCGTTGAGTCCCTGTTCCTCACCGAGAACATCGTGCCCCGGCCACTTCTCGCAAATGCGTTGACGGATCAGAGCCTCGGACGCGCGGTCCGCCGCCGTAACCAGATCGGCTTCTCCCTTGTATTCAATCTTCAAGTGCTCGTGAAAATATCCCATCAGCAGAGCGCCCGCTTCGCGAGCGATCTCTGACATGGCAGGAAGAAAACTGTTGTGAGTGTCGGGCACCGGGCTCAAAGTCTTACGTCCTGGCGATCAGGTGTTCATCAGGCCTTGGCGGGATGACGTTTTAACGATCAGAGAAGGCGAGTCCGCCAGAGGGGACCCTTACTTCTTCTTCCCGCCCTCTTCGGCGATGTACATGATCTCGTGCTTAAATATGAAAAGGTTAGGTGCGCCTTCACGCGTCAGGCGAACCATGTGCTTGTCGTAATACTCGATCCATCCCTTCACTGTCTGCCCGTCCATCAGCTTGACGATGACCTGCTTCTGCTTCTCGCCCAGAATCTTGAGGAAGTTAGCTTCTTCAAAGGTCTCTTCAGGGGGAGGGGTCCGGCCGCGCTTGGCGGCGTTGGGATTTCCCTGCGCGCGGAAAGGCATAGGACATTGTACACAAAAGGCGCGTCAGCCCAGCTGAGCTCTCCCGAGCTCTCCCTACTGGGCAGGCAGTTAACACAATGGCCGATGCCTTTTTATTAGAAGCTGATTCGCAATCCGAATTCAAACTGCCGCGGAGCTCCCAAAGCGAACGTTCCCGACTGAAAGCTGGCCCGGAAGGGCGTGAGGCTCGATCCTGGAGTCACTCCTCCCACGACGTTCGGCGCCAGAATTCCGTTCGAGCCGGGCAGCAGCGATGCTCCCGCTAGGTTCCCCGGCAAAAATGCGTTCCAGAAGTTGAAGACGTTAAACACGCTGGCGCTCGGCTCGACCGTGAATCTATCTTTGATCCTGAACGGCCGAGACACTTTCAAGTCCGTCGACTTCAGCCAAGGGATGCCCACCGCCTGATTAGCAACTTTGTCCAGGGTCGGCATGACCCAGCCCAAAGCACTGAGATCGGCTTGAGTCAGAACCTGCGGGCCGTCCACTAGACCGGGACAAAGACTGGTGTTCCCCGCCAGGCACTGGCCTGCAGGCGTGAGGCCGCCCGCATAGTCATGGTTGTAGTTCGTGATTACGTTATAGAGATTGGTGATGTTGGTGGCACGCTCGAACTGGCCAACCTGTGTTCCGGTTACAGGTTCGGGAGGCGCAGCCGCGCTCAGACCGGTGCCCAGCCAGTCGCTCGCGAAAATTTCACCACCATTCGTCAGTTGCGGCAGTTCCAGAGTCTGCGCCGGCGGGCTGTAGAAATGCCCTACCAGGTTCAACTTCGTTGAAAACGGCAGATCAAAAGTTCCCCCAAAAGTTATTTGATGCCTGCGGTCCAGCGCGTTCGGACCGGTATATTGCAGCGGCTTGTCGCTGTTGGTCGCCCGATTGATGAAATCCCCATCCTGCTCTTGGCTGATGAAGCGTGAGATGGAATACGAGACTTGGAAGTTTGCGCCGCTCACGCCCCGCACCGGCTTATTGATCTTTTGCACAAGCTTCATCTGCACGCCGCTGTAGACCGAGCGGCCATCGGAAAAAAGCACATCGAGTCCGCCCACGGCACCGCGGTTCCCGGAGATCGGATTCGTGCCCGGAAACGCACAGTAAGGGCAAGGGCCGCCGCCCACCGCTTGAACGTTCGAATCCAATCCCGCCGCCGAGTAGGCTGCCTGAGCCCCAGCCTGGCCCAATGCGGCAATCATGCACGTAACTTGATTCAGCCCAGTGGCGCAACCATGGGCCGCCTGGGCGGCGTCGCGGGCGGCAAGCGCATTGGCTTCATCAAAGCTGCTGGCCGCTCCGCTATGGTTAATATCCTGGGCGAGCAGGTAACGCTCCCCGATGTTGCGGACATAGTCCACGCTGAGCACCGTCCCCGGACGAATCTCCTGCTGGAAGCCAAGGTTCATCTGCCAGGAGCGCGGAGTTCGATAGTCCGGATTAAACAAAGCATAATTTGGACTCAACGCCGTTAATGAAGTGCCTGCGAAATTGGGATTCGGTTGCCCACTGAGGACACCAGCCGTAGCGGACTGGAAGGCACTGCTCAACGCCAGAATCTCGGGCGCGACGCTCGAGATGGTTTGTCCGCAGAAAGTGGGCTTCGCCTGAGGACCCGCCGGCGTGTTCACCACCGTAGCCGCGCCTCCAGCAATGGAAGTGCCGGCCGCGACACTGGTTGGCCAAACAAACGTGTCGGCTATGCCTCCCTGACAAACCATTGGAGCGTCGGCGAAATTTCCCTTGCTAAGACGTGCCGGGCTGTCGAACAGCACGTTATTCCAGACCGGATTCTCGTAGTACAACCCGCCGCCGCCACGGATTACAGTGTTGCCGTTGCCGCTGGCATCCCAGGCGAAACCAAATTGCGGAGCAAAATTCATGGCCGGATTACGAATCTGGTTGCCCAGCCCCGGCAGCCACTGATTCAAATCCGGCGACCGGCCCAGGTCGCTGTTTGTGCGGCCGGTGTCGTGCAAGTAGCGCACGCCATAGGTCAAGGTCAAATGTGGTTTCGCCTTCCAAACATCTCCGACGTACAGTTCCACGCGACTGTCGGGTCCGAGTCCACCACCGGGAAAATTAAACGCAGACTTTGCAGTCGAGAATCCGTTTCCGTTTCCCAGGCTCACCCACCCCGCTGGGTACGAAGTTGGATCGGCTGATGTTTCATCCGAGGTGGTTCCAACTTGCGGAAATGTAGAGTAAGCCGCGAGGCGTCCGCCATCGATGCGATCCAAGGTAGCTCCGTAGCGGATCAGATGGTTGCGTATGATTCTGCTGCCGTCGTACTTCGCCTCTTTGTTCGACTGAATTGTCTGCTGCGGCGAAAGCCAGCTCGGCCCGCCGCAATAGTTCCCGCCGTTGCTGAGGACGCAATTTCCAGCGGTCGGCGCGCCAATGTTAATGCCCAAACCCGGGATGGGGTTCTCCGCCCCGCTGAGGTTCGCCGTAGCATCCGCGATGGCATCGCGCAGCTTGAGATATTCAAAGCGCAGGCTGTGCGCGTACACGCCCCGATGGAAGTCGATTCCGAGAGCATAAGTCTCAGTGTTGTTGGTCTCTCTAAGTGCCTGGGTCGAACTAGCCGCGCTATACGGTCGCAGACTGCGGTTTTCGAAATAGTTGAGCCGGAAGAACGCCCGCAGATTGTCTTTAATATTCCAGTCCAAACGTTCATCGGTATCGAAGTCGCGATAAGGTTGCGAAAGAGTTGCATGCAATCCGTCGAAGGGATATGCAAATGGCTCCGCCGCCGTGAGATCCTGTTTTACGCGCTCGGCATCGGCGAACCAGAAAATTTTGTCCGTGACGATCGCTCCTCCCGCGCGTCCGCCAAATTGTTCTCGCTGAAACGAATCCTCCGAACCGGGCAGCGATGCTCCGCCCTGGTCGCCACGGAACAGCCCAAACACCTCTCCGTAAATGTGGTTGCTGCCCGAAAGGGTCGCGATATTTAACGCACCCGAGGAGGTGAGGCCGGTCGAGAGGTCGGGCAACGATCGTACCAGTTGGAATTCCTGGATCGCGCTAGCGGGAATGTTCTGAGTTGATCCGCCAACTATTTCATCGTTGACATCGACTCCATCCACCACCGTCCGCGCCGAATTCCCCAGGCGGCCTTCGAACGAGATTCCGGAAATGCCATCCTTGCTCGCGTCAAATGTGCCGCCATCCTGCACTTGAACCCCAGGCTCAAGTTGACCCAGATCCATAAAATTGCGGCCGTTGATTGGAAGGTCTTCAACCTGTTCACCGGTCAGCAACCCTTGCAACATGGCTTGTTCGATATTGGGTGTAACTGCGCCTCTCTCAAGTTCGACAATTGGCTTCTCAGTCCCCAGTTGCAGGCGCACGTCACCATTCACCGTGTGGCCGACCTGAACCACCAAGGAGAACTCCTTCAAGTTAAAACCCTTGGCCTCGATCCGCACGACATATTCACCCGCCTGGGTAGGACCCGATGTGTACAATCCCGCGGAAGATGTCGTCACCAGCACCATAGCACCGGTGGACTTATTGGTCATCGTCACCTTCGCTGCTGCGACAGCCACCCCCGACGGATCGCTGACAACCCCAACGACGCTGCCCGTACCCACGGTCGATTGCGCTAGCACAAAAGTGGAAGCCACCAGGAGAGCGATAGCAGCGAACACCAGCATTCCCGAGCGTTGCGAGGACCCGTGTTGAACGAAAAAGACTCGCCCGGCACAGATCCGTTCACCAACGATCCGCTCACCCGCGCCTTGCTCGTCGATACTGCGCCATTCCAGGTTCAACTTCGAGCTTCCTGCCTTCGCAATATTCACTGAGCCTCTCTCACATTCTTCCAGCAGATTCTTCCGCGCAACTCGGGAGTAAATCGGGAATGGGCGCTTCGACGGGATCAGAAATTGCGCCTCGCAACTCACCCTGGCAACACCGAACCACACAATGCGCAAGACGGATTCTTTGACTGAACCAGGACCATTCTCCAGAACTCTGAGCAATCTTTGAGAATACCAAACATACGCATCCTCTTCCTCACTTACTTGTGAGCCTTCCTTCAAAGGAAACCCGATCCTCAGAAATCCGACGGGGCCGTGTAATACCCAGCCCTGTGCCGCACCCGGTAAGACCCCGCTTCGGGCGTTCCCGAAACCTTAACCTGGATGCGGCGAAACTGCGAGTTCGAGGTGCGATGCAAAGGATAGTAGCCCAGCAAATATTGAGTGCGTAGTTCATCGCTGATCTGGCGGAACGCATCGTCGAGTTGCGCCATCGAAGTCGCGTAGTAGTACTTGCCTCCGGTGTCCTCCGAGAGCTGGATCAAGGCGTGCTCGCCGCCAGTTTCGCGTCCCGCGCTGCTCTCGATCGGCACTACGATGATGCTGTAAACAATGCCCTCAGCCTCTTCCGCTGCGCGTACCGCTTCTTTGTAATCGATTTTGCTCATGGTGTCGCCACCGTCGGTGATCAGCACGATCACTTTGCGTCCCTGGCGGTGGGTAAGCGAGCGCGATGCCAGATAAATCGCATCGTAGAGCGCCGTGGCCGCGCCCAGCCGGACGTGGTCAATGCCCTCGTCGATCCGCTTCAAGTCTGCAGTATAACCAGTTGCCTGCAGCACGGTTTCACTGAATCCGAACACCGACAAGCCATCTACCGGCCGCATAATCGTGCGCGCAAAGCGCTTCGCCGAAGCCTGCTCCAGAGGTAAGTCGTGTCGGGTGCTTAAGCTAGTATCAATGGCCAGCGCAATGGAAAGCGGAACCGCGGATTCTTTGTCGAATACCGCTAGGGTCTGATCGCCGCCGTCTTCCTGCACCGCGAAGTTCTCTCGTTTCAGTCCGGCGACCGGTCCACCTTGGGCATTGGTCACGGTGACGTAAACGCTAACCAGCTTGACGTCGACTTTGAGCGTGGTCTCCGGTCCCGGCGTGGCCTGATTATGCGCCGGAGGTTGCTGCGCCCGCGACACAACACAAGCCAGCATGAGCAGAACCAGCGTGGCGGATTTTCTCATTCGAAAAAAGAAGTATACTTGGAAAGCCGCCCCGGTTCGGCTCCGTGTGGCGACTGCGCACAAGTCCAGGACCTAAACCCGCTCACTTAGATGCGCCCTCCACAACCAGGCTGCCTGGGAACTCAGAAACTTCCTCGGGAAATTTCCTCGGGAAATGGCTCACCCGCCGCCCACACCGCACCATCTTCAAAATGTTCTTTCTTCCAGATGGGAACGCTGCGCTTGAGTGTGTCAATCAGCCAGCGGCAGGCATCGAAGGCAGCGCCCCGGTGCGGCGACACCACCACGATCAGCACGCTGGTCTCCCCAATTTCCAACCGGCCCAGGCGATGGACCAATGCAACCTCTCTCACCTGGAATTGCTCGAGCGCCCGTTGAGCCAATTCTTCCATCTGCTCGAGCGCCATCTCCTCGTAGGCCTCGTAATCCAGATATAGCGTCCTGCGCCCGCGCGTCCGGTTGCGCACCACCCCCTCAAAGACCACCGCAGCGCCATCCTCGCCGCGCTTAATGTGGTCAAGGATCCTCTGAGTGTTAATCGGAGCACGCCCAATCGAAGCACGACGCGGGCCGAGGCCAAGGGGCGTCTCGCCCTCCTCTTTTCCTGATCCTCCACTTACCGGCGGCAACAAGGCCACCTCATCGTCGGCCTTCAACTCGGTCGCCGACCCCACATACCGCTGATTCACAGCCACAGCGAGCGAGGGCAACATTTCCTTCATCCCGGCAATCTGCAACCCATAGTGCGCCAGCAGATCTGCAACAGACGTTCCCTCGGGCAGGTCGACCCCATCGCTGGATCGTCCGGCGAGATCTTTCAACACGCCAAAGAAAAGAACACGCACACGCATGGGGGAATGTGGTTGTAAATCTTGTTTGTCAGTTTAACGCGAGGATCACTCCGGCTGCATGCCGATATTTAATACAGAATAAGGTTATGCCAAGATCCCGCCCGCGAATCGAAAGTAAACTCCCTCGACGTAAAATCAAACCAGGCACCAGGACCGATGAACTCATGCCTGAAGATTCTTGGCATTGCCGGAAGCTCGCGGCAAAGGTTCGTACAACCGTCTGGCGCTGCGCGCAGCTCAGCCATTCGTTCCCGAAGGGGCAAATATCGAAAACTTCGATCTGCGAGGAATTCCCCCGCTGAATCAGGACCAGCAAAAAACTCCACCCCCGATCGTCGCCGAATTCAAGAAGAACATTCGCGCTGCGGACGCCATTTTGTTCGCAACCCCCGAGTATAAATACGGCGTCCCGGGAGTGCTGGAAACGCCATTGACTGGGCGTCACGGCCCGTCGGCGACAGCGCGTGGAAGAACAAACCGGTGGCCGTGATGAGCGCCGCCACTGGAATATGCGGGGGGTTGCGCTCCCAGTATCGTCTGCGTCAAAGTTTCGTCTTTCTCAATATGCATGACGTAAACCAACCCGAGATCATGATCGCCAACGGGGCATCGAAGTTCGATGCCAATCGCAATCTCACCGATGAGACCGCCAGGAAGCTAGTCCAGCAACTTGCTGCAAAACCTGGTGGAACGAACGAGTCGCTTGTCGAAGCAAGTAAGCAACTGTCGCCCAGTCCCGGGAGATATGCCGACAAGTGCTTCCCGCCTGCGATGAAGCCAGCGTCTTCGCATCACCCAAGAGCTAAAGCGAGAGAAGCAAGCACCGATGCATAAGGGTTGGAACCTTACTATGTTTCGACCACTGCCTCTGTTCCTTCTCTTCGCTGCTGCAGAATTACTCAAAAGACTGGGTGGTTTCAGCACGCTACGACTTCGATTCCTACTTCTACGCCAAGCTTGAGGGCCATTTTCTGCAAGGCATCGGTCTCGGTTACTACGCCAGCACCAACCCCAACGGCCTGAAGGCCGACTCGAACATGTTGGCAGCCAAGCTTGGTTTTAGTTCTTAACGTGCGTTTAAGTATGAGAATCAGGAACAAAATCCGCTGGTTCATGCTGCTGGGCCTGATCAACTGCGGGACCGCGGCATACTCACAGGACGTCCTGTTGGTGGCGAACCCGGGTGTGCATATTTCTCGGATTAGCGATGAGGATGCGCGCGCAATATTCCTGCGAGCGAAGACTCGACTCGCCGACGGCTCCCATCCGGTGCCGGTGACTCTAAAGGGCGGACCGGTGCACGAAATCTTCTTGAGAAACCACGTCGGCGAGAGTCCCGACGAATTCCGCGCGCAGCGCAGAGCAGTGTTTACCGGACAGGGAGCAATACCCCACGCCTTCGAGAACGAGGCGGCCCTGATCGAGGCTTGGCGGAACAGGCATCGCTGACCACATCGCTATCCACCGATCACACCGCTCCTCAAGCCTGAGTGGTCAAGACCTTATCATGAGCCACATCGGGCACAGTAACCGGCGGGGCAGGTTGAAAGTCCTGTTTGCCATCTTTGGGCCTCAACAGAATCTTCGCCGCCGCGGACTCGGCAACCGCCGGTAGCGAAACCCGCAGCGCCTCGCCGATCGTCTTCACGTAGTGAACCTTGAGGTTCTCGAGTTGCTCAGGCGTGAGATCCTCCTCGACGTTCATTTTGTTTTCCGCCGGCAGAATCACGTCGGTTACTCCGGCGCGTTTTGCGGCGAGCACTTTTTCCTTAATACCTCCGACGGGAAGTACGTTACCGCTAAGCGTAATTTCGCCCGTCATCGCAAGCAGCGGCCGAATACGATGCCCCGTAAGCAGAGACACCAGCGTGGTTGCCATGGTTACCCCCGCCGATGGGCCATCTTTCGGAATCGCCCCCGCCGGCACGTGCATGTGAATGTCATGATCGGCAAAAAAGTCTTCCGCGATGCCGAACTGTGCGGCATTCGACCGCACCCAGGTAAGAGCCGCCTGCATCGATTCCTGCATCACCTGGCCGATCTGGCCGGTCATGGTGAATCCACCTTTACCCTTCATGGCGTTGGCTTCAACAAACAGCACGTCGCCGCCTGACGGGGTCCAAGCCAAACCGACCGCCACGCCGGGGCGCTCCGTACGCTCCTCAATTTCGCCTTCGGTGCGAACCTTGATACCGCCGAGAAACTCCTGGATGATTTCTTGGGTAACCACAAGCTTCTCAGTCTTGCCCTCGGCAAGCCGCCGCGCCTGCTTCCGGCAGATCGTACCGATGGTGCGCTCCAGACTGCGCACGCCCGCCTCGCGCGTGTAGTGACGAATCACGTAGCGCAGCGCCGCTTCCGGAAACTCAATCTGCTCGGTCGTGATGCCGTTCTCTTCGACTTGCCGCGGCACCAGATAACGGAAGGCGATGTGGAGCTTTTCTTCTTCGCTATAGCCTTGCAGTTCAATGATCTCCATGCGATCGCGCAGCGGTTCGGCGATCGGATCGAGCATGTTCGCGGTAGTGATGAAGAGCACCTTCGACAGGTCGAAGGTGACATCGAGATAGTTATCCCGGAAACTCGAATTCTGCTCGGGATCGAGCGCTTCGAGAAGCGCCGAAGCCGGATCGCCGCGGAAGTCGCGCCCGACCTTATCGATTTCGTCGAGCATAAAGACCGGATCTTTTGTTTCTGCGCGCCGAATGCCCTGAATGATCTGGCCGGGCAATGCTCCGATATAGGTGCGGCGATGGCCGCGGATTTCAGCTTCGTCGTGTACGCCGCCGAGCGAGAGCCGGACGAACTTTCGGCCCAAAGCCCTGGCAATGGACTTGCCGAGCGAAGTCTTGCCCACACCCGGAGGTCCAACGAAGCATAAAATCGGACCCTTCATGTTCGGCTTCAAGCGACGAACCGAGAGGTAGTCGAGAATGCGATCCTTAACTTTTTCCAGGTCGTAGTGATCTGTATCCAAAATCTCTTTCGCCTTGAGGATCTCGATCTCCTGCCCGGAA
>Ga0181525_10001832_pt1 | contig 17890 bp, 11 predicted proteins | sample PEATcosm2014_Bin_48_FD_121100 | JGI IMG/M metagenome (GOLD analysis project Ga0181525, IMG submission 121100) | Peatland microbial communities from MTU Mesocosm Facility, Houghton, MI, USA - PEATcosm2014_Bin06_10_metaG | ecosystem: Environmental > Terrestrial > Soil > Wetlands > Peat | place...
CCCGGCTCGCACAACACGGGGTCCTGGCTGGACGCAAGGAAACGCTGGATAGCTTCTAAAATTACAGTCAATCGGGATTTCAGTCCATCGGCTTCATCGTTCCACTGCCTTCTATCGTCCGTGGATCGGCTCACTATTAGCCGGGCGGATATTGCGCGGCAAGTAGTACTATAGCCCCCACTTTTTTGTGGGGCCTTACGAAACACCTTCAGTACTGTGGAGTCTTACCCACCGAAGCATTGCAAACGTTCCTGACGAAAAACGAACCCAAAACGAGAGGAGCAGTATGAGTAACTCCAAGTATGTCGAAGCGCTTGCGGTTTTGGCGCTTCTCGTGGGCTGCGTTTCGCCCCAAGCCAACGCCCAAGGTTGGGCGTCCACTGCAACCAAAGCGTTCCCCGCCGAATACCTCCCCAACGCCACGTTAGTGGGCCCGCTGGCGGCCGCCACGCCCATCCACGTGGTTCTGGGTCTCCAGGCGCAGAATGCCGCTCAGATCCAGCCAACCCTGCAGTCTCTCAACGGGGCGGCGCTCACGTTCCAGCAATTCGTCACGCAATTTGGAGCCACCGCGGCGCAGGTGCAAGCGGTCCAGAATTACCTGACCAGCATGGGATTCACGCACCTCACAGTCGCCGATAACCAGCTTCTCATCGATGGTTACGGGACTGCGGCCGAGGTGGAAAAGGCTTTCAACACCTCGCTGGCGGAATATTCCGTAAACGGCGCCAATGTTTATATGAACACCTCCGCCGCGCAGGTTCCCGCGTCGCTTTCGGGCGTCGTTATCGCGGTGCTGGGGCTGAACAGCGTCGCGTCGCTGCACTCCGATATTGCGCACCTGAGTCTGGCTCCCATGACAGTGCCCTGTAAGCCTCCACAATGCCCGACGCCCGATCTGAGCAACGAAAGCTACGGTCCAAAAGACTACCAGATTGCCTACGATGCGGCGTGCCCAGCCAACAATCCAACCTGTCCGGCGGATAAATTTCCGGGCGGCGGGTACACTGCGGTGGGCATTATCGCCGAAGGCGACCTTACGCAAGTGGTGACCGATCTGCGAACCTACGAGACGAATAACAGTTTGCCGCAGGTTCCCGTTACCGTTGTGAACGCCGGCGTCGCGAGCGCGGACACCAGCGGGCAAGATGAATGGGATCTCGATTCGCAAACTTCGACCGGAATCGCCGAGAGGGTTGCGCATCTTTATTTCTATGTCGCAACTTCCATGACCGATTCCGACCTTGCGCTGGCGATCGGCAAAGCCGTATCTCAGAACAAAGTGAAAGCCTTCAATATGTCCTTCGGCGAGTGCGAATTTTTCCCGTACATCGACGGCTCCATGCTGGTAGACGATCAATCGTTCGCCGAAGCCGCCCTGCAGGGCATTACGCCGTTCGCTTCGGCTGACGATCAAGGGTCTGCTTGCCCAGTGGTAGGAACCAATGGCGTGCCGCTTTCCGGTCCGCCGGACACCGCCTATCCGGCGTCGTCGCCGTATGTGATCGCAGTCGGCGGTACGAATATGTTCTCGAACGCCAACTATACCTATGATTTCGAAACCGGATGGGAAGCCAGCGGCGGCGGCATCAGCTACTTTGAAACCGCACCGTTCTGGCAGAGCTACACCGGCGGCGGGAGTACGCCGATTGTTCCGAGCGCGGAGGCTGGCCAGAGGGGCGTGCCGGACGTGGCGATGTGCGCGGGCGGAAGCGAGTTGGCCATCTGCGCCGCCAACATCATCGTGGATGGGAAGGCAACGCTGGTGGGCGGTACCAGCCTCTCGTCGCCTTTGGCCATGGGATCCTGGGCGCGAATCCAAACCGCGCATAAGAACGCACTGGGTTTTGCGGGGCCGCTGATCTATCAGCTCGCAACCAGCGGCCCTCCGGCCAGGAGCCCGCATTTCAACGATGTGACCATCGGATCGAACGGTTTGTTCAGTTGTTTGCCGGGCTACGATTACGTCACCGGACTGGGATCGTTTGACGCGCTCAGGATCAGCCGCTCGATTCCATCCACGTATCCGCAGTAAGGAGAAATTCCGGGAAGTCAGAATTTCGAATCGCCAGCGCGCCATTCCGGATTCTGACTTCTCTCTTCCGCAATCCGACTGCTGGATTCTTCCTTCCGCCCGCCTGCGCTACTCTGGAATCGGACTTCGCGCACCCATCTTGCTCCAAGACAAACTAGAACAAGTAGAATCCCGCATCGCGCGGGCGGCTGCACGGGCCGGACGCAAGCGGTCCGACATCCTGTTGGTGGCGGTCACCAAGAAATTCCCCGCCGCGGCGATTCGCGAAGCCTACGCGCTCGGGCTGCGGGATTTCGGCGAGAATTACGTGCAGGAGTTCGACGCTAAGCACGCTGAGCTGGCCGATTGCGCCGGCGCGCGCTACCACTTCATCGGCCATTTACAGTCCAACAAATCCAAAAAAGCCGCCGAGATTTTCGACGTCGTCCACACCTTGGATTCGGCCAAAATCGCTCGGCGCCTGGACGGGGATGCCGCCGGCCCAGGCCCAGGCCCAGGTAAAGCCCCTGGTATTGAGGTGCTAATTGAAGTAAAATTATCCACCGAGCCAGCCAAAGCAGGTGTGGCGCCAGGGGAGGCGCCGGCCATAGTGGAGGCCATTCTAGGGTGCCCGCATCTGCGGTTGTTGGGGTTAATGACGATGCCGCCATGGTCGGACGACGCGGAAAAATCGCGGCCGTATTTCGCGCGCTTGCGTGAACTTGCGGCCGAGAACAGCTTGCAACATCTGTCCATGGGAATGTCGCACGACCTGGAAGTGGCCATTGAGGAGGGCGCGACGATGGTGCGCGTGGGAACGGCTTTATTCGGTCCGCGCGGCAAGCCCGGGTAAGAAGCCGCGCAGGAAAAGTGACCGTTGGATTTTTTTCGCCGCTGCCGCCGGCGCGCTCGGGCATCGCCGACTACTCCGCCGAACTTCTGCGCGCGCTCTCGCCTCTGGGCGCGGTGACGATAAATGCGCAGGCCGGCGAGAGCGATATCGCGCTCTATCATCTCGGCAATAACCGCCTGCACGGCGAGATTTACGGACAGGCGCTCAAGACGCCAGGCGTGGCGGTGCTGCACGACGCGGTGCTGCATCATTTCTTTTTGGGCGGCGAGAATGAGGGCGCCTATGTGGCGGAGTTCGTTTATAACTACGGCCACTGGAGCGAGGACCTGGCGCGCGAGTTGTGGCGCCGGCGCTCGCGTTCCGCCGCGGACCCGGAATACTTCCGCTATCCCATGATCCGGCGCGTGGCCGAGCGGTCGCACGCGGTGATCGTGCATAACCCGCGCGCCGCGGCTCTGGTGGAAGAGCATGTGCAGGGCGCGACGGTGCATGAAATCCCGCATCTGTTCGCACTGCCGGCCAAGCTGCCATCCCGCTCGGAAGCAATTCGCTGGCGCGCCGGACTGGGAGTAGCCGGGCATACTTTTCTGTGCGGAGTATTCGGACATTTACGTGAGTCCAAGCGCTTGCTGGCGCTGCTGAGAGCCTTTCACCGGGCCCGGCGCGGGGCCGATATGAAGCTGCTGGTGGCGGGCGATTTCGTTTCGTCCGACCTGGCGCGATCGGTGGAGCCGATGCTGCGCGACGACTCGGGCATTTTGCGAATCGGCTATCTGGACGATCACCAGTTCTGGCTGTGCGCCTCCTCCGTGGATGCCTGCATCAACCTGCGTTATCCGATGGCGGGTGAAACCTCCGGCATCGCGATTCGGCTGATGGGCCTGGGCAAGACGGTGCTGCTGAGCGCGGGCGACGAGACGTCGCGCTTTCCCGAAGCGGCCTGCGTGCGCATCGATCCCGGCCAGGCGGAAGAAGAGATGCTGGCGGAGTATCTGGTTTGGCTGGCGCGCTGCCCGGAAGACGCTCGCGCCATTGGACAGCGCGCGGCCGAGCATATCCATGAATTTCACGCCCCGGCTCGGGTGGCCCAGCTTTACTGGCGCGCTCTGACGGACTGCTATCATAAAAGTAAATCAGCTCCAAAAGTTGTATAAGAGCCAGCGCGTAAGCCAGTGGTTTTGAAATTTGCCATGGGCAGAATAATTGCATTGGTTGTTTTGAGTGCGAGTGTCTTCGTCGCGACATCCCCGGGCGCGACATCGTCGCCGGCCCCGGTCACCCCGCCGCAGGTCCCCTATGTCAAGCGGCTGCACGTGCGCGTCGCGATGCGCGACAACGTTCGGTTGGACACCAATATCTTTTATCCAGCGGGAAGCGGCCGATTTCCAGCCGTTCTCATCCGCACTCCGTATGGCAAAGGAGCCGATCTTCCCGCCGGGTACCAATCCTTTATCAATCATGGCTACGCCGTGGTGATGCAGGACGTGCGCGGGCGCTATTCTTCGGGCGGCGTGTTCGACGTCTTGAACCAGGAAGGTCCGGACGGCTACGATTCCCTGAACTGGATTGCGGCGCAGCCCTGGTCGGACGGGAAAATCGGCATGATCGGCGGTTCCTACGTGGGGATCGCGCAATGGCGGGTGGCGCTGCTGAACAATCCGCATCTGAAGGCGATTTTTCCCGTGGTTTCGGGATCGGACGAATATCGCGACCGCTATTATTCAACCGGCGGAGCGTTAAAGCTGGGGCATCGTTTATTGTGGATGTCGGAGAATCTGACGCCTCCGGGCGCCGCGAAGCCGAGATTTTCGGAATATATTTATCACCTTCCGCTGCGGACCGTGGATCGTTCCGCTACGCGCCGGACGCTGCCTTTCTATCAGACCATCCTGAATCATCCGGCCTACGATGCGTTTTGGAAAGACCTGAGCGTTCTCGAAAACATCGAACGGGTTCGCGTTCCCGTGTTTTCGGTGGGAGGCTGGTACGACAATTACGCCCAAAGCGATTTGGAAGCCTTCGCCGCGCTGCATAAACTATCTGGGCGGCTGGACGACCGGCACCGCATCATGATTGGTCCCTGGGCGCACAACATGTCGACGCCGTTTCAGGGCGTCAGCTATGGAGACGACTCCTCTTCGCCCATTCGCAGCTACCAGATCCAATGGTTCGATCATTGGTTGAAAGGAGCCCCGGAAGGGTCGAAAGGAGCCAAGGAAGCCGCCCGCCGGTTTTCGCCGGAAGCCTGGCACGCGGTGCGGGCGGAAGTGGACGAAGCGCCGGTGCATATCTTTGTGATGGGCGTGAACCGCTGGCGAGACGAGCCGGATTGGCCGCTGGCGCGGGCTAGAACCACGGCGCTGTATCTGGTCAGCCAGCGCGCGGCCAACAGTTTATCGGGCGATGGCGCGCTCGAATGGAAGCCGGAGCGGGCCAGAATGCCGGGAACTTTGTCGTTTACAGCGGCCTCATTTACAGCCGATTCATTCACATATGACCCGCGCAATCCAGCGCCGACCCTGGGCGGAGCGGTGTGCTGCGATCCAAAGATTTTTCCGTGGGGGCCGATCGATCAGCGGCCGGTTGAAAAACGAAAAGACGTGCTGGTGTACACCAGCGCGCCCCTGAAACAGGATCTGGAAGTCACCGGACCCATTCGCGTGCTGCTGTATGCCTCCACGTCTGCTCCCGATACGGACTTCACGGCGAAGCTGGTGGATGTGTTTCCGAGCGGCGAAGCGCGCAACTTGACCGACGGAATTTTGCGCCTGCGCTATCGGGACGGTTTGCAAAAGGCCGAACTGGCCGATCCGGGTAAAGTTTATCCTTTGCTAATCGACGCCGGAGTCACGAGCAATGTGTTTCTGGCGGGGCACTCCATCCGCCTGGAGATATCGAGCAGCAACTTCCCGCGCTTCGATCGCAATCCGAACACCGGCCGGGCGTTCGCCGACGAGACCACGCTCAAGAAGGCGCAGCAGATGGTGTTTCATTCGAGGCAATATCCGTCGCGTGTGTTGCTGCCGGTGATTCCGATGGCGGACGGCGCGTCCGAGCCGGCTTCCGAGAAGGCCGGGCGCACGAGGGTTGCGGAATTGACTTCGGCGAGCGCGGCGCGGTATGGTGCGAAGAGAAGTTCCGTGGTGTCAGCCAAGCCCGCATTAATCCCGGCGCGGTAGCCAAGTGGTAAGGCAGAGGTCTGCAAAACCTTTATTCGGCGGTTCGATCCCGCCCCGCGCCTCCAACAAAACAACCACATCCGATAGCAGCGGCTAGGGTCAGCGTCCGGCTGTCGTTCTTTTTCGTCCACCGTCAATCACAGAATTCACTGCCGTTCCAGATCGCCCCTGCCTTGAAACACTGCCTATTTTCGGCAGGGCGATTGGCGCCCTTTGAGAGCGGACGCAAAGGAGTGGAGCTTCAACGTTTCCCATCCGCACCAAAGAAAAAGGCCGGCTACCTCCTGCGAAGGTGAACCGGCCGACTCAGAAACCGTTGAGTCCCCTTAGTTAGGACACGTACTTGATGTTAGAACACGTACTTCAGGGCCAACTGCATCAGGCGCGGATTCACCGACAGACTGGTGATCTGGCCAAAGTTGCCGGCGCCCAGATTATCCGCCACCGGGGCGTAACCTACGCCTACGGTACCGGGATTGCCAAACTGCGGATGGTTGAAGAGGTTGAAGAACTCGGCGCGGAACTGCAACACGGCGTCTTCGTGAATGCCGCCCACGCGCGTGGTCTTCGCCAGGGTAACGTCGAAATTAAATTGGCCCGGTCCAAGAACCGCGCCGATACCGGTATCGCCCCAGCCGGTTCCGCCGGTTCCAGGTACCCCAGGAGTTGCACCGATGATTGGAATAGTTGTGAACGCTGTGAAACCGGACGGGCCATGGCTGGCAGTGCCGGGTGTGGAGCAGGCAAAATAACCGCAACCCTGGCTGGAGCCGCCCAGCCTGCTTCCAATCGACCCGGAAGACGGAATATCCGCGTAGGTCATGCCCGGGGCCATCTCGGCGCGTGAAAGTTCGGTAGCCGCTGTGCCGGCCAATCCATAAATGGCCCCGCCGCGGCTGTCGGCGATGATCAGAGGATAGCCGTCCTGAATGGTGGTGACGCCGGACAAACTCCATCCGCCCAGCAGCGCCTTGCCGACACCGCCCATGGTTCCGGTTGGAATCTCGTAATTGTAGTTGATCACCACGCGCTGGGGCCGGTACTGCGTATTCAACCCATACTGCTGGGCGAAATTATCCGGGTCGCCGCTGTTGGAGCCGCCTGGTCCCAGGAAATCCGCGAAGGCCCGGCTCCAGGTGTAGGCCGCTTGCATGGTAAGGCCGTAGGAAAACTGCTTGCGCACGGTCACCTGCAGGCTGTTGAATTTGATGTCGCCATTGGTCTCAAAATACTGCAAGCCGCCGGGACCAAAGCCCAGGTAAGGAACGCGCAGCGAGGCGTTGGATGTCGTATTCTCCGTGATCCCGTTGATGGGATCCGAAGGGCTGGCTAAGCCGGGCTCGTTAATCAGATGCAGGTTCTGCGCCTGATGAATTCCGTGCGAACCGACGTAGCCCAATTCCAGCACCCAACGCGGGGCAAATTGATACTGCAGGTTGAAATTATACGAATACACTAGCGGGGTTTTTATATTTTGCGCCTCAGCAGCCTCGGTAATGTTCGAAGATTGATCGAACGGCCGCAATCCGGGAGTAAAGTTCACCCAACGTTCCGGAAATTGCCCGAGCTGATATTGTTCGAAGGGCGCCGCCAGCGAGGAAAACTGGTTGGTGCTGGCCGGCTGGTCGAGCGTGGGCGCGTAGGGCGGGCTCTGCTCGATGGCATGCACCAGCAGGTTGCCGTCGATGCGGTCGTAAAAGAAACCGAATCCGCCCCGCAGCACCAGCTTATTGGTGAAGCCGGGCTGGTAAGCAAAGCCCAGGCGCGGGGCAAAGTCGTCTTTGGGGACTCCGTCCCGCGACGCGATGAGATGGTTGCTGTTTATGATGCCGGGAAACAGCGGACCGGTGTAATTGGAAGGTACCACCCAACCGGCGTAACTGCCGCCGGCAGGAAACAGTGGAACACCCGGCGTGGGTAACTGAGTAGTGACCGGGTCCGGAACTGCGCCTATTGCGGAGGGCCACAGGTTCACGGCGTTTCCATATTTATCGGAAAGATTTCCGTCATATTCCCACCGCAAGCCCATATTGAGCGTTAAGCGCTGGCTCACCTTATAGTCGTCCTGGAAAAACGCGTCCCCATTTTTCATGCGGTAACCGTGCACGATGCCGGACGGAGAGCTCCGCACATCGAAATTGGAGGTATTCAAAACGTTGCTGCTGCCGCTGCCATTGCAACCCAGGGGCTCAGAAGTGTTCGGCAGAGCAGCCGCGCCGCAGCCGCCCGGCAGGCCGATCAAAAAGTCGTCGAAGGTTTGGAACGCCATGATGCCATGCGAGAGCCAACTGCCCACCCAGGTCCAACGAGTGGCCTCCCACTCGCCGCCAAAGCGCATGGTGTGCTTGCCTTTGCTCCAGGAGAATTGGTCGCCGGCGCCCAGGGAGGTCTGGTTGTGGACAACGTTATTGGTCCCGCCAAAAGCCTGGAACTGTCCCTGGATGGTGATCTGCGGGGGTTGCAGACTGTTCCCGCCCAGCAGCCCGCTGCCGGGGGTGGTGCAAGCGATATTCGATCCCGGCGCCAGACTGCTGCAGGCCGGGTAAATATTGCTGGCGCTCATGCCCGGGCCCGGGTTTTGCGTCTGGAAATTGGTGCCGCGCAGAATGCTGCCGCGCAGTTCATTTACCATGCTGTTACTAACCAGCGAGGTAAGTTTGAGAATTCCGTTCTGATACCCGTAATCGGTGGAACCCGGATCGCCCGGCAGCGGAATGCTGGTTCCAAAAAAGTTGATGCTCTGCGGCTCATAGGAACGAAAATACTTGCTGCTGAGGGTATTCTTGGAGTTGATCTGATAATCCAAGTTCAGCATGCCCTGATATTCCTTGTCGTACGCGGGCTGTGTAAACGCGATGCCGGACACAAAGTTGGAACTTCCCGAGCCGGGAATTGTATAGCCGCCGTTAGCCTGAGTGGCTTGCAAAAATCGCATGGCGTAGGGATTGATGTTGGAGCCGTCGCACGCCACCTGCATGCCTTGCCCCGCTCCCGCTCCGCCAGGGTTGGCCAGGAACGCCGTGTTGCCGGGGTGATTCCCGGGACAGAACGCCGCGCCCAGCGCCTGCTGGAATGCAGCGGCCTGAGGATTATCCGCGCCGCTGAGCGATGTGGCCCCGCGGTTCATGGCAGGAATTGGAGGCAACGTGACCCCGCTGCTGAAGCCCTGGCTGGCCGCGCCATTCTTCTGCCAAGTCTGTTGATACGCGCCGAATATGAACAGCTTGTCCTTCTTGAGGGGACCGCCTATCGTTCCGCCATACTGATTCTGATTCAGAACCTGCTTGACGCCTTGTCCCGCGCAAATACTGGGCGTCACTGCGCAAGTGCGGTTGCGGAAAAAGTCGGTCGCGTTGAGGTCGGTATTGCGGAAGAACTCGTAGGCCGAGCCGTGCAGCGTGTTGCTTCCCGACTTGGTGACGACGTTCACGTTCGCGCCCGGATTACGTCCGTAGCCGGCGTCGTACAGCGAGGTTTGAATCTTGAATTCCTGCAAAGTATCGGGATTGGGAATCGCCAGGCCGCTGTAGAAACCCTGGATCACGCTGCCGCCCTCCTGGGTAGTGAGGGCCACGCCATCCATCATGTAATTGTTATCCTGGCTCATCATGCCGTTGACCGACGTGTCCACGCCGCCTTTACCGAATCCGCTGGCGTTGTTGACGCTGGTGTTAGCGCCCGCGGAAAGCCCGATCAGGTTGGTGTAATTTCGAGTGGTTAAAGGCAAATCTGTGGCGGTTTTGTTGCCCACTACGGTACCCAGCGAAGAAGTGCTGGTTTGAATCGCCTCCACGTTCGCTTCCACCACTACCTGCTCGGTTTGCGCGCCCACTTCCAGGGCCCGGTTCAACACTGGCGTCTCCGTCACCGCGACCGCAATACCGGGGACTTCCTCCGGCTTGAAGCCAGCCGCGCTGAACTTGACATTGTAGTTTCCGGGAGCGAGCAATCCGAACTTATACGACCCATCGGGGCCGGTGGTGGTCACGCGCACCGCTCCTGTGTCGGCGCTGGTTAAAGTGACCATTACACCTGCAATGACCGCGCCTGACGGATCTGTGATGGTTCCCGACAGAGCGCCGGTAGACGCGGTTTGGGCCAGCAACGCTGGCGCGAAAACGATAAGAGAACAAACTATCGCCAGAATGAAATATCTGGAGAAGTAGTGTTTGAGATGGATCCGCGCAGGCGCGCAGGACCCCGATTCCAACGTGGAATTCATAAGCCCCCTTCTGTCACCCTCTATCCCAAGAATTCGAGTCGTCCCGCGGCCCGAACATGCGGTGAAGCAGTCCCCGTTAACGTTTTTCACCGTACCTAGCGCCAAATGTTATTTCATTTGGGAATGCGAGTCAAGGCAAAGTTGCGTCAAATTTCTGTCAAAGAATCCGGGAAATACAGTGGACTTCGACAGGTATTAACCCCAGTGGAAGCAGCGCCCGGAGTGTAGGACAGCCGCGCCTATCTCGGCGCGTTTTCCACTGTCACCAGGTTCGTGAGCGACGCGTGGCGGTCCACCGTGAGTCCGGTGTGACACACCAGCATTTCGTCGGTGTTTTGCGGGCCCAGACGAACGTCGGCGCGCGGATCGGGATTGTAGGGATTATTGGCCGAGTTGTCCCAATGCGCGGTAATCTCCATGCGCGTGCCCTTGGGTATGTGCAACGGCTGTTGTTCGTAGTAGATAATCTGCCAGTTGAATTGGTAGTGCGGAATAGCGAGCACTATCTCCGATCTCCCATCGGGATAAATCAGCCGGATGGTCATATCCTTCCCGCGCAGATGCATATGCGGTTGCAGGAAAACCAGATTCGCGGCGGCATTGAAGCGCATGGAGGCGTGCCCCTCGCGATTGGCATCGCCTGCCGGAATGGCCACGTCGGCCGACCAGTTCGACACCGTGACAAAGCGCCGCGTGGGCTCCAGTTTGGCCAAAACAAAACCCACTTGAATTGTTTCCTCCACCGGAGCTCTTCCATTCGGGGTGAAATGCACCTCCAACACCAGGTCGGACTGCGCCGGGATCACTTTGGCCGCGCGATCCGTGCTGAAATCCTGGGGAGGCATGCCGGGAGAATATCCAATCAAAAACTCGGCATTCTGTTCAAACGTCGCTTCCCCCGCTTCCTGCGCCCGATTCAGTTCGCTTTGGGGAACTTGATACGGTACGCCGGGCTTGGCGTTCTTCAGCCAGGGCGAGCCGGGCGGACGCCAAAACGCGCTGACGTGGTGCACCACCGAGCGGTCACTGGGCCGAATCTCCCCAGCGGTGATCCACGTGTCGTTCTCAAAGTTAGTGGGAATTACGATGTACACGTAATCGAGCACGCCTTTTGCCGGAACAACATACGGCTTGGGTGTTTCGAAGACTATATCCGGTTGCCTGCTCCAGCCGGTGGTCCACTTCTTGGGCCGCGGTTTGTCCTTGGGATTGCCCTCCGGTGCGCCGGCGTCCACCCAGGCCACCAGCGTTTGAATCTCGGTAGCGTTCAATCTACGGTCGTTGAGGAAGTGCCCGTAGTCCGGGCTGGCAAACCAGGGCGGCATTGTACGGGTCAGCACCGCCGCTTTGATGGCGCGCGCCCAGGGCCGGGTGCTGTCGTAGGCGAGGAAGGAGCCGGTCCCAGCTTCCCCCGGGCGATGACATACCTGGCATCTTTTTTCCAGGATCGGCAGTACATCACGATAGAACGTGACCCCGCTCGATTCCGACGTAGCGGCGCCTGCCAGCAATGGGATCAGCCCCAATACAAGATTTCGCATCGCAAGGAACCCTATTACAGCATTGTCACCCGTTTATTCCATCACAAACCAGGCTGGCCGGCTACCGTGACCATCCCGATTCGGTTATGCGGGCAAGACCGCGGAACGAATATGATATTTTGGACATCGCCATGCGGGGTTCAACATTGGAATTTCTAATCAAAGTGTTCTGCGGCTGCGCACTCGCGCAACTACTTGTGCCGGCGCTCCTGCCGGGAGCAGCACCAGTTTCAGGCCAAGCTGTCTACCAGCGGCGATGCGCCGGGTGTCATGAACAGAATAACCCTAGAGTCCCGCAGCGGCAGGCGCTGCAACAGATGCCGTCCGCGCGTATCTTACGGACGCTGGATTTCGGCGCCATGATGACCGTGGCCTACTCAATGAGCCGGGAAGAACGCGAGGCCGTTGCGAACCTTCTGGGGACCAACGCTCCCGCCATCGCGCTTCCCGCCAGTGCGTATTGCAGCGATCGCAGCGTCGCCGTGAAGAACCATCCGAAAGCTTCTTGGAATGGATGGAGCCCGTCGGCCGACAATGCCCGATATCAATCTGGAGCAGCCGCGGGCCTGGGGGTGGATCAGGTGCGCAAGCTGAAGCTCAAGTGGGCGTTCGGTTTTGATGGCGACGTAACGGCGTTCGCGCAGCCGACCGTTTTGGACGGACAAATATTCGCCGGCAGCGCGGGAGGGATGGTGCAAGCGTTGCGCGCCGATACCGGCTGTGTCCAATGGATGTTTCAAGCTAACGGACCGGTGCGGTCTTCCATCCTGACGCAGCCTGTGGCGAAAGGGCATGCGCTGTTGTTTGGCGATCAGACGGGCTGGTTCTATTCGATCCAGGCGGAAACCGGCCAGTTGCGGTGGAAGAAGAAAATTGAAGAGCATGACGCAGCGCGGCTCACCGGTTCGCCGGTGGCGCACAAGGGAACGGTCTTCATCCCGGTGGCGTCCTGGGAAGAGACGCGCTCGCTCGATCCGGATTATCCGTGCTGTACGTTTCGCGGCAGTATCGTGGCGCTGCGGATCCGCGATGGGGCGCTGGTCTGGAAATCCTACATGATTTCGGAACGGCCTAAACAAACTGGTAAAACCAGGCGCGGCACTCCCCAATTCGGTCCCTCCGGGGCGGGGATCTGGTCGGCGCCCACCGTCGACGAGAAGCGGGGCCTGATGTATGTCGCCACGGGCGACAATTACTCCTCGCCGCCCACTGCGAACAGCGACGCGGTGGTGGCTCTGGATTTAGCGACTGGAGGCATCGTGTGGTCCAAACAGACCAATCCCGGCGACGCTTACAATTCCTCCTGCGGCACCGACAAAGCGAACTGTCCCAGCGAGGACGGACCCGATTACGATTTCGGATCGTCCGCAATTCTGGCCCGGCGGCCGGATGGTAGCGATGTTCTTCTGGCCGGACAGAAGTCGGGGATGGTGTACGCGCTGGATCCCGCCAGGAAGGGTGAAATAGTGTGGCAGACCCGGATCGCCAGCGGCGGCCCGAAAATCGCCAATTCAGTGGGCGTGCTGTGGGGAATGGCCAGCGATGGTCAGAAAGTATATGCAGCCACGGCGGCTTCCGGAAGAACTCCACCCACCGACCCGCTCGACACGCGCAGAAATATTTTGGATCCCAAACAGGGCGGCGGCCTTAGCGCGCTGCGTATTTCCGATGGAACCAGGATTTGGTACGCTCCGCCCATTGTCTGCCGCCCGGACGCTCCTTCCGGTTGCAGCCCGGCGCAATCCGCCGCGGTAACCGCAATTCCGGGAGTTGTATTTTCAGGCTCTCTGGACGGACACCTGCGTGCGTACTCGTCTGAAGAAGGCAGCATCCTTTGGGACTTCGACACCGCGCGGGAGTTTCAGACGGTGAACGGCGTAAAAGCGAGAGGCGGGTCCATCGACGGTCCAGGCGCTGTGGTGGTGAACGGCGCGGTATTCGTGAACTCCGGATATTCGCGTTTCGGCGGGCTACCCGGCAATGTGCTGCTGGCGTTCGAGCCGGATAAATAACGAAAGCTTAGCGCCGCGCTATTTGTGCGCGGGTTCCATGCCCGTGGATTGGATGGCCGGCACGGCCTTCGCGCTGGTAAGAAATTTCACCAGCGCTTTGGCGCCCTCGGTGTCCTTGGCCTGCGCGGAGATGCCAGCAGTCATTACCACGGGGCTTTGAAACCTTTTGGGAAATTTCCCCAGCAGTTCTACGCCGGGGACAGTTGAAACTTCGCTGACCGGCGCCAGCACCAGTTCATTCTCGCCGGAGGCGACACTCTCGGCGGCACGGCCGGGCAGCTTCTGGAGCACGATTTTGGACTGCATCCGATCCTGAATTCCGAGGGTTTGGAGCATCGTCTGGATGGCTGTTCCGGCAGCGCCGCCATCGGTCCAGGTGATCGTTCTGGCCGCCAGCAGCCGTTGCTGGATGGCGCCGGGCGTACTGATGTCTACTTTCGGCGACCCGGCCTTCACGCCCACGCCCAGATCCGCGCTGGCAATGGTGGTGTTCGATCCGGCCACGATTTTTCCGTTCCTGGCCAGGTCGTCAATGCTGCCGGGAGTCAGGATCGCGAGGTCGAAGGGCGCTCCGCCTTCGATGGATTTTTTCAAAATAGACGATGCGGAAAACTCAATCGAGATCTTGCGCCCGATGGCCTTTTCGGCTGCGGGCGTCAGCTTTTCCACCGCCACCCGGATGCCGTTCGAACAAAGAACCCGAACCTCGGCTTGGTCGTTTTCAGCCGCAGAACAAAGCGCGATGCATCCCAGGCCCACCAGCGCCAGCCGCGCAGCATTCTTGCACAATGCATTCTTGAAAGGTTTCATCGGTGTCATCTCCTTGGTCTCGATCAAAGCAACTTCTCTGTAGCATATCTCGCCGGAGTAACGGGCGCTGAATCCCCGAATATGGGTATCTGGACATGCCCTGAAGTAAGGTGGATTTAGCGCGGCGAAAGTTCACAATCACGGCAATAATCAATACCGAGGCAAAATACCAAGACGGAGGCAAAATACCAAGACGGAGGCAACTGACATGAGCACGTCTCGCCAGAGGCTTTGGCGCAACGTTCATAGGGCTCTGGCGGCGTAAGCTATGGCCGGCCCCATTGTTGGCGCAGCCGGCCACAAGCGTCCCGCGCAGCCAAAGTGCGCCATAGTATCGGCCTGGATACGGCGAAGCATTCCGCCACGGGGAGCTGACAGTTCCAAGCGGGGCTTTGGAATTCAAGACGAGTAAGGGCGACGCTACAGTCCCGGCCGCATCCATGTGTGGACCCAGGTTTTGCTCGGTCCGGCCATTTCGCCGTTACGGATCGGCTGGCATGATTGCGCGCGATGATCGTCTACTCGGCGCGCTGCTGGAGAGGCGAAGCGGTCAACTCCTGAAACACCGCATCCAGATTCGTAAAGCCACGGCCACGGATGCCCGCGAGGTTGGCGGCCAGCACCTTGGCTTGCTCGAAAAGCGGCGGCAGGCAATCGAAGGTCTGGCCATTGTGCTCGGTGCATCCTCCGACGGCAAAGATATGCGGGTCCGAGGTCTCCAGCTGATCGTTCACTATGATTCCACGATTCACCCGTAGGCCCGCGCTGCGCGCCAGAGTGGTGTTCGGTTCCAGATTCGTCGCGATGACCACCAGGTCCGCTCCAAACTCTTCGCGGCTGGTGAAACGCACGGCTTCCGCCCGTTCCTCACCGATCACGCTATCCAGTTGCAAATCGGATGTGTCTCCCGAATCGATAATTACGACGTCGCAGCCGCGTTTTCGCAGCCCTCGAGCAACTTCCGACGCCAGCCATCCGCCGACCACCACAGCTCGTACGCCTGGCCCGGCCGCTTCCGCCAGTCGACGCGTGTCATCCAGCGTGCCGAAAGCGAAGACCCCGGCTTTATCCAGACCCCCGATTGTTGGAATGAGCGGGCTGCAACCGGTGGCCAGAATTAACTTGTCGTAAGCGGTCCAATCGCCATCGCTGCTGCGGACCGCTTGATTGACCCGATCGATCTCTTCCACCCGGATTCCGAGGCGGGTTCGGATGCCGTGGTCCTGGTACCAGCCGATGTCATTTAAGGTGATGCTCTCGACGCTGCGATCCTCAGCAAGCACGGCCGACAGCAAGCTCCGGTCATAATTGCCGTGCGGTTCCTCGCCAAAAATGGTGATATCGAAAGTCGGCCCGCTTTTGAGGAGCTCTTCCACGCAGGCCACGCCCGACATCCCATTGCCGGCGAAGACCAGATGTTCACACAGGAGTTCATTCATACCAAACACTTGTTGTCATTCATTGCGCCTAGCTGAGGAAGGCTGTGAAGATGCTCCGCCGTTGAGCACGTCTTGGGAGGCAAACGGACTCCGTGTTTCGACAAACTCCCATCCATAAAAGCCGGACAGGAAGAGGTCCTAATAAGTATATTTGCGACCCCTATCGCAGTAAAGAAGAAATTTTCTATGAGTTGCATTCACCAGCCTTGCATAAGTTTCGCAAAGTACTAGGGCCCCTGGGCGGCGGAGTTCGCGTTCAACCCACGCGGGCCATTGCAATAAACGAGTCGGCGAACACCATGATTTTGCGTGACCACCCAAGCTTCAGCTAAAATGAGTGCGCTAGTCTGGTAGATACCCGCTGGTATCCGGAAGGTTCAAAGTGCGAAATCATTTGGTCCATGCGTTCGTCGTAGCGGCGATTGGCTTGCCCCTTTGGCCCCGCTTGGCAGCCGCGCAAAGCGTCTCGCCGTCTGTCAAGCCTTCCAGCGCCTCCTCCGCGCCAATTCCCCGCATGCCCGACGGTAAGCCGGATCTGAGCGGCGTATGGGACCATCCTTTCGTCATTGACATGAGCAAGGATCTGGAGGACTTACAAACTCACAAGCCCACCGATAAATGCGGCGCCGAGCAATCCGGTTGTACTCAGAAGGGCGCCGGCGGCGAACTTCCCATGACGCCTTGGGCCGCCGAGTGGACCAAGAACTTCGACCCTGCTCGGTATGACGCGACTGGCCATTGCAATCCCATGGGCTACACACGCTCTATGAACGCTCCGGTACCCACGGAGATCATCGAGACGCCCAAGGAGATCGTATTTTTGCACGAGTCGATGTTCGCTTTTCATGTTGTCTACCTGGACGGACGCCGGCATCCAACGCCGGATGAAGCGCTGGAGACCATGTGGTACGGGCATTCGGTGGGACATTGGGAGGGAGACACGCTGCTGGTGGATACCGTCGGCCCATTCTTCGCCACCCCGAAAATACTGCTCGACACCCGAGGCCATCCGGTGAGCGAAGAGCTCCACATCGTGGAGCGCTTCCATCGCATCGACGCTGCTCACCTGGGTTATGAAGTGACCGTGGAAGACCCCAAGATGTACACCCGGCCTTTCCGCAATGTTCGCACCTGGGTGTTGATGCCGAAAAACGAGGAGATCCTGGAGTACGTCTGCACCGAGAATAACAAGGAAGTGGAAGAGCATCACATTAAGTAAGCCGGTTGGTTTTGAGTACGGGCCGTACCGGCGCTGCGCCGGACATCGCCCTGGGGCGAACGCCGAGTGGCAGGCTATCGACTTCGATTCTGCTAAATCTGATCTGCAAAAAAGGATCCTAGAATAAGCCAGCGGCCAAGAAGCGTCTGCCAGAAAAGCCATGAAACCAAAGGTCATCTACCTTGTGCTTTGTTTGGTGGGGGGCGTTCTTCCGTATTTACAGTTTGTACCCTGGCTGTTTGAACACGGACTAAATCTTCCGCTGCTGGTCCGCGAACTCTTCGCCAATCGAATTAGCGCGTTCTTTGGGATGGATGTAATCGTGTCGGCTGTTGTCGCGCTGGTGTTCATGCGAGTAGAGAGCTCCCGCGTAGGGATTCGAAATCGGTGGCTCCCTGCGCTGGCGGTGCTGTTCGTCGGTGTCTCGCTGGGGTTACCAATGTTCCTGTATATGAGGGAGAAAAAGCTCCGCTAAAGGCTCTAATATGTTTGACGCTCCCCCTAGCGTGCGTTAGAATCTAACTGCGGGGTGGAGCAGTCTGGTAGCTCGTTGGGCTCATAACCCAAAGGTCGGTGGTTCAAATCCATCCCCCGCAACCAA
>Ga0181525_10001833_pt1 | contig 17888 bp, 15 predicted proteins | sample PEATcosm2014_Bin_48_FD_121100 | JGI IMG/M metagenome (GOLD analysis project Ga0181525, IMG submission 121100) | Peatland microbial communities from MTU Mesocosm Facility, Houghton, MI, USA - PEATcosm2014_Bin06_10_metaG | ecosystem: Environmental > Terrestrial > Soil > Wetlands > Peat | place...
CACATCATGATCAACCCGCCGAAGAAATAACGGTATGCTCATTTTTCTGTCGGAAGAGCACTCACGGCCGCGTCATTGCGGCAACCTATGAGCAGGCAACGGGCGGAGCAGCTGGAACTGGTCAATGAAGGGCTTGGCTACCTGCTGGACGAGATCCAACTGTCGTTTTGGGTGGATTTCACGGAGAAAGACATTATCGATGCGACCACGGTCGGGGACCGATGAGGTTGTGCGCAAGATGGGTCATTTTGAGTCACCTCGGTGCCTCACGAGTTTCGCGTTCTTTCGGCTGCGGCGTTCCCTGGTTGCGATTTCGGGCTTAGACCGGCGCTCGGTTCGCCCAGCTACGCAGTTACGAAAGCTACTGCCCCAGCCAGTTCGCCGTAGGTGGTGGGGGGACGTAGAGACGAATCTGAGACTACGAATGCCGGGCTTGCGGCCAGGCCGCGCCGCGATGATCTCCTACTTGGCTATCTATGTTCTGGGCCTCCTCGCTCTCGTGGCGGGCGCCATGCAATCGATTTCTTGGGAGCTAAGGCTCGTCACGCCTCTTGCGGTCCTTCCGCTCCTCTGGGGGCTGTTCAACGCGGCGCCGCGCCTCCCGCGCGACCCGTCGAGACGTTCGGGGCCTTGGTCCGTCGCGTAGTTATACTGAACCAGCAAAAACTGGCCCGGGAGGCAGGTGGTTCCACGATCGATCAAGCCTGGGCTGCATTTCGAGAGTTGCTCAGCGAAGCCTCAGGGATTACCCCTGCCTCGATTACCAGGGAAATGCGCTTCCCCGAAGATCTGAGCATACAGTAGCGATCGATCACTTCGGCTTAGCGGCCGTGAAGCGAATCCGGGCAAGCCAATCGGCATCGGTCCGAAGCTCCGTCTGGCCGGCCGGAAAATTGTTAAAGCGGAGAATGAAAGCCAGAATCGCGGCGTTTTGTTCCCGGCTCAAACTCCCTGGATGGTCGGCCGGCATGGAAGCCTGCATCTTCTCGAACAAATCGCCGACGGTCTGGCCATCCCATTTTTCGACGAAGTCCTCGCCCGCGAGCGAGGGTGTGGTGCCATGCCCTTCCAGGTTCTCGCGATGGCACGAGGCGCATGCTTTGGCGTAGAGGACCTGCCCGCGTCCGGCCTGCGCACCCGTATAGATTCCGTCCCACACGGAAGGCTCTGCCGCTGCCCACGCCAGGATGCCAAGCGCCGCGATTGCCATGTGCGGCTTCCGCATTTTCACCAGTTTTCTCGTATGCTATTTAGTGTCATGCAAAAAAGCCAAAGCTGCAAGCTGCATAAGAGGCATGGAAGAGCCGGGATCGCGTCCGCCTGTCTTTGGACGCTTGCCTGGACCCTGCAGGCCGCGGACAAGCCCGCCTGCGACCCCGGCAACGGAGGCTTGCAACTCCCGCCCGGCTTCTGCGCCTTCGTCGCCGCCGATGGGCTGGGAACCGCGCGCCACATGGCGGTGGCCGCTAACGGCGACGTCTACGTCTCCCTGCAAGAGAGAGGCGTGAAGGGCGGCGTGGTGGCGCTGCGCGATGCCGATGGGGACGGGCGATTTGAAATCAAGGAGAAGATAGGGCAGGACAGCATCACAGGGGTGGCCCTGCGAAACGGGTATCTGTACGTCGCCAAGTTCCACTCCGTCGAGCGATTCAAAATGTCGCCCGGCGAGTTGAAACCGGCGGGCCCGCCCGAGATCGTGGTCTCCGGTCTGCCCGGCGTCGAACAGCATGGCGACAAAAGCATCGCGTTCGACGGGCGCGGCGGTCTCTACGTGAATGTGGGCGCGCCCTCCAATGCCTGCCAGGCTAAGGACCGCCAAGCCAAGGTGCCCGGCCAGGATCCTTGTCCGTTGCTCGAAACCCATGGCGGCATCTGGAAATTCGCGGAGGGCAAGCTCGGGCAGAAACAGGCGGACGGCGTGCGCTTCGCTACCGGGATGCGCCAAATGCCGGCCATTGCCTGGCACGACGGAGCTTTGTATATCGTCATGAACAACCGGGATCAGCTCGATGTGCTCTGGCCCGGCATGTTCACCGCCCAGGAGAATGCGGAGCGTCCGGCTGAGCCTATGTATCGGGCCGAACAAGGCTCGAACTTCGGCTGGCCGTATTGCTTCTTCGACTACGGGCAAAAGAAGCTGCTGCTGAATCCCGAGTACGGCGGCGATGGCAAAACCGTGGGCCGATGCAGCGGGTTCGCTAACCCAATCGCCAGTTTTCCGGCGCACTGGGCGCCGGTCGATCTGATGTTCTATGCAGGCTCGCAGTTTCCCGCGCATTACAAAAACGGCGCATTCATCGCGTTTCACGGCTCGTGGAACAGGGCGCCCATGCCACAGGAAGGGTACAACGTGACATTCCAGCCGTTCGCCAATGGCCAACCGTCCGGCAAATTCGAAGTGTTCGCCGGCGGCTTCGCGGGCAAATCCCCGCTGATGAATCCCGATGACGCCGTGGCCCGCGCCGACGGCATCGCGGAAGCGCCCGATGGCTCGCTGTATATCTGCGAAAGCCAGCACGGCAAGATCTGGCGAGTTATTTACCGTGGCAAATAATCGCCGCTACTTTGGCGGACGTTAGGGAACCTCGATACTGCAGGTCAAGGCTGACGATTTCTTCGTCTCCGTGTCCTGTATTACCTCGCGAATCCCGTATGTGCCGGGAGAAAGCTCAAAGCTAGTCTGCACATTGATCCCCGACAGCAAGAGCTGTTGCAGTTTCTCATCCGTAAGCCGGAGATCGAGCGGTGAGTGCCGTCCACTGACGAGCTTTCCGTCCCGATCGAATACGGCGGTATCGAAGGTCAGCACGTCGACATTGCGGCCGTTCATCTTGCGAAACTCTAGCGGGCGAATATCTACATGAATCTTGACAGCAACATTGAACTTACCGGCGGCCGCCTTTTCGGCTCGTGTCGTGATGGTCGCCGGACGTCCTGAAGCTCGTCCTGAGAGTAGACTGCGCTCGCCAGGTGGTTCTTGGTCGATGCGCTCTCCGCTGTACTGGCTACGGCAAAGTAACCGCGACGCGCCTGGATATCCCAGTGGTCGCCCACATTGAGGCTAACTGTCAGGGGATGAAACTTCCCGTCCAGCTTGGTATCGTGCAGCGGGAAGCTAAGGACGTAATACACCTCCGGTGCCTGTGCGGCCTGGCGGACGCCGTCCTCAAAGTCGTTGCTGTTATGAAAGTATTTGCCGCCTGTTCCCTCCGCCAGCTCGGCCATAATATCTCGTGCCATGGTCAAACCCTCGCTCTCCATTCTGAATTTACGGCCCTGCAACTCGGGGCGTATCGCATCGCGAGGAGTCTTGGTATAGAGTCCTCCGGCGTCAAACGTGTTCACCACGATCTTCTGCCGCACAGCGCGCTCGATCAAAGCATTCACCGATTGCTCCCGAGTCGCCGTGAGGAAACCCATAGAGAACAGGACCAGACTGCGCTGTCCGGGCCTGACCGCCAAGAGCTTGATGATGCCATCCAGTACCTCCAACGTATATAGCGACTGCAAGTTGGCCGAGCTCCAGATCTGATCGGCCAGCCCCTGCACTTGACTGAAAACGACGCGCTGGCAATCGTCCCGTAGCATATTGGCACCGTATGCTTTCCCGGGCGCGGGATCCTGGCAGTCCTGGCATTTCCACCCCTCCCTCTCCGCGATTTCAAGAGCTTCGGTCTGATGCTGTTCCGCGATCAATATAAGCCTGGTATTCACCAATAGCCGGGCACTCGCGGTCCAAGGGGCTCACACGCGAGTGCGACCCCAGCCGAAAGAGCACATCGTGCAGCTTGTCCCGGTCGCCCGTGAAATCGAGGGCGGCTTGGTTCGACGAAGTGAAAACTGCCACGCGGTCCTCTGGGGCCAGCAGTGTGGAAAGGTACCGCCAGATGGCATTCCGAGTTGCCCCGATGGAGCCGGTGTCCATGTGCAAATCGTCGAAGTACAGGGCCATGAAACGCTGTGGGAGGGGAGAATCGGGAGTAACGCCAGGCGCGGGCTTTGGAGAGACTGCGGCGGAAGCGGGCAGGCCGTTGAGGGGATGGATATTCGGACCGGTTGTTTCGACCGCGAAGCCCGCAATCTCCAGCGGTTTGCCCTTCTCAGACAGACGGAAGTCTTGTTTGTGAAGGCCCGGCACTGTGTGGCCTTTTGTATCGCGCACCACCACGCGCACGGTCACAAAATTGCTTTCAACCTGGATCCGGAACGGCGGGGCCAATTTGTCAGCATGCGCATCCGGCCCCTCAGGGGTCTGTGCAATAACGCCGGAGCTAGCGCCAACCACCGCAACCAACAAGGAAGCAAGGCTCGCCGGGGCGACACAGGGACGACGCAGGTTGGTACTGGTGTCGGTCCCTCCCGCACTGCGATCACTCGCAAGAGAGCCGTTTTTCACAGAACTGCCTTCGAGCGATTCCACACCGCTACTTCTGCTTGGCCAGCTCCGGAACGTCTTTCGCGACCTTCTCCACCTTCGGCATAGCGACGTTCATTACATACGGATTCATGGGATTCCTCCTGCAGAAGTTCTGGTGGTGCTCCTCCGCCGGATAGAACGCCTTCAACTCCACCACCTGAGTTACAATGGGCGCTTGAAACACATTCGCCCGTCCCAACTGTGCGATATATGCTTCGGCAATTCGTTTTTGTTCCGGGTTGGAATAGAAGATGGCCGACCGGTACTGCGTCCCGATGTCATGTCCCTGCCGATTGAGTTGCGTCGGATCGTGAGCCACGCTGAAGAATACCTTCAACAACTGACCGTAGGAGATCTTCGCGGGATCGTACGTTATCCGGACCGACTCGGCGTGTCCAGTCGTCCCCGTACTGACAATCTCATAGTGCGCCGAAGCCGCATCGCCGCCCGAGTAGCCTGAAACAACCTTCTCCACGCCCTCGATCTGCTGAAATACGGCTTCGACGCACCAGAAGCATCCGCCCGACAGCACAGCGGTCTGCTTTCCCTTGGCGCCGCCCAGAGTCTTGTCGTCCACGGCCGCGTCCGGTAAATGCGCGGCCGCCGCTATCGAAAAGCCCAGAAGCCACAAGACCGCCAGACGGCGCTGCATGTGTAAAATGCTCAAGGGCACGCTCCCGTTAGAGTTTGACGGTGACTGTCTTTACTTCGGTGTACTGCTGCAGGCCGTATTCGCCCAGCTCCCGGCCGATCCCCGACTGCTTGAACCCGCCGAAAGGAGCGGCGGCGTCGAAGACATCGTAGCAATTCACCCATACTGTGCCCGCGCGCACGCTGTTGGCGATGGCGTGCGCCTTGCCGATATCGCGCGTCCAAACCGCCGCCGCCAGGCCATACATCGTGCGGTTCGCCCTTTCGATCACCTCGGACATGTCCTTGAACCGGATAATGCTCATCACCGGGCCAAAAATTTCTTCTTCGGCAATCTTCATATTGTCCTGCACATCCGCGAACACGGTTGGCTCCACGAAGTAGCCGCGGTCGCCCCAGCGTCCCCCGCCGCAGCGCAACGAGGCGCCCTCGCGCTTGCCGGCGTCGATATACCCCAGCACTTTGTCGAATTGCGCCTGATCCACCTGCGGTCCTTGCTCGGTCTTGGCGTCGAATGGATCGCCCACTGTGCGCTTCTTCGCGCGGGCCACGCTCTTCTCCACGAATTCGTCGTAGCACTTGTCCTCGACGAACAGCCGGGAACCGGCGCAGCAGCACTGCCCCTGGTTGAAGAACAGGGCAAAGTGCGATCCCTCGATGGCTTGATCCATGTCCGCATCGGCGAAAACGATGTTGGGGCTTTTCCCGCCCAGCTCCAGCGTCACGCGCTTCAGATTGGATTTGGCGGATGCCTCCATGATCAGGTGGCCCACCTCGGTCGAGCCGGTGAACGCAACCTTGTCCACATCCATATGGTTGGCGATGGCCGCGCCGGCCGTGGGCCCGTAGCCGGGCAGCAGATTCACCACTCCGTCGGGAAACCCAGCCTCCACAATCAACTCGCCGACGCGCAATGCGGTGAGCGGCGTCTGCTCGGCCGGTTTCATCACCACCGTATTCCCGGTTGCCAGCGCCGGACCTAATTTCCAAGCCTGCATCAGCAACGGAAAATTCCAAGGGATGATCTGTCCTACCACGCCCACGGGCTCGTGGCGCGTGTAGCAGAAGTAATCGCCCGCGATCGGTATGGTCTTGCCCTGGACTTTGTCCGCCCAGCCCGCGTAGTAGCGATAGCACGCAATGGTGAGCGGAAGGTCGGCGGCTCTGGCGACGCTAAAAGGCTTGCCGTTATCGAGCGATTCCAGCAACGCCAGTTCGTCGGCGTTCTGCTCGATCAGATCGGCCAGCCGGTTCAAGATTCTTCCGCGTTCGGCGGCCGCCATCTTCCGCCACGGGCCTCCGAACGCGGCGCGCGCGGCTCTCACCGCCCGGTCCACATCGGCCGAATCGGCCTCCGCCACTTCGGCGATTACTTCTCCTGTGGCGGGGTTAACGGTGGGAAAAGTCTTGCCGGATTCGCTGTTTACCCACCGGTTGTTGATTAATAGTCGGGTCGCTTTTACGGCGACCGGTGTCTCGACGTTCGCTACTAATGTTGACGCCATGGTCATCCCTCCCTTGGTGCATCGATCGGCTCGATGCCAGCCGAGTGGCTTGTGCCCTTAAATTGACAGTGTACCGAACCACGGGCCTCGTTGGAGGGCGGGCTTTAGCCCGCGCGGGGCTTAAGCCCCGCGTCCCCCTTTCCATTGACACCGCCGCCCCAACCGTGTTAACTGTAGTTAAGATCCAGAACGACACCATGCTTACCGCCACCCGTGCCCGCTCTCTGGCCGATGTCCACTCCAGCGTGGACACCGCCGACATGCCCGTGTGGCGCCGCCTGTTCGCTTTTGCGGGGCCCGCCTACCTAGTCAGCGTGGGCTACATGGACCCCGGGAATTGGGCCACCGATCTGGAGGGCGGCGCGCGCTTCGGCTATACGTTGATCTGGGTTTTGGTGATGTCCAACTTCATGGCCATCCTCCTGCAAACCCTTAGTGCGCGTCTGGGCATCGTATCCGGCCGCGACTTGGCGCAGGCCTGCCGCGAGACCTACCCGCGGCCCGTTACCATCTCGCTTTGGGTGCTGTGCGAGATCGCCATAGCCGCATGCGATCTGGCCGAGGTGCTGGGCGCCGCCATCGCGCTGAATCTGCTGTTCCACATTCCGCTGCTCTTCGGAGTCCTGCTCACCGCGGCCGACACGCTGCTGTTGCTGTGGTTCCAGGGCCTCGGTATCCGCTACGTCGAAGCGTTCATTCTGGCGCTCATCACCGTGATGGCGGCCTGCTTTTGCATCGAGATCGTGCTGGCCAAACCGGTGGCTTCGCAGGTGCTGCTGGGGGTGATTCCGCGGATCAACGGCAAGACCCTTTATATCGCCATCGGCATGCTGGGCGCCACGGTCATGCCGCACAATCTCTACCTGCATTCGGCGCTGGTGCAGACACGGCAGATCGGCCACACCGATGCCGGAAAGCGCCGCGCCTGCCGCTATAACCTGGTCGATTCGGTGGTGGCGCTGAACGCCGCGTTGCTGGTCAATCTGGCCATCCTGATCCTGGCGGCGGCAGTCTTCTTCCGGCATGGCGTGGTGGTCACCGAAATCCAGCAGGCGCACCTGCTGCTGGTCCCGTTGCTGGGCACGTCATTCGCCGGAATCCTTTTCGCCGTGGCGCTGCTGTGTTCGGGGCAATCCTCCACGCTCACCGGTACGCTGGCCGGCCAGATCGTGATGGAAGGCTTCTTGAATTTCCGCATGCGACCGTGGCTGCGCCGCCTCATTACCCGCACCATCGCCATTATCCCCGCGGCCGTCGTGATCTACATTTCGGGCGACAAAGGCACCTACCAACTGCTGATTCTCAGCCAGGTGATTCTGAGCATGCAGTTGCCCTTCGCCGTGATTCCCCTGATTCACTTCACCAGCGACCGCCGCCGCATGGGCGCGTTCGCCAACAAGCCGTGGGTGCAATGGCTGTCGTGGGCCGCGGCCGTGCTGATCCTGGCGCTCAACATCTGGCTGCTGGCCGATGGGCTGGGCCAATTGCTGGGCACGGCCGCCAACCGCCCCATCGTCTGGTTCCCGTTGGCATTGGCGGGTACGGGCGTGGCCGGGCTGCTGGTCTGGATTTCGTTTGAGCCGCTGATCGCGCACTGGGCCCGGCACGGCTTTGGCCGGGCCTCGCTCACCATACCCGAACCGGCCGCCGACCAGCCCGCGGCGCTCGCATACCACCGCATTCTGGTGCCGCTCGATCACTCCGAACTGGACCGCAAGGCCCTCAGCCACGCCGCCGCCATGGCGAAGATGCACGGCGCCAAGCTCTACCTGCTGCACGTCGAGGAAGGCGTCACCAGCCGCGTGTATGGGCAGTTATCGTCGACCGCCGAAGTCGAAGCCGGGGAGCAGTACCTGGAGCGCATTGCCGAGAGTCTGCGCGCCGATGGCATTGAAGTGGAAACCGACATTGTGCACGCGCCGCGGCCCGGCAGCCAGATCGTGCGCTATGCGTTGGAGATCCAGCCCGACCTTATCATCATGGGCGCTCACGGTCATCGCCGCCTGAAGGATCTGATATTCGGAAATACCATTAACCCAGTGCGCCACGAACTCCGCGTGCCCCTGCTGATAGTCAGAAAATAAGCGTCTACACCAGATGCTCCATGAGGCCGGCCAGGTAGTCCCCATCGAATGGGCCGGAGCGGTAGGTGCGCGCATCGAAGAATCGCCACAGGTGGCGCGACTTTTCAATCGTGTAAAACAACAACTGTTCTTCGATCAGGTCCTTCTCCAGCAGTTGCTGGTTAAAGCAGCGGACGGCCCCGGCTAGGATGTACGGCACCCGGAAATCCTCCGTGGAGACCAACTCCGGCGTCGCTTCGAATTTGATTTGCAGAATGCGGCCGCGGGCATTGATCTGAAAAAGATTGATGCCCACATCCTGAAAGCTATCGGGCCCGTACTGTTCCGGGTGGAATTCCAGCTTGATTTCGGCCAGCAATTGGTTCAGGCCGCGCACGAAGTCGCCGCAGATGCCGTGCAACTCCCCGGCCGCCTGGCGGCGCAGAGCGCCAATCTCCTGCGCCCTGCGCATGCCGTTTTCGTCCTTGCGGGCCAGGGCGTCCAGGCTTCTGGCCAGTCTCTTGAGGCGCTCGCTGCCGGGTTTCGCAGGCCCGCCCGCGCGGGCCGCTCTGAAACCCCACTTGGCTTTCACAGTTACCAGGATAGGCGGCCCGCGCCCGGATATCAATGCCTCACAGCCAGCCTTACAACTGCCGCACCACCAGTCTTACGCGGCCCTGAATCAAGTCGAGAGGGTTACGGTCTGGTAGCGGGATGGACTGCCACACATCCGCCTGGCGGACCCATAGACACAAGCCGCGTCCGGCCCGCCGCACCATCCCGATGGCGCCTCTGCCGCCTAAGTCCAAGGCGAAGTATCCCTCCTCATCCAGCTCGCTGCGGGCCTGTTCGGAGCGGTCCAGTAGAACCACCGAGCGGTCGCTGAACAGAGGTTCGCGCAGCGGGTCGGGCGCCAACCGGGCCGCCACCGGGGCGCACAGAAGCTCCAACGCGGCCACCGGGAATGCATACCGCTCATGGCCGGCCGTCTGCGGATATGGAAATTCCGGCCCGAGCCAACCATCCAGTACCGCCACCAGGCGCGAATCGCCGGCCTCTCCGGGTTCAGGGCGCGACGCGCCGCCATCCGCGCCGGTAAACAGATCCGCGAGATCGATTCGCAGGCGGCGGAGCATTTGGTCGGCCATGTCAACGGAGAGAAGCCGCGTTCCTTTCAACACATTATGGATATGCGGCTGCGAAATGCCGGCAATGCGGGCCAAGCCGCGTTCGCTGATCTCGCCGTTGCGCACGCGGGCTCGGACGTGGGAGACTAACCGCAACTGGAGAAGCCGGAAATCCACGGGAAAAGGGCCCTCACCCTATTTCTTACAGGCATAGATACACTGCAAATCGGCTCAATTCCGAAGTAGAACCGTATAGTACCATGATTATTTGTGAGTATATTGAGGATACTATAACCTAATATATGGTAAGTACATACGTACTATATTAGCATATAAGTCAGGCATAAATTTCTAATAAATACTGGAAAACAACTTGACGATTCCCAGTCCAGGGCTAAATTTGAAACAAGTTTCACCACTGGCTGCCGCGTACGATGGAGGTGGCCGAGAGGACGTTTCAATGAATTGGGATCGATCAGAAACACTAGCGCTCGCCAAGACCACCTGCGCGCATTGCCATGGCTATGGACTGCGCCCGGGACGATACGATCGGGAGGTTCCCTGTAATTGCGTCTTTCGAGCTATATTTCGCGCCTGCTACCTGCGCTTTCGAGACTGCACCACCAGGGACCGGCACTTGAGCCGCGTCCGCCTCGAATTCTGCAGTGGCAAGGACAACCGTATGACCTACGGCCGCAAAGTGGAAGAGTACATCGCCGATTTCTGTCTGGTCAGCCGTAACGCTCTCAGCCCCATGGAATACGATATTTTCCGCTTCCATTACCTGTTAGGGGCGGGGTGGAAACTGTGCTGCTGGCGGATGCAAATCGATCGCGGGACATTCTTTCACATTATTTATAAAATCGAACAAAAACTGGGTCGAGTTTTCCGTGAATTGGAGCCCCACGGTCTGTTTCCGTTGGATGAGTACTTTGGCGGCACCATGAGTAACGAGCGCCCTAGCCAGGCGGTGGCCATAGTGCCCAAGCGCGCGCCGGCCAGGGTGCTGCGTCCACCGTTGGGGCTCTCGGCCGCCTGATATCTTGGGGCAGGCCCTCGGCCTGCGGCGGCCTCTCAGGCCGCCTTCTTCCAAGCGGGCCAGGGGCCCCGCGCAGGCCGAGGGCCTGCCCCACAGTTTCGGTCCCTTTGGGCATTTTGGGGCATTCTGGGGCCCGCCTGCTTTTCCCTCCGTGGTACAATCCGGCCTTCGGCCAGCATGGATCCGCTAACACATTCGGCCACGGGGCTGTTTCTGGGCCGCGCGGGATTGAACCGCTTCTCGCCACAGGCAACCTGGATTCTGGTGCTGGCGGCCAACGCCCCCGATATCGATATCGTGACGCTCGCCGGGGGCCAGCTCAACTATCTCAACTACCACCGCCATCTGACGCATTCGCTCGCGGCCTGGCCGCTGATGGCATTGCTGCCGGTGTTGGCGGTGCGGCTATTCACCCGCACGCCGTTCCGTTGGCTGGGGGCTTACGCGATCTCGCTGGTGGCGGTGGCGTCGCATCTGCTGCTGGACTGGACCAACGTCTACGGCATCCGCCTGCTGCTGCCGTTCTCGGGGCGCTGGTTCCGTTTGGACCTTACTTCGGTGGTGGATCTATGGATTTGGACGGTGCTGCTGATGGCGCTGGCGGGGCCGGCCGTGGCGCGGCTGGTTAACTCCGAAATTGGCGCACGCACGAAAAGCGCCGGCCGCGGATCTGCCATTTTCGCATTATTGTTTCTGGGGCTTTATAACGCCGGGCGCGGGGTCCTGCACGCCCGCGCGGTGGCCATTCTGGATTCCCGCATTTACGCCGGCCGGCCGCCCCAACGCGTGGCGGCGCTGCCCGGACCTGTGAATCCGCTGGCATGGCGGGGATTGGTGGAGACGCCCGATTTTTATAGCGTCGTGGATTTCAATGTTTTGGAAGAATTCGATCCCTCGCGCGCCGCCATTTCTTATAAAGCCGAGCCCTCCGCGGCCATCCATGCGGCGAATAATTCGCGGGAGTTTCGCGATTTTTTCAAGTTTTCCCAGTTTCCCATCGAACGCGCCATGCCGCTCGCCGACCCGGGAGGCGGCACGCGCGTGGAGGCCACGGACATGCGCTTTGGCGTTCCGGGGCAGTCCGGCTTTGTGGCGGCGGCGGACGTAGACAACCGGCTGCGGGTGGTCCGCGCGTGGTTCAGCTTCGGCGCGGCGCGGCCGCACTGACGCTTATCCGCCCGCGGAATCGTGCGTGCCGGTGCCGGCCTCGTCCTCGATCTTGGTGCCGCGGTAATCGATCCGTTGGGGCAGCGTGGCTTGCATGTTCACCTGGTCCTCGGTGGCGCCCCAGCGGGACGTTTCAACTTCGGGGCGCGTCTTGGCGGCAGCCGTGAGGGGATGGGCGGCATCCTCCAGAATTCGCTGCAGAACGCCGTCGAGCGGCGCCGCCAGCGGCTCCAGATCCGAACGCCCCAGAACGCGGCAATATTCCGAAGGCGCTAAAGCTTGCAACATAACGCCTTCGGCCTCCGGCCAGGCGGCCACGCGGCAGGGCAGATATCCCGCGAACCGGATGTCGGCGGTGAGCAGCGCCGCATACAGTTTCGGATGATAAATGGTGAAGACTATCGCCTCCCGCGAGCCTCCCGCGGCATCGGCCCGATGCGGCTGACCCAGGTGGCTGACGACCGTTACATTGGCGTTGTGGTGATGCGCCACGGCGCGGAAAACGGACTCGATTTCGTCCATCTTAACGGTGGAGCGGATGTGCAACATAGGCTGCCTCCCGCGTTTATCATACTACAAACTACTAGAAGATCCGAAAATATGGGGGGCCTTCAAGCCGGTGCCAGCGGCACCGGCAGCTGCTCGACGATCTCGATGCCAAAGCCCTCCAGGGCCACGATCTTGCGCGGATGGTTGGTCAGCAAACGAATGGTGTGCAAGCCCAGATCGGAAAGAATCTGAGCGCCAATACCGCTTTCATGCTGCAACTGCGTCTGGCCGGCGGCGCCGGCATAATGCATGAAATCGCGGCCGTGCGAAACCATGCGATCCAGGCCGGCCGGATCCTTCTGCACCTGGAAGCCCGGCCCGGTCTGGTGCAGGTAGACCAGCACGCCCAAATCCTCCGCTGCGATGCGTTCGAGCGAGCCGCGCACCAGCCTCCGGCAATCGCAGCGCGTGGAACCGAAAACGTCCCCATAGACGCAGTGCGAGTGCATGCGCACCAGCACGCGCTCCTTTCCCGCCACCTCGCCCCGGATGAGCGCCATGTGCATCTCCGGCGAGATGTCGCTGGTGTAAGCATAGGTGCGGAAGGGGCCGAACTCCGTTTCCAGGCAGCCTTCCACCACCCGCCGGATATAGCGTTCGTGCTGCAGGCGGTAGCGGATCAGATCCGCCACCGAGATCATCTTGAGGCCGTGCCGCCGGCAGAATTCGACCAGCTGCGGCACGCGCGCCATGCTGCCGTCCTCGTTCATGATTTCGCAGATCACGCCGGCGGGCGTGAGACCGGCCAGGCGCGCCAGATCCACCGAGGCTTCGGTCTGGCCGGCGCGCACCAGCACGCCGCCTTCGCGCGCGCGCAGCGGAAACACATGCCCGGGCCGCGCCAGATCCGCCGGACGGCAATCGGGCCGGATGGCCGTCAGGATGGTGCAGGTGCGGTCCGCCGCGGAGATGCCCGTGGTGGTGCCTTCGCGCGCATCGATGGCTTCGCAGAACGCGGTGCCGAAGTTGGAAGTATTCATCGGCGACATCAACGGCAGGCGCAGGGCGTCGCACCGCTCCGGCGTCAGCGCCAGGCAGATCAGGCCGCGGCCATGCGTGGCCATGAAGTTGACCAGTTCGGGGCTGACCTTCTCCGCGGCGATGGTGAGGTCGCCTTCGTTTTCGCGGTCTTCGTCGTCCACCACCACCAAAATGCGGCCGCTGCGGATTTCATCGATCGCCTGGGGGATGGAAACGAAGGGCATACCTTATTATGTACCGCCATTACCTGCAAGCGGGTCTCCTCCAGACCCGCCGTTTGACGCCGTTCGGGATCAGGACAGCGTCCGTGGCGGACGCGCACGGTCGAAAACCCACCGTAGGCCATTGATTGGAGGGCGGCCAATCTTGGCCGCAGCCGCCTTTCCAGGCGGCTGGGAGCCGGCTGCGGCAGAATTGCCCGCCCTCCAACCTGGTTTTCATCCCTATTCGTGGGCCGCAGGCCCATCCTGACAGACCTGGAGGTCTGCCCCACTGCAATGTTCCCCAAATCTGTCAAGCACTCCTCAGCCGCCGCCCCCGGATTTCTGAACCGCCATCCCCGAAATCGACGAAAAAAGGGAGGCCCCGCGCAGGAAGCCGGCAATCCGTCCGATGAGAGGACCGAAGCCGGAAAACGTCCGGCACTTCAAACTCGAGGAAGCCATGAAATCCCTACGTCTTTCACGCACCAGCCGGACCGGCACCTGGCTTATTGCCACAGTCGGTCTGCTTGCGATAGGGTCCGCGTTCGCGCAGCGCGACCGGATCACCCAAGTGCTGGACAACTACAGGACCGTCGTTGTCCCGGGCCATCAGAACCCTTTGGCCAAAGCCGAGTTCGATCGGGGCGCGGCGCCTGGGAACTTTCCGCTCCGGGGTATGACGCTCACGGTGCGGCGCAGCGCGGCGCAGCAGAAGGATTTGAATCAATTGCTGGCCGCGCAGCAGAATCCGGCCTCGCCAAGCTATCACAAGTGGCTGACGCCGGAACAATTCGCGAGACGCTTCGGCGCCAGTGCCAACGATTTGACGACGCTGCGGCAGTGGCTGGAGAGCCAGGGATTTCAGATCAAAGCGGTGGCGCACAGTGGCACCTTCATCCGCTTCGACGCCACGGCCGCCCAGGTACGCAACGCCTTCAAGACCGAAATTCACCGGTATTCGGTCGCGGGCGTCCTGCACTATGCCAATGCCGGGCCGCCCCAGTTGCCCACGACGCTTGCGCCGCTGGTGCTGGCGGTGGGCGGAATGAACGATTTCGGTCCGCATCCTTTTAATGTCAAGCATGCCATGACCCAGGGCGGCGGCAACGTTTCCGCGCATTATATCGATGGCGCGAGCAATAACGACCTGGCGCCGGGCGATCTGGCGGCCATCTACCACATCGGCCCCCTGTATGGCGGGGGCTATATCGGCACCGGCCAAACGGTCGTGGTCATCGGCGCGAGCGACGTCACGTCTACCGACCTGACGGGCTACTGCACCGCCTTCAGCCTCACTTGCGGAACCTTCACGCAGACCTTTCCGGCAGGAGATAGCGATCCGGGAATCGTTCCGGAATGGGCCACCGAAGCGACCATGGACCTGGAATTGGTGAGCGCCGTGGCGCCCGCGGCCCAGCTGGTCCTCGATGCCGACGGCGTCAGCGTCTGGAACGCCCTCTATGATGCGGTCGACCTGCACCTCGGAGAGGTCATTTTGACCAGCTTTGGGACCTGCGAAACCGGGGCTGACAGCGCCAACGCCAGCGCCATCCAAAGCGCCGTGCAGGCGGCCAACGTCCTAGGCATGACCGTGATCTCGGCATCCGGCGACGCGGGAGGGGCGGGTTGCGATACCGGCACGCTGACCTCCGCCGGCGCCGAAGGCACATTTGCCGTGACCCTGCCGGCCTCGATCCCCGAAGTGACGGGGGTAGGCGGCACCGAGTTCAACGAGGGATTGGGCAGCTATTGGGGATCCTCGAACTCCGCGACCGGCGGCACGGCCACCGGATACATCCCGGAGATGGCCTGGAACGACACCGCGGCTAACTTTACCGCGCTGAATTATACGCTGGCCGCGTCCGGCGGCGGCATCAGCGGACTATTCGCGGTCCCGTCGTGGCAGTGGGATGCCATGGCCGGCGGTCGCAACGTGCCGGATGTGGCATTGGCCGCTTCCGGAGTGCACGACGGATACACGATCTACATGAGCGGGGTCCTGAGCACCAGCGCAACCTCGCCCTATACCATGGGCGGCACTTCCGCCTCCGCGCCCGTTTTCGCGGGGATCCTGGCGTTGCTGAACCAGGCCCAGGGGACCGGCTCCGGCAATATTAATTCGGGATTGTACAATATCGCCCTGGGCGGGAACGGCGCGGCCGCCTTCCATGGCATTACCATCGGCGGCAACCTGGTGCCCTGCGATCCTCTATCGGTTTCCTGTCCCTTGTCGGGTTCTATCGGCTATCCCGCCGGGCCGGGTTCGACCGGCCTGGGCTCGGTCGACGCGGACGAGCTTTTGCACGCGTGGCGCAGCCCAACAGGGTCTATCTCCAGCCTCACTCCGAGTTCCGCGACTGCCGGCAACAGCGGGTTGACGCTGACCGTGAACGGCGCCGCATTCGTCTCGGGCGCGGTGGTCGAGTGGAACTCGGCTCCGTTGACCACCACGTTTGGGAGCGAGACGCAACTGACCGCCCCGATCACCATGGCGATGCTGGCCAGCACCGGATCGGCCTCGGTTACGGTGTTGAACGGCGGCGCCGCCGCGTCGGCGCCGGCCACGTTTACGATCACCGCCGCCCCAGCCATAACCAGCCTCACTCCGTCGATCTCCACCGCGGGCGGCACGAATCCCGTCAACGTGACCATCGCGGGAACCAATTTCATGCCCTCGTCCGTGGTGAAACTGGGAACGACGACTCTCTCGTCCTGGTATTCGAGTCCGACGGCCCTATTGGCCACGATTCTGCCTTCAAGCATCACGACGGCGGGTACTCCCGCCGTGACCGTAGTCAGCGCGGACGGCGTCAGCTCGGCGGGCTCCCCATTCACCATCACTGCCGGTCCCGTCATCACCAGCATCAGTCCGACCGCGGCCACCGCGGGTAGCAGCTTTGCGGTCCCGTTGACCATCACTGGAACCGGATTCACCAGCGGATCCACGGTGACCTGGCAAGGCCACACCGCCACGTATTCGATAGGCGGCTCTCTCTGCAGCAGCCTGACCTCCTGCACGGCCACGGTGCCGGCTTCGTATCTGGCCACCGCGGGCCTGGCCCCGGTGAAGGTGAAGACCGCCGACGGCGTCGCTTCCGCCGGCATGAACTTCAGCATCGCCAGCGCTACGATCACGAGCTTTAGTCCCACTTCCGCGACCGTCGGCGGCACGGAGTTTACGCTGGCCGTGAACGGCACGGGGTTCGCTCCGGGCGCCACGATCATGTGGAACACCACGGCTTTGACCACGGCGTTTGTGAACGACAAACAGATCACCGGCTCGGTCCCAGCATTCCTGATTCCCTTGGTTTCCGCGGCCGTCCCCATCACAGTGGTGAACGCCGACGGCACCACCACGGTCCGGAGCAACTTTACCGTCACCGCCGCCGGCGCGGGCATGATTGCATCCGTGTCGCCCAGTTCGGTCACAGCCGGATCGCCCACCACGACCGTCACGGTTAAGGGGAGCAGTTTCATCGCCGCCACCGGCACGGGCACGCATTTCGCAGCAGGCTCGCTGCTTTACGTGAACGGCAGCGCCACCGGAGTGACAGTTACGGCGGGTACTACGTCATCCCTCACCGCCACCATATCGAGCACCTTGTTGAGTACCGCGGGATACCTGAGCCTGACGGTGGTCAACGCAGGCACGCCTTCTGCCGCGGCCCCGCTCACCGTCTCCGGCCCGGTAATCACCGCGACGACCCCCGGTTCGATCGCGGCCGAAGCGCCCCAGACGTCGGTAATCGTAAAGGGCGTCAACTTCATTGCCGGAACCGGCACCCACAGTTTCGTGGCCGGCTCGAATGTCTACCTGAATGGAAGTGGGACCGCGCTGGTAGCCACCGCGGGCACCTCCACGGCTATCACCGTCCTGATACCTGCCGCTAATCTGACCACTCCCGGCCCGCTGAGCCTGACGGTGAAGAACTCTTCGGGCGGCACCGTGTCTGCCCCGTTTATCATCCAAGTCGGCGCTCCCACCATGACCTCGATGAGCGCCACGTCGGCCTTCGCCGGCAGCGCCGCCTTCACGCTCACCGTTACTGGAACTAACTTTGTTGGCGGTACCGACGCGTCCACGGTGATGTGGGGCGCGACGGCTCTTACCACCACCTACGTCAGCGCGACCGCGATCAAAGCGGCCGTCACGGCAACTCAACTCGAAACCCCCGGCCCGAATATC
>Ga0181525_10001834_pt1 | contig 17882 bp, 11 predicted proteins | sample PEATcosm2014_Bin_48_FD_121100 | JGI IMG/M metagenome (GOLD analysis project Ga0181525, IMG submission 121100) | Peatland microbial communities from MTU Mesocosm Facility, Houghton, MI, USA - PEATcosm2014_Bin06_10_metaG | ecosystem: Environmental > Terrestrial > Soil > Wetlands > Peat | place...
GGGCAACCCGGCGCGCACACCGGCCCGACGGGACTTCCTGAGCAGTCCATCGCCGCGTGTCTCGCGCTGGCGGGCGCGACGCCCGAACAGGTTGACACCGTCGCCATCGTGCGCCCATACACTACCGGCCCGGAAGCCGCGCTCCACCTGCAACTGCGCGCGCGATTTCCCAATAGCAGCCTCGTGGTGGTGGAGCATCATGTTGCGCATGCCGCCTCGGCCTATTATCCGTCGCCCTATGAAGAAGCCACCGTGCTCACGCTGGATCGCGCGGGCGATTTCCGTTGCGGCACGCGTTGGCGCGCCGCGGGCACGCAGCTTTCGCTGGAGAAGGAGCTCTACTATCCCGACTCACTCGGCGATCTGTATGGCCGCGTGACCGAATTGCTGGGTTTCCACGCCAACCTGGAAGAGCACAAAGTGCAGTGGCTCTCGGCCGCTGGTGACGGCCGGTTCCGCGATCTGTTCCTGGAAATCATGCCCATGCGGGACGGCGAGTGGCCGCGCCTGGACCGTTCCTTCTTCGATGCCGAGCGGCTGACCGGCGGCGGTTTCAGCGCCCGCTTTTACGAGCGGCTGGGACTCGAAGACGGCGCGGCTGTGCCGGAATCGCTGCGCGCTTCGCTGGCTGCCGGTATTCAACGCGCCGTCGAAGAGACGGTGATTCGCATGGCCGGCTCCGGCAGGAATCTTTGTTTCGCCGGCGGGTTGGGCTTGAATGCGCTGCTGGTTTCGGCGCTCGAGCATTCGTCCTTCGAAAATGTTTTTGTGCAGCCGGCGGCGGGCGATGCCGGCACCGCCATCGGGGCCGTGTTGCAGACCTGGCACGTAGTTTGTGGCCAGCCCCAGCGCGTGCGGCTCGAGAACCTCTATCTTGGCCCCAGCTACACGGCCGAAGAAATCAAGCGCGTGCTCGAGAACTGCAAGCTGCGTTTCCGCTATATTCTGACCACCGAAGAGACCATCGAAACGGCCATCGCGCAGCTTGCCGAGAACCGTATCGTGGCGTGGATGCACGGCCGCATGGAGTTCGGCCCGCGCGCGCTCGGGAACCGCAGCATCCTGGCATCGCCGCTCGATCCCTACGCTGCCGAAAACCTGAACGCGTTCATCAAGCATCGCGAGCCGTTCCGCAAGTTTGCCGCCTCCGTGCCCGCGGAGCTTGCCGGCGAATACTTCGAGTGCGGTCCCAACGCGCGCTTCCTGGCCACCACCGGCCGGGTCCGCACGGCGCATCGCGGCCGCTTCGCCAGCGCGGTCCTGCATGGCGATCTCATCCGCGTGCACACGGTTTCGCAGGAGGATAACCCGCTGTATTGGAAATTGCTGCACGCGGCGGGCAAAGCGACCGGCCTGCCGGTGCTCTACAATACGTCGTTCAACCTGTTCAGCGAGCCTCTTGTATGTACTCCGCGCGACGCGGTGCGGAGTTTCTACTCGTCCGGAATCGATGCCATGTTCGTCGGCAGTTTTTTTCTGCAGAAGTGACTTCCCTCATGCGTTCCTTTTTGTTTTGCCTCCTCAGTGTGCCCCTCCTCTTTGCTCAGACTCCTGACGAAAAGGAAGATATCAAGAATCCCGTAGCCGGCCAGTCCGACGCCATCGCGGCGGGCAAGAAGCTGTATCTGGAGGGCTGCAGCGGATGCCATGGTCCCACGGCGGAAGGCGGGCGCGGTCCCAATCTCGCGCAGGGCGACCAGATCCGCGGCGCCACCAACCGGCATCTGCTCTCCGTGATCGGCGAGGGCGTGAAGGGGTCCGAAATGCCGCCCTCCGGCCTGCCTCCGGACAAAATCTGGCAGGTGGTCGCCTATCTGCGCAATCTCACAGCCGTGGCGTTCGATAGCACGGCGCCGGGCGACCCGGAGGCGGGTCGCGCCTTGTTCTTCGGCAAGGCGGACTGCGCCAAGTGCCACACCATCCGCGGGCGCGGCGGCTTTCCCGGTCCCGATCTTTCGAACATCGGCCGGGTGCGCTCGTTCCGGCAATTGCGGCAATCGCTGCTCGATCCCAATGCGGAAATCGCCGCAGGTTACGGCGGCGTCACGGTCACCACGAAGTCCGGCCGGACCATAGCGGGCGTGGCCCGCGACCATACCAACTACGCAATCCAGATTCTGGACGCGAGCGGCGATATCCATCGCCTGCTCACGGCCGATTTGCGCGAAGCGGTTTTTCGCGCCAACTCGCTGATGCCATCCGATTACAAGCAGCGCCTCAGTTCCGCCGAGATCGAGAATCTGCTTGCCTTTCTGGGCCGCCAGTCGATCCGGCAGGCCGGCGCCCCCGTCGTCCAAAACGCGGCGCAAGCGGCCGGCGCGGGTGCGAGTTACGATCTGATTCGCCGTAGCCCCAGCGCGGACTGGCTGACCTATGCCGGAGACTATGCGGCGCACCGGCACAGTCCGCTGACCGGGATCGCGGCGGCCAACGTGAACTCGCTCGTCTCCGCGTGGGTCTACCACGTGGATGGCGCCACGCATCTGGAAGCTACGCCGCAGGTCTACGACGGCGTGATGTACGTCACCAACAACAACGAAGTGCACGCGCTGGATGCGCGCACCGGGCGGCCGATTTGGATCTATCGCGACGAACAGGCCAAGCGCAGCGACGTGAACCGCGGCGTGGCCATCCTGGGCGACAGCGTCTTCTTCGTCTCGAGCGATGCGCACCTGGTGGCGCTTAACCGCAAGACCGGCGGCCCGCTTTGGGACCGCGAGTATGCCGATACCAGCCATAGCGCGTTCGCTACGCTCGCGCCCATGGCCGTGAAGGATCGCGTGATCGTGGGGGTCTCGGGTGGCGAAAACGGCGTGCGCGGATTCATTGCCGCATTCTCCGCAGCCACCGGCGCGGAGCTATGGCGATTCTGGACCGTCCCGGCCAGGGGCGAACCCGGCGCGGAAACCTGGGGCCAATTGGACCCCGCCTGGGGCGGCGCCGCTACCTGGCTGAACGGCACTTACGATCCCGAACTGAACGTGCTCTACTGGACCACCGGCAATCCGTGGCCCGACTTTTACGGCGGCGACCGCCGCGGCGACAACCTCTATTCCGATTCGCTGCTGGCGCTCGACCTCGACACCGGCAAGCTGAAATGGTATTTCCAATTCACGCCGCACGACACGCACGATTGGGATGCGCAGGCGTGGCCCGTGCTGCTCGACACCACGTACGAAGGCCGCCCGCGAAAGCTTGTGCTGCACGCCAATCGCAACGGCTACTTCTACGTGCTCGACCGCATCACGGGCGAGTTCCTGCGCGCCACGCCATTCGTCGAGCGGCTGAATTGGGCCAAGGGCATCGACGCCAAAGGCAGGCCGATTGAAAATCCCGGCATGGAGCCTTCCCCAAACGGCACGCGCGTGTGCCCTTCGGTTCGGGGAGCGACTAACTGGATGTCGCCCTCTTATAATCCGCAAACGGGCCTGCTCTACGTGCCTACGTTCGAGGAGTGCGATATGTACACTTCGTCGGCCAAAACGCCGGAGCCGATGAAGAACTTCGCCGGCACCGGCGGTGAGCCGATTTCCAAAGAGCCCGGCCAATTCTATCTGCGCGCGCTCGATCCGCAAACCGGCGCGAAGCGCTGGGAATACCCGACCACCGGCCACGGCGATATGTGGGCGGGAACGGTATCCACAGCAGGCGGCGTGGTTTTCTTCGGTGACGATGACAGCCAACTCGTGGCTGTGGATGCCGCCACCGGCCGTCACCTTTGGCACAGCTATCTGGGGCAGAACATCACCGCTTCGCCCATCACCTTCATGGCCGACGGCAAACAATATGTCACGATCGCCGCGGCCACGGATGTTTTCACGTTCGCGCTGTTCGAGCCCACGCCCTAATCACTTAAGCTGATCGATCGTGGCGGCCAGGCCCACATTGTCGTTCGCCGCGTCCGTCGAGGTCGCCACAAAGTCGATGGTGGTCCCCTCCCTCATCGTCAAACCGTACAAATTGAAGGTCACATAATCGCCGAAGAACGTCAGGCTGCTGTCGTATAGAACCGTTGTTCCGTTTTCATAGATCGCCACGGTCACGTTAGGCAGCGACAAGTCCAATCCTTCGAACTCACCGAAGATCCAGTACTTGCCAGTTGCTGGAGCGGTCCAGCGCACCGACACCACGTTGGCCTCCGGCGCGATATACAGCATGTTATCGGGCACGATGATTGTCAAATATTGCTGCATGTAGAGTGACGTGTTCAGCATAACGGCGGCCGAATTTGGATAAGACTCGCCGTTGATCCAGCACGGACCGTCCGTAAAGCATGTAGTGCCGATCGTAAACGGCGTGAACGCGCCTGCCAGCGACGGCTCAGACCCGTATGCCCACGGCCCATTCGGATTCGAGGTTGACGAGAAACTCTGGATCGCCTGCCAGGATGTGCTGACGATGTCGTAGGCTTGGCTGCTTGTCGCGGTTCCGGACGGCGTCGTCACCTTTACTAGGCCGTTGCTGGCGCTGAGCGGCACCAACGCGACAATCAATTCCGGCGAGTCCACCAGAAACGGCGCCTTCAGTCCGTCGAACGTCACAGACGTCGCACCGGTGAAGTTCGTGCCGGCGATGTAGACCGGTAGTCCGACCGCCGAAAGCGGCGGATTGAAACTGGTAATGGTAGGCGCTTGCCCGTAGCAAGCCGCCGTGAACGACATTCCGAGAAAAACAAATAGCGTCTGTTTGCGATATTGCATATGCGTCTCCTTGTTCATTAGCCGGTTACGGCGTGAACTGGAACACCGTTCCGCAACCGATATTCACGCCGCTGTACGCCTGCGCCGGACAACCGGTGCCGCCGCCCAACGCCGTGGTGCCGTAGAGCGTGCCATCCGGCCCCACACTCAGGCCCCATTCCGGGCTTAGACCATCGCTGCCGCCCTGAAACGAGTAGAGCAGGCCCTGCACCCAGGCGCCGCCCGTTTCAATCGGCGGCGTCAGCTCGAAGATGGTTCCGGGGAAATAATAGCCAAACGAGAGGTTCGGATCTCCGCCACCGTAGGTCGTCCCGTAGATGGAGCCGTTCGCGCCCACAATAAGACTGCCGTTCGGGTACGTCCCCCCGGGAATGCCATATAGCGGCCCTGGATCGAAGCTCGAAAGGACGGTCTCAGTCCACGCGGTGCCCGTCGTGGGAGGCTTGAGTTCATAGACCATGCCGAAGCTATAGGTCCCGCCGCCCGCTGCGCCGTACAGATTGGCGCCCGACAGCGTAAGGCGTCCGCCAGGGTTGTAGCCGTCCGTGCCGCCGGGGAAAGCGTAGAGCACGGTCTCCGTGTAGGGATTTCCAGAGGTGGCCGGCGGCGCGAGTTCAAACACGATGCCGCACCCGGAGCCGCTGCAACCGGTTCCGCCGCCCGAGTACGTTTGCCCGTAAAGCGTGCCCGTCTTGTTGGCTGCCAGACTATAGTATGGATAAGCCCCGTCGGCGCTGCCACCCTTGAAGGAGTAAAGGCTAGTGAAGACAGGTGTTGTCCCCGTCGCCAATTGGAAGACTGTGCCTACGCCATCTGTTCCGCCCTCAGCCGTTGTCCCGTAAAGGTCCGTGCCGATCAGGATCGGTCCATCCGTGGGATACGAACCGTCGGTGCAGTTAGTCTGCTTGCAGAAGCTGTAAAGGACAGTTTCCTTCCATGCGGCGCCCGTGGTTTTTGGCGGCGCCAGTTGGAATATGACGCCTTCACCCGATCCGGCGCTCGCACCGTGCCCCCCGCCCGTGGCGGTGCCGTAGAGGACGCCGCTCTTCGCGGCCACAAGGGTGTTCGGAAACGCACCATCCGCGGCGCCCGTGAACGAATAAATGACCTTCTCGGTCCAGGCTCCGCCCGATGTAGCTGGCGGAGTCAACTCGAAAATGACGCCGCAACCGATCGGCGTCGCATAACTATAACCGATGCAGTCGCCACTGCCGCCGTAAGTCGTCGAGCCGTAGAGTACCCCGCCGGATCCGGCCACCAGGCCATTCGGGTTGTTTTCCCCATCGGCCGTGGGTCCCTGTAAGGCGTAGAGCACGGTTTCGCCCGCGGTTTGCGACCAGGCCGGCGCGCCTCCCAAGAGTCCGGCGGCCAGCCCGGCTACGATCCACCAAGTTCCGGAAAGCATAGGTTTGCTGCCGTATAACATCGTCATCATTAGTCCCTCCTCCAAGTGCGATTTTGCGCCGCGCCCGCGCACCTAGGCAAGATTTCTGGGGTGATCTGGGGGTGAACTGGCCTTGAGCACCCGATGTAACTCGTTGTAAACGAGGTTTAACGGTTGCCCTGCTATAATCGGGTGATTCCCAGGCGAGGAAGCCGTGTCCATGCAGATTACAATCCCCCCGGATGCCATACGCGCACAGGTAAATCGGATTCTGCAGTCTCCTGGTCTGGCCGGCAGCCCCCGGCTCTGCCGTTTTCTGCGGCACCTGGTGGAGCAGACATTGGGCGGCAAGGCGGCGGACATCAAGGAATATTCCGTCGGCCTGGAAGTCTTCGACCGCCCGCCCTCGTTCGACCCCAAGACCGATTCGATCGTGCGCGCCTCGGCCCGCAAGCTGCGCGCCAAGCTGGGCGAGTACTACCAGGACGCGGGCAAGTCCGATCCGGTCATTATTAGTATCCCGAAGGGCGCGTACATACCCGAATTCCGGGCCGTGCCCGAAAGTTCTAAACGCCGGATCTGGCCGGTGCTCGCGGCGGCCGCACTCGTCCTGATGGCGCTGAGCGCTCTGGGCTGGCGCAGCAGCCTGCACGACGCGCATCCCTCGGTCGCGGTTCTGGAAGTGGCAAATGCATCCGGGAACGACAACGACACCTGGCTTTCCACGGCGTTGGCCGAGACGATTACGGAAGGCTTGTCGGCCAATGAGGGGCTGCGCGCAGTTTCGACCGAACAGGTGGCGCAAGTACGGCGGGATGCGGCGCCCGCGGCGATGCGAACGCTCATCCAGCAGCGCGGGCCGGAATTGCAGGATCGCCTGGGCGCCAAGTACGCGGTGATTGCCGATTTCCATGTATCAGGCCGAGATGGAGTTCCTACACTGCGGGTAGACACGCGCCTCGAACGCCTGCGGGACGGCGGCATCGTGATGCAGTCTTCAGACCGCGGCAACGAAGCGCAGATTTATACGCTCTCAGCGCAGATCGCCCGCAAGATCCGGCTGGCGCTGGGCGTCCCGCACGGCGACCCGGCGGCGCGCAGCGGTCCGGACCGGGACTCCATGCGGCTCTATTCCGAAGCCGTGGTGAAGTTGCGGGAGTCCGATCCCCTGGCGGCCCGCATTCTGCTCGAGAAGTCCGCCCATGCCGACCCGTCCAATTTCCTGGCGCGGTCGCTGCTGGCGGAAACGTATTTCTCTTTGGGCATGGAGGCGCAGGCCAAGATCGAAGCGCAGGCCGCGCTGGCTCTGGCGCCGCCCTTGGCTCCGGTCGAGCGGCTGGCGCTGGAGGCACGCTGCCAGAGCGCTATGGGGGATTATTCCGCCGCGGTCCGCTCATACCAGAGGCTTTGGCGCATTTCGCCCGAAGTAGCCGAATACGGGTTCAACGTCGCCGAATTTCAGGAAAGATCCGGGATGACCGCCGATGCCGCACAAACTTTGCAGGGTATGCGGAAAACGCGCCTTTCGCCGGCAGACGACGCGCGCGTCGATTTCGCGGAATCGGCGGTCCGAGCCAAGGCCGGCGAGTACCAAAGGGCGCTAGGATTGGTCCGCCAGTCCGAGGGCAAGGCTCGGCGCTCTGGGGCGCGCTACTTATACGCGCGCGCCCGCTTGCGCGAAGGCGGGTTGCTCATGAACCTGGCCGCATCCGGAGAGTTCCCTGCGCTCGAAGAAGGCTTGGCCATCTGCCGCGCGCAAGGCTACCGCGCCTGCGAAGTGAATGCGCTGCGCCAGGAGGGAAATTATTTCGCGCCCGGCGAGCCCAAGCGCGCCATGGAGCTTTACGGGCAAGGCGCTACCATCGCCCGGCAACTGGGCAATCGCCGCGGGCTGGTGGAATTGCTGCGCGGCATGGCCTACGTCGCCTACCGCCAACTGCTGGACAACGAGGCAGAGCGGCGCCAACGCGAAATCACCCGGGTGATTCAAGACGAAAGCCTTTCAGACAAGAATCTGTATATGGTGGACCTGCCCGATCTGCTGGCCGAAGAAGGCCGGCTGGACGAGGCGGAGCGCCTTCTGCGCCAGGTGGGCCACGGCATCGAGCGGAGTGTCCCTTGGAACCTTTGCCTAGCGGAAATAGAAAGGAAGCGCGGGGAATATGGTTCCGCCGCGCGGCGCGCCGAGACCGCCGTGGCGACGGTTCGCAAATCGGAGGATCGCTATGCCCTGAGCCTGACGCTGGAGGAGGCCGTGCAGATACATGCGGATCAGGGCGATCTGCGCCGGGCCGCCGCCGAGGCTCAGGAAGTCGACCGGCTCAGGCCCTTCGACCCGATGGCTCCCTATTTGCGTGCCGAACTGGCGCTGGTGCAGGCCAAGTGGGGCGAGGCGGAAAGCCAAGCTCAGGAGGCTATCCGGCGAGGAACAGAAGTAAACCGGCCTTTAGAAGCCGCCATCGCCTTGGTACGGGCCGAAGCCTTTCTCGGTGAAGGGCGCTCCGCCGACGCGCTACGCGTGCTCGACGGCGTTGCCCCCGCGCTCGATCGATCCCGCCACGCACCTTTGCAGATCCGGGCGCGCGTGTGCCGTCTTAAGGCGCAGGCGCTGCTGGGTTCCTGCCCCGACGGCGCGCAAATTCAGGCTTTGGCCTGCGAGGCGCGCAGACTTGGCATTGCTTCGCTCGAGCGCGATGTGGAGCGCGCCGGACGGCTGGTGCACGTCAAGTGCGGGACGGCCGCGTACGCGGCGCGCCGGGATTCGCGCTAACGCGGCTGCGCCACTTCGCCCACGGGTACGATCTTCGTATCGGCGCGGAACTTCTTATAGTCGCGGTAGGTCACATCCTGCTCGAGGTTGAACTCCTTCAGCAGCGCGACGCGCGCATCCACCTTCACGGCCAAGTGCCGCGGGAGCCACACTTCGCCGTTCACGCGCGTCTGTTCGAAGACGATGCGCGAGCTCTTATGCAGACGCGCCAAGACCAGCCCAAAAGAAACCGTGTCGATGCACTGGATGTCCAGCTTCTTCCACTGCGACTCGCCTTTGTCAATCCAGGCTCGGAAACGGAAATGGGGCAGTATCCTGGCGTCCTTCAGATGCGGTTGATACCCGGGCCGGGGTTCGGCGTCGATGACGTAGGTCTCGCGCCCGTCGAGCGATTCGACGCCTGCGGTTTGGAACTTATAGGCATCCGCCACCTCGCGCACAAACTGGCGGTCTTCGTCGTGCTGTTTGTCCTCCCTTTCCTGCCTCTTCTGGCGCTCCTTCTCGTCCTCGTTCGCGCGCCGTGCGGTTACCTTCTGGATTCTTTCGTCTTCCTTCCGGGCGGCGTCGGGGGAAAGCGGGTGGTCGTCTTTGGCCACCATGCGCCGAACGTGCGATCCGTAGAGTTCCATCACCTCGTAGGTCTTCGATTCCGTAGACCTCACGCGGCCCTTGCCATCGAGCTTGTGCATTTCCTCACGCTCGGTGTAGGTGTAGTCGCGCAGTTTCTTGTCGTTCGCGAGATCGGCGTCGGCAACCTGACGCACCAGGTCGCGGACCTGGTCTTCGGATAGGGAAGGCGAACCACCGGCGTCTTGCGCGGGCGCCCTTGCCGACACCAGGAAGACCACCAGAAGGATCGATGCGATGCGCAATAGCCAAGCCCTCTTGATTTAGACGCAGGCTGTACCGAAATATTACAGGCGTGCCTGTCGGGCGGCCAGTTCTTGTGGCGTAGCGGTTCCTGAGCCACTTTGCCGCAGCCATCCTTGCCGGGACGGCGGCCATGCCGTCCACACCTCCAGTGCGGAGTCGATCATCATGCTTCTTCTCTAGCTTCTAGCACGCCGAAGGGCACGATCCGCTTCGCAAACTTGACTGGAACTTGAGCTATAGGTAAAATTGTAAAGTTGGGTTGTGGCGGAGCGCATGCCTTATTCGGTGACCACGATCACTGGTGTTCCACGCACCCGCCGTCGTGGCATTGGGTTTCTTGAGTCTTCCGACAATGGCCGGGTTAACGCCAAGCGATATTTCGACAAGCTCAAGGAGAAGACCGCGCGAGACGTGCGCAGCAGGTTTGACTACTGGCTGCAAGGAGGTGTTTTCGACAAGTACTTTCACGGCTGGCCGAACGATAGGGAACCTAAACACTGCTTTGTGTTCAAGTGGAAGGAAGCCGGAGCCCATCATCGGTTATACGGTTTCCTGTGTAACCCTATGCCGTCAGCCAATCCAGCCTTCCAGGCCTGTATCCTCGGATCCCACGCGCAGAAGAATACGGAAGAGACGGACCCTTCACGGTTGAATGCAGTGAACGAATTGAGAACCCAGGAAGAAGTCGTCGAGGCAGTGATGGCGGCATTCCCAGACAATGACGAATAGGAGAACTCGCATGCCCAAGGAATTGCATTGGACCGAAGAGGGTCCGAAAGCTTTTGCTCACAGTATGGCTTTCAGTTTCATTGCCCAGATGGAAAAAAGGCTCGAAGACCTGGGTCTCAGCCAAGCCGAGTTGGCACGGAGGCTGGCGGTTTCAGAGGGCGCCGTATCCAAGGTCCTGAACAGCCCTCAGAATCTTACGCTGGAGACAATCGCGAAGTATGCGCGCGCGCTTCAGACGAAAGCAGCAATTGTGGCCTACGACGATAATGATCGGACGAACAGGAGCGGGCCAGTCACGCCGGAGATCTTCAATGTCTGTTGGGAGCGCGCCGGAAAGCCCCGGGACATGTGGTCTCTTGAGGGAACTCCCAGGACGACCTCGCGCGGCGCACCGACCAGGGCGCGCAGGAGATTGAGGCATTGGACTCGACGCTGGCCCGGATCTCATGAAGTCGGTAAGCACCCTGTTTCACAGAGCTCGGGTATTGGGGCAATGAATCGGGCCACATGGTTGCATTCATAAAGGAGTACTAGGGTGGCAAGAAAATCACGAAACGCGGCTGAAGCTTCGTCACTGATCGATCTGAAGGAGATCGCAATCGAAGAGCCTGACGACGGGGTGTTCGACGCATATTCAAATGTGGTCCAACTCAACTGGACACCGAATGATGTCACGCTACGGTTCGGACAACTCATTCAGGTTCCAAACCCTGAATCACCGAAATGGGGGGATCAATATGGAACACTTCTGGAGCGGGCGGCTATCACTCTGCCTTGGCACCAAGCCAAACTTCTTCGGGACATGCTGGACGGCATTGTCCGGAACTACGAGCAAATTAACGGTGAGTTGAAACCATTAAAGTTGCCGGCCCCTCCTGCGCCCATTACTTAGCAACTCCGCGTGCACAGCTTGGAGCGATGCCTAACCGATGGCCAACTCCCGAGGCCGCGCAGACGAATCAATACCCGGCTTGCCGCCGCGCAGCCATCCCTGGACGCGCTCCATGTACAGATAGATCACGGGCGTTATATACAATGTCAGCAACTGCGACACCAGCAGCCCGCCGACTACCGCCAGGCCCAGCGGTTGGCGCGCGTCGGCGCCTTCGCCGTAGCCTAGCGCGATCGGCAGCGTGCCGAACAACGCCGCCACGGTGGTCATCATGATGGGCCGGAAGCGCAGCATGCAGCCCGAGTAAATCGCATCGAATGGCGCTTTGCCTTCGACGCGCTGCGCCTCCAGCGCGAAGTCGATCATCATGATGGCGTTCTTCTTCACCACGCCGAAGAGCATGATCAAGCCGACGAACGCATAGAGGTCCAGCTCTTTGTGAAACAGGCGCAGCGTGAGCAAGGCGCCGAAGACCGCCGAAGGCAGCCCCGAAAGGATGGTGATGGGATGGATGAAGCTCTCGTACAAAATGCCCAGCACGATGTAAATCACCAGAATGGCCACGATCAGCAGGATGGACATGCCCTGGAACGATTGCTGAAATTCCTTCACCGTGCCCTGGAAGTTGACACTGATGGTGGGGGGCACGCGCAGCGCTTCGATGGCCTCTTTGACCTGGACGGCCGCGTTGCCCAGCGAGAAGCCGGGCTTCAGGTTGAACGAGATGGTCACGGCGGGCAACTGCCCGAAATGGTTGACGGTCAGCGGACCCACGCCGCGCGAAAGCTTCACCACGGCATCCAGCGGAACCAGGGGACCCTGCGTGGAGCGCAGATAGATTTTGGAGAGCCCTTCCGGAGTGCGCTGATAGCGCGGCTCAACCTGCATGATGACGGCGTACTGATTGGCCGGGGTATAGATGGTCGAGACCTGCCGGTCGCCGTAGGCGGTATACAGCGCATCTTCGATTTGCTCCGGCGACAACCCCAGCGCCACGGCGCGGTCGCGGTCGATATCCACCGTCACTTCCGGGCTCGCGATCTGCAAGTCGGAATTCACATCCAGGAATCCGGGCAGGGCGCGCATCTTATCGACGATCGGATCGACCCAGGCGTAGATCTCTTTCAGGTTGGTGCTCTGCATGGTCATCTGATACGCGCTGGTGCTGAACTGTCCGCTGACGGTGATGGGCGGCGGGTTCTGCAGGAACACCATGATGCCGGGAACGGCCGCCACCTGGGGACGAACCCGGGCGATGATCTCGTCGGCCGTAGCCTTCCGATCCGCGCGCGGTTTCAGGCTGGCGAACATGCCCACCTGATTGCCGCCCATCATGAATGCGCCGGTGTTGGCTACATCCGGATCGCGCTGCACAATGTCCGCGACGGCGCGCAGATGTTTGGCCATCGATTCAAAAGAAATATCCTGGCCGGACAGGGCAAAGCCGAAGAAGAATCCGCTGTCCTGGCTGGGGATGAAGCCGGTGGGCATGCCGAAAAAGAGATACACGGTTCCGGCCAGCATCAGGATGGCGGCCATTAGAGTCGCGAATTGATGGCGCAGCACGCCTTTGAGCGTGTAATCGTAAGCGGAGGCCAGCCCGTTGAAACCTTTCTCGAAGAAGCCGTAGAGGCGGCCGTGGCTGCCGGTGTGGCTGTATCGCAGGAAGCGGCTGCCCAGCATGGGCGTGAGGCTTAGAGAGACGAAGCCGGAAATCAGGATGGCGACCGCGATGGTGACGGCGAACTCATGCAGCAAGCGCCCCACGATGCCGCCCATGAAGAGGATGGGAATGAAGACGGCCACCAGGGACACGGTCATGGAAATGATGGTGAAGCCGATTTCCTTCGACGCCAGCAGGGCGGCTTCCATGCGCCCTTTGCCCATCTCCATGTAGCGCACGATATTCTCGAGCATGACGATGGCGTCGTCAACGACGAAACCTACCGAGAGGGTGAGGGCCATCAGGGACAGATAGTTCAAGCTGTAGCCGAGCAGATACATGGTGGCGAACGTGCCGATGATGGAGAGGGGCACGGCCACACCCGGAATGAGGGTGGCGCTGAGGTTGCGAAGGAAGATGAAAATGACCATCACCACCAGGCAGATGGTCAGCACCAGCGTGTATTCCACGTCATTGATCGAGCCGCGGATGGATTCCGCGGCATCGCCGCCAATCTCCAGCGTGATGGAGGGCGGAAGCTCGGCGCGAAAGCTGGGCAACAAAGCTCTGACGGCGTTCACCACTTCCACCGTATTGGTGCCGGGTTGGCGCTGGATGGCGAGCATGGTGCTTTTTACGCCGTTGAACCACGCGCCGGTCTTGTCGTTTTCGAAACCATCGATAACGGTGCCGAGCTGCTCCAGGCGAATGGGCACGCCATTCTTGTAGGAAACGATGATGGGCCGGTAGGCGGCGGCGCGGGTCAATTCGCCGCTCGATTGCACGGTAAACGCCTGCTTCTCGCCGTACAATCTGCCGGTGGGCAGATTGACGTTGCTGCGTTGGATGGCCTGCATCACTTCGTCGAAGCCAATGCCGCGGGCGGCCAACTTGTCGGGATCCAACTGCACCCGCACGGCGAACTTCTGGCCGCCAAACACCTGCACGCGCGAAACGCCGGAGACCATGGACATGCGCTCGGCCAGGAGGGTTTCCGCATACTCATCGACGGTGTAATCGGGCAGCGTATCGGAGTGGAGGACCAGGAACAGGATGGGCTGCTCGGCGGGATTGGCCTTCTGGTAGGAAGGCGGATGCGGCATGTTGGCGGGCAGCACGCCTTCGGCCTTGGCAATGGCGGACTGGATATCCTGCGCGGCGCTATCGATATTGCGCGCCAGGGTAAATTGCACATTGATCTGCGTGGATCCCTGGGAGTTCGTGGAACTCATGCTTTGCACGCCGGCGATGGTGGAGAACTCGCGCTCGAGAGGCGTGGCCACCGCCGAGGCCATGGTCTCCGGGCTGGCGCCTGGCAGCGCGGCGGTCACCTGAATGCTCGGGTAATCCACCGTGGGCAGGGCCGCCACCGGCAGCGACCGGAAGGCCACGATGCCGAATAGCAAAATCGCCAACATGGCCAGCGCGGTCATGACGGGACGTTCGATGAAGATGCGGGAGATATGCATGGTCAGAGCGCCAGATTGTCCACTTTGCCCGCCGGGACGGGCTTGATTTTCGCGCCGGGGTAGAGCAGCAACTGGCCATCGATAACCACCGTCTCGCCGGGCGCGACGCCTTTGGCGATGACTGACTTGCGGCCGATGGTGCGGGCTACCGTGACGGGCCGGGATTCGACCGTCTGGTCCGCTTTCACCACAAAAATGAACTGGCCGCGCTGGCCGTCCTGCACGGCTTCGGAAGGCACCACGGTGGCGTTGCGGGCGGTATCGAGCACCAGCATCACATTGACGAACTGGCCGGGCCAGAGCGCGCGATCCGCGTTATCGAAGACCGCTTTCAGGCGGATGGTGCCGGTGTTGGTGTCCACCGCGTTGTCAATGACCTTTAGGAAGCCGCGCGCGATGCGGTTGGGTTCGGCGTCGCTAAAGGCCTGCACCTCCATCTTCTCTCCGGCGCTGCGCTGCTTGATGGCGTTGAGATGTTCTTCGGGAACGCCGAACGACACAAAGACCGGAGAGACCTGATTGATGACCACCAGCGGCACGTCATTCACCTTAATCAGGTTGCCGGGATGCACCAACAGATTGCCGGTGCGGCCGCCGACGGGCGCGCGGATTTCACAATAGCCGAGGTCGAGTTTGGCGCGCGCCACGGCGGACTGATCGCTTTCAAGCGAAGCGCGGGCGCTTTCGATGGCGGCCTGGTCGGCATGGGTGGATTCGCGCGCGGCATCCGCGGCGGCGCGCTGCTGGGTGGCCTGCATCTGCGGCGCGACACCCTCCTTGGCGAGCTGCTCATAGCGGTAGGCGTCGGCTTCGGCGCTTTTGGATTGCGCAATGTCGCGCGCCAGGGTAGCTTGCGCCTGCACCAGTTGCGCGCGGTCCTTGGCCACCGCGGATTCGGCTTGGGCGAGCGCCTCGCGATAGGGCCGCGGATCGATCTCGAAGAGCAGATCGTCTTTCGAGACGTCGCGGCCTTCGGTGAATTTCGCGCTCATCAACTCGCCGGCGACTTGCGATTTCACCTGCACCGTGGACGAGGGCTCCACCGTGCCGATGGCGCGGATCTCGACGGGCATGGGTTCCTCGGAGGCGACCGCCACGCTGACCGGAACGGCGGGCATTCCGCCGACGGCCTGTGCCTGCTGCTTGGCGCAGCCCGCCGCCAGCAGCGCCAGCGCCAGCGTAGCGGCACAGTAAATGCGATATGTATGGTTGGGATTTTCCACGGAGAAACCTATATTGTACCCTGGAGATTGATATGCACGACACGTGCGTCCCGCACTATGAAGCTTGCCTGTGGGTGTTGCGTCAGACGCCCGGCATTCTCCGGAACCTGCTGTTCCTGGCGACGCGGGAGCAGTTGGACTGGCGGCCGTCTTCGGCGCGATGGTCGATCAGCATGGTGCTGGCGCATCTGGCGGACGTGGAGGTCAGCGGATTCCGCAACCGATTTACGGCGATGCTAGGCGAGGACCGGCCGCGGCTGCCGGGCTACGATCAGTTGGCGTTGTTCCGATCGGGGACGGAATTCGATCCCTATGCCGAAATGGCGCGCTTCGAAGAGGCGCGCGGCCAGACGCTGACGCTGCTCGAAGGGATGCCGGAGGCGGCGAGCGAGCGCGCGGGGGAGCATGCGGAACTCGGGACGATCACGGTTGGGCAACTGCTGAACGAGTTCGCTTTTCACGATCTGGGACATATCCGGCAGGCGATGGAATTGTACCGGGCGCACGTGTTTTATCCGGAGATGGGGGTGTACCAGGGGTATTACAAGATCAACCCTTGAGCCCAATCCGAGCGTAGCACAGCACCGCGCATGGTTCGCCGTTTCGCTCGCGATTTCGCCTTTGTTTTCTGTCATGTACAGGAGATTTGAAAAGCGTCATCGCGGGTGGTCTCGGCACAGCCGCACTTCGCCTCCAATGCTGCACCAGCGAGATCGTAGCGTGGCCGGGAGCGGGTAGATCCGTGGTGTGCGGTCAGTAACCGATGAGCGGGATGCCCAGTCGTCTGAGCCGCGATACGTGTTACGGACGGCTATCGCAAGACGAAGAACGTCGTGCATCATGCACGCTTGAAAGATGTCCTGAATTGGTTGTTGTCAACGGCCCGACCTGCCTCGACTTCAAGAACCGAACCCTCACCTGCGGCATGGGCTGTCGTTCAATCCGTCCGCGAGGAACGGGTGGTCCCCTCGGGACGTCCGGCACCAGAAACCGGCGCCGGGCGACCGCAGGAGTGCGGTCGCGGCAGTCACGAGTGACTGCGCCACGTTGCAATTTGGGGCGGGGATGTCTATCCTGCGATTATGGCTAGTCCCGCGAAAGGGGCGTTCCTGCAGATAGGCCTGGTGGCGGCTTTGACGGTCGTGCTGGTGCTGCTGGCCGTGCTGCAATACCACTGGAGCCTGGAGATCAGCCGCGCGGAACGCACAAGGATCGAAGCCAGCCTGAACACTTCGGTGAACCAGTTCCGCCAGGAATTCTATCGGGAACTGACCCAGGTTTCGACCGCGTTTCACAGCGATCCCACGGCCGAACCGGACGATTTCTGGTCGAGCTACGCGGAACGCTACCAGGCTTGGACACGCACTGCTGCGCGACCGGACCTGGTGGCCAACGTCTTCGTGTGGCAGGCAGGCGCGCCCAATTCGCGGATGTTGCAGCTTCGCACCGAGGACGGCAAGTTCGAGCCCGTGGACTGGCCCGCTTCGCTTGCCAGCTTACGAGGGCGCGTGGAAGATGAATCGCGACAGCCGCCCGGACCAGGACCCGGACCGGGAGGAGCATGGACCCTGGAAGAGCGCATTCCCGCGCTGGTGCGGCCCATCTACAACATCTCCGGGCCGCGATGGCGGCGCGGCGAGCCGCCGCCGCGGCGCGTGGTTCTGGGTTTCGCCATCGTGGAACTGAATCGGACCGCGCTCGACCGCCTGCTGGCGGAATTGGCGCAACGTTACTTCGCCGGGCCGGATGGGTTCATCTACAACGTGCTGGTGGAGAGCGGCGGGCCGGACGGCGCCGTGATCTATCGCTCCGATCCGCAACTTACGGCCGCATCGATGACTCCGCCGGACGCGCATGCGGCGCTGGTGCCGGCTGCCGAAGGCGCGCCGCCGCGGGGCGGACGCGGCGGCAGAAGCGGCGGCAATCGGGGAGCGTTCCCGCCGCGCACCCGCGGCGCCTTCATTGTGCCGTCCGCAACCGAGGAGCCCTGGCAGTTACTGGCGCGGCACAAAGGCGGCTCGCTCGAAGCGGTGGTAGCCGCCGACCGCAGGCGCAATCTGCTGTTGAGCTTCGGCGTGCTGCTGCTGCTGGCGGGGAGCATGGCGCTGATCATCGTCTCCACGCAGCGGGCGCGGCGGCTGGCGCGGCTGCAGATGGAGTTCGTGGCCGGTGTTTCGCA
>Ga0181525_10001837_pt1 | contig 17858 bp, 14 predicted proteins | sample PEATcosm2014_Bin_48_FD_121100 | JGI IMG/M metagenome (GOLD analysis project Ga0181525, IMG submission 121100) | Peatland microbial communities from MTU Mesocosm Facility, Houghton, MI, USA - PEATcosm2014_Bin06_10_metaG | ecosystem: Environmental > Terrestrial > Soil > Wetlands > Peat | place...
CGCTGGATCGCATACCAATCGGATGAGTCGGGAAGATTTGAGGTTTACGTTCGTCCGTTTCCGGGGCCGGGCGGTAAGTGGCAAATCTCCACTGGCGGGGGCCAGCTCGTGCTCTGGTCGCGCGATGGCCGGGAGCTATTCTTCCAGAATCTGGACAACCGCATCATGGTGGCGGATTATGAATCGAAGAACGAGTCTTTCGCCGCGGGCAAGCCGCGCGTGTGGTCCGATTACCAACTTCGCGACGTCGCCACAGTTCCGAACTACGACCTGGCGCCTGACGGCAAACATTTTGCGGTTATCCCCAACTCGACCGCGACGGCGGCAGAGAAGGGGGATGTCCATGTGACCTTCCTGCTGAACTTCTTCGACGAATTGCGCCGCCGCGTGCCGGTGGACAGGAAATGACGCTCGCCGCGGGAGCCAAGCTCGGACCCTACGAAATCCTTGCGCCCATCGGCGCCGGCTCCGGCCTCGGCGGCGTTAGTGTTCGGCAGAAGTTTTCTCATTTTGATAGCATGATCAGCTAAGAGGAGAAAATCCATGCCCGACCAAAAACCCGATGCCGCGAATGCATCTGAACGGGGTATCGATCGCCGATCGTTGTTTGACGCCATATCACGCGTTTCTCTGGGACTGGCCGCCACCGCCGCGATTGCCCAACAAGTAAAGGCCGCGCCGGCCGAGGAGACCAAGGCCGACGAACTGGAGCCGTTCAAGTACGATATTGAAAGCGAAAAGGGCTGGGTGGGCCCGGGTGGTTCGGCCAAAGAGGCCACGGTAAAACAACTGCCCGTTTCGCAGACCATCGCGGGCGTTTCCATGCGGCTGGATCCGGGGGCCATTCGCGAGTTGCACTGGCACGCGCTGGCCGCCGAATGGGCCTACGTGCTCAGCGGGCGGTGCCGCACTACCGTGATTGCGCCGAATGGGCAGGCCGAAGTGGACGATTTCGAAGTCGGCGACACCTGGTATTTCCCGCGCGGCCACGGGCACGCCATCCAAAACACCGGCGACACCGAGTGCCATTTCCTGCTCGGCTTCGACAACGGACATTTTTCCGAATTCGGCACCTTCAGCATCACGGATTGGATCGCGCGCACCCCGCGCCACGTTCTGGCTCGCAATTTGAATCTGCCCGAGGCGGCTTTCGGCCAGATGCCGCAAAAGGAGCTCTACATCGGTCCCGGCCGCGTTCCCCCTTCGGTGGAAGAAATCCGGAATTCGGAGCTGCAACCTACCCAGGTGGCGCACAAGTTCCGGCTGTCGAAAATGGCGCCGAAGGCGTTCGAAGGCGGCGAGGAACGCATCGTCACGCAGAACGAATTCCCCCTCCAGACGACGATCACTGCCGTCCGCATGGATCTCAAGCCGGGTGCGTTGCGCGAGCTGCACTGGCACCCCCACGCCGATGAATGGCAATTCTACGTGAAAGGGCGCTCCCGCGTCACCATCTTCGGATCGCATGGCAGAGTAAAGACCGAAGAATTCGGGCCTGGACATGTGGCTTTCATCAAACAGGGCTACGGCCACTTTATCGAGCAGGTGGGCGACGAACCCACGCAGCTTTTGATTTTGTTCAATAGCGGGCTCTATCAGGAAATCTCGCTGACCAATTGGCTGGGAGGGAATCCGAATTCGCTGCTCACCAGTAATTTCGGGCTCAGCCAGGACATGCTGGATAAGCTGCCGAAGAAGGAAGTCGGGATACTGGGCAGGAGAGGCTAGCCTCACGAGCCGCGACCGATTTGGCGGACGTTCTCAACGTGCTGTGTTCGCACTCGTGCGAACATTGTTCGGGGACCAGGCGTTCACACGCTTGTGAACGCGGCCAGAAGGTGGTTACTGGGAAGTGCGTGCGCCACGCCTTCAGTCGCATTGGATTCTACCGGGTTTCGAGCCGGTACTTTTTAAGCGCGAGCCTGGCGAAACGACGTCGCCAGTTCGAGCACATCGTAGCGCGGCGCTTTGCGATCGGGGAAGAAGCTGTTGATCGCGTCCTGCTGGCTGCTGAAGATATCGAACACCGTCTCCAGCTTCGCGATCAGAAAAATCTCCAGGTGCGAGGGGTGCAGGTTTGCGAGAGCCAGCCCGCCTCCCGCTCGTCGCAGTTCCGCTCTGGCGTACAGCAAGGTCCCTAATCCGGCGCTATCGATTTTGTCTACTCCCCCCAGGTCGATCACGATTCGAAATCGCCGCGCTGCCAAAGCGTGGCGAATCTCGTCGTTCATCAGGATGTCCTCGGGTCCGAACGTAAGGCGTCCTTTGAGCTGGAGAATTGAGACTCCCTCTTGTTCCCGGCGGCTGACTTTGAGTGCCATTTCAGTTCCTCGCTTCGGAGCTAGGGCACGAGAGAGTCCAAAGTCCAAGTAATTAAAAATAAAGGATGGCTCGATTCCCTCTGAAGGCCCATCGTCCGATCTTTACGTGCCAGCGCGCAATAGTTGTGTTTTAAAGCGCACGCTTTTGGGATGGCGAGTACGGCGCTGGACGCGAGAGGCTCGCGCGGTGTAGCTTGACAATAGCCGCCTCGCATGAAGTCCCGCGCCATAACGCTTTTGTTCGTCTCCCTGAGCCTTTCCACTGAGGCGGGGGCGCAAATTCCCACGCCTGAAAGCCACTTCGGCCATCCCATCGGCGTAGATCGCGAGCTTTTGGATTGGGATAAGGTGGTCTCCTACTTCCAGGCGCTGGCAGCGGCGAGCGATAAGATCCGGGTTGCCGAATTGGGAAAGACTGCGGAAGGCCGTCCGTTCATTGCCGCCACCATCGGCTCACCCTCGACGCTCGGGAACCTGGACCATTTTCGAGAGATTCAGACCAAGCTTGCCGATCCGCGCCGCACCACGAAGGCGGAATCTGCCCGACTGATCATCGACGGAAAAACGGTGGTGCTGATCACCTGCTCCATTCATTCCACCGAAGTGGCGTCCACGCACTCGGTGATTCAGTTCGTCTACAACCTGCTTACGCAGGATACGCCGAAATTCCGCGCGATTCTCGACAACGTGATCATTTTGCTGGTCCCATCGCAGAACCCCGACGGGTTGGATATCGTGACGCGCTGGTATCGCAAGACGCTGGGAACGCCCTATGAAGGCACCTCGCCGCCGGAGCTCTATCAAAAGTACATTGGACACGACAATAATCGCGACTGGTATGTTTTCTCCCAGCCGGAAACGCGGCTGACTGCGTCGCTACAAAATGCCTGGCATCCCGAAATCGTTTACGACGTGCACCAACAGGGATCGTACGCCTCCCGCATGTTTGTTCCGCCGTGGCTGAATCCGATCGATCCCAATGTTGACGCTACCCTGGCGCAGGAAGGCAATTACCTGGGCTTGGCCCTGGCAGCGGATTTAACGGCGGCGGGGAAGAAGGGTGTGGTTACCAACGCGCTCTACGATTTTTGGGCGCCGGCCCGGCAGTACATGGCGTATCACGCGGGCATTCGCATCCTCAGCGAAGCCGCCAGCGCGTCACTGGCCAGCCCGCTCACCGTGCGGCCGGATCAGATCGATACCACGGCCCTCGGTTTCAATCCGCGCGAGCGAAGCTGGAATTATCTGGAGCCTTGGGAGGGCGGTACGTGGCGGATCGGCGACATCGTGGATTATCAATTAATCGCGTTTGAGAGCCTGCTTTATCAGGCCGCGATCCGGCGCGCGGATCTGTTGCGCAACTTCTATGAAGTGGGCGAGCGTGCCATTGCGCGCATGTCGCCCTACGCGTTCGTGATCCCGCGCGAGCAGATGGATCCGGGCGCCGCGCGAAAAATGCTGGAGCTGCTGAGCTTTGGTGAAGTTGAGGTGGAGCGTGCCGGCGACGCATTCGCCGCCGGCGGCAAGCGCTATACCGCGGGCAGCTACATCGTTCCCATGCAGCAGCCTTATTCCAGCTACGCCAAAACGCTGCTGGAGCGGCAGCATTATCCCGATTTACGGCTGTATCCGGGCGGTCCGCCGCAGCGGCCTTACGACGTTACCGCGCAGACCCTTCCTCTGCTGATGGGCGTAGCGACTGATACGGTTGATGCGCCGTTCAACGTGGCTACGAAACCCGCAAAGTCGTTCGAATTCGAGTTGAGCGCTCCGCCTCCCGACGGCGCTCTGCCGGCGTCCGACATCGATTCGTGGCGCACGGTGACCAAGATCTGGAATAACGGTGCGAACGTTTGGCGCGACCCTGCCACCGGCGATTTCTTCGCACAGCGTCCGGCCTCATCGAACGTTGCAGAGCTCGCGCGCCCGCGCATCGCGCTCTACAAAAGCTACATTCCCAACATCGATGAAGGCTGGACGCGCTGGCTGCTGGAAGACTTCGGGTTCGCTTATCGCAGCATCCGCAACCCTGAGATTGAGGCCGGCAATCTGCGGCAGCGCTTCGATGCCATCGTGTTTGCCGATCAGCCGTCCTCGCAAATCGCGAACGGCTTCGCCACCGGCGCCATGCCGCAGGAGTATACCGGCGGATTAAGTAAGAAAGCTGCGGCGAACCTGAAAGCTTTCGCCGAGCAGGGCGGGACTCTGTTGTTTCTGAATCGTTCCGCGAATTACGCTGTGGAGCATCTGCATCTGGAGGTGAAGAACGCGCTGGCGGGCGTTTCGAATCGCGAATTTTATTCGCCCGGATCTCTGCTGAATGCCTCGCTTGATACGCATAATCCGATTGCTTATGGAATGCCCGAGAACATCGCGATCTGGAGCGAAGACAGCCCGGCCTGGGAGGTTCCCGGGGGCGGCAAGGAATTCGTCGTTGTACGTTATCCGGACGATCGTCTGCTTGCTTCCGGCTGGCTGTTGGGCGAATCCGATCTCAAAGGCCGAGCCGCACTGGTGGAAGTAGCGATGGGACAAGGCCGCGCCGTGTTGTTCGGAATGCGCCCGCAATATCGCGCGCAGAGTTATCAGGCGTTCAAGCTGTTTTTCAATTCGCTGGTATTGAGTTCCGCACGCTAAGAGCCAGGCGCAGCCTTACCAGGTGTAGTGAACCGAATATTTCAGCACCTTCTCTTCATCCGGCCTCAGACTAACGGCGAACTCCGCGGTCTGGCTGTCTTTCTTCACGTGCGGATCGGTCTCGATGGTGATGTTCCAGTTGGCGCCGCGATACAGGTGCTCCACCACGCGAACGTCCGCCGCTTCGCGCTTGTGGTTCCGCAGGCGGATCTCGAACGTTTCGTCGGCCGAGCGGTTGCCTGGATTGAACTGATAATCCACGCGCCGGCGCTCTCCCACCAGATCGAACGCGGAACCGGTGTAAACCTGAACCGTCTCGTCTTTGGGAGTGTGCCGGATCTGATTTTCGCCGGTGAATTCCAGCCGTCCGGCCGGATCGCTTCGATAAAACCGCAGGTTTCCTTCGGGCAGTGGGATGCCCAGACGATTGGCTGCATTGTTGACGAATTCGCGCATGATCCAGACCTTAGGATTGGATTGCACGCCATATTCCGGATTATTGCGGATCATTTCGGCGTTCCAGTTGCCGTACTGGTTGGAATCGATCCGGACGCCATCGTAAACATAGATGCGCTTGGTGGAGACTTCGTTCACGCGCAGAAATTCCACCTGCTTGGTTTCGCCGTCGCGCAGGTTGGTGGCATTTTGCAATGTGTAGAGATGATAATCGTCGAACGTGTTTTCGGTGACGGGAGGCGGACCGGGTATGCCTCCAGCGATGCCCCCGACAACAAGGCCCGCGAAACTTCTCTGCCTGTTTTGAGGTTGAAGCTTATTCACCTCACCCGCCATCAGGGCGATGTGAGCCGCTTCGAAGGATTTACCGCTGCGGTTCTCGATGCTGACCCAACCAATGAGCTGCACCACGTCGGAGCTGTCCGTCGAGATCACGTTATAGTCGGCTTTCCAGGTCATACCGCCCGAAACGTATCCCAGCTCCGCTTCCAGCTTCGCGGCTGCGTCTGTGCGGATCAGCCAATCGAGCGTCGGCTTGAGGATAGCGTCGGCGCCCAGGGAAGGGAATAGAGGAATGCCGGGCAGCCCGAAACGCAACTTGCCCTCGCTCTCAATCAACGGCTGAGCGGGCTCCGCCTGCTGGGATTCGATGAAAGAAGGGGGCTGAAACTGCGGCGCAGCGAGCGAATTTCCAGACACTCCGGCGCGGACGATCCTGCCTGGAATCACCTTGCCATCCGGCAATTGAAAATCGATAGTCTTGCCCTCATACGATGTGAGCAGCGCGGCGAGCGAAACCGGATCGGCCAGGTAGTTTTGCTCCAGAATCTGGAGATTCGCTTTGCCCGCCGGATCGCGGAGAATTACCGAATCCGGTTCCAATAAAGCTGTAATTCCGGCTTGGCGCAAACGATTAACGCCCGGCCTCAAGTTGAGCGCCACGGTCTCGCGAACGATGGCGAAATTCTGATTGTAGATAGTGAGCGCGGGATCGGCGCCCAAAAGCGATAACGACGTGCAGAGGAGAATTGCCGGAACGCGATGAGTCACGAAGGCTCCTTGTAGCAACCGAATTACCGTGCGCGAGTAATTAGACGGTCGGGAAGCAATACAAAGTTCCCGCAAAGGAATTGCGCTGTCGTATTACGAGCTTCCGATCAGAACTCCGGTCAGGAATACCAGCACTCCGCCCAGCCCGACTTGCAGAATCGCAGATACAGGAGGCGTTTCCATATAGCGATGACGCACCCAGGAGATGACGCCCAGCTCCACCACAACCACCAGCGCCGCAACAATCATGGCCAGGCGAAAGCCGGGGATCAGAAACGGCAAGGTGTGGCCGATTCCGCCCACTGCCGTCATGAGACCACACACGATACCGCGCGCCCACGGATGTCCGCGCCCGGTGAGGCTGCCGTCATCGGAGAGAGCCTCAGCAAAGCCCATACTGATGCCCGCGCCCAGCGATGCCGCCAGCCCTACTTTGAAGGCATCGAAGCTACTTTGCGTAGCCAACGCGGCGGCGAACACCGGCGCGAGCGTTGATACGGAGCCATCCATCAAACCGGCCAGCCCGGGCTGCACGATCTGCAACAGGAACAAGCGCCGATTGGCTTCGTCCTCGCGATGCTTTACGTCGGGCTGAAGCTTGCTCCGCTCCAGTTCCACGGCGCGGTCCTCGTGCGTGCGCTCTTCCTGAGCCAGGTCGTCCAGCAACTGGCGAACGCCCGCGTCTTCGGCTCGTGCGGCGGCTTTCTCATAAAAGCGGCGGCTTTCCACCTCCATGGCGCTGGCCTGATTGCGAACCGTATCCAGCCCCAGCGGCTGCATCAGCCAGACCGGGTTGCGATGCACGAACCCGCGCACATCCTGGCGGCGAATCAGCGGAATATGTTCGCCGAATTTCTTGCGGAATAACTCGATCAGGCGGCGGCGATGTCCGGATTCCTCTTCGCCCATTCCGTCGAAGACTTCGGCCGAGGCGGGAAAATGTTCCCGCAAACCCTCGGCATATTCAGAATAAACGCGCTCGTCTTCTTCTTCGAGCGAAATAGCCAGAGCCAGGATTTCACGTTCGGAAAGACTGTCGAAGTTGCGCATACATCCTATGATGGCGCAGCCCAGCGCTTGGCTACGCTTCAGCGGGTGTAAACGCTGTAGACTGAACGCATGGAACGAAAAGTCTTCTGGCTGGTCTTCACCTTTCTTGGCCTGCTGGCTGATTTCGTTCTGCCGCTGTGGTGGGCGCTGGGAGCGACCCTCCCTATTTTCGCTTTCAGTTGGTGGTTGGCCTACCGGAGCGGGTGGTTCTAAAGGCGGTCAGCTTCCAGCCTTTTTTGTCCGGAGTTTCTTGAGCGAATCGATGTGGCAACGGCGCCCCTGCGGTGCAAACAGGGCCGGTAACCGTGCGCGTTAGGAGCGCCCGCACGGTTCCCTGCGGGACTACCGGGCGACCGGGTATCCGTACCGCGATAGCGTCGTCACTCGTGCAGGGCAAGGCGAAACGCCTTATTAATTTAAGCCGGTAGCTTCTAATCACCTGACAATACGGACTAACCGGCGACGCAACAGCGACCGTAGGGCTGCGATGACGGTTGCTTCGTCTACATTGCAAGGGCTCATAATCTTCAACAATTCCTGCATCGAGACGCGCCCCTCCATTCCACTCAGAATCTCGCGCTCTAGGGAATCCAATTGATGTTCCATGTGCAAGGCCTGCCCCAGCAAAGTTGCCTTGGTTCTTGCAGCCCTGTCACCGCCAAGCACTCGTGCGTCGAGCAGCTCTATGGGTCCAGCTAGAGACAACCAACTGTCTTTGATGGCCGTTTCGAAATCAACGTGCCGTGTCAGGCGTTCGGCGAGAAAAGCCGCATCGATTTCCGCTCCCGCATCGTGACGGGGAGGTGGCGATTCATCGATGCGCTCCCAGGGCGGACTGCAGGCAGCGTTGCTCCACTGGAAAGAAATGACCAAAGAGACCACCTTTCGATAGCCCTGCGCTCGAAGATTGCCGGCCCACTGCTCTACCGAGTCTAGAAACTTTTGGTAGTCGTCACCTTTGGCATGTCCGGCGGCGTACTGCGCTGCGCTGTGTTCGCCCAGGCGCAGAATATGGATATCCATTGGAGCGCCCTGCAGCCATTCGCGCAAACGATGGGCCAGCGGTTCATTTTCGCGCTCACCCAGTTCAGTCACAATCTGAGCGATCCCGCCGGGCGCGAGGTAACGCGGCAAGCCGGCGACGATCCGTTTCTGGATGTCTTCTCCCGTCCGGCCACCGTCACGAAACCCGAGGGTGTCCAGGGGCGAGGGCACAAACGGGGGATTGGCCGTGATCAGATCGAAAGTTTCGCCGCGCACCGCTTCGTAGAGATCGCCAACCAAAACTTCCAGGTTGGCGGCGCCCCACACTTGGGCGTTGAAGCGCGTGCAGCAGGCTGCGCGAGGATTGATATCGACGGCCAACACCTGCTCTGCGTGGGTAGAAGCGAGCAGCGCATGAATGCCCGAGCCGGTACAAAGGTCGAGCGCGACGCGAAATGGCCGGCGTGATGTACAGCGCGCCAAGTGGCGGCTATCCACGCCAACAGCCATGACGTGATCGTAGGGAACCACAGCCTGCCCCGGATGAGGAAGCTCCGGCCAGGCGTGATCGGAAAAGATCAGCCGGTTGGCGGCAGGAAATAACGACGCACGAGCGCGGCCCACGCCCATCTCGTCGATCGCGAGCAGCCCGGACCGGATGAGCGCTTCACGTTCGGGGGCGACGAACAATCCGTCGAGTTCTTCCGGCGGGAGAGCCCCTTGGAGGAGGAACAGGTCGATTGCCAGCTCGAGCATATCGCGGGCGGCCAAACGCACCGAGCGATATATCGGCGCCAGACGCCACTGGAGGCCGGCAAGATCATCCAAGCCGAGACGCGCTGTCACCAGACTCTCGGAGTATCCGGCGGCAGCGAGTTTCGAAACAACGCCGCGCAGCCTGGGCACATCGGCAGCGTCGGCGACGAAGCTCGCAGGCGGGGTCATCGGTTGAATACACCTGGGTCGAGTTACACCTCAACCTAACAGACTCCAGGTACGGGAGCTAGCTGCCTGTGTCGAAAGTCCGAAAAGACCGCTGACGTAACGAGCGCGGCTCAATGGCCTCACGCCGCTACCGAGCCGCAACCGTGAGGGAGCCGGTTTCGACACAGGCTGCTACACCCAATACCGTTCAGTTAGCATGGTCTTGCCAAAGGTACACGCGGCTTCAGCCGCGTTGGTGTTCGGTATGGGGAGACGCGACTAAAAGTCGCGTGTACCAGAGTCTCATAAAGTGAACAGCATTGCTGCTAGGCCGAGTTTAGCGCCCAGATCGGCGGTCACGCGCGGCAGCGTGTCGGGAGTGTTCAGGATGTTGCGGATTCCGTAACGGGCGTAATTGTCGAACAGCGCGTCGGCGGCGGCCAGCGCCAGGCTATAGGTGGCCAGCGCATTCTGCGTGCTCATTGGCGACCAATCCTGCCGCAAGTTCTCGAGTTTCGGAATTGTGTGCGTTTGCGCTAACTGGCGCAGTTGCTCGCCAGCGCCCGCCGATAAGGCATCGGACGATAGCTTTGCACCAAGCCTTCCTTCCTGCAGCCAGGCCGGACAGGGCGTGGAGCCGGAAGGGATGCTGGTCAGGCAGGCATGCGCCAGCTCATGCGCCAAGGCGCGCTGCAGTTGTGGCCCCACCTGCGATCCGTCGGTCATGTTGGATGTGGCGGCTATGTGAATCGGCCCGTCATATTGCCCGCCGCTCCATTCCGCCGCGCCGGTGCTGTGCAGGTACGCCTCGCAGCTTTGCACGATGGCGACGATGCGCTCGCCCGAAGTGCATCCCAACTGAGCGGTAATGCGCGTGTAGTCGCCGTCGAGCGTTGCCAGAATCGCGCTCGCGGTATGGGGTTGGAACTGGCCTCGCGCAGGGCACCCGGTGGAACCCTTATTAGCGCTAGGGGGCGGATTTCGGGTGTCCGTCGGTGTCGAACACTTGCACCGTGCCGTACTTGTCGAGCACCGGTTTCAGCTTGTGAGCATCGCCTACGGCCACGATCTGCAGATCGTCCGGCACGATGTACTTGCGCGCCACGCGCTGCACCTGTTCGGAGGTGATCGCCATGATCTTAGCGGGATAGTTGTCCCAATAATCCGCAGGCAGGTTGTAGATCTTGAGCGCGATGGCGTAGTCCAAAACCTCCGTGGGCCGCTCCAGAGTTAACGCAAAACCCGCGACAATGGATCGCTTGGCTTCTTCGAGTTCTTTTTCAGGAACGGCGTTGTCGCGAATGCGGTTGATCTCGTTCATGAACTCGGTCATTGCGCCGCCGGTGGCGTCGGTCCGCATGCTGCCCTGGGCCACCCATGGTCCGGCGTAGCGGCGCGCGATCAGCATGCTGTATGCGCCATATGTGTAGCCGTGAACTTCGCGGAGATTCATGAACAGGCGCGCGGATGCGCCGCCGCCCACAACGCGATCCATCACCACCATCGGAACGTAATCGGGATCCACCCGGCTGATGGCGATGTTGCCGATCTCGACGTCGGTCTGCACGGAGCCCGGACGGTCCACCAGGAAAATCTTTCGGCCGCTGGCGGGCGTGGTGGCGCTGGGCAGCGCGGCTTTGCCGGGACCAGCCTGCCAGCCATGCAGGGGCGCGAACATCTTCGTTACTTCCGCCGGAGTAATGTCGCCGGCGATACCTAAAACCGCGTTCTCGGGAACGTAGCGAGTCTTGTGCCACTCGGCGAGCATGGCGGGTGTAATCTTGTCCAGAGCCTGCAGCGTGGCCGAAGTAATGGCGGCGGGATGATTGCCGTAAACCGCGCGGCTGAAGCGCTCCTGCATCAGGAATCCCGCGGTTCCGCGCTGTTGCTGCAACTGGACCTTCATGCGCTGTTTCAGTTTGTTCAGCTCGCCTTCGGGAAACGAGGGGTTCAGCAAGATGTCGGTGGCGAGCGGGATCCATTGGCTGGCGTTATCGCTCAAGCCCGCTGCGGTGAAGGTTGCGCTTTCCGATCCCCACGGGGCTTGCGCGTTGATAGTGGCGCCAAGCTGGTCGCTCTGCTCGGCGATCTGTTTGCTCGATCGCGTCCCGGTGCCTTCCTTCAACATCGTAGCGGTGACGTTCGCCAGACCAGGCACATCAGCGGGATCGTTGAGAGCGCCCGCGCCCAAAATGGTCAGCCGCGCGGTCACTTGCGGCAGGCGGTGATCCTCCAGCACCAGGATCGTGAGGCCGTTCGGAAGCGTCATTTCCACGGGCTTTGGCAGTTTGACGCGAAGAATCTGATCCGAGACCGGCGCTTTGTTCTTGCGCTCCACCTTGCTTAAAGGAATCGCTTTGGAGCCCGGGTCCTGCGGAACCTGCGCTACGCCGAGGGCAAAACTCGCGGCCGCCGCTACCATCCATCGCGCGGGATTTCCTGAGTTGAATATCATGAGATGCTCCTAGTTGGCGGCCTTCGCGGTTTCGGGTTTCGGCTTGGGCAGTGTCGCCAGAACTGTGCGATGGTCTTCGCTCAAATATATTTTCGCGGCGCGCTGGATGTCTTCCTTGCCCACATTCTGGATCTTATCGAAGCGCGTATTGATGAGATTGGGATCGCCATAAATCACCGCCATTTCACCGATGATGTAGGCGCGATACAGCGTGCTTTGCAGTTCCTGCGCCGTCTGGTGGCGCTCCATCATGCGAACTTTCTGCAGTTCCCAATCGGCTAGCGGCGCGGATTTCACTTTCTCCAGCTCGGCGTAGACGGCCTGCTCCACTTCCTTCAGGGCTTTGCTAGTATCTGCGCCGGGACGCACCAGCACCGTGACATTAAACGTCGACGGCCCTTTATGTTCTTCGACGTAGCAGAACACGTTCACCGCCAGTTCCTTGTCCTTCACCAAACTTTGATAGAGCCGCGAGGACTGGCCTTCGCCCAATGCACTGGAAAGAACATCCAGCGCGTATTCGTCGGGCGTGTTGCCGGGAGGGATTTTGAATGCGATATCCAGGCGCGGCACCTGCGCGAATGGATCTTCGATGGTCTTACGCCGCTCGGCGGTCTGCTGCGGCTCCGCAAGATCGGGTGCGGGCGGGGTGGGCTGCGAAGGAATACTGCCGAAGTATTTCCTGATCTTCGCCAGCGCATCGGCGGGCTCGAAGTCGCCAACCAGCGTCAGCACCGCGTTATTCGGCGCGTAGTAGACGCGGAAGAAGTCCTGAACGTCTTTGATAGTGGCCGCGTTCAGGTCCGCCATGGAGCCGATCACCGAGTGCTTGTTGGCGAAGTTATCGTAAACCAGGCCTTGCAGAACTTCGGAAGTTTCCCCATACGGCTGGTTGTCCAGGCTGAGCCGGCGCTCCTCCTGCACGGCGTTGCGCTGATTGTCCAGGTTGGCCTGGTTCACCGCCAGCGAACGCATGCGGTCGGCCTCCAGGAACAGCCCGAGATCGAGCTGATTGGACGCGAAGGATTCGAAGTAATTAGTGCGATCCTCCGTGGTGGTGCCGTTCATATTGCCGCCATTGTTTTCCACCAGGATCATATGCTCGCCCTTGCCGACATTTTCAGATCCTTCGAACATCATGTGCTCGAACAGATGGGCAAAGCCGGTGCGGCCGGCGTGCTCGTTGTGGGAGCCCACGTTGTAGGTGATGGAGATGCCATAGGTGGGAGCGGAATGATCCACCGACATTACGATGCGAAGCCCGTTATCGAGCTTGTACTGTTCGATCGGAATCCGGAGAGGTTTGGGCGCGGTCTGGGCTTGTAAGAGGGCCGAACCGGCTAGAAGCGCGGCAAAAGCGGCGATGCGCATATATAGAACCATTTTACCCATACGCTTCTACAGACGTACCGGAACGCTAATTGGGTAGTGGGCCAGTTTGAGTTGAGCCGGCGATTACCGCTCCCTCACGGTCGCGGCTCATAAGAAGCGCCGACGGTGCGGCTGGATTGGCACCGATCAGCGGGTGCGCAAGATCGAGGGGTTCATCGCGACGGGCAAGCAAAAGCATGGCGAACGTCGATTGCCTGCCAAGCGCGGCCCTTTGCCCAAGGGCGCGACGGGATTGGGCCGGATGAAGCGGAAGCTGAAGACCAAAGCGGGCAGAGTGGTCTAAGCGGCGCGTAAGAGCGTTGTGGAACCGGTGTTCGGGCAGATCAAACAAGCGCGCGGAACTCAGGCAGGCTCCTAGCTCAATTGGTATCCTTCGCGCGCGATGGGAGCGCACAACGTTTCCGATTTGTGGCCGTGCAGCGCAAAGATCTGCCGCACCAGGTCGCACACCTGCTCCGAGCCGCGTTCATAAAACACCAGAATGGACGGGCCGGCGCCGCTGAGCGCGCATCCCAGCAGCCCCGGTGCACGCAGCTTGACCATTTCTTCCAGGCCTGGAACTAGTGGATAGCGATAGGGCTGATGCAGGCGGTCTTCGAGTGCGACCGGAAACGCGCTGGTGGTTCCCGTGGCGAGCGCGGCAATCAACAGGGCGCTCCTTTGAACATTAAATACGGCATCGCTTTTGGAGTAGCTGTCGGGTAAAACGTGGCGGGACTCGGACGTGGGCAGTACGAAATCCGGAACAACCACAGCTACTGCGTAATTGGACGGCAGTTCCACGCGTACCGCCCGAACCGCGCCTCCGGCATCGGTGGCGCTGGCGACAATAGAACCCAGAACACACGCGGCGACATTATCGGGATGGCCCTCAATCCTGGCGGCCTCATCGAGAATGCGATGCGGTTTCCAATGCAAGCCGAGTAAATGATCGGCGATCACAACGCCAGCCGTAAGAGCCGCGGCGCTGGATCCCAGTCCCTTGCCGAGTGGAATGTCGTTGTCGATTTCGAGTGCGATGGGCGGAAGAGCGCCGGTAGAATCGGACCCGGCGCCTACGTCGGCGGCAACCGCCAGGGCAGTGCGCCAGATCAGATTGTCCTCGCCGGTTGAGATCTGCGCGGCATCGCGGCCGCGGACACGAATCGCCAGACGCGCCGCGCGCTGGAAACCGCACGTTAAATAGATCCCGAGCGCTAGACCGAGGCTATCGAATCCAGGACCTAGATTGGCGCTGGAAGCTGGAACGCGAACCTGCATTCGGGACCGTTTTCGCGTGGCGAGCGGCGCTACAGCTGCACCACGCAACCCTTTCGGCAGGAGTCATAGATGGCAGTCACCACTTCCAAGGCCCGGTACCCGTCGGCGCCCGAAGACAGCGGTTTGCGCCGGTCGCGAATGGCCTCGCCAAAATCGATGAACTGCCGCTCGAACGGCGTGAGCGCGGTGGCCATGGGATCGGTGGCGGCGGTGGCGTAATCGTAAGACACCGGCGCCGGCTCTCCCGAATCGTTGTCCACTTGCCAGGCGGTTAGCTTGTCGCCGGTGATGATCGCCGTTCCCTTGGTGCCGTGGATTTCCATGCGCTCGGTGTGGCCTGGCCAAAAGGCCGTGGAGGCTTGAATCACTCCCGTGGCGCCGGACGAATACTTCATCACCGCCGCGAGCACGTCTTCGGACTCGATGTTGTGGCGCGCCGCCAGTTGCCAATAGCCGAACAGCTGCTGCACTCCGCCCATCAGCCACAGCAGAACGTCCACCTGGTGGATGGCCTGGATAATCAGGGCGCCGCCCCCTTCGGTTTTCCAGCTTCCCTTGATGGGCCGCGAATAATAGGCCGGCGAGCGATACCATTTCACGTAGGCGTCGGCTTGCAGAATTTTTCCCAAGCGCCCGTCGCACAATGCGCGGTGCAGGAATTGGGTGGAATCGTCGAAGCGATGCTGGCTCACAACTCCCAGTTGAATTCCGGCCTGACAGGCGATGTCCATCATGCTGCGCGCAGTATCCAGGTTGGTCGCCATGGGCTTTTGCACCTGGATGTGCTTTTTCGCGTCGGCGCAGCACTGCACGGGCTCCAGGCGGAATTCCGGGAAGGTGCACACATCCACATAGTCGACGTGCGGATGGTGGCATAATTCCTCGAAATTGGGCACGAACTCGCAGCCGTAGCGCTCGGCGAATGCGCGGGCGCTGTCGGCATGAAAGTCGGTGCAAGCCACCACTTGGTAACCGATATTGGCATAGGCGCGCGCGTGTTTATGGGAGATAGCGCCGGTACCGATAATGCCCACCCGCATGCTCATTATTGTGACATGCCGAGGCGATCCAGTGTGTCAGTTTGTGGCATTCTGGAATTAACCGTAGCGATGTGCAACTTCGTCCGTTTGCGTTTTGTTTTCGGCTCCCTCCTGGCCGCCTCAGTCCTAATCTGCGCCGCCTTCGCGCAGCGCCCGTTTCGGGAATATCCAGGCTTTGAATACGAGAATTTTCCGCTCCCCGCGGACTGGCGGGTCCCAGGCGAATGGACTTTCGCCCGCCTGATGTACCCCTCCCAGCACCGTTTCTACGCCGGCGAATATCCGCGCCCCTATTACCCAAACTGGTGGGATGGTAGAGCGGATTGGACCATCGACTATCCGCGTTCGGATCGCCATCTTTCCGAGGCCGTGCGGCGGCTAACTCGCATCCAGGCCAGGTCTGTGGAAGAGCCGGTGGATCTACGCGACGGCGATGAAGTCTACAATTGGCCCTGGTTGTACGGCGTGGAAGTGGGGCACTGGGATTTGACCGACGAACAAGCTGCCAAGCTGCGCGATTTCCTGCTGCGTGGCGGCTTCTTCATGTGCGACGATTTCCACGGCAGCGACGAGTGGAACATCTTCATCTCCGGCATGAACCGCGTATTTCCGGACCGCCCCATTGTCGATATCGAGAACGGCGAATCTATTTTTCACACCATTTTCGACCTTAGCGACCGTTATCAGGTACCCGGAGAGCAGTTCGTTTACACCCACCGCGTGGCCGAGAAGGACGGTTTTGAGCCGCATTGGCGCGGTATTTACGACGACAAAGGGCGGCTGATGGTAGCCATCTGTCACGATATGGATCTGGGCGACTCGTGGGAACACGCCGACAACCCAAAGTATCCCGAAAAGTACTCGGCGCTTGGAATCCGCATCGGCGTCAATTATATCGTTTACGCCATGACGCATTAATCCAGATGACGCATTAATCCCAGATGACGCATTAATCCGCGCCGGGCCGTTGTGTTGCTACGGCTGCTCTTCGCTATGCTCCATTGCGTGCTGGCCTTCTTTCATCATGCGCGCCTCTTCTTGGCTGTTCTCCGTTACTGCCACGCCGCTCTTGGAACCGCCCTCGTACACTTTACTCAGAAACTCCGTATTTCCATACTTCCGAAACACCAGCTCGGAGTGTTTTGGCCGGCGATTGTCGATGGATTGGCGGACGCTGAATTGCGCCACGCTATCGCCGGCCTTGTTCTGCACGGTCATCACTCCGATATCCGAACCGTTTTCGATTCGAAAGGTATAATCGCCCGGCGGCAAAGTCTTATCGCCGATCATGAAACTGTGGTCGACGTGCGCTCGAATCGGGTTCGTTATCTGTGCGTTCAAAGGAGGCGCTGCTGCAAAGCACAGACTGATGGCAAAAGCGGCTAACATTCCTGGGTAGTGTTTCATAGACATCTCCTGCCTATTAGACACATCTCCTCTTAAATAGAAACGGTGCCACGCCATGAATTTCAACAAAGTTGACAGCTCGCTACTGACAGCTCGCTACTGAATGTTCACCAAGGCTGCGTTACTAACCACCCCGCCGGCCGAGATTTGTAACGGATACTGGCCGGGTGACATCTGCGGAACTTGAATGTTCACCTGGTAAAGTCCAGCGAAACCTGGAGCGAGTCCGGCAAACCGCACCGCGGCCGGCATGGAACCAATGGTCGCGGTAGCTCCGCCGGTTAGCATCGACAGTGGATCGGTGGGCGCGGCCACGCCCGTGTTCACCGGCGGATTCACTGCTCCCAAACCCGTAAGGTATGCGGCGATCAGGCTGTCCACAGCGGCCGGTTGGCTTTGCGAATTTACCAGGCCGTTCTGGTTCACTACAGCCGCCAGACCAGGCGCCAAAGTGAAGAGTCCGGGCGCACTGGCTTGAATCGGAATGGAGGAAGTTGCAATCGCCGCGCTATTGACGGAAACCGTTACAGTGGCAGAGCCTGCCGGAGCTTGAAACGGAATTTGAATATTCAATTGCGTGGGGCTGGCATAAAGAATCGGCGCCGCCAGCCCGTTAATGGCGACGCTGGCGCCTCCCAGCGTGCTTGGAAGCGGAAAGGCGTTCGCGGTGGCGGTGGAAGTTGACAAATTGGAGCCATAGACGGAGACCAGCGACCCTGGCGCCACCGCGCTTGCGTTCCCGCTGGCGGCGTTAGAAACCGCGAGTGGAACACTGGAAGGCGAGAGTACTCCATAGGCAGTGAGCGAATTCTGCGTCCCCGCGTAGATCTTGCCGTTCACCACCATGGGGACAGAAAACTTTACGGTGGGTCCCAGCGCATC
>Ga0181525_10001838_pt1 | contig 17858 bp, 10 predicted proteins | sample PEATcosm2014_Bin_48_FD_121100 | JGI IMG/M metagenome (GOLD analysis project Ga0181525, IMG submission 121100) | Peatland microbial communities from MTU Mesocosm Facility, Houghton, MI, USA - PEATcosm2014_Bin06_10_metaG | ecosystem: Environmental > Terrestrial > Soil > Wetlands > Peat | place...
ATCAAGACGTGATTTCTGCTCTTCGACGCGGAAACGTTGGATTTAAGTGCTCCTCGATCTTGGCGAAGCCAGGCGCGACTTCCGCTTCAGGTCAAACGCTGCGGAGCCGGTCAAGCCCGACGGCGCAGTTTGTCCGCTGTTGATCCAATAGCGACCAAAATTCCGCGACACAGCGAAATGTCGCGCTGGGCCAATTGCCGACATCCTTTGCCCCCGCGAAGATACCGCGGAGCGCGTCGGTAGGAGAGGTCATAGCACAGAGACCGTCGCGATCGGGCCACTCTGGCGACGAAGCGCCTCGAACACTGAGTCGCCCCGATTTCTGCCTCCGATGTTTTCGGGCTATTATCGGGTGTTCGAGCTTGCGCCTGATCGGGCTGGGGACGCCTCACCGGCGCAGGTCCGTGCTACCGACGCGAGGAAATATGACTGAGCTTGCTCTCCCAGCAACGCGTTACGCTAACAGTGGTGAGGTGAGCATCGCCTATCAAGTCATGGGCGACGGACCCGTTGATTTGATTCTAGTCCCGGGAATTGTATCCCACGTCGAGTTCCTGCACGAATTTCCGGCGTATACGGACTACCTCCGCCGCCTAGCAGTTTTTGCACGTGTCATTACATTCGACAAGCGTGGGCAGGGACTGTCCGATCGGGTGTCCGGCGTACCATCACTCGAACAACGGATGGACGACGTAGCGGCCATCATGGAGGCGATCGGATCGAAGCGCGCGGCGCTGTTGGGATATTCCGAAGGCGCCTCGATGAGTGTCTTATTTGCGGCAACGTATCCCGAGCGCATTTCTCATCTTATCCTCTACGGTGGCTTCGCGAGATTTACAAATACGACCGACTACGAGCTTATGTTCTCTGAGGAGGCAATTCTGAAGGCGGCGGAATATTGGGGGACCGGCGCATTCATAAAGAGGTTAGCGCCAAGTCGGGCAAAAGATCCCGCCGCTGTGAGTCAGTTCGCCAAGTTCGAGCGTCTTTCTGCCAGCCCCGGAGCCTATAAGGCGACGGTACAGCAAAACGCCTTGATTGACGTGCGGCGCATTCTGCCGAACGTCCGAGTTCCGACTTTGATTCTCCACTCACGCAAGGATGCTCTAATATCCGTAGAGAATGGCCGCTATCTGGCATCGCAAATTCCTGGTGCAAAATACATCGAATATCCCGAAGGTGATCACGTCGGCTTCCTAACCGACAGCGATGTGCAGGGAGGGTTATGCGGCGATATCGAGGAATTCATCACCGGTAATCGAGGGAGTGTATTGCCCGATCTCGAGCGCGTTCTAGCAACCGTCTTATTCACGGATATTGTCGATTCTACGCAGCGTGCTTCCCAAATGGGAGATCACTCATGGCGTCGTCTGCTCGATGAGCATGATCGGGCCGCACAGCGGGTTATCGAAAAACACCGGGGGAACCTGGTCAAAACAACGGGTGACGGGATACTCGCGACGTTCGACGGACCCGGACGCGCGATACGGTGCGCGCTGGCATTCGAATCAGCCGCAACGCAAATTGGTTTGCCATTGCGGGCTGGCCTTCACACCGGCGAAGTTGAAATAAGGGACGGAGATATTGGGGGTGTCGCGGTTCACGCTGCAGCACGGGTCATGGCACTCTCCAGGCCTGGCGAAGTTCTCGTATCGAGGGTCGTAACAGACCTCGTGGCGGGTGCCGGGCTAAAGTTCTCGGGCCGCGGGTCGCATGAACTTAAAGGACTGCCGGGCCGGTGGGACTTATTCGCCGCAAGCTTGTAGGGGAGCCCAGCCGCTAGCGCGGTCATAGCAAGAGCGCTATCGGGCTTGCATGTCGCTCACGTCGGCGTTGGGTCAAACGCTACCGAGCCCTTCGGCGCCGGTGCGGATCAATGTCTGCTGTTCCCGGCAAGCCACCAAATCGCGGACCAGTCGCGAATGACGAAAAGGGCCAAAAGCAGACGTTCATGTCAATTGTGGAATTCGTGTATTGCGGAGCAATCCATTGCAAAATCATGCCGCCCGTGACGACTGCGAGGCAACCGAATTCGCGGAAGCCACGTACTTGGCGGCCTCGATTTCATAGTGAACATATCAGATTCGCTCGACCCATTGAGCGCGCGAGGGCCCCGGCTCGAAGGGATCGCCGAAATACTGGGTCTCACGGGCAACCTTCCGGTCTCTGAACTCCATGATACTTACCGTGTAAGACGGCAAGCCGTCGTATGTAAGGACGAATTCAGTGACCCAAAGGTCGGCAGCACCGAGTACACGCCGCACCATAAAGCGCTTCTTGTTCGGCTGCGCAAAACGAGACGCTTGAATATTGCGCCGACCGCGGATCCGCTCCCCGGACTGCGGGTACTCAAGCACTGCATCGTCGTGGTAAATCTCGTGCTCCGCCTCGAAATCATTCGCGTCTGAGGCTGCCCAGTGGCGATCTAAAGCCGCTCGAATGTTCCGGTCTTCATTCATTGCCTTCTCTCACATCGGAGTGCAGGGCAATGCTATTTACACCCAAAACGGACATTCGTGGGCCCTTGCTATTCCGCTCAGGCAACGCGCGCCGAAGCGTCTGTATTGCCGCCCTGGAACCGATCGATCCAGGGCGCGCGTTCGCCCCCGCAGGGTGATAAGCTTAAAAAGTTCCCTGCGGGGCTTGGGCGGCCAGAATGAGCGCGGACGATGATGACGTTGTGTGGGTCGACCGTCGGGAAGACGTCCGCGTCATCGTCAGTATTGCCGGGATATTTTCCCTGGCGGACCGGCGAGACATGCAGGGCGAGCGGCGGGTGTTTTCCTGTCAGGCTGTCAATGTTTCACCACGGGCCGTCGCCCTTGCTTCTGCGGTAAACGGGAAACTCGGCGATCGTATCATTGCCGACATTGAGCACCTTGGAAAACTGGAAGGTCCAATCATACGAGTGCTGGAGCGCGGCTTCGTCATGGGCATCGTCGCAACCGCGCAGGAGCGGGAAAAGCTGGCCGCGAAAATCGAATGGCTGCAAAAATTCAAGGATCACGATCAAAGCGACCAGCGCGCTGAACGGCGTTTCGCGCCGACCAACCCGTATTCCCAAATAATGTTGCCTGATGGCAGCACCCAGACCTGTTTGGTGGTTGATCTATCGGTTTCGGGCGCTGCGCTTTCAGCCGCAGCTGTTCCAGAAGTCGGAACCGTTCTGGCCGTTGGGAAAATCGTCGGGCGCGTTGTCCGCCACTTCGAAGGCGGCTTTGCCGTCCAATTTGTCGAACGTCAAAGCCCCGACGAGATTGAGAAAAAGCTGGTGCCTAAATGACGTTTTCCCATCCCAGCTATGTCAAAAGACACCATGCATGTGCTGCGCGACGCGGTGCCGGATTTTGCCGGCGCGGCGGTCTAAGCGCTACTTTTGCTCGGCGGCGAGCGGCAAACAGGCATTATCCGACAGCGGGCGGAAGACCTGATCGCCCGGAATGGTGGCGACCAGCTTGAGCAAATCCCACTCGCCTTTCGATTCGGCCGGCGACTTGATCTGCACGACATAGACGTCATGCACCATGCGACCATCGGGGCGCAGTCGTCCGTTCGGCGTGAAGGCGTCGTCGATTCGCGTCTCGCGCATCTTGGCGAACACGGTCTTCGGGTCGTCGGAATTGGTCGCCTCGACCGCCTTGAGGTAGCTGCGGACCACCGAATATGTTCCAACCTGGAAGCTCGAGGGCGCCGTGTTGCGGCGTTCGAGGAACTTGGCGAAGAATGCCTTGGCGGCGGCATCGCGGTCGGGCAGCCACGGCGAGACGTACATCATGCCTTGCGCGAGCTGGAGGCTGGTGGCGTGGATCGCCGGCAACGAGTCGAGCCCGAACGGCACCACCTTCTGTTTCTCGGTAATGCCGAATTCGCGTGCACTTTTCACCGAATTGACCGCATCGTCGCCGCCGTTGGCGAGCGCGACGACCTCGGCCTTGGAGGTCTGCGCTTGCAGCATGAACGACGAAAAGTCGGTGGTGCCGAGCGGATGCCGCACGCTGCCGACGACCCTGCCGCCGTTCTTGTCGATGAAGGTGGCGGCGCCATCCTGAAGCGCGCGGCCGTAGACGTAATCGGCGGTGATGAAGAACCAGGTCTTGCCGAGTTCCGGCAAGGCGCGGCCGATGGCGGCGCCAATCTCGTAGGTGTCGTAGACCCAGTGCACCAGATTGTTTGGTGCGCACGCCTTGCCGGTGAAGTCGGCTGATCCGGCGCTGGTCAAGAGCACGGCCTTGTTGTCGGCTTTGGCGATCTCCAGCACCGCAAACGCCACCGCCGAATTGACCAAATCGGTGATGGCATCGACGCCGTCGAGATCGAACCAGCGCCGCGCGATCGCGGCACCAATGTCAGGCTTGTTCTGGTGATCGGCGGCGATGATTTCGACCGGCACACCGTTGACCTTGTTGCCGAACTCCTCGGCGGCCATCTTCGCCGCCTCGACCGCGCCGACGCCCGAATTCTGCTCGTAGGGGCCCGACAGGTCGGTGAGCACGCCGATCTTGACCTTGCCGCCAGACATCTCCGCATGCGCGGCCGGCGCAAATAGCAGTGACGCGGTCAAGCTGACGGTGACAAGGCGCATGGGGTCCTCCCGAATGGCCGCACAAACGGTCTTATATATCTTAGCCAAGGGGCATCATAAGGGAGCACGAGCCCGGACCAAACCTACTCGTTCGGCTTCATCCTTCAGTAGGCAATTACCTCTGGCGTTTCGAAATTCGGGTTTTTGTCTGAGGCCCGGATAAACAGGCAGGCCCCGGTTTCCAGCTCTGGAAACCGGGGTCTTTTTTGGCCGCGTCCATACGCCGTTTTTGCTTCCGCTTTCGGGCCACAGCGGACATGGCCGGGCCGGCTGATGGCGCGGCTCAGTAGCGAATGACCCACCGCGGTCATCAATCCCCAATCGGCAATAATCTATCCTGTCACTGATCGTGCGTGCGCGCATATAATAGATGGTCGATGGCACCGAGCAGGCGTCTCGGTGTGACGATGGGCACTGATTCGTTGGGAGTAGATTGACGGCTAAAGGTATGTCGTAAAGTGGTTCAATTCGCAAAAGGGCTACGGATCAGCCGCGGTCTGGCGGCAAAGATGTTTTCGTCCACATCTCGGCGGTCGCGAGTGCCGGCCTCAGCGGTCTCAATGAAGGGCAAGTCGTCGAATAGAGGGGATCGCGAACAAGGGCAAGACGTCAGCAGAGAACCTCAAGGTTCAGCGCTGATTTTGGCCGGGCACCCGCCAACCAAGCACTGTGGCCTCGATGCATTTGTCAGTATCGAGGCTTTGCCAAGCGCCGTTGCGCCATCTGCATAGGAACGGAATAACATAGGTACCGACGTGGTCCTCACAAAGGAGTTCAAGCGGCTGGTCCGTCGGCGGGGTTCCGCCATGACTAAATGCGTCGATGCGCTCTCGCCGTGTTGCCATATGTTGCCTGTACTTAACTACGGTCGCTTCAGTCTCTACCAGATTACGGCTCGTTAACCGCTGGCCTCCATTCTGGCAGCGGATTGATTCGGCAGCGACGCGTGAGCGCCGAAATACTGAGGCTCAGCGACTATCGCATGAACGATGGCGTTGATAGCGAGATGGACTTGGCTACCGTAGTAGATTTCGCTATCCGGGATTTACGTGAAATTCTAATATGCTGGGGTTGTGAGATAGCACGGCAGCGTGCAGAGAAGTGCGAGTCGACGTTGCGGCGTGCCTATTCCGGATTTGTCAATTACCAGACAGTGTCTCAATAGCACTGTCTCATAGCACTCGGATGCAAAAGGCTTCATCTTTCAGCCCCGTTGACTACAGCCTCGCTATCAAAAATAGGGGGCATCCACCCAAATCGTGGCGCTGGGAAATTTACGCGGCCGGCAAGAGCAAGCCGGTGCGACAATCTGAATTTTTTGAGACGATGTCCGAAGCGACCCGCGCAGGCAAGACGGCATTGGCAGAACTCCGGGCCAGCTCAGCAGCTTGATGGCCGTTCATGGCCCTTAGCGGACATCCCGACCGGCGCTAAGAATGTCCGCTTTTAGGGGGTAAACCGGACGTTGCAATTTGCTCTCGTGATGGCACACCGTGTCATCGCCTCACGCAGCCATGTGTGCCCCGAGGAGCACCTCCTTAGCTGTGGCAAGTTGGGCTCTGAGCTCGTCGGCAGAACGCCTCAGATTGTCCCGTCGCGAGATCGTGGCTTTGGCATAAGTCGGATAGGCGAAATGTGCGGGATCGTAATTTCTGGCGCGCTCCTGCTCGATCAGAATTTCCCGATCGAGATCGGCGGCAATGCGATCGAAATCGGCAATCATGCGTTCCATTAGAACGACCCGCTGTCTCCTGTCGTTCGCCTGAAACTCGCTTCTACGGACCAACGTCGCACGCGACCGCATCGAGGCGTCCAAGCCGTCGGCTTTAGCCGCCCGCCGCCCCCGAACATCAGCAGGCCTGGAGAGGGGCTGGATTATTCCCACAACGGGATGACCGCTCATTGAAAGTGCCATTTTCGCACACTCCGTCTTGAATGGTTGTCGTTTCCCTATGCAGGAGCAAAACTCTTGCCAGTTGTCTCCTGGTGGCTAAGCACCAACGTTCACCTGGCTTCAGGCCCGGAAAGCTGAACTCGGTCACTGGGGTCGAAAGATCGTTGCCGCGCGATTTAGAAAAATCCAGAAACTCCGAAGTCATCACGGCGCAAACCGTGGGTTACTCATGTCCTCTCTGCCGGTGTTGCGGCAGCCGTCCCGATAAAATTTGACATCGGTTTGATGGAGTAGATCTCCGGCGTCCCAAACCATTGCCGGTTCCTGTAGCCGACCAAGGCGTTAATTGCCTCTTGCCCAGCAATAGCTCGCAGTCCCGCGCTTCAGGAAACTGGTGTTTCACCCTTTCCACTTGATCGAGCACCCCATTGAGGGCGTTTGATCCGCGGGGCCGTGGCCGGTCTCGACCACCTGCTTCATCGCCTCGAACAGGTCGCGGCGGGCATTCGCGACCGGCATCATGCGCGCGGCATCGAGTCTTCCACGATACTGTAGTTCATCTTGCGCGTTGAAGCCGAAAAAGTCTGGTGTGCATTGGGCGTCATAGGCTCGCGCCACCTCCTGCGTTTCGTCGAGTACGTAGGGGAAGCTGAAATGATGCTTCGCTGCGAACGCCTTCATGTTGCCGAAGGAGTCCTCGTGATAAGCCTCGGTATCGTTCGGCATGATGGCGATGGTGCCGATGCCGATCTCGCGTAGCGCCTTCGCCTCCGCCACGATGCGCCCGATACTCGCCTTCACATATGGGCAGTGATTGCAAATGAAAACGACGAGCGTGCCGTTTGGCCCGCGCACGTTTGCGAGTGTGTAGGTCTTTCCATCGACACCCTTGAGTTCAAAGTCGGGGGCCGGCCAGCTGAAGTCGCAAATGCTACCTTTAGTTTCCATCATGTGTCACTCTCTACGATTAAGACTTGGCCTTAGCAGCCGCGCTAACGACAGAGTGGTGAGCTTTCCTCTGTAAACGGCCGCTCGAGCATTCGTGGTGCCGCCGACAAGAAAGTTACGAAGCTTCCGGTTTGTCGAAGACCATCACCTTAGAGACGAAGGCCGTGACATTTCGGATATGGGTAAGACCACAATGTGCGGCAAGTGCGCAAAAGTCCTCGTTGCTGTAGCTCTTATAGTAAGGCTCGTGGTAATTCTGCGGAAACAGATCCAAAAGCCCGTCGTAATCTGGCTGATCGCCACGCTGGAGTGAGTCCACGAGGACCAGACGCCCGCCAGGCTTAAGCACGCGGGCACATTCGCGAAAAACCGTGCGCCGCACCTTAGCCGGTAACTCGTGGAACAAAAAAATGCTGGTCACTGCGTCCTGGGTTTCATCGGGCACAGGCAGCGATTCCGCGTTTCCAACGCTGAGGTTTATGCGCGAGCAGCGCTTCAGGTGACGCTTTGCGTATCTAACATACGGCTCTGACATATCGAGCCCGAGGACGGGAAGCCACGGCCATGTCTGTTTGAGAAAATCGAGAAATCGCCCCGTCCCGCAGCCGATGTCGAGAAGTCTTAACTTGCGCTGGTCTCGTCCGGTGAAAACTTCATGGAGCTGAGGTAACGCTTGCCGGCGCGTCGCATTAGCAGTTCCGTTGAAGAGCACCTCGACCTGGGTGTCATAAAGGCTTGCCGAGGTGTCCGTCATCCAGCCACCCGACTGGAAATGAAAATTCTGCAAGTAGTAGCGCGGCCGCTTTCCGCGCATTCCTTCGGTCAGGACTTCGCTGTGCCCATTGATCTCGCGGCGCCGGTGGATTGCGGGAAGATCCTCGAAAAAAAGTCGCGAGCGCCAAAGGAGTGTCAACGGCGATCCGTCATGATCGGCGGGCAGCGGGTAAAGGCCGGCTTCGACGTTGGCGAGGTCCTGCCGGAAAAGGCTGGCCATGTCGGCATAAAGACGTCCGCGGTCTGGTACTGGAAGATTGGTACGGGCGCGCGGCCGGCGCTTCTTGCCGTTCCTTTGTGCCGTTGCCTGTGCCAGCCAACGTAACGCGAGGCTGTGTCCAACATACCAAGCAAAGCGCGGCAGCTGGCTGGCGCCATATGCGATACGCGTGGAAAAGCGAGTGATCGGATCGGTCATGCGACGATTCCAAGTTTAAGCCCAGCCGTGGCCACCTTGTCACCCCCTATCGACGCCTTGGCGCTTTCCGATGTGACCGAGCGAAGCGGTTGTTGCTTTTGCGTCGGCAGGTGATTCAAGCTCAACATTGATGGCAACCGGATCGCTGGACGGAAACGTTTCCTTTAGCGCGTCGTCCAGCAGGCCATTCAGATGTGTTATGAGAGCCGATGCGGAGTGAGGCGGGTGCAATTCCATAACTTGCCATTATGCGCGCGCTCGATTACCCGAACAGCTGATAATCTGCAGGGATGTGGAGGGACGCCGGCCTACCCGGCGAATATCCGCTCACGTCCGCGATTGACCCTTAGCGGATACCTGGGGCTCGCCGCGCAGTCGCAATAGCGAACACAGGCGGCATCAGGGCGTTAGTGTAAATCGCAAGGATGAGGCGACGTGACGGTGGACGGCGTTGTTGAGAGCGACATTCCGGCACGACTCGACCGGCTGCCCTGGGGCCGCTTCCATACGCTCGTGGTGGTGGCGCTCGGCGTTACCTGGATTCTAGACGGACTGGAGGTAACGCTGGCGGGCTCGCTTGCCGGCGCGCTCAAAGACAGTGCGGTGCTGCACTTCACCAACACCGACGTCGGGCTGGCGAGCAGTGCCTATCTCGCCGGAGCCGCGATAGGTGCCGTTTTCTTTGGCTGGCTGACCGATCGGCTCGGCCGTAAAAAGTTGTTCTTTATTACTGTCACCGTCTACTTTTTGGGCACCGCGGCCACCGCTACCTCTTGGAATCTTGCAAGCTTTGCCCTCTTCCGTTTCGTGACCGGCGCTGGGATCGGCGGCGAATACGTGGCGATCAATTCCACGATCCAAGAGCTGATCCCAGCGCGCGTGCGCGGCTGGAGCGATCTGGTCATCAACGGCAGCTTCTGGATCGGCGCGGCCTTGGGCGCGCTCGGCTCGCTATTGGTGCTTGATCCAGCCATCCTTAATCCGGAAATCGGCTGGCGGCTCGCCTTTCTGGTGGGCGCCACGCTCGCGCTTGTGGTTTTCTTCATGCGGCTGTGGCTGCCGGAGAGCCCGCGCTGGCTGATGACCCATGGTCGCCTCCAGGAAGCACAGCGCGTCGTTGAAGGTATAGAGCAACACTTCGAGAAACTACCGCCGGCCCACGACTTGCCGCGTGTGCGGCTGCGCCCGCGCAAATATACGCCGCTGTGGGATGTGGCGCAGACGCTGTTCAAGCGCCACCGCCAGCGTACTTACGTCGGTCTCACACTAATGGTGGCTCAGGCATTTTTCTACAATGCCATCTTCTTCACCTATGCGCTCATCCTCACCGATTTTTACGGCGTTCGTTCGGACCATGTCGGTTATTACCTGCTGCCCTTTGCGATGGGCAACTTTCTGGGACCGGTACTGATCGGACGCCTATTCGACACTCAAGGCCGTCGGCCAATGATTGCCTTCACCTATATTGTTTCTGGTATTTTGCTCACGGTCACCGGCTCCCTGTTCGCGCGTGACCTGATCACGGCGCAGATGCAGACGCTGTGCTGGATGACAGTCTTCTTCTTCGCTTCTGCCGCCGCAAGCTCGGCGTATTTGACGGTGAGCGAGACCTTCCCGCTCGAAATCCGGGCGCTGGCGATCGCCCTATTCTATGCGGTCGGCACCGGCATCGGGGGCATCATCGGGCCCTGGCTATTTGGCGTACTTATCGACACTGGCTCGCGCGCGAGCGTATTTGGCGGCTATCTGCTCGGCTCGCTGCTGATGATGCTGGGCGGCGCGGTAGCGTGGCGCTGGGGCGTCGCCGCCGAGCGCAAGTCGCTGGAAATGGTGGCAAGGCCACTGACATTTATCGATATCGACTGAGGGCCCCACGCTGCTGCCTAAACGCATCCGAATACTGCATTTGGTGGAGGTCGACGAGACCGGCAAGAATACGGAGCGAGGATGGTGCTAGCCGTCTGCGAGTGCTGCCGGCGATCAAGCAAAATAAAATTAGATAGAACAAAATAAATTAGATACGTCGTTGTGGCGTTGTCATCGTGCTGGAAGCGGACCAAAGCAAAATCAAGGAAAAGTGAGGTCAGCTTACTGACGACGATCTGATCCAAATAAACGGCCGGCGCGATCAACTCGAAGGCAAAATCCAGGAACGCTCGCCAAAGGACCGCCACACGCCAGGATATTGGCGACTGGCCGCGCACGATCAACTGACCAGTCTTAGTTTCCACTAAACCAGCGATAGCGGCGTGATGAGTCGCAGGGCATAATGCCGCTAATTTTTCCCCGCTTTCAGCAGCCGCCCGAGCCAATTTTGCCGAGATTATCGATAAAGACCGTGTTCGTCGAATGGATCAGCATCGGTTTTCGTGCTGGGATTCCCCAGCACTGCCCGTGCGCCAAACAAATATCTTCCGCAGCATTTCCGAATCGATGGGCTTCTGAAGCACCGGGATTCCACTGAACCTGTTGTCGATGCTGTCGGCATCGTAACCCGTAACAAAGATGAATGGGACGGCACGTTTTTCCAAGATTTCCGCGACCGCATAGATTAGACCGTCGCCGAGATTGACGTCGAGGACTGCGGCATCGAAGTGGCTTTCTCGGGCAATTGCTGTGGCTTCTGCCGCGGTGCCGATAGGGCCGATCACCTGAAAGCCGAGTTCGTCGAGTGCTTCGTTGATCGTCATGGCGATCAACGCCTCGTCCTCGACCAAAAGTACCCGCGACTTGCGCGTCCGGTTCAATTCGATGGCAACGTTGCTTACGTCGTCTGCATTTTTGCTGCCGCAATTGAAGCCGCGAACTTTTTTTATCAATTCGCTGTGCGGTATTGCAATATTGCAACGCAGGCCCCGCGGATCCCAGACGAACTCGACCTTGCCGCCGAGTTGCTGCTCGATGCTCGCGGCGATCACGCGCAAGCCGAAGTTTCGAGCCGAAGGCGCCGCCGCAATACGCGGGCCGTCATTCTCGGTCCATTGCAGGCTCAAGACATCCGGCTGCAATTGCCATTTGAGACTTACTTTGCCTTCCATGGATGACAGCGCGCCATGCTTTGCCGCGTTGGTGGCAAGCTCATGCAAAGCGAGCGCCACACCTTGTGCCGTCGCGGGCTGCAGCGAAATATCGGGTCCGTTAAACGCAATCTTGTCGCCGGCGCGATATGGCGCCAGCTCCTCGGTTACCAGCGTGCCGAGATCGGCGCCGTTCCAGCGTGAGGCGGAAAGAAGTGCGTGCGCACGCGCCAGCGCTTTGATGCGCCCCTCAATTACCTGAACATATTCGTTGATGTCTTTGGCGCGAGTGAGTCTGACAACCGACTGGATGACCGCAAGCGCATTGCGAGCGCGATGATCGACTTCGCGCGCCAGGAGCGCTTGCCGCTGATCCGCTTCTTTGCGTTCGGTGATATCGACGGTAACGCCACTGATGCGGACCACCCTCCCCGAGCCGTCAACGCTCGCCGCCGCTGTGCCAATGCACCAGCGGATTTCGCCAGTAGGACGCAGCACGCGAAATTCGATTTGTCCGGTACGCGTTCCTTCGGCAGCGCCGCTCGCGGCGAGTTGCAGCGAACTCCAATCATCGGGATGGATGAGCGAGCGAATATTGTCTGGCGTGATTTTAAACGTGCGCGGATCGACGCCGAAAATGCGATGCTGGCCCTCGTCCCAGTGCCATTCGTCGGTACAGAGATCAAAATCCCACGAGCCCATCTGTCCGGCCGCGAGCGCAAGGCTTCTACCCTGCTCGCTCTGAGTGAGCCGAGCATTGGAGGCTTCAAGCTCCGCTGTGCGTTCGGCGACGCGACGTTCGAGCTTCAGGTTCAACTGCTGGAGTTCACGCGTCTTGCGGAAGAGCTCAGCGAACACCCGCACCTTCGCGCGCAATACTTCAGGTATCACCGGTACCGGAACGTAGTCGACCGCGCCCATCTCGTAACCGCGCAGGCGATCGACATCGGTAAGATGGATGGCCGAGATAAAGATGATCGCCGTCTTACGGAAGCGTGGATGTTCGCGAATCATCGCAGCCAGCTGGAAGCCGTCGAGCTCCGGCATGCATACGTCGATCAAAACGACAGCTACGTCGTTTTTGAGAAGAAATTGCAGGGCCTCGCGGGCCGAAGAAGTCTTGACCAGATTCTCGCCAAGGTCGTGGAGGATCACCTCGTAAGCAAGGAGTTTATCGGGCTGGTCGTCGACCAGCAAAACATTGACCTTGTCGTTCACGACCTTGTCCGTTGAGGGTCTTGCCGAGATGATTTTGTTAGGCATTTTCCCCTTCCGCTTAGCGATGCAGCCACATCCGCAGCGCAGACAGCAGCTGCTCGGTATTAACCGGTTTAGCTAGGTAGTCCGATGCGCCGGCCTGCAGGCATTTCTCGCGGTCGCCCTTCATCGCCTTGGCGGTCAAGGCGATGATTGGCAGGCGGCTATAGTGCTTGTTCTGGCGGATTTTATCAATGGTTTGATAGCCGTCCATTTCCGGCATCATGATGTCCATTAAGACGATCGCCAGCGCCGGTGTATCTTCCATCAGTGCTATCGCTTCGGCACCGGTGGTCGCCGTGAGTACGTTCATGCCGCGCCGTTCCAGCGCGCTTGACAGCGCGAAGATGTTACGCGGATCGTCATCAACAAGGAGTACGGTGCGGCCGACCAGATCGTCATCGGAACTGTTGAGCCGTTCCAGCATGTGCTGCTTTTCAGGTGGCAAATCGGTGATGACGCGGTGCAAAAACAGCGCCGTCTCGTTGAGCAGACGCTCCGGCGATTCGACGCCTTTAACCACAATGCTCCGCGCCATGGAGTGCAGTTGCGCGTCCTCCTCGGCCGATAATTCGCGGCCGGTGAACACCACCACCGGAATGTCAGTAAGCTCGTGGTCGGCTCGCATGCGCTCTAACACCTCGAACCCCGACATGTCCGGCAGGCGCAGATCCAGCACCACGCAATCGCATGGCTTATCCCGCAGCGCGCTCAACGCTTCGCCACCGGTGCTGGCGTCGACGATCTCGATATCGTCATGGCCGAGTAATTCATGAATACTCATCTGCTCTGCCGCATTGTCCTCGACGATCAGCAAGCGCTTGCGGCGGGGCTCAGCAAACTCCTTGATGCGCGAGAGCGCCTCGTCTATCCCTTCGCGCGTTGTTGGCTTATTGACGAAGGCGAACGCGCCGCGGGCAAGTCCATGCTGGCGGTCTTCGTCGAGCGAGACGATCTGCACCGGGATATGCCGGGTAAGCGGGTTCTGCTTGAGCTGGCTGAGCACATTCCAGCCAAGCATGTCGGGCAGAAATACGTCGAGCGACACGGCGGTAGGCTGATATTGCTTGGCAAGATTGATCGCATCGTCGCCACGCATCGCTAACAGCGCCTTGAAGCCCTTGTCGCGAGCGAGATCAACCAGGATTCGGGCGTAGTGAGGATCGTCCTCGACGATGAGAAGAATGGGGTCGCCGGCCTGGATGTCCATACGGTCGTCGGGGATAGCCTCGATGGTGCGCTCAGGCACAATATGGAATCCCGCCTGCTGCGACGGCGCCGCCGCGACGGCCGCCGCTGCGGCTGCATGGATCGCGGCGCTTGGACCGACGTATTTGATTGGCAGATAGAGCGTGAAGGTCGAACCAGTACCCGGCGCGCTGCGGAGATGGATTTCGCCGCCAAGCAGGCTTGCCAATTCGCGGCTGATGGCAAGGCCGAGACCAGTGCCGCCGTATTTGCGACTGGTCGATGCATCGGCCTGTTGGAACGCCTCAAAGATCATCTTCTGCTTCTCCAGCGGAATGCCGATACCAGTGTCGCTCACCTCGAATGCGACCACGCCAGTAGCCTGACTGAGCACCGGATGCTCGGCGCTCCAGCCGGCCACAGCGGCGTTGACGTTGAAGCGAATGCCGCCTTGCGCCGTGAACTTGAACGCGTTCGAAAGGAGGTTCTTGAGAACCTGCTGCAAACGCTTGGTGTCGGTAGTAATGGTGCGCCCAAGGTTTGGATCGGCATGAACTTCAAACGACAGCTGGCGTGTCTCTGCTTCATGGCGGAATGGCCGCGCCACCATGTCGAGGAGGTTCGAGATGAAGACTTCTTCGGCGTCGACGGTAACCGTACCGGATTCGATTTTCGACAGATCCAAGATGTCACTGATGAGATTGAGCAGATCGGTGCCGGCGCCGTGGATAGTCTTGGCGAATTCGACCTGCTTCGGCGTCAGATTGCCGTCTGGATTATCAGTGAGCTGCTGACCGAGAATAAGGATCGAATTAAGTGGCGTGCGCAACTCGTGTGACATGTTAGCGAGGAATTCCGACTTGTATTTTGACGTGAGCGCGAGCTCGGTCGCCTTTTCCTCCAGCGCGCGGCGAGCCTGCTCGATTTCCTGATTTTTGCGCTCGACTTCGACATTGCGTTCGGCAAGCTGCTGCGCCTTCTGCTCGAGCTGTTCGTTGGTCTGCTGTAACTCTTTCTGCTGCGCCTGTAACTCGCCAGCAAGCTGCTGCGACTGCTTGAGCAGACCTTCGGTCTGCATGGTGGCCTCGATCGAGTTGAGCACGATGCCGATCGACGTGGTGAGCTGCTCTAGGAACATGGTTTGCAGCGTGGTGAACTCTTTTATCGACGCGAGTTCGATCACCGCCTTCACCTGATTCTCGAACAGCACCGGCAGAACGATGTTGTTTCGCGGCGACACTTTGAAGAGCGCCGACGAGATCGGCACAGCGCTCTCGGGCATTTCGGTAATCAGCATGCGCCGCTTGTCGCTTGCGCACTGACCGATCAGGCCCTCGCCGAGACGTAGCGCCCGCGGATGTCCGTTGGTGCCGTCGTCTGCATAAGCCGCCAACAGATTAAGGCTGCTCTGTTTTTCTTCACCTTCAACCTGGTAGATGACGCCCTGGTGGGCATTGACGAGCGGCGTCAGTTCGGAGAGCAACAGGCGACCCACAGTCGAAAGATCGCGCTGGCCCTGTAGCATGTTGGTGAATTTCGCTAGGTTGGTCTTAAGCCAATCCTGCTCGGTGTTGCGGTCGGTGGTGAGCCGCAAGTTGTCGATCATCGTGTTGATGTTGTCCTTAAGCTCAGCCACTTCGCCGCGCGCGTCGACCTGAATCGAACGCGTCAAGTCGCCCTTGGTCACCGCCGTCGCCACTTCAGCTATGGCGCGCACTTGGGTGGTCAGGTTAGCGGCCAGAAGGTTGACGTTGCCGGTCAAATCCTTCCAGGTGCCGGCCGCGCCGGGTACGTTGGCCTGACCGCCGAGGCGTCCCTCGACACCGACTTCGCGCGCTACTGTTGTCACCTGATCAGCGAAAGTGGCGAGCGTATCGGTCATGTTGTTAATGGTTTCGGCGAGCGCCGCCACTTCGCCTTTCGATTTCACCGCCAGGTTTTGTTTGAGATCGCCGTTAGCGACCGCGGTCACCACCTTCACAATGCCACGCACCTGTTCGGTGAGGTTGGCGGCCATGACGTTCACGGTATCGGTCAAGTCTTTCCACGTGCCGGCAACGCCGGGTACTTGCGCCTGACCGCCGAGCAAGCCCTCGGTGCCGACTTCGCGCGCCACGCGCGTGACTTCCGAGGCAAAGCCGTTGAGCTGATCCACCATCGTGTTGATGGTGTTCTTCAGTTCGAGAATTTCGCCTTTCACGTCGACCGTGATCTTGCGCGAAAGGTCGCCGCGGGCGACGGCAGTCGTGACTTCGGCGATATTGCGGACCTGCGTAGTGAGATTCGCAGCGAGCAGGTTGACGTTGTCAGTCAAGTCCTTCCAGGTGCCAGCGACGCCGGGCACCACCGCCTGGCCACCGAGGCGGCCGTCGGCGCCGACCTCTCGCGCGACGCGCGTCACTTCGGCGGCAAACGAGCGCAGTTGCTCGACCATGGTGTTGAGCGTGTCCTTGAGCAGCAGCATCTCGCCGCGCACGTCAACAGTGATCTTCTTCGACAAATCGCCGCCGGCGATGGCGGTCGCCACCTCGGCGATGTTGCGGACCTGGGCGGTCAAGTTCGATGCCATAAAGTTGACGCTGTCGGTCAAATCCTTCCAGGTGCCAGCAACGCCCGGCACTTGAGCCTGACCGCCGAGCTTGCCTTCGGTACCGACCTCGCGGGCGACGCGGGTGACCTCCGAGGCGAAGGCGTTGAGCTGGTCGGCCATCGTGTTGATGGTGTTTTTCAGCTCCAGAATTTCGCCCTTCACGTCAACCGTAATCTTGCGGGACAGGTCGCCGCGGGCGACGGCGGTCGTCACCTCGGCGATGTTGCGGACTTGCGCGGTGAGATTGCCGGCCATCGAGTTGACCGAGTCGGTCAAGTCCTTCCAGGTGCCGGCAACGCCAGGCACGTTGGCCTGACCGCCGAGGCGGCCTTCTGTGCCGACCTCGCGCGCAACACGCGTCACCTCGCCAGCGAAGCGGTTGAGCTGGTCAACCATGGTGTTGAGCGTTTCCTTCAGCTGAAGGATTTCGCCGCGTACGTCGACCGTGATTTTGCGAGAAAGGTCACCGCCGGCGATGGCCGTCGCCACTTCGGCGATGTTGCGCACCTGGCCCGTCAGGTTCGACGCCATCGAGTTCACCGAGTCGGTCAAGTCCTTCCAGGTGCCGCCGACGCCCGGCACGTTGGCCTGACCGCCAAGCTTGCCTTCGGTGCCGACCTCGCGCGCCACGCGCGTCACCTCGGCGGCAAACGCGTTGAGCTGGTCCACCATCGTGTTGAGCGTGTCCTTCAGCTCGAGAATTTCGCCGCGCACGTCGACCGTGATCTTGCGCGAAAGGTCGCCGCGGGCCACGGCAGTGGCGACTTCGGCGATGTTGCGGACCTGGCCGGTGAGGTTCGAGGCCATGGAGTTGACCGAGTCGGTCAAATCCTTCCAGGTGCCGGCGACGCCGCGCACTAGGGCCTGACCGCCGAGCTTGCCTTCGGTGCCGACCTCGCGCGCCACGCGCGTCACTTCGCCGGCAAACGCGTTGAGCTGATCCACCATGGTATTGATGGTGTCTTTCAGCTCGGCAATTTCGCCGCGCACGTCGACCGTGATCTTCTTCGACAGGTCGCCGTTGGCGATGGCCGTGGACACTTCCGCGATGTTGCGCACCTGCGCGGTGAGGTTCGAGGCCATGGAGTTGACCGAATCGGTCAAGTCCTTCCAAGTGCCGGCAACGCCGAGCACGTTGGCCTGGCCGCCGAGGCGGCCGTCGGTGCCGACCTCGCGCGCCACGCGCGTCA
>Ga0181525_10001839_pt1 | contig 17832 bp, 17 predicted proteins | sample PEATcosm2014_Bin_48_FD_121100 | JGI IMG/M metagenome (GOLD analysis project Ga0181525, IMG submission 121100) | Peatland microbial communities from MTU Mesocosm Facility, Houghton, MI, USA - PEATcosm2014_Bin06_10_metaG | ecosystem: Environmental > Terrestrial > Soil > Wetlands > Peat | place...
CGAACACAATGACCGCCACTACGATGCTGACCTTGATCAACACGATGATGGTGTTGACAATGGCGGATTCCTTGATGCCCTTGTAGCACAGCGCTGCCGCAGCGGCGTCGATCAGCACCGCCGGAAGATTCAGGATGGCCCCGGTGCGGTAGATCTCATGACCGGTCTCGCACGCGGCGAACGTCGCGCTGGTCAGGGCCACCGGCAAGTGCACGGGGAACCAGTCGAGTAGCGCGACGAAGTAGCGACTCCACCCGACCGCGACCGTGGAGCAGGCCATCATGTACTCGAGCACCAGGTTCCAGCCGACGAACCAGGCCACGATCTCGCCCAGCGTAGCGTAGCTGTAGGCGTAGGCGCTGCCGCATACCGGCACCATCGCCGCGAATTCGGAGTAGCAAAGGCCGGCAAACATGCAGCCGATGCCGGCGATGATGAAGGAGATCACGATCGCCGGACCCGCGTGCTGTGCCGCGGCGAGCCCGGTGAGCACGAAGATGCCGGTGCCAATGATGCCGCCGATGCCGAAGGCGATCAGCGCCGGGATGCCGAGCGCACGTACCAGGTGGCGCCCGGCGGCTTCCTCCTGGTAGTCGGCGATCGACTTGGTCGCGAACAGGCCCTTCTTGTCGGAGCTGTCTAAAGGCTTATCCATTGAGGGTTCCCGGAAAGTCCGCCTGATGTAGCCTCACTCTACACGTTGCGCAGTTCCTCCGGTACATGCGCCGCGAGAGCTGAAATCAGCTCCTCGTACACTTTTGGAGCACCGGCAACGATGTTTGCCCCAAGGCGATACTCATCGCCACCCAGCGTGCCGACGCGCCCGCCGGCCTCACGGATCATCAGCGTGCCGGCGGCGGTGTCCCAGGCCTTCAGTCCCATCTCCCAGAAGCCATCGACGCGTCCGCTGGCGACATAGGCCAGATCAAGCGCTGCCGATCCCGGCCGCCGTATGCCCGCGGTCATCGAGGTCAGCATGCGGAACATGGCGAAGTAATTGTCGGCGTAGCGCTCGTCTTCGCGGTACGGAAAACCGGTCGCCAGCAGCGCACCGTCCAGTCCGCGCTGCTTGCTGACGCGAATGCGGTGGTTCTCCAGGTGTGCGCCTTCGCCACGCGCGGCGGTGAAGACCTCCTGGCGCATCGGATCGTAGATGACCCCGATCTCCAGCCGGCCGCGCTGCTGGACCGCGATCGAGACCGAGAATACCGGGAACCCATGCAGGAAATTGGTGGTGCCGTCGAGCGGATCGATGATCCAGACGGTGTCGCCTGCGCCGCTCTGGCCGCTTTCCTCCGCCAGGATCGCGTGCTCCGGGTAGTGCTTATGGACAATGCCGATGATCTCGCGCTCGGCGGCGCGGTCGATCTCGCTGACATAGTCGTTGCGGCCCTTGGAGGTGACCTCGAGGCTCTCCAGGCGCACCAGGCTGCGAACGATGATCTCGCCGGCGCGGCGGGCGGCGCGCACGGCGATATTGAGCAATGGGTGCATGGCAGGACAACTGCGAAGGATAAACGATTAGGATAACAGGTCGTGCGCTGCCCAATTCGCATCGTCCTGGTCGAGACCTCGCATCCCGGCAATATCGGCGCGGTGGCGCGCGCGCTCAAGAACATGGCGCTGCAGGAACTGGTGCTGGTGCGTCCAAAGCTGTTCCCGCATCCGGAGGCAAGTGCCCGTGCATCGAGCGCGGTGGAGTTGCTGGCAGGCGCGCGGGTCGAGGACGACCTGGCGACAGCGCTACAGGGCTGCGGGCTGGTACTGGCGACCACCAGCCGCGAACGCGACCAGTATTTCCGCGTGATCGATGTGCGCGCGGCGGCGCAGCGCGCGGTCGCGGAGGCAGAGCACTCCCCGGTCGCCATCATGTTCGGCTCCGAGCGCACCGGGCTCACCAACCAGGAGCTGCGCTACGCGCACGCGCTGCTGAGCATCCCGGCCAATCCGGACTATCCGTCGCTGAATATAGCGATGGCGGTGCAGATTGTCGGCTACGAGATCCTGCGCGCCCGGCTTGCACGTGAGCAGCCACGGGAAACTGCCGCAGCACCGCAACCGCGCGCCGCGCCGCTGGCGACGCCGGCGCAGATGGACCTGATGTATGAGCACCTGGCCACGGTGCTGCAGGAGATCGACTTTCGCGATCGAACCCAGAGCGGCGGGCACCTGATGCAGCGCATCCGGCGGCTGTTGCAGCGCGCGGAGCCCGACGCCAACGAGGTCAATATCCTGCGCGGTATTCTCACAGCGGTGCAGCAGCGCCGGCGGCGCGCCGGACACGACGCCCGCGCCGGACACGACGACGGAGCGCTGGAATCATGACAGCGCAGGCGCCGGCTTATCTCGACTACGCTGCCACATCACCGGTGGATGCGCGCGTCGCGGCGGCGATGAGCGAGTGCCTGACGCTCGACGGCGTGTTCGGCAATCCATCCTCGATGCATCAACACGGCAGGCTGGCGCGCGAGCGTGTGGAGCGCGCGCGCGCGCAGGCCGCGGCGCTGATCCATGCCGAGCCGCAGCAGCTGGTGTGGACCTCGGGCGCGACCGAGTCCAATAACCTGGCAATCCTCGGCACCGCGCGCGCGGCCGCCAGGCGCGGCCGGCACCTGGTCAGCGCGCGCACCGAACACAAGGCGGTGATCGATCCGTACCACCGGCTGGAGCATGAAGGCTTCCAGGTCACCTGGCTCGAGACCGACGGGCAGGGTCTGATCGCGCCGCAGCAGGTGCGCGAGGCGCTGCGCGACGACACGGTGCTGGTGTCGATCATGCATGCCAACAATGAGATCGGCGTGCTGCAGGACATCGAGGCGATCGCGGCCGCCTGCCACGAGCGTGCAGTGCCGCTACACGTGGATGCGGCGCAGAGCGCCGGCAAGGTGTCGGTCGATGTCACACGACTGGGATGCGACCTGCTGTCGTTCACCGCGCACAAGATGTACGGCCCGAAGGGTATCGGGGCGCTGTACTTTGCGCCGGCACGACGCGCAGCGCTGCAGCCGCTGGTGTTCGGCGGCGGTCATGAACGCGGCCTGCGCTCCGGGACGCTGGCGGTGCATCAGATCGTCGGCTTTGGCCTGGCCTGCGAGCTGGCCGCCGCCGCATGGGCCAGCGACGCCCAACATTGCGAGCGGCTGCGCGCGCGGCTGTGGCAGGGATTGCAGGCGATCGAGGGCGTATTGCTCAACGGCCACCCGACGCAGCGCGTGGCCGGAATCCTGAACGTGTCCTTTACCGGCATCGAAGGCGAGAGCCTGCTGATGGGCTTGAGCGATCTGTCGGTGTCGACCGGCTCGGCCTGCAATTCCGACAGCGACGAGCCCTCGTATGTGCTGCGTGCACTGGGCCGCGACAGCGAACTGGCGCAAAGTTCGCTGCGCTTCAGCCTGGGCCGCTTCAGTACCGAAGCGGACATCGATCGGGCGATTGCGGCCGTAACGCGCGAGGTGCGGCGGCTGCGGGCCATCTTGCCATGAACGATCGCGCCATGACGGCTGGCGATGCCGTCGTGCCGCTGGACCCGCTCGGGCCGCAGGTGCGGCGGCTGTTCGAGGCCCTGGCGCATGCCGGCGAGCCGCGGGCGGCTGTGGCCAACGGCGGCGCCACCCCAGCCAATGCCACCCGCGTGGTCAGCGGCGACGCCGGGCGTGAGCGGCGTGGCACGCGGGTGAAATTCACCCTGCGCCTGGCCGGCGACCGGCTGCTCGAGGTGCGCTATCGCGCCTATGGCTGCCCCTACACCCTGGCCGCGTGCGAGTGGCTGGCGCGGCGGCTGGAGGCCGGTGGCAGGGCACTGATTGGCGCCCCGGGCGAGTGGGCGCAGGAACTGCGGATTCCGCCGGCCAGAATGGGCCGGTTGCTGGTGGTCGAGGACGCACTGCGGGCAGCTTTGGCCGCCGCCGGGTTGCCCAGCACCGATTCGTAGTAAAATGCATGACCTGGAGACAAATGACTATGGCCATTTCCCTGACCGAATCCGCAGCCGAGCGCGTCCGCAGCCGCATTGCCACTCGAGGCCGGGGTCTGGGGCTGCGCCTCGCCGTCAAGGCCAGCGGCTGTTCCGGCTATAGCTACGTGATTGATTACGCCGATGAAGTGCGTCCGGACGACCTCGTTTTCGACACCTCGGGCGTCAAGGTGTACGTCGATCCGGCGAGTCTGGCAGCGATCGACGGCACGCGCATTGACCTGGTGCGGCAGGGCCTGAACGAGAGCTTTCGCTTCGAAAACCCAAATGTCGCCGGCGAATGCGGCTGCGGCGAGAGCTTCACGGTCTGAATTTCCTTAAAATGCGGGCACTTCCGCGCTCATCTGGTTTGCCGGGCGCACCTTTGAACCCCTATACTGCCGCCCTTTTTCGGGACGGAGGTTCCGCATGGCGGTCGAACGCACCCTATCCATCGTCAAGCCCGACGGCGTGGCGCGCAATCTGATCGGCGACGTCTATCGCCGTTTCGAGAGCGCCGGCCTGCGCATCGTCGCGGCGCGCATGCTCAGGCTCACGCAGCAGCAAGCCGAGCTGTTCTACGCGGTGCATCGGGAACGGCCATTCTTCCGCGACCTGGTGCGCTACATGAGCTCCGGTCCGGTGATCGCGCAGATACTCGAGGGCGAGGGCTCGATCGTGAAGAACCGCGACCTCATGGGCGCGACCGATCCGAAGAAAGCAGCGCCCGGCACGATCCGCGCTGACCTGGCGCTGAGCATCGAGGCCAATGTCGTGCACGGCTCGGATTCAGCGGCCACCGCGGCCAGCGAGATCGCGTTTTTCTTCAACGCGACGCAGATCTGTCCGCGCGACTGAGGCGGACAGGCAGCCCAATGAGCACCGGTGCGGTCAACCTGCTGGGACTACCGCGCGAGCCACTGCAGGCTTTCTGCGCCGGGCTGGGTTCGAAGCCATTTCGTGCGCGCCAGCTGATGAACTGGCTGTACAAGCGCGGCTGCGACCGGTTCGAACTGATGAGCGACCTGGCGCTCGAGTTTCGCGCGCTGCTGGCCGAGCGCGCCGAGATTACGCTGCCCGAAATCGTCGCCCAGCAACAGGCCAGCGATGGCACCCGCAAGTGGCTGCTGCGCGCCGATCAGTCGCAGGCTTTCGAGATGGTCTACATCCCGGAGAGCGATCGCGGCACGCTGTGTATTTCCTCGCAGGTCGGCTGCGCGCTCGACTGCGCGTTCTGCGCCACCGCACAGCAGGGCTTCAACCGTAATCTGAGCACCGCCGAGATCGTCGGCCAGGTGTGGCTGGCGAACCGCGAACTCGGCTTCAAGCCGGCGGGCGATCGCATCATCACCAACGTGGTGCTGATGGGCATGGGCGAGCCATTGGCCAACTATCGCAATGTCGTTCCGGCACTGCGCATATTCCTGGACGACCTGGGCTTCGACCTGTCGCGCCGCCGCGTCACGCTGTCGACCTCGGGACTGGTGCCGCAGATCTATCGGCTGGCGCAGGAAATCAATGTCGCGCTGGCGGTGTCGCTGCACGCGCCGGACGACGAGTTGCGCAGCGAGCTGGTGCCGATCAATCGCCTGCACCCTATTGCCGAGCTGCTCGAGGCCTGCTGGCACTACATCGATGAACAGAACGGCCGCAGCGTCACCTTCGAATACGTGATGCTCGACCAGGTGAATGATTCGCCGGCGCAGGCGCGCGCGTTGGCGCGGCTGCTCGCAGGCCATCCTGCCAAGGTCAATCTGATCCCGTTCAATCCCTATCCCGGGACGCGCTTCCGGCGTTCGAGCGACGCCGCCATCAACCAGTTTCGCGACCTGCTGCTGCGCGGCGGCGTCATGGCTACGGTGCGGCGCACGCGCGGCGATGATATTGATGCGGCCTGCGGTCAGCTGGTCGGGCGCGTCACTGATCGCACCGTGGTGCGGCTCGGCAGCAGGGTGGAGGCTGCGCGAAGCCGTGCGGCCGGGGCCAGCACATGAGACGGCGGCTGTGCTGCGTGGGGCTGTGCCTGGGGCTGGGCGCCTGCGCCGGTGGCGGCGCGCGCAGCGACAGCGGTGCGCCCGGGGACGGCCACGTCAGCAGGTCCGAGGCCGCGGCCAAGATCAACCTGCAGCTTGGTGTCGGCTACCTGCAGCAGGGCAACCTGCCGATTGCCAAGGAGAAGCTCGAGCGCGCACGCAGCCAGGACCCGCACAACCCGGAGATTCACGGTGCCATGGCGCTGCTCGACCAGCGCCTGGGCAAGGACACGGAGGCCGACAGGGAATTTCGCACGGCGCTCGAACTGGACTCGCATGATCCGGCGATGCTGAACAATTACGCGGTGTTCCTGTGCAGCCACCAGCGCGCCGACGAGGGGGTGCGCTATTTCGAGCAGGCCGCCAGCAATCCGCTGTATCGCACGCCGTGGGCGGCGTACACCAACGCCGGCGTGTGCATGCGCGCCGCTCACCGCGACGCCGATGCCGCGCAGCGCTTTGCGCGCGCGCTGCAATCCAACCCGGCGTATTCCGAGGCGGTCTACCAGGCCTCTGACCTGGATTTCCAGCAGCAGAAACTGGCGGACGCGCGCTTTCGCATCGATGTATTCCTGCTGACCAACCCGGCGACTCCGGACCTGCTGCTGCTGGCCTACCGCGTCGCCCAGATGCAGCAGGACGGCGTTGCGCAGCAGCGCTATGGGACGCGCCTGACGCAGGAATTTCCCAATTCCGAGCAGGCGCGCGCGCTCGCGGCGAGCAAGCTCAATCCCGGTTGAACGATGGACGAGGGGGAAGCGCAATTTCACAGCAGCAGCCCCGGTGCGCGGCTGGCGGCCGCACGCGAGCAGGCCGGCATGACGTTGCCGCAGGCCGCGGAACGCCTGCGCCTCGATGTAGCGACGCTGCAGGCGCTGGAGTCGGGGCGCTTCCAGACGCTCGGCGCCGCCGTGTTCGTGCGCGGTCACCTGCGCCACTATGCCGAGCTGGTGGGCGTGCCGCTGGACGAGATCGATGCCGCTTACGCGGCCTCATCGGCCAGGCTTGCGCCACAGCCGGACCTGCGCCGCACCACGACGCTGCCGGGTAGCGCGGCGCCGCGGGGCGTGTCGCTGCCGCCGCGCGCGGCGCTGATCGGCGCCATCGTGCTGGTGCTGGTCGCACTGGTGTGGTGGGCGATGCGGGTACCGCCCGGCCAGCGCCACGGCGGGCCCGCCGGCACCTCACCGGCAGCATCCCCGGGAGCCGACGCGCAGGGCCGTGTGCCGGGGAAGGCTACGGCCGCGCCGCCGGCCGCGCCCGAGCCGGCAGCGCCGCGCAGCGATGCCGCGCCGGATGCCACCCCGAAGGACAGCCGCCCCAGGGACGCGGTGTCCGCATTCAAGGATGCGGTGCTGGCGGCCAAGGGCCAGGCGGCACCCGCCGCCGATGCCGCGGTGGCGGCGGGCCCGAAGGCGGCATCGGCTCGAGTACGACTCACGCTGCGCTTCAACCAGGACAGCTGGACCGAGATCTACGATGCGCACGGTGCGACTCTGTTCCATGATTTCGGCGGCGCCGGATCGGAGCGGCGGGTCAGCGGGACGGCGCCACTGCGAGTGCTGCTGGGCAATCCGGACGGTGTCAGCATCGAGCTCGATGGCCATCCGGTAGCGCTCAAACCGGCGGCCGAAAGCGGCCGGCCGCAGCGCTTTGTGCTCGATAGCACCGGTCGGCTGAGCGATGTCCCGACGCCGCAAGCACCCGCGGCGCCGCGCTAAGCGCCGCCGCCAGTTCCCGGAGGGTACTTGAGTAATCGGATTCAGCCGGTGCGCGGCATGAACGACGTATTGCCAGGCGAAATCGGCGCCTGGCAGCATCTGGAGCGCGTCGCACGCGCGGTGTTCGACACCTATGGCTACGAGGAGCTGCGGGTGCCGCTGGTCGAGCACACCGAACTGTTCTCGCGCTCTATCGGCGAATATACCGATATCGTCGAGAAGGAGATGTATACCTTCAAGGATCTGGGCGGCGACAGCCTGACGCTGCGCCCCGAGGCCACCGCGGGCATCGCTCGTGCCGCGATCTCCAATGGCATGCTGCGCGGCGCGCGCCACAAGCTGTGGTGCCTGGGCCCGATGTTCCGCCACGAACGGCCGCAGAAAGGCCGCTACCGGCAGTTCCATCAGTTCGATCTGGAAGCGCTGGGATTTCCGGGGCCGGACGTCGACATCGAGCTGATCGCGCTGACCGCGCGCCTGTGGCAGATGCTCAGGCTGACGCGCGTGCGGCTGACGATCAACTCGCTCGGCACCCCGCAGGCGCGCGCGGTCTACCGCGGGCAGCTGCAGGGATATTTCAGCGCCCACGACAGCGAGCTCGACGAGGATAGCCGGCGGCGGCTGGGCGGCAACCCGCTGCGGATTCTTGACAGCAAGCAGCCTTCGATGCGCGCGCTGATCGAGCGGGCGCCGCGGTTGACCGACTACCTGGACCCGGAATCGCAGGCGCATTTCGCTGCCCTGTGTGCCGGGCTCGACGCGCTCGGCGTAGCCTACGAAGTCAATCCACGGCTGGTGCGCGGACTCGACTATTATTCACGCACCGTGTTCGAGTGGGTCACCGACGCCCTCGGGTCGCAGGATGCGGTGTGTTCGGGTGGGCGCTACGACGGCCTGATCGCACAGCTGGGCGGCGAGCCGACGCCTGCGATCGGCTTTGCGATGGGGGTCGAGCGGGTGGTGGACCTGCTGGCGCAGGCCGGCAGCGTGCCGCCGGCCGCGGCGCCTGAAATCTATATCGTCGTCAATGGCGAGCGCGCCGAGCGCGAGGCGCTGCGCCTGGCTGAGCGGTTGCGCGACGCGCTGCCGGGACGCGGTGTGCTGCTCAACCTTGGCGGCGGCAATTTCAAGACCCAGTTCCGCCGCGCCGACCGCAGCGGGGCGCGTTTGGCGCTCATCCTGGGGGACGAGGAACTCGGGCGCGGCGTAGTGGCAGTGAAACCTTTACGCCGCGAGGACGGTCAGATCGACTGCCCGTTGAGCGAGCTGCCCGCGCGTATTGCGTCGTTACTGTAGGGATTGTGGGAGAGCGTGAGTGGAAGAGTATCTGAACGACAAGGAACAATGGCAGCAGGTACTCGCCTGGCTGCGCGAGCAGGGTCCCTGGATCCTGGGCGGCGTGGCAATTGCGCTCGCGGTGTTTGGCGGCTGGCACTTCTGGCAGAACCGTATCCAGCAGCGCGACCTGGCGGCCGCGACCCGCTACCAGCAGGTCATGGACGCGTTCGAACGCCACGATATCGGTGGCGGGGTGCAGCTGGCCGATGGACTGGTGAAGGCTTTTCCGGGGACTGCCTATGCCGACCAGGCCAACTTGGCCGTGGCCCGCATCCAGGTCGAGAGCCGGCAGCTCGATCAGGCCGCCGCGCGACTGCAGCAGGTGCTCAGCGCGACCAGGGATGCGGAGCTGGCGTTGATCGCACGCCTGCGCCTGGCGCGCGTGCAGCTGGCGCAGGGCAAGGCGGACGATGCCCTGAAAACCCTCGATGCCGCAAAGCCGGGTGCCTTCGCGGCGCGCTACGCCGAGGTGCGCGGCGATGCGCTGTTGGCCAAGGGCGATCGCGCCGGGGCGCTCAAGGCCTACCGTGAAGCGCGCGGCGGCGCGGCCAGCACTCTCGACAGCGGACTGCTCGATCTGAAGATCGGCGAGCTGGCGCGCTCGTGAGCAGCTGGCGGGTCCTGCTCGGCGTGCTGCTGTGCACGACGCTGCTGTGCGCCGGCTGCAGCAGCAGCTCCAAGAAAAAGGAAAAGCAAAAGGATGCGCCGACGGTGCTGGTGCCGTTTGCCAACCGCATCGAACTGCAGCGCGTCTGGTCCACCAAGCTGTCGGGCGAGGCGCCGAAGCTGCGGCTCGGACTTACGGTTGCGGCCGACGGCGAGCGCGTATTTGCCGTCAATCACAAGGGCGCGGTCGAGGCCCTGGATCTCGCCAGTGGCAAAGTGCTGTGGCATCGCAACCTCAAGGCGCCGCTTGCCGGCGGTCCGGCTGCAGGCTTCGGGCTGGTGGTGGTCGGCAGCTCCAAGGGCGAGGTGATCGCACTGTCGGAGGCCGACGGCTCCCCGAGCTGGCGTATCCGCGTCAACGCCGAGATCCTGTCCCCGGCCGCCATCAGCGAGGGCCTGGTGGTGGTGCGCGGTGTGGATGGCCGCCTGCACGGCCTGTCATCCAAGGATGGCAGCGAGATCTGGCTCGCCGAGCAGCAGGTGCCGCGTCTGTCGCTGCGCGGCACCGGTGCGCCGCTGCTGGCCGGCGAGCTGGCGATCGCCGGCTTTGACAACGGCCGCGTCGCGGCCGTCAGCCGCGGCAATGGCACCACCGCGTGGGATACCGCGGTCGGGCAGTCGCACGGCAGTACCGAGCTGGCGCGCCTGATCGATGTGGATGCGCCGGTGGTAGCCGATGGCGACGACCTGTTTGCGGTGGCGTTCCAGGGACGAGTGGCGCGGCTGGCGCGCGAGACCGGCCAGGTGATCTGGGCGCGCGACCTGTCGAGCTATCGTGGACTGGCGGTGGACGACAATGCGGTCTACGTATCGAGCGCGGACGGCGAGCTGGTGCGGCTGGATCGCGTCAACGGAACCGAGCAGTGGACCCAGAAGGCCCTGGCCAGGCGTCAGCTGACCGCACCGGTCATCTACCGCGGCCGCGTCGTGGTCGCCGATGGCGGCGGCGTGCTGCACTGGCTTGACCCTGCGACCGGCGACTTCATCGCGCGCGTCCAGGTCGGCGGTTCGGTCGGCCGCAACGGTGTCGTCACTTCCAAGGGCATCGCCTACAAAAAGCGCGTCAGCAGCACGCCGATCGTGGCCGGCGGATTGCTGCTGGTATTCAGCGACAATGGCGCTCTGAGCGCCTATCGCGCCCCGGATGCACTGGCCGCCGCAGTCGCGGAGCCGGCCCGCTAAGGCGCAGCCTCGATGCTGCCGGTGGTGGCGATCGTCGGTCGGCCGAATGTAGGCAAATCGACGCTGTTCAACGTGCTCACGCGCAGTCACGCGGCAATCGTGGCCGATGTGCCGGGCGTCACGCGCGATCGCCAATATGGCTATGCGCGCGTCGGCCACGTGCCATGCGTACTGATAGACACCGGCGGCCTGGTCGAGCATCCCAAGGGCCTGGATGCGCAGATGCGCGTGCAGACCGAGAAGGCGGTGGCGGAGGCCGACTACCTGATCCTGGTAGCCGATGCGCGCTCCGGGGTGACCGCGCAGGACCAGTTCATTGCGCGCGAGCTGCGCCGCACCGGCAAGCCGCTGGTGCTTGCACTCAACAAGTCCGAGGGACTCGACGGCGAGGTGGTCGCCGCCGACTTTCATTCACTGGGGTTGGGCCCGCCGATGGCAATCGCCGCCAGCCACGGCCAGGGCTGCCTGGAGCTGCTGGATACGCTGCTGGCGGGGGTTGCACCTGCGAGCCCGCCGGACGAGAACGATACGGCGATCCGCGTCGCCATCATTGGCCGGCCCAACGTCGGCAAGTCGACGCTGGTCAACCGCCTGATCGGCGAGGAGCGCGTGATTGCCAGCGAGCAGCCGGGCACCACGCGCGACAGCATCCTGGTGCCGTTCGAGCGCGACGGCCGCGAATTCCTTTTCATCGATACCGCCGGCGTGCGCCGTCGGGCGCGGGTGGAGGATGCGGTCGAGCGTGCCAGCGTCGCACGCACGCTGCAGGCGATTGCCGGGGCGCACGTGGTGATCCTGGTGCTCGACGCGCACGACAGCATCGGCGAGCAGGATGCGAGCGTGCTGGGCCAGGCGCTTGATCGGGGCCGCGTGATCCTGATCGCAGTGAATAAATGGGACGGCATTGCCGCCGATGCGCGCGATGAAATCAAGCGCCAGCTGACGCTCAAGCTTGATTTCGTGCCGTTTGCACCGCTGCACTTCATCTCCGCGCGCCACGGCAGTGGTGTCGGCGTGCTGGCGCGCGATGCCATCCGTGGCTATGACTCTGCGATGAGCGCGATGCCCACGCCGGCACTGACCCGCACGCTCGAGCGCGCGCTGCAAGCGCATCAGCCGCCGCTGGTGCGCGGGCGGCGCATCAAGTTGCGCTATGCGCACCAGGGCGGACGCAATCCGCCGCGCATCGTGATCCACGGCAACCAGACGGTCGCGGTGCCCGAGTCCTATCGGCGCTATCTGGCCAACGTGTATCGCGAAGCCTTTGACCTGTATGCGACGCCGGTGGCGATCGAGTTTCGCACCGATGCCAATCCGTATGACCGCGTCAAGGCGGGGAAGGTGAAGCCACGTAAGGGGAAGCCACGTCAGGGGTCGCCACCGAAGAAGGCAAGAACAATGCCGGGTCGACGAACACGCGGTTGAGGGCGACGCCAAAGTGCAGATGCGGCCCGGTGACGCGGCCGCTGGCCCCGACTTTGCCGATCAGCGCGCCGGCGGCGACCTGCTGCCCGGCGTGCACCAGAATGGCCGACAGGTGGCAGTACATCGTGATCAGTCCCTGGCCATGATCGATCAGGACCGTATTGCCATTGAAGAAATAACTGCCGGTGTCGATCACGCGGCCGCCGGCAGCCGCGTGCACTGCGGTTCCGAGCGCCGCGGCGATGTCCATGCCGGAGTGCGGGTTACGCGCTTCGCCGTTGAAGATGCGGTGCGAGCCAAACGAGCTGGAACGCACGCCTTCGACCGGCGCCAGCAGCCGCAACGTTGCCGGCGGCCGATCGATGAAGCTGGCGAGCGCCTGGTGCAGATGGTCGTGCTCACGCTCGACACGCGCAAGGTCCTTCTTTGACAGGTCGACTTTCGAGGGCGCCACGCTCAGGCGCTGGACGGGGTACTCCCTGGGGCTGATGCGGAATGCCAGCGTCTCATCGTCCGGCGCGCCGGCACGCCGGATCGAGACTGCGGCGTCGCCGGGAGTCGTGTCCAGCGCGATGCCGACCACGATCAGCCATTGGTCTGCCTGCTGCAGCAGCATCACGCGCTGGCCGGCATAGGACGCCGTGGGCGCGCCGGCGCCATCCTGCGGCAGCGCGGCCAGCGGCAGCAGCGCCACGCCACCGGGTACCTGGCTGGCCACAGGCAGGCCGATCGCCGGTGCAGCCGACGACACGGCAGTTGCCAGAAGCAGCGCCACGCCCAGGCACAGGCTTAGGACCCACCCCGCGCCCGGGGCACGGCTTGCGGCGCTGCGCCGTCTGCCGGCGATCATGAACCGCGTGTCAGGACCGCAGCGCGCAGGCTGCCGTTCGCCAGCCTGGCATCGAAACTCTCACCGACCTGCAGCTGCTCGGCCGAGGTCACCAGCGCGCCATCGGCGGCGCGCGTGATCACGGCAAAGCCGCGGCCGAGCGTCGCCAGCGGGCTGACAGCCTGCAAAGCGCGCGCCGCGCTCTCCAGCCGCGCGACCTGGCGGGCAAGTCCCGCCTGCAGTGCGAACTGCAGCCGGCCTTCCAGTTCATCCAGCCGCTGACTGTATTGCGCCAGCCGCGCCCCGGGATGCGCCTGCTGCAGGCGGCGCGACAGCGCCGCGTAGCGCGTGTGCTCGTGCTGCAGCTGGCGGCGCACGCCGGCTGCAAAGCGCGCTGCAAGCTGTGATAGCCGTTGTAGCCAGGCGCGGCCGTCCGGCGCCACCAGCTCTGCTGCTCCGGATGGCGTCGGTGCGCGCACATCGGCAACGAAATCGGCGATGGTGAAATCGATCTCGTGGCCGATGCCGGTGACCACCGGGATCGCGCAGCGATGCACCGCGCGCGCCACGCGCTCGTCATTGAAGGCCCACAGGTCCTCGAGCGAACCGCCACCGCGCGTCAGGATCAGCACGTCGCATTCGGCGCGCGCCGCGGCCAGATCAAGCGCTGCGACGATCGCCGGCGCCGCGGCCACGCCCTGCACCGGCACCGGATACACCAGCACCGCGGCGGCCGGAAAACGGCGCGCCAGGATATGCAGCACGTCGCGAATCGCAGCGCCGGTGGGCGAGGTGATCACACCGATGCGCCGCGGCACCAGCGGCAGCGGCCGCTTGCGCTCTGTGGCAAACAGCCCCTCGGCCGCGAGCCGTGCCTTGAGCTCGTCGAATGCGCGTTGCAGGGCACCGACGCCGGCGTCGTCCAGGTGCTCGACCAGCAGCTGGTAGTCGCCGCGCGGTTCGTACAGGCTGACGCGCCCGTACGCGATCACCGCCTGGCCTTCGCGTGGCGTGAAGCGGCAATGGCTGGCGCGCGCGCGGAACATCGCGCAGCGCAGTTGCGCGTCGCGGTCCTTGAGCGAGAAATACCAGTGGCCGGACGAGGGCCGTGCCAGGTTCGAGATCTCCCCCTGCACCCACACCACACCAACGCCGGACTCCAGCAGCAGGCGCACTTCGCGATTGAGCCTGGAGACTGAATAGATCGCGTGTGGCGGCACGGGCGCTGCGACGCCGCCAGTGACGCTCAGCTCGTTCGATTGGTCGGACATGCAGGTATCTTACGCCCGCGGCCCGACGCGTGGCCGGCCGCGCGCTCGGCGACGCGCGGCCCCAAGGTTTACCCCGACGGCGCCAGGGGCGTACAATGGCGCGCTTCTTCTTAAAGCCGCGAGGCTGCATGCGAATCCTCGAAGAAGCGCTGACCTTCGACGACGTCCTGCTCGTTCCGGCGCACTCCGATGTGCTGCCGCGCGAGGTCGACCTGTCGACCCAGCTGACACGGAAGATTCGTGTCGGGCTGCCGGTGGTGTCGGCTGCCATGGACACCGTGACCGAAGCGCGGCTCGCGATCACCATGGCGCAGGAAGGCGGCATCGGCATCGTCCACAAGAACATGCCGATTGAGGCCCAGGCGCGCGAGGTGGCGCGGGTCAAGAAATTCGAGAGCGGCGTCATTACCGATCCGATCACGGTGCCGCCTGAAACCACCATCCGCCAGGTCATTGAACTCACGCGCGCGCGCGGCATCTCCGGCGTTCCGGTCGTGAGCGGCAGCAAGGTGCTCGGCATCGTCACGCACAGGGACCTGCGCTTCGAACGCAAGCTCGACGCGCCAGTCAGCGCCGTGATGACGCCGAAGTCGCGCCTGATCACGGTGCGGGAGAACGCGCCGAAGGAAGAAGTGCAGCGCCTGCTGCACAAGCACCGCATCGAAAAGGTGCTGGTGGTGAACGGCGACGACGAACTCAAGGGCATGATCACGGTCAAGGACTTCCAGAAGGCCACCGAATTTCCGCGCGCCAGCAAGGATGACATCGGCCGGCTGCGGGTTGGGGCGGCGATCGGCACTACGCCCGATACCCTCGATCGGGTGGTGGCGCTGCGCGAGGCCGGCGTCGATGTCGTAGTGCTCGATACCTCGCATGGACATTCACGCGGCGTGCTGGAGATGGCGGCGCGCCTCAAGGCGCGCTGGGGCGACCTGGAGCTGATCGCCGGCAATGTCGTCACCAGCGAGGCCGCGCTTGACCTGGTGGCGGCGGGCGTCGACGCGGTCAAGGTCGGCATCGGGCCGGGATCGATCTGCACCACACGCATGGTCGCGGGCGTCGGCGTGCCGCAAATTACCGCGGTGGCCAACATCGCCGCAGCGCTCGAGGGCCGCGGGATACCGATCATTGCCGACGGCGGCATCCGCTACTCGGGTGATCTTGCCAAGGCAATCGCCGCCGGCGCGCACTCGGTGATGATCGGCGGCATGTTCGCCGGCACCGAGGAGTCGCCCGGGGAGGTCGAACTCTACCAGGGCGCCTCGTACAAGGCCTATCGGGGCATGGGCTCGCTCGGCGCGATGTCCGAACGGCACGGATCGGCCGACCGCTATTTCCAGGACACCTCCAGCGAGCTGGAGAAACTGGTGCCGGAGGGCATCGAGGGGCGCGTGCTCTACAAGGGCAGCCTGGTGGCGATCCTGTACCAGCTCGCCGGCGGACTGCGCGCGGCAATGGGCTACACCGGCAGCAACAACATCGAGCAGATGCGCACCCGGCCCACGTTCGTGCGCATCACTAACGCCGGCATACGCGAAAGCCACGTGCATGACGTGACGATCACCAAGGAGGCGCCCAATTACCGCTCGTCCTGAGAGGGCTGCCCTGCACCCGGTGGCCGACCAGGCGCCGCCGGCGGACATTCACGCGCACCGGATCCTGATCCTGGATTTCGGCGCCCAATACACGCAGTTGATTGCGCGCCGGGTACGCGAGATCGGCGTCTATTGCGAGATCCATCCGTGGGATGTGAGCGACGCGGAGGTGCGTGCGTTCGGTGCTCGCGGCGTCATCCTGTCGGGCGGTCCGGAGTCGGTGACCGACCGCGCCCCGCCACGCGCCCCGCAGCTGGTGTTCGAACTGGGTGTGCCGGTGCTCGGCATCTGCTACGGCATGCAGACCATGGCGCAGCAGCTCGGCGGCAAGGTTGCCGGCGGCCATACACGGGAATTCGGCTACGCCCAGGTGCAGGTTGGCGCCCGCAGCCGCCTGCTCGAGGGCATCTTCGATCGCGAGCACGATGGCGGCGCGCTGCTCGACGTGTGGATGAGCCACGGCGATCGGGTTGACGCGCTGCCGCCGGGCTTCAGCGCCGCAGCCCGCACACAGGACGCGCCCTACGCGGCTATGGCCGACGAGCAGCGCCGCTTCTACGGCGTACAGTTTCATCCGGAAGTCACGCATACGCTGCAGGGAGCCGCGATCCTGGAGCGCTTCGTGCTCGAGATCTGCGGCTGCGAGCCACGCTGGAACGCCGGCAACATCATCCAGGATCTGGTGGCGCGCGTGCGCGCGCAGGTCGGCGGCGGACGAGTGCTGCTGGGCCTGTCCGGCGGCGTTGACTCGTCAGTGGTTGCAGCGCTGCTGCAGCGTGCGATCGGCAGCCAACTGACCTGCGTTTTCGTCGATCACGGCCTGCTGCGACTGGGTGAAGGCGACCAGGTGATGCGCACCTTCGCCGACTCGCTCGGTGTTACGGTCGTGCGCGTCGACGCCGAGCGGCGCTTTCTCGATGCGCTGCGCGACCAGGGCGATCCGGAGACCAAGCGCAAGATCATCGGCGCCCTGTTCGTCGAGATATTCGAGCAGCAGGCGCGCAAGCTGCGCGACACCCATTTTCTCGCGCAGGGCACCATCTATCCCGATGTGATCGAATCCGCCGGCGCGCGCACCGGCAAGGCACACGTCATCAAATCGCATCACAATGTCGGCGGCCTGCCTGCAGACCTGAAGTTCCAGCTGGTCGAACCGCTGCGCGAGCTGTTCAAGGATGAGGTACGCCGCATCGGCGTCGAGCTCGGCCTGCCGCACGAGATGGTCTACCGGCATCCGTTCCCGGGTCCGGGCCTGGCGGTGCGCATCCTCGGCGAAGTCAGGCGCGAATATGCCGAGCTGCTGCGCCGTGCCGATCATATCTTCATCGAGGAGCTGCGCCGGCACCAGCTGTATGAGCGCACCAGCCAGGCGTTTGCGGTATTCCTGCCGGTGCGCTCGGTCGGCGTGATGGGCGATGCGCGGCGCTACGATTTCGTGATCGCGCTGCGCGCGGTGGAAACCGTCGACTTCATGACCGCGCACTGGGCACACCTGCCGTACGAATTCCTGGACCTGGTATCGCGGCGCATCGTCAATGAGGTGCCGGGAATCTCGCGCGTGGTGTACGACATCTCCGGCAAGCCGCCGGCGACAATCGAGTGGGAGTAGCCGTTTATAATATTTATTTATCTTTATCATATACTTATATAACGCCTAAGACATACCCGTTACGTACCCGCCCTTACTAAAATCATAGGTCTACGGTATCGTCCGCCCTTAGATATACCCGTAGCCAAGCCGGCCACGGGCTTCTGGACGGGTACGAGAATGGCCGACACCTATCAGACAGCTACCGAACCGTTAGTGTTTGGAGCGTATA
>Ga0181525_10001841_pt1 | contig 17828 bp, 19 predicted proteins | sample PEATcosm2014_Bin_48_FD_121100 | JGI IMG/M metagenome (GOLD analysis project Ga0181525, IMG submission 121100) | Peatland microbial communities from MTU Mesocosm Facility, Houghton, MI, USA - PEATcosm2014_Bin06_10_metaG | ecosystem: Environmental > Terrestrial > Soil > Wetlands > Peat | place...
AGCGCGAGTCGAAATCGCGTCCCGGCGCCGGCATCGTCGAGTTTCATCACCGCGCCTACAATCAGGACAACAAGCTCGTCGCCGAATGCCGCCGCCAGGCCTTTATGCGGATGCGGCCGAAGTAACCGGTCATTCCGGGGCGCGCGAAGCGCGAGCCCGGAATCCATAATCGCTGAACTCGCAGGACCCGCACCGTAGCGCATTTCTTGAAACGACCGGGGTTATGGATTCCGGGCTTCTCGCTGCGCTCGGCCCCGGAATGACGAAAGTGGAATACAGATGCGCTCGTTCCTTTTCGTCCCCGCCGACAGCGCCAAAAAACTCGACAAGGCGATGACGAGCGGCGCCGACGCGCTGATCGTCGATCTCGAAGATTCGATCGCGCGCGACGGCAAAGCGCGCGCCCGCGAAAGCGCCTTCGCGTTTCTCAAGGACGCAACGGCAAGCGCGAACCGGCCGTATCTGTTGGTGCGCGTGAACGGCTTGGCGACCGGCCTCACCGACGCCGATCTCGACGCCGTCGCGCCGGGGAGACCGGATGCCATCATGCTGCCGAAGGCGGAAGGCGGCGCGTCGGTCATTCACGCCGACGCAAAACTTGCGGTACGCGAGGCCAAAAGCCGTTTGCCGGACGGTCACATCAAGATCCTGCCGATCGCCACCGAAACCGCGGCAGCCTTGTTCGTTGCCGGCAGTTTTCCCGGCGCGAGCGCCCGGCTGATCGGCCTTACTTGGGGCGCCGAAGACCTGTCCGTCGAGCTCGGTGCGCAAACCAACCGCGATGCGCAAGGCCGGTGGCTCGATCCTTACCGGCTGGCGCGGGCACTTTGCCTGGCCGGAGCCGCGGCTGCGAGCGTACCGGCTGTCGACACGGTTTACGTCGACTTCCGCGACAGCGTGGGCTTTCGCCGCGAATGCGAAGAGGCATGCCGCGACGGCTTTCTCGGCAAAATGGCGATCCATCCGGCGCAGGTGCCGGTCATCAATGAGGTGTTCACGCCGTCGGTCGAGGCCATCGAACACGCGCGCGCCATCGTCGATGCTTTCGCGGCGGAACCGGGTACCGGCGTCGTCGGCATTGGCGGCCTGATGTACGACCGCCCTCACCTCTCGCGCGCCGAGCAATTGCTGGCACGCGCCGCAATTACCGTGACGGCCCGAAATCGCCGGATCGGTTCTTCGTAACGCTGTTCGAGCGCAGATTTTTCAGGTTAGAAGAGCGAGAACTGACCCCCGTCGCCGCCACGACGCATTGTCATGAAAAAGATCGGCTTCCTGTCATTCGGCCATTGGACTGCTTCGCCCCAATCGCAGACGCGGTCGGCTTCCGACGCGCTGTTGCAATCGATTGACTTGGCTGTTGCCGCCGAGAATCTCGGTGCGGACGGGGCTTACTTTCGCGTGCATCACTTCGCCCGTCAGCTCGGCTCTCCCTTCCCGCTGCTGGCTGCTGCCGGCGCCAAGACCAAGCGGATTGAGATCGGCACGGCGGTCATAGATATGCGTTACGAAAACCCTCTGTACATGGCAGAGGACGCCGGTGCGGCCGACATCATCGCCGGCGGACGCCTGCAACTGGGCATCAGCCGTGGGTCACCCGAACAGGTGATCGACGGCTGGCGCCACTTCGGTTACGTCCCGCCTGAGGGGATGACCGATGCCGATATGGCCAGACGTCACACCGAAGTGTTGCTCGAGGTGCTGCGTGGCGAGGGCTTTGCGCGCCCAAACCCGCGACCGATGTTCCCGAACCCTCCCGGTCTTCTGCGCCTAGAGCCGTATTCAGAGGGTCTGCGCGATCGCATCTGGTGGGGCGCCGGTTCGAATGCGACCGCAGAATGGGCCGCTAAGCTTGGGATGAATCTGCAGAGCTCGACACTCAAAAACGATGAGAGCGGACGTCCGTTCCACGTCCAGCAGGCGGAGCAGATCCGGATATTCCGCGAAGCGTGGCAGGCAGCCGGTCATGCGCGCAAGTCGCGGGTGTCGGTCAGCCGCAGCATTTTTGCGCTGGTGGACGACCGCGACCGTGCCTATTTCGGCCGCGACAACGAGAACGACGACAGTATCGGCTTCCTCGGCGACAACACCCGCGCCATTTTCGGCCGCAGCTACGCCGCCGAGCCGGACATTCTCGTCGAGCAACTCGCGAAAGACGAAGCCATCGCCGAAGCCGACACGCTGCTTTTGACCGTCCCTAACCAGCTCGGTGTCGACTACAACGCCCATGTCATCGAGGCGATCCTCAAACACGTCGCGCCTAGTCTTGGCTGGCGCTGATACTTGCCGGCGCCGGGAACCTCACGGCGCGTGTTGAGCCACGTCTGGAAAATCAGTCTTTGGTCCGATACGCAGCCTTCGGATCGAACACGCGCTCATCGCGAAATTCGAGCGTGGCCGCGCCCGCTTTGCCAAGCGGCACCGCGCGGTAAAAGCACGAGCGGTGGCCGGTGTGGCAGGCGCCCGCGATTTGTTCGACCTTGATCCACACCGCGTCCTGATCGCAATCGACACGCATTTCGACGACGCGCTGGGTGTGGCCGGAGGTTTCGCCCTTCCGCCACAGCGCCCGGCGAGACCTGCTGAAATACCAAGCTTCGCCGGTGGCGATGGTCTGGGCCAGCGCCTGCGCATTCATGTGCGCCACCATCAGCACGTCACCGGAGGCTACGTCAGTGGCGACGGCCGTGACGAGCCCGTCGGCATCGAATTTCGGCGTCAGGGCCAATCCTTCTTCGAGATCGGCGGCTGTCCCGGGCGAGGCAAAAGCTCTGGTGTCGGACATGGTCAGGCATTCGGGTCAGACGTTCTTGGCGCCGCGCGCGAGCGTCACAAAGCGCAATTGGTCGTCCGTCGAGTCGCGGAAGGTGCCGAGAAAACGCGTGGTCACGGTCGAGGCGCCCGGCTTGGTGACGCCGCGGATCGACATGCAGGTGTGTTCGGCCTCGAGCAGCACGGCGACTCCGCGCGGCTTGAGCACTTCATCGATGGCGGTCGCGATCTGCGAGGTGAGATGCTCCTGCGTTTGCAGACGCTGGGCATAGACGTCGACCAGGCGGGCCAATTTCGACAGCCCGACCACGCGCTCGACCGGCCGGTACGCCACATGCGCTTTGCCGTAGAACGGCATCATGTGGTGCTCGCAATGCGACGTGAAACCGATGTCGCGGATCAGCACGAAATCGTCATAAGGCTCGGTCTCGCCGAAGGTGCGGGCCAGCGCCTCGGCGGGAATTTCGCGGTAGCCGGCGTAAAGCTCGTCCAAGGCGGCGATAACGCGCTTGGGCGTGCCGACAAGCCCTTCGCGGCTGGGATTATCGCCGACATAGGCGATGAGCGCCCGAACGGCGGCTTCTGCTTCCTCGCGTGACGGCCTGTTCTCGACCGGCGCCGGCGCAGCGCGGACGTGGTCTGTAACGGGGCCGCGAGGCCATGGTTTGATAACGGCGTCCATTACTTCTCCCAATCGCCGGCCATAGGCCGGAACTTCAAATCCGATCCGCTAGCGCCTATATAGTGGATTGTCCGGTAGAGACAATAAACACCCGTCTATCCAGGTAAATCCTCGATTTTACGATGCTCAACGAGGTCTATAATAAACGCATTATCGAGCTCGCGGGCACCATCCCGCGGATCGGCCGGCTGGCCGCTCCGGACGCCTCGGCAACCGCCGTTTCCCGACTGTGCGGCTCGACCGTCACCATCGATCTGAAGATGGACGGCGACACGGTCACCGATTTCGCCCACGAGGTGAAAGCCTGCGCGCTCGGCCAAGCCTCGTCCTCGATCATGGCGCAAAATATCGTCGGCTCGAACGCCGCGGAATTGCGCGAATTGCGCGAGGGTGTTCGCAAAATGCTCAAGGAGAACGGCGCGCCGCCTTCGAACGGCAAATGGACCGACATCGCGGTGCTCGAACCGGTGCGCGACTACAAGGCGCGCCATGCTTCGACGCTGTTGACCTTCGACGCCGTGGTCGACGCCATCGGCCAGATCGAGAAGAAGCGCGGCGCGAAGGCCGCGGCGGAGTAATGCGTCATTCCGGAAACCGCGAAGCGGTTGTCCGCAATCCATAACCCCTGTTCATTCGATTTCTGTAACAATCGTGGTTATGGATTCCGAGCTCGCTTCGCGCCCCGGAATGACAGTGTGAGAGATCGATGCCCAGCGATTCGCTTCTCCAAGTTGCTTTGAACGCCCCGCGCCTCGCCGGGCGCGGTCTGGTGCAACTCTATCGCCACACGCTTTCCCCGCTCGTCGGCTTCGAGTGCCGGCATCTGCCGACCTGCTCCGACTATGCCGACCAGGCGCTCGATCGCTTCGGTCTGTGGGCCGGCGGCTGGATGACGCTGGCGCGGCTGCTACGTTGCCAGCCTTGGGGCACGTCCGGACTCGATTTCGTGCCCGAAACAGTGCCGGCGCAGGCGCGGTGGTACTTGCCCTGGCGCTACGCGCGCTGGCGCGGCACCAATGCGGCGTCGCGCGCCGCCGATGAAGCAAGACCAGCGCGCCATCGCTGATCGTTGAAATTGGCTGATCGTTGAAATTTCGGAGCGAATCCAGCTTTGGCAAAGATTCATTGCGATTGAGCGCTTAAGTGTTCATCAGTCGTTTGGCGATCGCTTTTTTGATGCGCAGATATTCGTCGCGTTCGATCGCGCCACGGGCATAGCGTTCATCATTTGTCGCTCGCAGCTCTATCAACCGCCAGCGGCGCTTCGGCGCCCAGCGCCACAGCCCTACCAGCGTCCAGACAATCTCAACGAGAGAGTAAGGCCACGCGCCTTGGAGAAATGCATAGATGCCTGCCATCGCATTCGCGATAGCCAATGCGAGAATGAACCATGGACTGAAATTCTCCAGGGCCTAGAACAGGACCGCCGCGCTGACCGCGCACAGGCCAAACAAACTCAGAATACTCATGAAAGGTTGGCGGCAGCGATGACAGGATTTCCGGGAAAGTGCGTGTTATGTAGTGACCATAGGACCGCAATATCTGGCATTCCCGCTCCTATAAATCGGAATCTCGCCGCAAGACGGGAGCCTAGTGGGCCGTTCACTTGACCGCTGCTGCGCCGCCTGATGACCGCTGCTGCGCTGCCTGAACTCATCATACTCGAAGCCGGTAAATTTAAAAGGGCGTGGCGACTGCCTCTGCCGCTCAGCGCCGGTTTGGAACGTCCGCTGTTCGGTATAACCAAAAGCCCTCCCCACACGTGTAGACAGGAGGGCGCAAAGTCCACGGGCTCCTGCGCGCAGCATCCCGGCCCGCCTATGCCGGCGAACGACGTGCCCCACTTGCCTCCCGGCCGCGGTACGCTAAATAGGTCGGACACGCTTACCTGCGTTCGTAGGCAGCGAGTGAGCAACAGGAGCGAATGATGGTCGCGCTGACCTTTCCCGATGGCGCGCGTCGGGACTATCCCAACGGCATAACCGGCCTCGACATCGCCAAAGGCATTTCGCCGTCGCTCGCCAAGCGCACGGTGGCGATGGCGCTCGACGGCACGGTTGCCGATCTTTCCGATCCGATCGAGCGCGACTCAAAAATCGAATTCCTGACCCGCGACGATCCGCTCGCGCTCGAACTCATCCGTCACGACGCAGCCCACGTGCTCGCCGAAGCGGTGCAATCGCTATGGCCCGGCACGCAAGTCACCATCGGCCCGGTGATCGAGAACGGCTTCTATTACGATTTCTTCCGCAACGCGCCGTTCACGCCGGAGGATTTTGCGGCCATCGAAAAGAAGATGCGCGAGATCATCGCGCGCGACAAACCGTTCACCAAGGAAGTTTGGTCGCGCGACGAGGCCAAGAAGGTGTTCCGCGACAAAGGCGAGCTGTTCAAGGTCGAGCTGGTCGACGCCATTCCGGCGGATCAGCAGATCAAAATCTACAAACAAGGCGATTGGTTCGATCTGTGCCGCGGTCCGCATATGACCTCGACCGGCAAGGTCGGCGATGCGTTCAAGCTGATGAAGGTCGCCGGCGCCTATTGGCGCGGCGATTCCAACCGCGAAATGCTGTCGCGCATCTACGGCACCGCCTTTGCCAAGCAGGAGGAGCTCGACGCCTATTTGAAGCAGATCGAGGAGGCCGAAAAGCGGGACCACCGCAAGCTCGGCCGCGAGATGGATCTGTTTCATTTCCAAGAGGAAGCTCCCGGCTCGGTGTTCTGGCATCCCAAAGGCTGGACGTTGTTCCAGACGCTGGAAAACTACATCCGCCGCCGCCAGACCGAGGCCGGCTACGTCGAAGTCAACGCGCCGCAACTCATCGATTCCTCGCTATGGGTCGCATCGGGCCACATGGCGACATTCCGTGAAGGCATGTTCCTGGTGCAACCCCGCGAGGAGGACGAGCGCACCTACGTGATCAAACCGATGAACTGCCCCGGGCACATCCAGATTTTCAAGAATGGCCTGAAATCCTATCGCGATCTGCCGTATAAAATCTGCGAATTCGGCAAGGTGCATCGCTTCGAACCCTCGGGCGCGCTGCACGGACTGTTGCGGGTGCGCGCCTTCACCCAGGACGACGCGCACATCTTCATCACCGACCAGCAGATCGCCGATGAAGTCGTCAAGGTCAACGATCTGATCCTGTCGATCTACCGGGATTTCGGCTTCGACGACGTGCGGATCAAGTTTTCCGACCGGCCGGACAAGCGCATCGGCGAGGACGCGGTATGGGACAAGGCCGAGGCCGCGCTGATGAAGGCGCTGGAGGCGTCCGGCCGGCCGTGGTCGCTCAACAAAGGCGAAGGCGCGTTCTACGGCCCCAAGCTCGAATACGTGCTGCGCGACGCCATCGGCCGCGATTGGCAGTGCGGCACCGTGCAGGTCGATCTCAACATGCCGGGCCGGCTCGGCGCCTTCTATATCGACGAGCATTCCAACAAGATAACGCCGGTGATGCTGCATCGCGCGATGTTCGGCTCGCTCGAACGCTTCACCGGAATCATGATCGAACATTATGCGGGACATCTGCCGCTCTGGCTGTCGCCGTTGCAGGCGGTGATCGCGACCATCACCTCGGACGCCGACGATTATGCGCGCGAAGCGATCGCGGCGGCGCGGCGCGTGGGACTTCGCGTCGAAGGCGACCTGCGCAACGAGAAGATCAATTACAAGGTGCGCGAGCATTCGCTGGCGAAAGTCCCGGCACTGCTCGTCGTCGGCAAAAAGGAAGCCGCCGAGCGCTCCGTTTCGATCCGGCGCCTCGGCAGCGAGAAGCAAGACACCATGCCGCTCGACGCAGCCCTTGCGGCGCTGGCGCAGGAAGCGGTGCCGCCGGATGTGGCGCGGGTGAAAAAGGCGGCATGACGGCGGCGCCGGCGGAAAACATCGTCTACCGCGCCAGCACCTCGACCTCGCCGTCGACGCCGGTGATGACTTTGAAGTCGCGCTGAAAGGTCCGGCCCTCGTTGCGCGCGATGACGTGATAGTCGCCTTCGGCCAAGACGATGCGCGGGAAGGCGCCGATCGATTCCTTGATCACGTCACCGCCCGGCGTCAACACCGTCCATTGCGTATTGGCGAGCGCCTCGCCGCCGGAATTGTTGACGAGCTTGAGCGTGATCACCGCCGCGCGATGGGTCACCACGATATCGGTGAGCTTGGCGGCGTCGACGCGCACGTCGGAACGCACCACTGAATTGCCGTCGCCGTAATTCGACACGATGTTGTAAGTGCCTTCGGGCAATAGCACGACGTCGCCCGTCACCACGTTCTGCGCAATCGGGCGGCGCTGCGTCGTGTCGAACTGACTGCCGGTATAGATATCGAACGCAATTTGCCCGGTCGGGATACGCACGTCGCCGACGCGGCCCTCGAGCCGCACCGCGCCGGCGGGGATGTCGAGCACTTCGTGAACGGTCTCGGCGCGCAGTTGCACCGCCTTGGCGGCGCTGGCGAGACCAAGCGTCGCATGGACGACGTAACTGCCGGGCGGCAACACGAAAGTCGGCGCCGCACCGCGGTCCTCCTTGATCAGGCGGAATACCCCGGTCGCGTCGGGCTTGGCGGCATAGACGCGCCAGATAAGTCCGCCGTTGATCGCGGGGGCGTCGTGGCCGTAACGCGCGGCGAGCGCGAGGGCGACGCGGCCGGCGGGAACAATCGGGGCGGCTTGCGCAACCGGCGGCAGGGCGGCCGGCCCCAACGGCGCCGGGTTAAGGAGGCTAGCGCCGGGCGATCCGGCGCCCTGGGTCAGCGGCGCGCTCACCGTCGATTGCGGCGAGACGAGGTTGCGCACTTGCGCCAAGGCATGACCCGGCGCGCAGAGGACGCCCGCCACAGCCCAGGCGGCCACGGCGCAACGCAACAAAACGCTCAATCCCGACCCTGCCATCACATTTTTTTCTGGTGCTTAATCACGGCAATTTCATGCCACCCGCCATGCGTCAAGCAGCGGAAGGTTGCTCAATTGCTGACTCGCCGCCGCTTTCACCATATCCTGCCTTGCGGCTTGCCGCTGAAGTTGCCGCAGCCGATCATGATCAAGCAATAAAGCGAATACGTGGGGATGAAGTGAGTATCAGTGACGTCGATCCGAAGGCCGTTGCACCCAAAGATCAAGCCGGGGCGAAGCGGGTCGGACCTTCCATCGGCCTTGTCCTTGGTAGCGGCGCCGCGCGCGGTTTTGCCCATATCGGCGTGATGCGCGCGCTGCAGGCGCATGGCGTCGTGCCTGACATCATTGTCGGCACGTCGATGGGCGCGCTGGTCGGCGGTTGCTACGCCAACAACCAGCTCGACACGCTCGAGGATTGGGCGCGCTCGCTGACGCCGCGGCGGATCATCGGCTACCTCGACGTGCGGATCGGCCGCGCGGGCCTAATCGGCGGCGGACGGCTGGCACAGCGGCTGGAGCAAACCATCGGCGACACGGCAATCGAGGATTTGCCGATCCGTTTCGCGGCCATCGCCACCGAGATTGGGACCGGTCACGAAGTCTGGCTGACGCGCGGCTCGCTGGCGCTGGCGCTGCGCGCCTCTTATGCATTGCCGGGCATTTTTCCGCCGATTCATCTCGGCGGCCGCTGGCTGGCCGATGGCGCCTTGGTCAATCCGGTGCCGGTTTCGGCTGCGCGCGCGCTCGGCGCCCGCATCGTCATCGCGGTGAATATGGAGGCCGACCGTTTCGGCCGCGGCGCCACCATCGCTAGTCATGGCGCCGAGGCAAGCGACAGGCAGTCCGCCGCGCCGCCCGATGCACCGCGCAACGGCTTCGCGCGCTTGCGCGGCATGTTCGGCGCCGAACGCGCGCTCAAGCGCGATATCATCGCCGGCGATACGCGGCCGAGCTTCTCCACGGTCATGATCGAGTCGTTCAACATCATGCAAGATCGCCTGACGCGCATGCGGCTGGCCGGCGACCCGCCCGACGTCCACATCACGCCGCGCATCGGGCATATCGGCTGGCTTGATTTTCATCGCGCCGCGGAATCGATCGACATCGGCCGCGGGGCTACGGAAAAAGCCATCGAGACGATCACGGAAACGATCGCCGAATTGAGCTGACTGCGGGATCACTGCGACGGCGACGTCCGCGCGCAGCTCGTTTGGCACACGATCTGCTGCGTCGAGCAGCCAAGCTGACAGGACGTGCTCAGATTGGCGTTGCTCGTTGTAGTCGCCGCGCCGGTCGGCGCCGTGCCGGGCACCAGACAGCTGGATTGGCACGCCGCCGCCTGCGAATTGCACGTCATCATGCAGGTCGTGACCGCCGAAGTTTGCGCCAGCCGGATTTTCCCCGTGGCCGACGCAACGCTGGCCAATCCGACGCTTGCGGAGCTGATCGACAAGACGGCCAGCAAGACTGCCAAGCGCCGCATGAGCGCCTCCCCGAAACCGGATACCAACGCGCCATCATAGCGTCGCGACCGAGGCTGGGGAATGTCGCTTCCGCAGCACCGCCGCCGCCGTCTCGGCAAATCGGCGAACGCCTAGCCGCTCGGCTCCGGATCGGGCTCGACGCGAGGACCGACCGGGTCGAAAGCATTGAACAGCAACAAACCGGCGAAAAAGCCGCCGACATGCGCTTGCCAGGCGATTTCCTGGCCGGCCGCCTCGCCGAACGACACCGTGCCGTAACCGAACAAAATGTTCAGCCCGAGCCAAACCGCGAGGAACAACAAAAATCTGGGATCGCGTATCGTTACGCCCAGCGGCACCGCGGGAACCCGATATGCTTCGTCGCCGCCACCCCGAAACACGGCGAGCGGGCCGCCCTGCTGAAAGACAAATCGCATCGCCGCCGCCATGGCGCCCGAAATCGCCGCCGACGCACCGATCATCGGCTCGACCGCGCCGATATGGGTGAGAAGATGCGCCAACGCTCCGATCGCCGCCATGACCAGCATAAAAACGCAGTAGCGCCACGCCCCGAAGCGGCGCGCCAGCGCGGTCCCGAACGGCACGAGCCAAGCGAGATTGAGGCCGAGATGCATGAGGTCGGCGTGGAGGAACGCGTAAGTAAAGAAGCTCCACAGATCGGCGCCGAAGCCGCCGGGGAACGAACCGCTGACCGAAGGATCGGTGACGTAGCGCGCCGGAATGAACGCGAACGCGAGAACAAACTCGGCGTCCTGTTCATCGGTGAGCAAGAACGCACGCGCGGCATGCACGAGCACGAGGACCGCCACGGTCGCGATGACGACCGGTGGCACGTTGAAAATAGGTTCTGAGGGGTTGGGCTCGGACTGTTCTGTCACCGGCGGCACCTGCGTAGGGCCGAGATAGTCCGATGCGGCGGCAAGGACAAGCGCCGCGCGGCAACACGGCTGCGAACCAAGGCTGCAAACCAAGGCTGCAAACCAAGGCCGCAAACCAAGGCTTCCGAAAACAAAAAGGGAGGACGTTTAAGTCCTCCCTCTTGCACCCTGCGCGGGGTTTTGTACCCGACACCGCTGCGCTCTGCTTTCGCAGCGCTCGGCGCCGGTCACTTCCCCTCGCCTCCCTCTATCGGGAACGCCGCCATGAATTGTGCGGCCGTGATTATTCGTGGGTCGCACCCTAGGCGGACGAGCGCGGACAGCCAACGTCAACGCTTCGTTAAGTTTAATTCCGTGTTAGCGCCGCGCCCGGCGCCCGCAAGCCATGTGCGGCATGCGCCCTGCTCCACACCACATCACGCAGCCGTCCGCCGCAATACCTGTCCCGATCAGGGACAAGTGTGATGCGGCGGCGCGTTTGCAGGGAGCCGGGGTCGATGAAACACGCAGCGAGCCGAGAACTCTATGCGTATTGGGAGGAGCGTCGCGGCAAGCGTCCGGCGCCGGAGCGTGCCGAGATCGAGCCGGGCGCGATCCGCCATGCACTCAGCGATGCCTTTATTCTGGCGCTGGACAGCGGCGCGGGTCACCCATTCCGGCTTGCCGGCACGCGGGTCTGCGCCTTGCTCGGCCGCGAACTTAAGGGCGAACCTTTCATCGGGCTTTGGGCCGCGGCGAGCCAGCCGATCGTCTCCGATCTTCTGGCCATCCTCGACGAAGAGCGCGTCGGCACCGTCGCCGGCGTCAGCGCCCAGACCGCCGATGGCGAGCCGATCGAACTCGAGCTTCTGCTATTGCCGCTCAACGCGACCCGGCCAAGCCTTGCCCGCACCATCGGTATCTTGGCACCGCTCAAGATTCCGCAGTGGCTTGGTGCAAGCCCGATCGGGGCGCTGACACTGGGCAGCCGCCGCCACATTGGCGCTACCGTCGAAGGCCGCCAGTTGCCCCGTTTCATTGCGCCGCGCCAGCGCCGCCTGGTGGTTTACGAGGGTGGACGGACCTAGCAGACCGCATTGCGGCGCCGCAATTAACGGCGGCTAACGGGCCATTAACATCGCCCGCCTAGGCTTGTGCATTGCCGGGGCGGGCGAAAGAACAGCATGGCGTTAGCTGAGCGAAAACCGGGTATTTTAGCGCTGAGTCAGGACCGCCGCCGCCATCAGCGGGTGAAGGTCAATCTGCTCGGCAGATACATGCTTGCGGACCGGCGCGAGTTTCCTTGCCAGGTCATCAATATGTCGCCGGGCGGCATGGCGTTGATTGCGCCGGTAGGCGGCATCCCGGGCGAGCGCGTGATCGCCTATGTCGACCACCTGGGCCGGCTCGAAGGTAAAATCGCGCGGCTACTTCAAAACGGCTTTGCGATGACGATTTCGGCCACCGCGCGCAAACGCGACAAGCTCGCGGCGCAGCTCACCTGGCTCGCCAACCGGCAAATCCTCAGTCTACCGGAAGACCGCCGCCACGGCCGTATCGTGCCGCGCAATCCGGTCGGCCGCCTGATCATGCCGAACGGCGTCAATATCACCTGCCGCATCATCGACGTGTCGGAATCCGGCGCCGGTATTGCCACCGAAGAGCGGCCGCCGATCGGCGCCATCGTCACACTGGGCTCGGTGCCGGGCCGCGTGGTGCGCCATCTCGAGGAAGGTTTCGCCATCGAGTTCACCCGGCTCCAGCATCCCGACGCCCTCGAAGACAACGTCACCGGCGGATAGCGCGGCGCGGAACTGCGAAACCATCGGCTTGAGGACCTCAGGCCGTTTCACTTCCAGCGGTATCGTCCGGACAAGCTTGCCCGTTGCACCGAGCGTCCGGACCAGATCGACGGTGATCGCCGCCGCTTGCTTCGGATAACTCCATTCCGACGATAACGTCACCGCCAGGTAAATCCGAAAACGACAATTTGCGCCGTGCGGCAGCGCGCCTGATGCCGCGCAGGCTCAGCGTTTACCCGTAGAAATTGGCGGTCTTTCGGTTTGCGGGCGCGGCGCAAAATGACGTCGCCCTCAGCGAAACCCCGCGTCCCGCCGCGGTTTCCATCGCATAACTACAATTTGAAACAAATTAGAATAGTTTGCATTTTATACAATATATCCTTAGTATATCGATCAGATTTTGCTGTGTCTTGAAGCGTTTTTACTTCAAATTGAACTACTCGACTTAGCGGCGCCGCAAAAGCTTTGTGCGAAACGTGACCCCGACGAGACGGGAAGGGGTCACCATGAACACGGTTGCAAAAGCAATCCTCAAACGCGGCGTGGCCGCAGGCATCGTCGCGGTGGCGCTGTTCGCTTCGCCGCGGGGCAGCACCGCCGACGAACGGCCGCTGTTTATCGCCATCGGCGACGTGACGCGCGCGCCGATCGGCTGGGTCGAGTTCTGCGTCGAGTACGATCCGGAATGCAAGACCAAGCCGTCGCTGCCGCGCGACGTCGTGCTCTCGGCGCAGTCCTGGAAAGATCTTCAGCGCATCAATCTGTGGGTCAACACCCACGTCAAGCCGATGACCGACATGGATCACTGGGGCGTGGTCGAGCGCTGGAACTATCCGGACGACGGCTACGGCGACTGCGAGGACTACGTGCTGCAGAAACGCAAAATGCTGATGCAGGAAGGCTGGCCGCGCGAAGCGCTGCTCATCACCGTGGTCCGCGACAAGAACGGCGACGGTCACGCCATCCTTACCGTGAAGACCGACAAGGGCGAATACATCCTCGACAACCAAACCGACGCCATCGTGCTGTGGTCGGACACTGGCTACCGCTTCGTGAAACGCCAATCGCAGTCCGATCCAAACGTTTGGATTTCGCTCGGCGATCCGCGCTCGGTGCCGCTCACGGCGACATCGCGCTAGGCGAAAGGAACTACGCGACCCCGGTCACGTCCCCACCCCTCCCCGTCCCCAGACCGGGTTCGCGCGCGGCCGGCTCTCCCCCAGGAGCCGGCCGCAACTTTTTGTAGTTGAGAAAAAGGCGATTTTAGATGGGGTTTGGTGTCAGCTTGTTCCCCGGGGCGGGCCGCGACTTTTATTGCTAGGCTCCCGTTCCTTGAGCACCAATGGCCGGAACGCCAAGCATGGACAGTTCGGAACCCGTCGAGCGCGCGCAATCGGCCGAATATTGGTCGCAGTTATCGGCGAAGTGGGAAAAGTCGGGCAACTATCTTGGCGCTTGCGACACCGCGCTGCTTGGCCTCGAGCAGCATCCCGGAGCGCGCGAGCTGCAATATCGCGCCATCTTGAATCTGTCGCGTACCGGCGCCAACAAACGCGCCAAGCAATTGTGGCTGCGCTATCGGTTGCAAGCGAATCTCGACAAGGCGCCGGTCGAGGACAGACTGGAAGAAAATATCGCCGCGCTTGGCGCCCGCCTCGATCGCGAAGAGGCCTATGCCGGCGACGCCGCGCAACGCCCCGCCAAGCTGAAAAAGGCCGCGGAACATTACGAGTCGGTTTATCGCCGGACGGCCAGTCCCTTCCTCGGCATCAACGCAGCCGTACTTCACGAATTGAGCGGCGCGCCGGCCCGCGCCAAGGACATCGCAGCACGGATCGTTGACGCCTGCGCCAAAGCCAAACCGCAATCGCCGGAAGACGCTTATCAATTGGCGGCGGACCGCGCCGCCGCGAACCTCCTGCTCGACGATTCGACCGCCGCCGAAAAGGCGATCGAAGAAGCCGCCGCCCTGTCTGCGAACGCCGCTTCGATCGCGTCGACGCGCAAGCAGCTTATTCTGATCTGCGATCACAAAGGCATCGGCCGCGAAATTGTGGCGCCGCTGCGCAATCGCACCGTCGTCCACTATACCGGCCACATGATAGCGGCCGCGGGCAAGCAGGGCCGCTTTCCCGCGCCAGCCGAAGCGCAAGTCGCTGCGCAAATACAAAGCGCGCTCGCAAGCCACAATGTCGGCTACGGTTACGGATCCCTCGCCTGCGGCGCCGATACCCTGTTCGTCGAGGCCTTGCTGGCGCGCCAGGCCGAGGTCGACGTCGTGCTGCCATTCGCGCAAGGCAGTTTCCTCAAAGAATCGGTCGCCAATGGCGGAGCGAACTGGGTGGAACGCTTTGCTCAGTGCATCAAGCGCGTAAGAGTGATGCAGGCCACCGAAGGCGAGTTTCTCGGCGATGCCGGCGTGTTTGCTTATACGTCGCGCCTCGCCATGGGATTGGCGATGCTGCGCGCCCGGCAGTTCGCCGCGCAGCCGCTTCAATTGGCGGTTTGGGACGGCCGCGAAACCGGCGAAAAGGCCGGGACCTTTTCCGACATTGCGGCGTGGCAGAGCCACGGCTTGCAAACAATAAAGATCGATAGCGCAAGCGATCTTCCCGCCGCCGCGCCGAAATCTACGGCCAGTGCGCCATCGCAGTCCGCACTGCCCGCGCGCCAAATCCGCGCCATCATGTTCGGCGATTTCCACGGCTTCAGCCGGCTGACCGACCGCCAGATGCTCACGTTCTACGACCACGTCATGGGCGCGCTGGCGAAGGTTTTGGACAAATACGGCGGCGACATCGCCACGCGTAATACCTGGGGCGACGGGATTTTTGTCGTGTTCGGCGAGCTTGGCGCGGCGGCGCGCTGTGCGCTGGACATCCAGTCGGCTTTGGGGGGTCTCGACCTGCGTTCGATCGGCCTGCCCGCCAACCTGGCGCTCCGGCTCGGCTTGGATGCCGGCGCGGTCTTTGAAGTTCAAGACCCGATCTTGAAGTCGCTCTCGTTCACCGGCAGCCACATCAGCCGCACCGCGCGGCTCGAACCGGGCACGCCGCCCGGCGAAGTCTATGTCACCGAGCCGTTCGCAGCCCTGTTCACGCTGCTGCAAGACAAGGACCTGGTCTGCGAATATGTCGGCATGATGCCGGCGGCGAAAGACTACGGCCGGCTGCGGACGTATCTGTTAAGGCGCCGCATTTTTACAGACGTCGGTCGTCCGGAGGAGGATTGAGAGCAATCTTATGCGACCGGCTTCAAACCCTTCGCATATTGCTTGGAGCGCCTGACATAGCCGTCGGCCGCGCCGGCAATACGCTTGATCTCCGCCGCGTCGAGCGTGCGGATGGCGCGGGCCGGGGCGCCGACGATCAGCGATCCGGCCGGAAACGTCTTGCCCTCGGTGACGAGCGCGCCGGCGCCGACCAACGAGTTTTCGCCGATGTGCGCACCGTTGAGCAGAATCGCGCCCATGCCGATCAGGCTGTTGGCGCCGATGATGCAGCCGTGCAGGATGACATTGTGGCCGATCACGCAATCCGGCCCGATGGTCATCGGGAAGCCCGGATCGGTATGCAGCGTCGCATTGTCCTGGATCTGCGAGCGCTCGCCGAGCTCGATCCACTCATTGTCGCCGCGCAGCACCGCGCCGAACCAGACGCTGGTGTCGGTCTTCAGCCGGATTTTGCCGATCAGCGTCGCGTTCGGCGCGATCCAATAGCGGCCTTCCTCCGGCAGTTCCGCCCGGTGGCCGTCGAGTTCGTAGATCATGGCGCAGGTAATATCAGACGGCGAGCAGCGCTTGAAGCGCGAGCACCACGACGGTTCCCGACATCAGGCTCCACAGCCCGGCGATCACGGTCGCCACCATGACGATTTCGGTGCGGCGGCCTTCGATGCGGCGGCCGCGGATGGTGTTGCGCATGATGATGAAGGGCGCGGAGAACATCAGAAGCGGGATCGCGGCGAAGCGCCTGGCGATCGGCCCCGCCTCAAGCAGCCGGAAGCTCGGAAAATGCTTGCTGAACAGGCGATAGCCGCTGGCGCATAATCCGGCGACGGCAAAGCCGAAACCGAGCGCGAAAAAGGATTCGATTGTTTCCGGCGTGATTGCCGGCAGATCTGCAAACATCGGGCGCTTCCCTCGCAGGAAGAAGCCATTGCAGAGGATGCCGCGCGCCGCTACGAAATGATTAAAGAAAGGTTAATGGCGGCGATTGGGTGTTTGTCGCCCGGAGCTTGGCTTATGGTTTCCGCCTTACGCGCGCTCGTTCTGACGGCGGCAATAGCGGTCCTTGCCGCTGCCGCGCCGGCCGCGGCAGCGACGCTCAATATCGTTGCCGTCGGCGCCAGCAACACCTCCGGTTGGGGCGTCGGCGCGCAGAGCGCCTATCCCGCGCAATTACAGGCGCTGTTGCGAAAAAAGGGCATCGACGCCAACGTCATCAATGCCGGCGCGCTTGGCGACGTCACCGCCGGTATGCTGGCCCGGCTCGACGCCGCGGTGCCCGCGGGCACCAACATCGTCATTTTGCAGCCGGGCGCCAACGATCTGCGCTTTTTCGGCACCAAGGCGGCGCGCGCCGCCAACATCGCGGCAATGGTCAAGCGCCTGCGCGCGCGCGGCATCCGCGTGATCGTCTATGACCCGGATAAAATCCCGCCGGATTTTTATCAGTGGGACGGCATTCACTTTAACGCCGCCGCGCATGCCAAGATCGCGGCGACGCTGGCCGCGCAAATCGCCGCGCCGGCAGCATCGAGCGCTCCGCAACCGGCCGGCAAGCCATAGCGTGCCATCGGCCACCGGTCGGGCCGGTTCCCCTGCCCGCTCCGCGCCCGTGCGATACTGGCCGCTGATTCGCGGCAAAGCGGCACGGCAGCATGACGGCACACGCGGTTCCCCGGCGCAAAGCACGCGATCAAAAGCGTGCGGGTTCGCGCCTGCCGCTTGTCATCATGGTCGTGGTTGCCGCGGCTGTCGTGGCGTTTGTGTCTTATGCGCTGTGGCCGACTTGGCCGAGCGAGCCGGCGGCGCTGGACGCGCCGGCAATCCCGGTCACGGTCGCAGGCGTGCTGTTTGATGTGCCGCCGGCGGCGATCCGCGAAGCGGTGCAACGCCATCCCGGACAACAAGAGCGCATCGATCTTGCCTTCGAATGGCCGTCGCTCACGCCGCCGCGGCCCGACGAAAAGCCCGCCGACAAAACGGCCCTGAACGCCGAGAACGCCGCAGCAGCAGCCGCCGAGCCCGAGAAGAACCGCCTGTTCGTCACCATTGCCGGGCTGGGCGCGGAGCTGCCGCCGCTCGACCGCCTGCGCACCATTTATCC
>Ga0181525_10001842_pt1 | contig 17826 bp, 17 predicted proteins | sample PEATcosm2014_Bin_48_FD_121100 | JGI IMG/M metagenome (GOLD analysis project Ga0181525, IMG submission 121100) | Peatland microbial communities from MTU Mesocosm Facility, Houghton, MI, USA - PEATcosm2014_Bin06_10_metaG | ecosystem: Environmental > Terrestrial > Soil > Wetlands > Peat | place...
GGCCAGATCGATCAGCGTATTGCCGTCTACGTCGAATACCAGCGAGCCGTCCGCGCGCTCCACCACCACGTCGGTGGCGCGGCCCAGGCCGGAAGGCACAGCGGCTGCCCGGCGCGCGAGCATCTGCTTCGCCTTAGGCCCCGGAATCTCCGTGTTCAATCGAATATAAGACATGGCATGCTTTCTGGACGCTCCCCGTATGTCCTTAGCGGCGTCCAGCACCAGCAGGACGCTGTAGTTGTCGCAAACCGGATCGTTCAGGTAATTTTCGATCAGCCCGCGCGGCTCGAACCCGGCATTCATTTGCATGCTCAGGGTGGAATCGCGGATCTTTCCGGCCAGCACGGCGTTGTAATATTCCTCGGCGGTCATCTGCTGTTTGACGGCGCCGTAACCGGGAATCATCCCGGCCGTGACCTGTCCCTGGAGCCCCAGCCGCCACACCACTTCCTGCCGCGCCGCATACAGCGCGGTTGCAATTCCGCGTCCTCTATATTGGGGTAACACGCTGATGTCCGCCCCATACAGCCACGCGCCGCCGGGTTGGTGCGACGTCAACCAGCCGCCCTGAATGATCTCTCCGAAGGTGTGATCCACATGCTCGAAATCAAAATCCAGGCGCAGCGTCGTGGTTGCGCCGATCACCCGCTCGTTATCCAGCGCAACGAACTGCCCGTCCTCGAACAGCTCCATGTGCTTCCGATAGTGCCGGCTTTTGAACCGTTCATCTTCAGCCAGCGTAGGGAAAATGGTGCGCTGCAGTTCTTCGAGTTGCAGCGCGAACTCGGGACGGGCGTGCGCGATCGTCACACCGTCGGGAAGTTTTCGGTAGTACCAGCGCATTGCAGGAAATATGCAGGGTAGCATAAACCCACAACCGCGCCAGGTGATCGGCTGGGCGCTGGATCGTTGCATGGAAGACGATCTGGCGATTGCGGCTCTTCAAATGGCTTTCCGGCACCGCAGGCGCCCCAGGACTAACCCATCGTTCCGACCGAGAAGTTCAATACGCATCCAAGGGCTTCCCGGATTGGTTGCAGGATCATGTTCACGCCCTGAGGATCCTGCCACCTCGGCCAGCGAGGCCCCCAGCTTTGGATCCAAGTCCAGATGGTCGCAGCAAGCGACTCCACGGTTCTCATGGAAGGAGTTCAGAGATTCGCCCAACGCATGTCCAAACAGATCTCGGCAATTTCGAAGGATGAGCGCGCCGTCATTCCGGCGAAAGGCGACGTACTTCAGTTACCGTCGCTGCCACGCATGCCGATTAAGACGGAGGCAGTGACTTTAGCCGACGCCGAGCGCGATCACATCCTGAAGGTGTTGGAGGAAAGTAATTGAGGCGGCAGCGGAAGGAACGGGCAGCGAGCATTCAAACTCGACCGGAGGGCGATAGCCATAAGGATTTCCTTTCCTTCATGCTGATTTGAGCGCCATTCCTTTGAGCAAAGTAGAAATGTCCCCTTGACAGCTTCAGCCTGGAAGAGTGCAAAAGGACAACTACTGATGACGCAAGCCCATATCACTTTGCCGCTACAAGGGCCGTTGAGCTCTGGGCAAGATGACGCGTTAGAAGCTATCGCGCCGATCCCGAAAATCCCGCATGTCTTCCTGGATCTCACCCCGAATCTCCTCTCGGATTCGGTCGCGCTCCTCGCGAACCCGATCGCGTTCTTCCATGAGGCGATCATGCATGGCTCGCACCTGCTCAAGCTGCCGTTCGCGGAATTCCTGTGCCCGCTCGCAGCCTCCTGCCGGGCTTCGAGCGCTCGTTCGCGCGCCTCGGTACGCCACTGCCAGAAGCACTTCCGGCTAGCCCCGGCGAGCAGAGCCATAGCCAACAAGGCGAGGATCAAAAGTTTCGTAGGGTTGTAGACGAAGCGAATTCGTCTTTGTTCCGGAAATTTTCGCGCTATAAAATGGCGGTTTCCTCGATGGCCCGCGCTTCGGCAAATCGTTGAGCGTTCAGGTCCCTAGCGTCGATAAGATGGGTCTCGCCGTGGAGGATCAGGTCGGCAAGAATGCGGCCCGTGGCGGGAGAATGCATCACCCCGTGACCGCTGAAGCCATTGGCGAAATACAAACCTTCCACGTCGGGCGACGGACCCAGAATGGCGTGATGGTCCGGGGACATCGAATAGAGGCCGGCCCAGCAACGGCGCGGGTTCACAGCCAGGTTAGCGAAGCTGGGCACGCGGGCGGCGGCGTGAGTGAGGCTCTTTTCGATGTACGCGGGATCGAAATCGGTACGGAATCCGGGCTGTTCATCGGGTTGCGCCCAAGCCATCAGCAGCCCCAGGCCCTCCTGGCGGAAGTGCCAGCCGGAGGTCATATCGATGATCATGGGCAGGCGCTCGGGAAGCCCGGGGAAGGGCTCCGTTGGAACCAGCATGCGACGCAGTGGTTGCACCGGCAAATCCGCGCCGGCCATGCGCGCTACTCCCGCGGCCCACGGACCCGCCGCGTTCACTAACACCGGGGAAGACACTCCGCCTTTGCTGGTGAGCACGCCAGAGACTCTGGCATGGTCGGCGTAGATGCCGGTAACCTCGGTCCCGCGCCAGAGCTCCGCGCCGCGATCGAGAGCGCGGGCCATAAAACCTGTCATCACGCTGTCGGGATCGACAAATCCGTCGGTGCTGCAAATGCTTCCTCCGACAATATCGTCCGAGCGAAGCAGCGGCAGTATTTTACGGATATCGTCGGTGGATAGCAGCTCGACGTTCTTCAAACCAAGCGCCTTCTGGCGCGCGCTGTTTTTGCGCAGGTAATTCATGTGCCAGTCGTTGGTGGCCATGAACAGGTAGCCGTGCGGCTTGTATCCGGAGGGATGGCCGGTGGTTTCTTCGAAGCGAGCGAAAAACGGAATAGAGTACAGCGACATGCGGATGTTCACATCGGTAGCGAACTGCGCCCGCACGCCGCCCATGCTCTTGCCCGTGGACCCCAGACCCTGGCGAGTCTCACGTTCCACAACCAGCACATTCCTGCAGCCCGCTTCGGTGAGATGGAACGCGATGCTGGATCCGACAATTCCAGCGCCGATGATTACAACGTCCGCCGACCTTGGCATGCAGTCTTGATTTTATCCAAGCGGGCCGCAAGATTCTCCAAGCCAGCGGCTGGGGCGATTCTGTACGCTTCAGTTAACGCCGAAAACAATATCCAGGCGTTCAAAGGGAGTTTGTAATGAATCGAAGAACAATTACGTTATTTCTGCTGGCGGCTTTTCCCGGAATTATGTGCGCCGCAACTGCGCCTGCCAACGCCTACCTCCAGCACAATCTGGTGGCGGATCTACCCGGCGTGGCGGATGTCATGGATCCGAATCTGGTGAACCCATGGGGAGTGTCGGAAAGCGCGTCCAGTCCATTTTGGATTTCCGACAATGGCACGGGGTTGACGACGTTGTATAACGGGTCGGGCGTTATCATTCCGCTGGTGGTGACCATCGCGCCGCCCAAAGGCGGATCCGTGGCCGCGCCCAGCGGCCAAGTGTTTAACAACACCACAGTCTTCCAGTTGGCCAACGGCAAGCCTGCAGCGTTCATCTTTGTTACTGAAGATGGCACCATGTCCGCATGGAATGGAGGCGCCGCTTCGTCCATTCAGGCGGACAACTCCGCGATCGGCGCGGTTTATAAAGGTCTGGCGCTGGGCGCCAACTCAACAGGGCCGCTATTGTACGTGGCGAACTTCAACGCGGGCACGGTGGATGTTTTCAACGGCGCTTTTACACCGGTAAAGGTGACTGGAGGCTTTGCCGACCCCAATATTCCCAACGGCTTCGCTCCCTTCAACATCGCGAATCTAGCCGGCAAGCTGTATGTTTCTTACGCCAAGCAGAACGCTCTGAAGCACGACGATGTGGCGGGGCCCGGCAACGGCTACGTCGATATTTTCGATATGGACGGAAATTTGCAATCCCGGCTGATCTCCAATGGCGCGCTGAATTCGCCCTGGGGCATGGCCATCGCACCTTCCACGTTCGGCGCCTTTGGAGGCGCGTTGCTGGTGGGAAATTTCGGAGACGGGTGGATCAACGCGTTCGATCCCAGCACCGGCGCGATGTTGGGATCGCTTCAGGACCCCAACGGAAATATCATCGCGATTGACGGACTTTGGGGTCTTGTTTTCGGCAACGGCAAATCGGGCGGCGACCAGAATACGCTGTACTTCACGGCCGGACCGGATAGCGAGCAGCACGGCGTGTTCGGCCGCATCAGCGCGCCGGCTATGGTTTCAAGCATTGCGAATTCCGCGAGCAATCTCACCGGTCCTATTGCGCCGGGCGAGGCTGTCACGTTGGCCGGCATCGCGATTGGTCCCTCCCCTTTGGCAACCGCGAAAATTCCCGCCACGGGCGCGATTGCCACGTCGCTTTCGGCAGCTTCGGTAACGTTCAACGGTACGCCCGCGCCCATCATCTACACGTCGGCATCGCAGACCGCCGTTCTGGTTCCTTATGCGCTGGCGGGATCGACGACGGCGAATGTCGTCGTCACCTACCAGAACCAAACCACTGCAGCATTTTCCGCGCAAGTAGCTGCCACCGCGCCTGGCATCTTTACAATGAACTCGAGCGGAAGCGGGCCGGCTGTGGCGTTTAACCAGGATGGATCGCTCAATTCCGCAACCAACCCGGCCAGCGCGGGATCGGAAGTGGTATTGTTCGCCACCGGCGCGGGCGCCACCGAACCAGCGGGGCAGGACGGGCTCGTGGAGGGCGATATTGTCCGCACCCCCGTGGCGCCGGTCAGTATGACGATTGGCGGATTGACCGCACAGGTGACTTACGCCGGATCGTCGCCGGGACAGCTTTCGGGAGTGCTGCAAGTACAGGCCGTGGTGCCCAGCGGCGCGGGTACCGGAACGATTTCCCTGGTGCTGACCATAGGTTCGGTCAGCAGCCAGACCAACGCGACGGTTTATTTGCAATGAGCCTGTCATAGTCGAAACTCCTTGATTCCTTCGTGGCTGGTGCGGTACATCTGGTGCGGTACATAGGAAGCTGCCATTCCGGCCCGGAGGAATCAGGATGAAGAAGACTGTCGGATTTCTGTTCGCGAGCGCACTGTGTTTGCCGCTGTGCGCTCAGCAACCATCCTCGCCGCCCGCCGTGCTCCGTATATTTCGCGAAGATATCAAGGAGGGTAAAGGCGGCGACCATGAGAAAAGCGAGGCCGCTTTCATGCAGGCGGCGGCGAAGATCAACTATCCATCGCACGTCATCGGATTGACAGCCATAACGGGAACTTCGGAGGCGGTTTTTCTGGAAGAACATGCCAGCATCGCGTCCATCGCCGATTCCCAGGCGGCGCTCGATAATCCGGAGTTCGCTGCCCTGGATGCCGCTGACGCACAGTTGCGCACCGGCAGCCGCTCGTTCATCGCGGTGTATCGTCCGGACTTGAGCTACGCGGTGGACAAGATCCAGCTTCCCAAGGTTCGATATTTCAGCATCGAAACTGTTCGAGTCCGGGAAGGCCACCAGCAAACATACTCCGAGTTGGTGAAGATGCTACTGGACGCGGCCCGGAAGTCGGCCGATAATCAGCCCGTAGCGGTGTACGAAGTGGTATCGGGCGCGCTCAACTCGACTTTTCTTGTTATGCAACCCAGCGAGTCGCTCAAGTCCATGGACGACGAGCTACAGCACGACCCGGGCTTCTTCAAGGCAATGGGCGAAGAAGGAATCAAGCGGTATAACTCGGCTGTCTCGGATGCAGTCGTCAGCGAAGAATCGATTTTGTTCGCGGTGAATCCTCAGATGAGCCTGGTGCCCAAGGAATGGATCGCGGCAGATCCCGACTTCTGGACGCCGAAGCCAGTAAAGATCCCCCCCGTAAAAACCACAAAGGCTCCGCCGAAGGCTCCCGCCAAGGCTCGCGAGAAGGCCACCCGCGCGAAGACCACGGCAGCCAAATAACGATCGCCCGCAGCCAGGTGTGGGCGTGCGCCTTGAATTTTTCGGCCGGCTTGTGTTACCTCAGTTCATGGCCGAATCCGACGCTCTCCGCCAGCACCTTCTCGATCTGCTGCGGGGACACAACGCGCACACCGATTTCGACGGAGCGGTAGCCGACTTCCCTTCCCGGCTGCGAGGCGTGAAGCCGCCCGGAGCGCCTCACACAGCCTGGCAATTGTTGGAGCATCTGCGCATCGCGCAGTGGGACATTCTGGAGTTCAGCCGCAACCCGAAACATAAATCGCCTCCTTGGCCGGAGGGCTATTGGCCCAAGACCGAAACGCCGCCGAGCGCGGCGTCCTGGAATAACAGCCTGCGCAGCTTTCGCGCGGACTTGAAGGCCATGGCCAAGCTGGTTGCGGACAAGAATACCGACCTGTTCGCAAAGATTCCTCACGGAACGGGCCAAACCGTTTTGCGCGAGGCGCTGTTGTTGGCCGATCACAACTCCTATCACCTGGGACAGATGGTGCTGCTGCGGCGATTGCTCGGAACGTGGAAGGACTAGCGAGGATAAAAACGGCGCGCTATTCTTCACGCAAGATCTGAAGCGGCTTCTGACCCAGGATGGGAAAGCTGGCCATCCAACCGGCGGCGTTGGCGATCAGCGCCGTTGCGGCCACCGAGAGCAGCACCGGGACGACTGGAATGGAGGTCTGGGCGTCGAGCATGCGCTTCAGCAGAATATTGGCGAATCCTCCCGCCAGCAAACCGCCCATCAAACCCGCCACCCCGCCCAGCACCAGGAACTCGATAGAAAAGATGCGGCTGACGCGCCAGCGGGTGGCGCCCAGCGTTTTCAGGATCACCACTTCGCGCATACGGCGGAAGCGCGTGCCCGCGACGCTGGAAGACAAGATCACTGCGCCGGCCAAAATCGCGAACATGGAAATGAAGCGGACTACTTGCGAGATGCGATCCACCACGCCCTGGACGATTTGAAGAACGTCGGCCACGTTGATCACCGTTACGGTGGGGAAGCGATTATATAGCGCCTCTTGCAATGCCGTGACGGCGGGGGGCTGGGCTCGCAGGCTGCCGTAGTAAATGATTGGAAAGCCCGCCAGCGCGCTGGTATTGAACACAAATTCGACGCGGCTGGCAAGATGCACCGAATCGATAGTCTGGACGCAGGCGACGCGGGTTTGCAATTCCTGGCCCGAAACGATCCAGCGGATTTGCGATCCAGGTGCGATGCGGAGAACACGGGCGGCGTCTTCATCGACACAAGCCTGCGGAGGGCCGGCGGGAGACCTCCACCAACTACCGCGCTGGAGATTGACGTAGTCCGGCATCGAGCCCGCCGAGGTGACAGGGCGGGGCGAGCGATAACGGCGCGCGAAGCCTTTCAGGTCCATGCCTGCGACATCGCGGCCATCGATGCTCACCATTTTGGCGGCCACCGTCCCAATTAACTCCGGCGTCCCTTCCACGCCGGGCTGGTGTTTCACCAGATCCAGAACCGCATCGCGAGCTTTGGGCGCAATGTCGATCAGGAACACGTTGGGCATACCGGGCGGCGAAGTGCGATTCATCTCCGCGATCATGCCGTGTTGCACCAGATAAACCGTCAGCGTGAACATCACGCCGACGCCCAGCGCCACCAATACGGACTGCGCGTGCGCGCCAGGCCGATACAGGTTGGCAATACCGTGGCGTACGCTGGCAGGCAGCGCGCGGCGGCTTAAAATCTTCAAAAGACGCAGCAGCACCCAGGCCACAGCCGATAGCGACGCAAAGCCGATCAGCAGACCGCCCGCGAAATATTCGCCGGTTCTCCAAATGTCTTTGGGTGTTCCCGTGGCGAAGGACATCGCGATGCCGCCGAATCCGGCGAGAAGAATCGCGCCTGCCACGAGTGACGCGCGCGCTTCGGCCAGCCGCGTGGGCCAGCTCGGTTTGGTCTCCTCCATTTCACGGCGCAAAATCAGACTCGGACGGATGTGCCGGATACCCATCAAAGTGGGCAGCGTGAAGAGCAAAGAAGCCAGAATCGCGATGCCGATGCCCTGCGCGGCGGTAAGGAAGTCCCAATGCGCGGTGGGTTCCAGCTCAAAATAGTGCGCGAGAAACGCCGGGAAGGCGCGCTGAACCACCAGTCCGAATGCGACGCCCAACAGACCGCCCGCAAGCCCGAGAGCAACGGTCTGGAGCAAGTAGATGCGCATCACGTGGCTGGATCGCGCGCCGATGCATTTCATGATCGCGATGGAATCCATGCGCTGCTGGATGTGCGCGCGCATGGCGGTGCCGACGCCGATGGCGCCGATGATGAGGGTGATCAGGCTCACCAGGCTCAGGAACGTGGTGGCGCGGTTCAGACCCTGGGTAACGATGGGATGGGTCTCGCGAAAGTCGGCGATCAACGCATCGGGAAAGGCGGCCTTCAGCCGGGTGCGCGTCTGTTCGATGTCGGGCGAACCAGGCGAGAGACGGAACAGGAAGCGCTCCGCCGCCCGGCTGCCGGGCAGGATCAAGCCGGAGCGCGCCAGACCGTCGCGGGCGATCATCACGCGCGGGCCGACGTTCAAGCTGCCCAGCATGCGATCCGGCTCATAGGTCACCAGGCCGGCAATGCGGAACGGTTGGCCGCCCAGGCGGATTGTATCGCCCACCTTGAGGTTCAATCGCAGCAGGAGGTCGTCGGATACGGCAACTGAGTCCGGGGTGAGAGCTTTCGACAAAGGCGCCGGCGGCGAGAGACGAATCTCGCCGTAGAAGGGATATTTCCTGGGATCGACGGCTTTCACCGAAACCAGCATGGGCGGCTTCTGCACGCCCGCGCCCGGTCCCGCAGACGCCCCGGCAGCCGCCATGGTAACGGTCTCCGTAACCCAGGTGTGATCCACGCCGGATTTCGCCAGTGCATTCATCTCCGCGATCTGCTGGGGGGTGGGCAGCTCGAACCCACGCAGCGAAAGGTCGGCCGCCATCAAGGTGCGTGCCTGGGTCAACAGCATCTCGTGAAAAGCGCGGCTGAACCCGCGTACGCCGGTAAGCGATCCAACGCCTACCGCCACCGCGAGAATCACAAACAAAAACTTGAAGGAAGACGAGCGCGATTCGCGCCAGGCAATTTTTGCCGCTGTTTTCCATGAAAATCGCATGGCTATGCCTCGCGCTCGTCGCTCACGATGCGGCCGTCGCGCAGTGTAATGCGCCGCGATGCGCGCTCGGAAAGCACAGCGTCGTGCGTCACCAGCACCAGCGTGGTTCCTTCACGCTGGTTGAGCGAAATCAGCAGTTCCAGAACATGCTGGCCATTCTGCGTGTCGAGATTGCCGGTGGGCTCGTCCGCCAGCAGGATAGGCGGACGCACCATAAACGCCCGTGCCAAGGCCACGCGCTGCTGCTCGCCGCCCGACAGCTGGACGGGATAATGATCGCGCCGGTCCAGCAGGCCCACGCTATCCAGCAGCTCGCGAGCGCGCGCCGGACCCTCGCTGCCGCCAGTGCCTGTACCCCTGCGTCCATTGCCCCCCGTCAATTCATAGGGCAGCAGAACATTCTCTTCCGCGGTTAGAGTGGGCAGCAGGTGGTAAGACTGAAACACGAAACCGATTTTGCGTCCGCGCAGCATAGCCATGCGATCCTCATTCAGGCCGGTGATGTCCTCGCCGTCCAGAATAATCCGGCCCGAGCTCGGCGCGTCCAGGCCGGCCAAGAGTCCCAGCAGCGTGCTTTTGCCGCTGCCGGAAGGTCCCATTATGGCGACGAACTCGCCGCGCTCGATCTCCAGATCGATGCCGCGCAGGATGTCTACCCGATGCGTGGCGGTGGGAATACTTTTGGTCAGAGCCGAAACCCGGATGGCCGGGACGTGAATCGAAGGGCGCACGGAATCGGCCTGCAATTTCATATTATGGCATTGGGTGACGTTCATGTTGTCTGATCGGCTTCTTTCTCTTGGATGTTTGGCGGCGGCATTGGGTTTAACGCAATTGCTGGGTTTAACGCAACTGCGGCTTTTACCTGAACTGGGAGCAGCTCCCCCACCTTCCGATACGCGTCCGGTGATCGTGGCGTTCGGCGACAGTCTCAGCGCCGGTTATGGCGCCGATCCCGGCCAGAGCTTCCCCGATTTCCTGCAGAAGGATCTGGACGCCGCGGGGCTAAAGTGGCGCGTGGTGAATGAAGGCGTGAGCGGGAACACAACCAGCGACGGGCTGGGCCGCCTGAGCGAGGTGCTGGCGCTCAAGCCGCGCGTCACAATCCTCGAATTCGGCGGCAACGACGGCCTGCGAGGCCTTCCGCTGGACACCACGCGATCCAACCTTTCGGAGCTGATAAGGAGCATCGAAGCATCCGGTTCGAAAGTGCTCATCGCAGGCATGACTTTGCCTCCAAATTACGGAGGCGATTACATCACGCAGTTCGGGCAGATCTACGTCGACCTGGCGAAAAAATTTAACGTGCCGCGGATTCCGTTCTTGCTTTCCGACGTCGCGCTGCGGCCGGGCCTCATGCAGCAGGACGGAATTCATCCCACGGCGGAAGGCAACGAGATTGTGGCGAAGACGGTTATGCGTTACTTGAAGCCCCTGCTTCAGCCCGCGGGGCATTAACGTCGTTGCACGACGCTTTGGCGGCGTTGGCTGACGCGTTGCTCCGGCGGACGCGGAGTTCGGCCGTAGCCGCCCGATGGCATTTCAGGCAGAGAGTGCGGATGTTATCGAGATCGCATTCGCCGCCACCTTCCACCACGGGAACGATGTGATGGGCGTCCCATAGGCTCTTGCGCGATCCGGCGCGCAAGCCCCAGGCGAGCAAAGCTTTAAGACGGGCCGCCCGGCGGAGTCTTTTCAGTTCGCGCTCGGCGTGCAGGCAGTCGAGGCCGCAACCGGCGCATATGCCGTGGTCGCGCTCCAGGACCTTTTCGCGCAGATAGCCAGGGTCGCTGCGCAGACGCCATTCTTCCACGCACCACGCCGAACAAAACGTGACGCGGCCTTTGGGGACTTCCAGATTGCACCAACGGCACAAAGTACGGCCATTGGCGCCCTTGGGAAGGCTGCGCTGTTCGACCCAACCGCCCGGCATGGTTCGCTTGGTACTCAAAATTGGTTCCTCTCAAAAATACCAAAAACGGGAACAGGGTCGCGCCGGGAAGCATCTTTAAGTTAAGCTGGGTGTTGGGTGAAGGTTGCCTCCGTGGTTGCGATTCGGTATACTCCGCAATTGCACGGACTCAAAAAAATTGATAGGCTGTGCCTGGGTCGAAGGCGTCAGTCGTTAAGCCATCGTCCAGGAAAAATCGGATCGCAGGGAGGCGGGCAGTGTCGTTTCAATCATCTAAATTATTGTTAGCAGTTGCCTTGACTGGAATGCTGGGGCTGGCGCCCGCCCGAATGTTCGGACAAGCGGCCGCACCGTCTTCTGCGGCCCCGCAGAAGAACTGGAAGGATCGAGCGGAGTACGATCTGTACGTCTCCATCGGCCAGGACCAGAATCCCAAAACCCGGCTGGAGAAGCTCCAGCAGTGGGAAAAAATGTATCCTATGACCGAGTGGATCAAGGAGCGCCGGACGGCGTTGCTGACCACTTATGCCGCGCTCAACGACGGCAAGAACGTCTTCGACGAGGCCAAGCAGATCCTGGCGGAAGATCCGAAGGACTTCACGGCGAATTATTACGTGATGCTGTTCACTCAGCCGTTGTACGGGCAGAACCAGTCGCCGGACATTCTGGATTTGGGCGAGAAGGCCGCCAAGAGCGTCCTGGATAGCCTGGACACGCCGCCTCCGGGGGTGGCCGCCGACCAATGGGCGAAGTTGAAGCCGCAGGTGGAAGTGATGGCGCACAAGAACCTCGGGTTCATCGCCATGCAGCGCAAGAATTGGGACTTGGCGGAGTCCGAACTGCAGAAGGCGTTATCCTCGACTCCCAATGATGCCACAGTGGATTACCAGATGGGCACTGCGATCGCATCGGAGAAAAAGGTGGATCGCATTCCGGTAGCGCTGTTCTACTTCGCGCGCGCCGCAACTTTGGATGGCGACCAGGCGCTGCCCGCTGCCGGCAAGCAGCAGGCGATGACATACGTCCAGAAGCAGTATAAGAATTTCCACGGCAGCGATGAAAACTTCAACGAACTGATCGCCGCGGCCAAGGCGAACCCGATGCCCCCGGCCGGTTTTACCATTAAGAACGCCAACGACATCGAGAAGGAAAAGTACGCTAACGAAGAGGAGTATAACAAAGCCCATCCCTCCGAAGCCTTGTGGGCTAACCTCAAGATGGCATTAACGGCGTCGGATGGAGAGGCCTACTGGAACATGATGAAAGGCACTATGGTTCCGACATTAAAGGGTCGCGTTATCAAGCTGGAGCCGGCCGTAAAACCCAAAACGATTCTGCTGGCGATGGAAGACAAGACCAACAACACCACCACCGCAGATGCGACTCTCAAATTTGAGATGCCGCTGGCGGGTAAGGTGGACGAAGGAACGGAACTGACGTTTGAAGGCGTCGCCGACAGCTACACCGCGAATCCTTTCATGATTGTCTTCACTGTCGAGAAAGACAACCTGCACGGCTGGACGGGCAAGAACGAAGCCGCCCCAGTTCGCCGCCGCCGGCCCGCCGCGAGCCAGTAGCCTATTAGCTGCGCGCCAGACCGGCTCCCCCACGGTCGCGGCTGGGTTAGGTACGCATTCAGTCTAGAGCGTTTGCCAGATCCGAGGCGAACGCTCGGATCTTTTCTACTTCTTCGGGCGAAGCCTGCCGCTCGAAGCCTTTGCCCACGAAGAAGGCTTGATGGGCGCGCCAGATCAGCGCCGCAAAGCCTCGCTCGGTCATCAAGCCGGCAGCGCCGATGTGCCCGAAAGGATTTCCGTCTGTGTCCGGGCGTTCCACATCCTGGTTTCGTTCCACCAGCGACACAAACCCGTCCCGTTCCAGGATAAAGTGCGAGGTGACCTCCGCGGGGATGATCTGAATTCCCGCCGCGGCAAGCTTTTCCAGCGTGTGCTTGAGCCGCGGAGTCACATTTTGTAGCGGCCCAGATCCTCGTCGTCCAGGCTTTCCAGCCAGCGCCGCTGCTCTTCGTCACTCACTTTGTCGGCGGCGGCACTGGAACGCTTGGAATTTTTCAGCACGCTCTCATCCACGAAGATGGGACAATCCAGGCGTAGGGCCAAAGCCAGAGCGTCGCTTGGCCGCGAGTCCACGCTGATCAAATCGCCATCCTTATCCAGCCAGATCACGGCGTAGAAGGTGTCGTCCTTCAACTCGCTCACTACTACTTTGCGAATGCCTGTTCCCAGGCCAAGCAGCAGCGTCTTGATCAGATCGTGCGTCATGGGCCGTGGCGTCGAAACTTTTTCAATCTCCAGGGCAATCGCGTTGGCTTCGTAGATGCCAACCCAGATTGGCAAAATGGTGTTCCCATTCAGATCCTTCAGCACCACGATCGGCATGTTGGTGACGGGATCCATCATCAATCCGCGGATTTTCATTTCGACTTCCATACGGTCCCCCTTTCACAGCCAGCAATCGCGCGCAACGCAGCGGGTCGCGATTTTTATAATAGCTATCGGGCGCGCCCCGCGCTGAGCGCCCTCTTTTGTCAAATCACCGCTTCGCCAGCTCAAACCACCGCTTCGCCGGCCAACGAATTCGGCCCGGCGCGCGTGACGCGAACGTTCCACGACGTGCCGGTGAGACTGGCGCCCGCGCGCAGCCAGACAGACTGGGGATGAACAAAGTTGAGCGTGCGGTTCTGCGTGGTTCGTCCAATCCATTGACCCGTGGCCTGATTATAACCTTCCACGAAGGTCTCTTCGATTTTGCCCACCAGATGGGAGTTGCGCCGGATCTGAATGGAGCGCTGCTTTTCCTGGACGATCGCCAGCCGCCGGCCTTTTTCGTCTTCGCCGATCTGGTCCTCAAGATCCAGCGCGGCCGTGTTCGGACGCCGGGAATACTTGAAGCTGAACAGCGAATCGTATTGCACTTCGTCCAGCAGGGCGAGCGTTTCATCGAAGTCCCGATCGGTCTCGCCCGGGAAGCCTACGATGATATCGGTGGTGATGGAGATGTCGCGGCGCGCGCTCTTCATCCAATCGATGCGGCGCATATATTCGTCGCGGGTATAAAGCCGCCGCATACGCGCTAGAACATCCGAAGATCCGGACTGCACCGGAAGATGAACGTGATTGCAAAGCACGGGATTATCGTCGATGGCATCGATGATGTCTTTGACGAAATCGCGCGGGTGGGAAGTGGTAAAGCGCACGCGCCGGATGCCAGCTACTTCGCCCACGGCCCGCAGCAAGCGCGCAAAATCCCATCCGGCGGCGGACGGATCGCGATAGCTGTTGACGTTCTGCCCGAGCAACTGAATTTCGACGTAGCCCATGCGCGCCAGCTCGCGCGCTTCGTGCAACACGCTGTCGCTGGTGCGGCTGCGCTCCGGGCCGCGCGTGAACGGCACTACGCAATAGGCGCAGGATTTATCGCAGCCTTCGATAATGGTAATGTACGCGCGGTGCGGATTGTCGCGCTTGGTGAACGGCGTCTCGAAAGCCTGATCGTTGTCCAGGCTCAAGCCGGTGACGCGGCGATTTCCAGTTTCGAGCTGCACCAGCATTTCCGGCAGACGCGCATAGCTGGCCGATCCCGCCACCAGGCTGACGTGCGGCGCGCGCTCGAAAATCCGCTCGCCCTCCTGCTGCGCCACACAGCCGAGCACCCCAAACACTTTGCCCTTGCCCGATCGCTTGAACTCCTGTAAGCGATGAAACACTTTCTGCTCGGCCTTGTCGCGAATGCTGCAGGTGTTGTAAAGCACCAGGTCGGCTTCATCCGGCCTGGCCACTTGCCGGTAGCCTTGCGACAACAACGTGCCGATCACCTTTTCGGAATCGTGCGCGTTCATCTGGCACCCGAAGGTCTCGATGTAGAAAGTCTGCATGCCTCGGCTTTCGATTCCATTGTAACCGGGTTGAAGGCCGGCATCCGATGACCCGAAGCCCGTAGCGCATGTACTCCTGCGGCTGCGTTCACAATCGTGTGAACGCCTCCGGTAGGGCGAACATGTTCGCACGACTGCGAACACAGCACCTTGAGAACGTGCGGCACAGGAATGTCTTGAATCCGTAGCGAAGGACTCATGAGAGCGCATCGGCAGCCGGGCCACTACTTCGTGTAAACTAGTGGTTTATAGGGGGTGCGTCTTCAGCAGTAGTTGGCTCGCACGCAGTGCCTCAGGTGAGCTAGCGCCCTCTCGTGTTCGAACGATCCCCGCTGTCCTTTTTTCCCTGCTCTTCCCGGACGATTGCCGGATCTGCGATCGGCCCTTGAAAGATTTTTCGCGCGTGCCGGTGTGCCGCGCCTGTCTGGCCAAGCCGGAGCCTCTGGCGGCGGAGTATTCTTGCGTCCAGTGCCGTGCGCCCTTTCAGAGCCGCTTTCCACTGGACGAACAAGGCCGCTGCGCATTGTGCCGGCGTGGCGTCCGTGGATTCGACGCGGCGTACTCGTTCGGGTTCTACGAGAACGAGCTGCGCAAGCTGATTCACCTCTTCAAGTACGGCCGCGTCCAGACATTGTCTGCGCCTCTGGGGAAGTTACTCGCGCGCGCGCTGCCGCGAGAGCGCTCTTTCGATCTTATCGTTCCAATGCCTCTGCATTGGCGTAAACGATGGCAGCGGGGGTTCAACCAGGCGGAGCTGCTGGCCCGTCAGATCGGCCGGCGCACCCAGGTGCCCGTAGTGAACGCCCTGCGGCGGGTTCGCTATACCGAATCGCAAGCCGGCTTGACCAGCGCGAAGCGCCGCCAAAATGTTTCGGGCGCGTTTCAGGCGAAGCGGGGGCGGGCCCTGGACCATCTGCACGTACTGCTCATCGACGATGTAATGACCACCGGCGCTACCGCGGCATCCTGCGCGCGCGCTTTGAAGCGAGCCGGTGCGGTTCATGTGACGTTACTGACTTTGGCGCGTGCGGATCGGCGAACGATGTTCGATCCGCTGCTGCTTAACTCCAATTTCTCCGGGAGATCCGAAGATGCCCAGTCTCGATCGATTGCATAGACCGGTCTTAGTGCTGAACGCCAGCTATGAGCCCATCAACATCTGCGCCGCGCGGCGTGCGCTGGTGCTGGTGCTGAAGGGTGTCGCCTCGGCCGAGGAGGAGTCGCAGACTCACGTTCATTCGCCGCGCCATGCGATCCGGGTTCCCTCCGTGATCCGGCTGCTGGAATATCGCCGCATTCCGCATCAGACCCGGGCACTCTCGCGCAAGAACATCCTGATGCGGGACCGTTATACCTGCCAATATTGCCATCGCACCATGCCGTCCGGCGAACTGACGCTGGACCATGTGGTGCCGCGCTCGCGCGCCGGAGAGACAACCTGGGAGAACCTGGTGGCATGCTGCCATCCCTGCAACAATCGCAAAGGGAGCCGCACTCCCGAAGAAGCCGGAATGAAGCTGGCGCGCGCGCCGCGTCCGTTCAGTTTGCATACCAGCCGGCATCTGATGCGGCTGCTCGCCAAGAGCGACGATCAGTGGCGGAAATATCTTTTCTACTGAAGATAAGAAGGTAGAGTTCGGAATCGGGTTAGTGCACGGTGGGGTCTTTACCCGGTTCTTTGGGCTTGTCCTTGGCCGGCGCGGTAGCCTTTACCGGGCTGATGATCACGTGCGCGTTGCGGCCTTCCAGCCGGGGCTGCCCTTCCACTTGGCCGTGTCCCGATAAATCCTGCGCGAAACGCAACAGCAGCTTCTTGCCAAGATCGACGTGCGCGATCTCGCGCCCGCGGAATTGCACTACGGCTTTCACGCGGTTTCCTTCGCCCAGGAACCGGATGGCGTGGTTCTTCTTGAACTCGTAGTCGTGATCGTCGGTATTCGGGCGGAACTTCAGCTCCTTCACCTGGATCACGTGCTGCTTCTTCTTGGCCTCGTGCTGCTTCTTTTTGTTTTCGTATTGCCACTGGCCGTAGTCCATGGCCTTGGCAACCGGCGGCTCGGCGGTGGGCGCAATCAGGATCAAATCGAGGCCCATCTCCTGCGCTTTACGTACCGCGGCCAGCGTCGGCATGATCTCGACGGACCCGTCTGGAAATACCGCTCGCACTTCGCGCACTCGAATGGCCTCATTCACATTTTCCCGGACCCTGGGACGGCGGGGCGGGTAGTTTCTGGGTGGAATCATTGAAAAGCAGGGGCGGCAGAAGAAGCTGCGCCACCGGAGTGGAGACGAATAGGCATCATTGTACCAATGGTACCAGAATTTGAACCAGGTAGTTGAAGAATGGAGCGGCGGGTGGGATTCGTCCACCTAAAGAGGTGAGCCTGAAAAAGACGTGAGCCTGAAAAAGACGTGAGCCAGAAAAAGAAGTGAGCTAGAAAAGTAGCGCTATTCCACAAACGACGCCTCCCACCACGGCCCAAGTCGATAATAGCGCGTGATCGATCAAGAATCCCGCCAGCGCCGGCGCCATGATCGCGGAGATCGAATTGAGCGATTGCGTCAGGCCCAGGATCACACCTTGTTCGGACCGGCCCGCCTTCTGTGTGATCAAGCTAGTCACGGTGGGGCGAATGATTCCGGTGCCTGACGACGCTACCGCTACTGAGACCAGCATGAGTGGAAGTGAGCGCGTCAATCCCAGCGCTAACAGCCCGACCAGCCCGCAAAGGAAGCCGGCTCGCGCCAGGTTTACTTCGCCGCAGCTCTTCACCAGGCGTCCAATCAATCCCCCTTGTAAGATGACGCCCAGCAGTCCCAGGAATGCGTAGACGTAGCCCACTTGCTGCGGCCCGAAGGGTTGACCATGCCAGGTGTAGCGCCGTTCGGCAAAGAGAGCGAAACCCGACATGAACAGCGAGAAGGCGAAGGCGAAGGCGAAGAA
>Ga0181525_10001846_pt1 | contig 17818 bp, 18 predicted proteins | sample PEATcosm2014_Bin_48_FD_121100 | JGI IMG/M metagenome (GOLD analysis project Ga0181525, IMG submission 121100) | Peatland microbial communities from MTU Mesocosm Facility, Houghton, MI, USA - PEATcosm2014_Bin06_10_metaG | ecosystem: Environmental > Terrestrial > Soil > Wetlands > Peat | place...
CCGTTCGTGTTGTCCTCGAGAATCAAATCGTACGCCGTGGGGGTCTCGGCGACGGGACTCGTTGGGGGGGCCGATATCTCGACGGACGACGTGGTGGTCGCGACCGTCGTCCCCGTCGGCGACACAAGCGCGACACCCGTGTTTGTGCAGGAGGCCGTGTTGATCGAAGTCGTGCCGTAATCGAGCGCGCCGCCGCCGCCGCAGCCGGCGACAAGCACGGCGAGGGCAAAGGCGGAGAACACGAGGGCGCGCGGTGGCGTGATACGCAAGGACGATCTCCAAAGGGGAGGCGGTTGTCCCGTCCGTACCGCCCCGGGCGCGGCGGCCCCTTTAGCTCTCCGCGGCGGGGGGACGGTCCGCTCGGCCGTCCCCCCGCCGGCGGTGCCGCTCAGACGCCGGCGGCCGTGCGCTCGGGCGCGACCTCGAACCGCTCGTGGCGGACCGTGAACGTGCCCAGGCCGACCGTCGCGAGCGCCACGACGCGGTCCCAACCCGGCCGTTCCCCGGGCTCGAAGCCCAGGATCTGCCCCCGCTTGGCGGTCAGCAGGCGCTCCAATGCGTCGCGCACCGCCATCCCAGCGGCCGTCTTGAACGACGCCTCGCTCGAGTCGAGGCGTGGAAGGCCCTCCACTTGCGCCCACGGGACCCGCGACTAGCGGTACACGTCGCGTCGATCACCCACGCGGTCGACAACGATCGTCGTACCCTCGACGTGGTAGAGAACGCGCCAGCGGCCGACGCGCAGGCGCCACATCGGCGGCTTTTGTCCGCGCAGCTTCTTGACGTCGCCGGTGCCGGTCGTGGCGAACGACTCGATCGCGGCGAGGACCGCCCCCGCGTCGACCCGCGAGAGGTTCGCGACGTCTCGCCGGGCTCGGCGCTCGAACTGAATCTGCACCTACAAGCTTCTGTCCAGCAAAGTATCGCAGTTCCTTCGAAGGTTGCCTTGACGTGAAGCAAGTCGCGATTATTATCTTCCCAAGAGAGCAGGTCGGCGTCGTTCGTGTTGTCTCTGAGCGTGTCGACCAAGGTTTTCTGGCGGTTGTCGGCCATCCGTGATTCCGCTTTCTGCTGGCCTTTGCGGAGTGGAAGACGGGTCACGCTGACACGGTCACTTGTGATGAAATCGAGCGCTTCGTAGACTTCGGCAAATCCTCGTTCACGCGCTTTTGTTTTCGCTCGGGCACGTGCAAGCGTTCGCTTATTTTATTCGACGACACGGCAGCCGAGCATTGCAACACGCATCAGGCGCGCAACCGCGCTTCTCAGTCGGACCGCCAGCGGAGTCGGCTCACTTGACCGGCGTACCGGGGGCCAGTCTCAACTGGATTGATCGGTTTCTACACGAGCCGGCGTCTTGACAGTTCGTGGCTCGGGAAACGCGATTTAGGGGCGGGGCAGGCCGAGCTCCGTCCGTAGGTCGTCGATCGAGGTCCGCTCGCTGTCCGCGGGCGCTCCCGCGTCGAGTTCGCGCAGCGCTGCGAGATCGTCTTCGTCGGGCTCGACCTCCTCGGCGAGGAGCGTCGCAACCAGGGCCGCATCGCCGGCGCGCGCGGCCGCCAGGACGTCCTCCGTGAGGACGACTGGACGGCCAAATGGGACGAAGCGGGCGAGCAGTGCCTCCGCCGCGCTCGTCTCGCGAGGGTCGGCACCGAGCTCGAGTAGCCGATCGTGAACGGTCACGAACCTGTTCTTCCCGGTGGCCAGGTGCCAGACCCCGTCTCGGTCAGACGCCGGCGGCCGTGCGCTCGGGCGCGACCTCGAACCGCTCGTGGCGGACGGTGAACGTGCCCAGGCCGACCGTCGCGGTGCGCAGTTCGGTCGCATAGCGGCTCAGCTCGGCCTGGGGGACGAGCGCCACGACGCGGTCCCAACCGGGCCGCTCGCCGGGCTCGAAGCCCAGGATCTGCCCCCGCTTGGCGGTCAGCTGCGCGACCGCGCCCGAAAGCGTCGCCGAGGGGACGTGCGTCTCGACCCGCGTCAGCGGCTCGAGGACGACCGTCCCGAGGCGCTCCAGCGCGTCGCGTACGGCCATCCCTGCGGCCGTCTTGAACGACGCCTCGCTCGAGTCGACGGCGTGGAAGGTCCCGTCGAACAGGGTCACGTGCAGGTCGGTGACCGGGAAGCCGTGCGGCCCGCCGGAGGCGAGGGCTTCGCGTACGCCTTTTTCGACCGCCGGGAAGAACTGCCGCGGCACGACGCCGCCGACGATCTTCTCCTGGAAGCTCACGCCCGAGCCGCGCTCGCGCGGCTCGAAGCGCAGCTTGACGTCGGCGAACTGGCCGTGCCCGCCGGTCTGGTGCTTGTAGCGGGCGTGCGCCTCGGTGCCGGTCAGGATCGTCTCGCGATAGGCGACCGAAGGCGGATGCGTCTTGACGTCGACGTTGTACTTGCGCGCCAACCGTTCCGTCGCGGTCGAGACGTGGACCTCGCCGTTGCCCAGCAGCTGCAGCTCGTTGGTGAACTCGGCGCGTCCGACGCGCAGCGCCGGATCCTCGTCGATCAGCCGCGCCAGCGCCTGCGAGAGCTTCGCTTCGTCGAGCCGCTGCGCGGGCGCGATCGCGACGGCGAACGACGGCTCGGCCAGCGGGACGGTCGGCATCAGGACGCCGGCGTTCGGCGAGCTGAGCGTGTCGCCGGTGCAGACGCCCTCGAGCCGGGCCAGCCCGACGATCGAGCCGGGACCGGCGGCGCCGAGCGGCTCTTGGCGTTTGCCGAACAGCCGGACGAGACCGCCGAGGCGCACCGGCGCCCCGCCGCGCGAGGCGTCGACCAGCGTGGTCTGCGGCGTGATCGTGCCGGTGAAGACGCGCACGACCGAGAGCTTCCCCTGTTGCGGATGGTTGATGGTCTTGCAGACCTGCGCGACGACCGGGCCGCCGGCGCGCGGGGTGACCTCGCGGCCGTCGACGTCGCGTCGAGGCTGCGTCTCGGGCGAGGGGAAGAGCCGCGCGATCGCGTCGACCAGCGGCCCGATCCCGACGTTCTCCTGCGCGCTGCCGACCAGCACCGGAACGATCTGGTCGTGCGCACAGTCGGTGCACAGGTCGCGCTCGATCTCGTCCTGCGGCGGATCCTTCCCTTCGAGCAGCTCCTCCAAGAGCGTGTCGTCGAAGTCGGCCAGCGCCTCGAGCAGCGTCGTGCGCAGCGTGTCGAGGACGGGCTGCATCTGGGACGGGACGTCGATCTCCGAGACCTGACCCTGGTCGTTCAAGTACGCTTTGCGCGCGGTCAGGTCGACGTAGCCGCCGAAGCGCTCGCCGCCGCCGAGCGGGACGTGCGTCGCGACGACGTGCGGACCGTATGCGGCGCGCAGCGCGGCCAGCGTGGCGTCGAAGTCGGCGCCCGGTCGATCGAGCTTGTTGACGAAAAAGAGATGCGGCGTCGTTCGCATCTCCAAGTGTTCCACGATCTGGGCCGTCTGCGGGACGCGGCTCGGATCGGCCTCCACGACGATCACCGCCGCATCGACCGCCGCCAGCACGGTCTTGGTCTCCTCGAAGAAGTCGACGAAGCCGGGCGTGTCGACCAGCGTGATGTCGACCGGCCCGCAGGCGAGGTGGGCGAAGCCGCAGCAGACGGATTGCAGGTGGTCGATCGCTTCCGGCTCGCAGTCGGTGGTCGTCGTCCCGTCGCGGACGGACCCTCGGCGCGGGATCGCCCCGCAGTGCGCGAGCAACGCTTCGACCAGCGTCGTCTTACCCGCGTGGTGCGGGCCGACGATCGCGATATTCCTCAGGCGCGCGACGTCTTCCATCGGCAGCCCTCCTACGGTCACGAAAGGTCCGTGTGGATGCGCGCCGGGGGCGGGTTCCTCCTCCCGGATCGGCCCGGCCCCCTGGGCCGATTCCCCGCCTTCGGACCGATCGCGCCCCGGCCACGCTGGCCCAGGGGGGATTGGCCCACCAGCCGGTGAGAATCGGCCTCGAAAGAACGTTGTTCCGCTCGCGCGTGGAGGTATGCCCTGACGAACGCCTACGGCCGCATCGGTGTGGTCCTGATCGTGGTCGTCGCCGCGGTGTCGTGGGTGCTGCCATCGTACTATACGGGGCTGATCGCGCTGGTCGGACTGTACGGTCTGGTCACCCTGGGCCTGAACCTGTTCATGGGCTACGCCGGGCAGGTCTCGCTGGGGCAGGCGGCGTTCTTCGGGATCGGCGCCTACGGCTCGGCGGTCCTGGCCACCCGCTTTGGGATCTCGCCCTGGCTCGGAACGCCCGTCGGCGCGCTCGCCGCCGCGCTGGTCGCCTACGCGCTGAGCTTCGTCGTGCTGCGCTTGCGCGAGAACCTGCTCGCGCTGGCGACGCTCGCGCTCGGCATCGTGATCGGGGTCGTCTTCAACGAATGGGACGCGCTCGGCGGCACCTCGGGGATCAAGGGGATCCCCGGCTTCACGCTCGGCGCGTATACCTTCGCGCTGCGCGACTACGCGACGCTGGCTTTCGTCGTGCTGGCGATCGGGATCTGGTTCGCCGGTAACCTGGTGCGCTCGAGTTTCGGGCGCTCGCTGATCGCGATCTCGGCCGGCGAGATCGGCGCGCAGGCGCTGGGCGTCGACGGCGAACGGCTGCGGCGGCAGACGTTCGTGCTCAGCGCGGTCTACGCCGGCGTCGCCGGTGGGATCTACGCCTCATACCAATCGTACATCGATCCGACGCAGTTCGGCTTCTTGCTCTCGGTGCAGTTCGTGCTGATGTCGGTGATCGGCGGGATCCGTTCGTTGTGGGGCGCGCTGATCGGCGCGGCGGTCGTGGTCGCGTTGCAGCAGCTGTTGCAGATCGTCGTGCCGATCGTGTTGCCCAGCGCGCGCGGCGACTTCCAGTCGTTCTTCTTGGGCATCATCCTGATCGCGATGCTGATCCTGATGCCGCGCGGGATCACCGGCCGGCTGACCGAGAGGCACGCGTGATCGCCTCCCTCTGGCAGTACGTCTTGGCCGGCGTCGTCGTCGGCGCCATCTACGCTTTGGTGGCGGCCGGGTTCGTGTTGATCTACCAGGTGACCGGGATCATCAACTTCGCGCAGGGCGAGTTCGCGATGATCGGTGCGATGACGGCGGCCTCGCTCGCCGCGACCGGGATGCCGACGCCGGCGGCGGCGCTGCTCGCCGTGCTCGCGGCGGCGGTCATCGGCGGACTGTGCTACCTGTTCGCGATCCGGCCGGCGACGGCGGCGAAAGCGACCGGCGTGACGCTGATCTTCATCACGCTGGGGCTCGACGTCGCCCTGCGCGGCGCCGCGCTGTTCGTCTGGGGGACGAATCCCTTGAGTTTGGATCCGTTCAGCGCCGGGACCGCGATCACGATCTTCGGCGGCGTCCTCCCGCCGCAGGCGGCCTGGGTGCTGATCACCGACGCGCTGGTCTTCGTGGCGCTGTATGTGTTCTTCCGGCACACCTACGCCGGGACGGCGGTGCGCGCCGCCGTCGCCAACCCGCCGATCGCCTCGACGTTCGGGATCCCGCTGCGCACCTTCGCCTTCTGGAGCTTCGTCGCCGCGGCGGCGATCGGCGGCCTGGGCGGCGTGGTGATCGCCCCGATCACCAGCGCCACCTACGACATGGGGCTGACCCTCGGGTTGGCCGGCTTCGTCGCCGCGGTTCTGGGTGGCTTGGACAGCCTGCCCGGCGCGCTGCTCGGCGGCTTCGTCCTCGGCATCGTCGAGAAGGTCGCTGGCGGGTTGCTCTCGACCGGCTGGGAAGAGGGGATCGGGTTCCTGATCCTGGTGCTGGTGCTCGTGCTGCGCCCACAAGGACTGCTCGGGCGCGCGGTGCGACGCGCATGACGGCTGTTGCGCCGGTGTCGACCACGACGCTCGAAGTGCGCGGCGTGACGATGCGCTTCGGCGGCGTCGTCGCGGTCGACGACGTCAGCTTCGCCGCGCAGGGCGGCGAGGTGCTGGGCGTGATGGGTCCCAACGGCGCCGGCAAGACGACGCTCTTCAACGTGATCAGCGGCGTGCAGCGCCCGACGGCCGGCGTCGTGCTGCTCGACGGCATGCGGCTGACCGGCCAGCGCGTCGATCAGATCGCGGCGCGCGGCGTCACCCGCACCTTCCAGACGCCGGTCATGTTTTGGGGACTGACCGTGCGCGAGAGCATCGCGATCGCGCTGGCCGCGCGCGAGGCCGGCGGGATCTATCCGCCCGGACCCGAGCGCGGGTTACTCGCCTGCGGCCTGGGCCTGCCGGCTCAGCGGACGCGCGACGCGGCGCTGCGCGAGCAGGCCGAGGTGCTGTTGGCCGCCGCTGGGATCGCGTATCTGGCCGACCGCGCGACCGAGTCGCTGGCCTTCGGCGAGGAACGGCTGCTCGAGCTGGCCCGCGCGCTGGCGGCGAGGCCGCGCGTGCTGCTGCTCGACGAGCCGCTCTCGGGGCTCAACGCCGAGGAGGTCGCCGGCGTGCTGCGGACCGTGCGCGCGGCGCGCGCCGAGGGGATCGCGGTGCTGTTGGTCGAGCACGCCGTCGGCGAGTTGCTCGGCGTCGCCGACCGTGTCATCGTTCTGGACCACGGCCACGCGATCGCCCAGGGCGACCCGCGCACGATCGCCGCCGACCCGGTCGTGATCGACGCCTACATCGGGGACGAGCTCGAATGAACGAACCGAGCGAAGCGCCGGCCCTGCAGGTCGAGCACGTCTCGACCACCCGCGGCCGCGTCCAGGTCCTGTGGGACGTCAGCCTGACGGTCGCGCGCGGTGAGACCGTCGCGATCGTCGGCCCCAACGGCGCCGGGAAGACGACGCTGATCGGCTCGATCACCGGCCTGATCCCGCCGTTCAGCGGGAGCGTGCGGATCAACGGCGTCGACGTGACGGGCCGGCCGCCGAGCCGGCTCGCGCACCGGGGTGTCGCGCTCGTCCCCGAGCGGCGCGGCATCTTCGCCCCGCTGACCGTGCGCGAGAACCTCATGCTCGGTGCGTACGCGCGGCGCAGCCGCACGCCGCGAGCCGAGCTCGCCACCGACCTCGAGGGCGTGATCGAGCTCTTCCCCGCGCTGCGGCGCTACATCGACGCCATCGCCGGGTCGCTCTCGGGCGGCGAACAGCAGATGCTGGCAGTCGGCCGCGCGCTGATGGCGAAACCCGAGCTGCTGCTCCTCGACGAGCCGAGCTTGGGGCTCGCGCCGAAGGTCCGCGGCGAGATCTTCGGCGCGCTGGCGCGGCTCACGCAGCGCGGCGTGACGATCCTGCTCGTCGAACAGAACCTACGGCTCGCCGCCAAGATCTGCGGGCACGCCTACCTGATGCAGCGCGGTCAGATCGTCGGGACGGAGTCGTCGGACGAGCTCGCCCAATCCGCGCGGCGCGTCTACTTGCAATCATAAGCCAGGAGGGACACCGATCATGCGTTCGTCACTTCGTCTCGTTGCTCTCACGCTCGGCCTCGCGCTGATCGTCTCGGCCGCCCCCGGCCGTCCCGTCGCCGCCGCCGGCGAGCCGTACGTCATCGGCGCGATCGTCTCGGAGAGCGGACCCGGCGCGACGCTCGGGCGGCCGGAGGCCGACAGCATCCAGCTCGCCGTCGACGAGATCAACAAGGCCGGCGGCATCGCCGGCAGACAGATCAAGTTGACGATCCTCGACGATCAGTCGGACGCGACGACGGCGGTCAACGACTTCCGCCAGCTGCTGGACACGCACCCGCTGGCGATCCTCGGCACGGCGCTGACTCCGACCACGATGGCGCTCGTCCCGCTGGCGGAACAGGCGCAGGTTCCGTTGATCAACTTCGCCTCGAGCGTCAGCACCGTTGTCCCCGTCGAAGCGCACAAGTGGGTCTTCAAGGTTCCGATCAACGACACCGAGGTTGCCAAGTCGCTACAGGCTTATCTCACCAAGCACGGCCAGACGAAGGTGTCGTTCATCTATCGCAACGACAACTACGGCCAGACCGGTTTGCAGCACTTCAAGGACGCCGGGCAAGCCGTCGGGGTCAGCGTGATCTCGGCCGATGAGATCGACGCCACGGCGAGCGACGCGACGACTCAGCTCACGCACGTCAAGGCGGCCAACCCGCAGGCGCTGATCTGCTGGACGACCCTCCCCTCGGCCAACGTGATCCTGCGCGGCTACCGAGAGCTGGGCCTGACGGTTCCGATCTACTACTCCGACGGCGCCGCGACCGGCGTCTTCCCCAAACAAGCCGGCGCCGCGATCGAAGGCGCCTACATCGCGACGATGAAGGTCAACGTCATCGATCAGCTACCGAACAGCGATCCGACCAAGAAGCTGCTCACCCACTACGCGAGTGAGTTCGTCGCCGGCTATCCGAAGGACGCGCCGGTCAGCATCTTCGGTACCTGGGGCTACGACGGTGTCGGCTATTTGCGGGCCGCGCTCGAGAAGCTGCACGGCAACGCTACGCCCGCGACCCTGCGCGACGCGCTGGAGACCACGACCTTCACCGGCGTCTCGGGGACGTTCCACTTCTCAGCGAGCCAGCACTTCGGCCTCTCCGAGAGCGACGTCGTCGTCTCGCAGATCCAAAAGGGCCAGTTCGTGATCGTGCACTGATGACGCGAGCCGAGAGCGAGCGCGCCTACCGCGCCTTCGCGCTCGCGCGCGCGCTCGACGAGCGGATGTGGCGGCTCGCGCGGGCCGGCCGCGCGCACTTCGCCGTCCCGTGCAGCGGGCACGAGGCGATCGGGATCGGCTACGCGCTCGCGCTGACGCCGGGGCTCGACTGGCTCTCGCCGCATTACCGCGACCTCGCCGCGCTGCTGGTCCTGGGGATGGAACCGCGCGACGTGATGCTGTGTTTCTTCTCGCGGCCGGCAGATCCGAACGCGCGCGGACGCCAGCCCTACGCGCACTTCGGCTCGCGGCGGCTGCACATACTCTCGCAGCAAGGTCCGCAGCCGAATCACTGTTCGCACGGCGTCGGCTGCGCCTGGGCGTCGAAGCTGCTGGGCGACGGCAGCGTCTCGGTCGTCGCGTTCGGCGACGGCGGCGCGCAAAAAGGCGAGGTCCACGAGTCGATGAACCTGGCCGCCGTCCACCGGCTGCCGGTCGTCTTCGTCGTGCACCGCAACGGCTGGACGCAGTCGGTCAAGCGTTCCGACGAGTACGCGACCGAGACGCTGGTCGAGCGCGCGGCCGGGTACGGGATGCCGGGCCATGCGGTCGACGGGATGGACGTCGAGGCCGTCTTCGCCGTCGCGACGACGGCGGTCGCCCGGGCGCGCGCCGGGGAGGGGCCGTCGCTGATCGACGCCGGCTGCGTGCGCTTCCTCCCCAACACCTCGAACGACGACGACTCGCGCTACCGCGACCGGGCCGAGATCGAGGCCGCGTGGGCGACGCTCGATCCGCTGCTGCGGGCGCGCAAGCTGGTCGACGCGGCCTTCGTCGAGCGGGTCGACGCCGAGATGGCCGCCGCCGCCGACGAGGCGGCGGCCTGGGCCGAGGCCCAGCCGTTGGGCGATCCCGCCACCGTCGCCGAGCACGCCTATGCGTGAGCTGACCGTCATCGAAGCCGTCCGCGAGGCGCTGGCGCAAGAGATGGAGCGCGACCCGCGGGTCGTCGTCTTCGGCGAGGACGTCGGGAAGCTGGGCGGCGTCTTCCGCGCGACCGAAGGGCTCTACGAGCGCTTCGGCGCGGCGCGCGTCATCGACATGCCGATGTCGGAGACGGCGATCGCCGGCGTCGCCGTCGGGATGGCGATGCGCGGTTTACGGCCGGTCGCCGAGATCCAGTTCGCCGACTTCATCCACCCCTGCATGGACCATCTGGTCGGCGAGGCGGCGAAGCTGCGCTGGCGCACCGGCGGCGACTGGAGCGCGCCGCTCGTCGTGCGAACGGCCTACGGCGGCGGCTTCCGCGGCGGTCCGTACCATTCGCAAAGCGTCGAGGCGTTCTACACCCACGCACCCGGGTTGAAGGTCGTCGCGCCCTCGACGCCCGCCGATGCGAAGGGCTTGTTGTTGGCGGCGATCCGCGACCCCGATCCCGTGCTGGTCCTCGAGCACAAGCGTACCTATCGCGCGATTCGTGGCCCCGTCCCGGAGGGCGACGAGGTCGTTCCGATCGGCGTCGCGCACGTCGCGCGCGAGGGCCGCGATGCGACCGTGCTGGCCTACGGGATGATGTTCCACGAGTCGCTCGCCGCGGCCGAGACGTTGGCCGCCGAGGGGATCGACGTCGAGGTCGTCGATCTGCGCACGCTGCTCCCGCTCGACCGCGCGACGATTCTCGCCTCGTTGCGCAAGACGCACCGGCTGTGCGTCGTGCACGAGGATACGCTGACGATGGGGCTGGGCGCCGAGTTGTGCGCGCTGGCGGCCGAAGCCGACGTCCTCGACGTCCCGCCGGTGCGGGTCACGATGCCCGACATCCCCGGCGTCCCGGTCGACGACGTTCTCGAAGACGCGGTGCTGCCGAACCGCGCCACGATCCACGCCGCGCTGGTGCGGTTGGTCGCCGCACGGCCGGCGCGTGCAGCGGCGAGCGCGGCCTACGATCCGACCATCCCGCAGGCGTCGAGCGTCGTCGAGGTCGCGCTGCCGGAAGAGCATCTGCGCCGCGCGCTCGACGCGCTGGTCGCCGCCTGCCGCGCCTTCCCGCGCTGCAACGCGACCTTCGGCTGGAGCGGGATCGTCGAGCACGACGAGGTCGTGGTCGATCTCGACCTCGGCCCGGCGGCGCCGGCGCGCGGCGGCGGGACGATCACGCTGGTCGACTATGGCGCGGACGGCGCCGATCTGGCGATCCCCTTCGTGCGACCGGGACAGACGGCCGCGGTGCGGATCGGCGCGGTGCGCGACGGGCGGGCCTACGTCGCCTGCGCGGTCGATCATCGCGCCGTCGACGGCGCGCTCGTCGGTCGCTTTCTCGCGGCCTTCAAACTGGCGCTCGAGCATGGCGCGATTCCGGAGGTCGTCGGTGCTGGTTGAGTTTCCGCGGCTCGCCGACACGCTGGTCGAGGGGATCGTCTCGGCCTGGTACAAGCGGCCCGGCGACGCGGTGCGCAAGGGCGAGCCGCTGTTCGCGGTCGAGACCGACAAGATCAACACCGACGTCGAGTCGCCGTACGCCGGCGTGCTGGCCGAGATCCTGGTCGGCGAAGGCGAGCGGGCCGAGGTCGGTCAAGTGCTGGCGCGCTTCGCCGGCGCCGGTGAGGAGGCCGTTGCGCCGGCGGCGACGCACGCCGCGCCGACGCCGGTGAAGCCGAACGGTGGGCTTTCGCCGATGCGCCGCCGCATCGCCGAGCGGCTGACCGAGGCGCACGCGACGATCGCGCAGGGCTCGTGCGCGCGCCTCGTCGACCTGCGTGGCATCGAACGGCACGGCGTGTCGTGGACGGCGTACTTCGTGCGCGCGCTGGCGCGTGCGCTGAGCGCCGATCGCATCGGCGTCGCGGTCGAGATCCCCGACGGTCTGCTCGTCCCAGTCGTCCCCGACGCGCGCGACGCTTCGCTACACGACATCGGCGTGCGCATCGCGGACCTCGGCGAGCGGGCGCGGGCCGGGACGCTGAACGCGCTCGACGTCGGCGGCGCGGCGGCGAGCGTCACCAACGTCGGCGCGACCGGCACGCTACTGGCCTTCCCACTCATCGCGCCGGGCGAGCCGCTGATCCTGGCGCCGGGTGCGATCGTCGAAGGCCGCTGCTGGCTCGCCCTCTGCTACGACCGCGCGAAACTCGACGAATACGCCGCCGACCGGCTGCTGGGCCAAATCGTGGCGGAGCTGGTGGGGGCCGCTTGACGGCGACGAGGCCGCCGCGGTCGGCCGCAGAAGAACGGCGGGAATTACCCCTCGGAGGTGTCTTCATCATGCGTACGACTTACGCGCGTCTCGGCGCGCTCGCACTCGGTCTCGGACTGCTCGTCTCGGCGGCGACCCCGCCCCGCGTCGCCGGCGCCGCCGGTGAACCCTACCCGATCGGCGTGGTCGTCTCGGAGAGCGGTCAGGGCGCCACGCTCGGCCGCCCCGAAGCCGACAGCATCCAGCTCGCCTTCGACGAGCTGAACAGCGGCGGCGGGATCGACGGCCATCCGGTCAAGGTGACGATCCTGGACGACCAGTCCGATCCGACCACCGCGGTCAACGCCGTGCGCCAACTCCTGGGCCAGCACGTCGTCGCCATCATCGGCTCGTCGCTCACGCAGACCTCGCTCGCGATGGTAAAGGACGTCCAAGAAGCGGGCATTCCAATGATCTCGCTCGCCTCGAGCGCACAGGTGATCGAGCCGGTCGCCGACCACAAGTGGATCTTCAAAATGCCGATCACCGACACGAAGGTCGCGCTCGCGATGCAGGCCTACATGAAGCGGCACGGCCAGACGAAGGTCGGCTTCGTCTACCGCAACGACGACTACGGCAAGAGTGGGTTGCAGCACTTCCAAGACGCGGCCGCCGGCGCGTTCACCGTCGTCGATCCGCAGGCGATCGACGGGAAGGCCAGCGACGCGACGACCCAGCTCACCCACGTCAAGGCGGCCAACCCGGCGGCGACCATCGTGTGGAGCACGCTGCCCTCGGTCGTCGTCGTCGTCAAGGGCTACCGCGAGCTGAACCTGCCCTACCCGATCTACTTCTCCGACGGCGCGGCGAACGGAGCGTTCCTCGTGCAAGCGGGGACGGCGCTCGATGGCGCCTTCATCGCGAGCACCAAGATCAACGTCGCCGACCTGCTCCCGTCGAGCGACCCGCAGAAGGCGATCATCGACCACTACATCGCCGAGTTCTCGAAGGCGTATCCGAAGGATCTCCCGGTCAGCATCTTCGGTGGCTTCGGCTACGACGCGGTCCAGATTCTGCGCTCGGCCCTGGCGCGCGCGCACGGCACCGATCCGGCCAAACTGCGCGATGCGCTCGAGCACACGACCTACAACGGCGTCTCAGGCGCCTATCGCATCACGCCCACCGATCACAACGGTCTGGCCGAGGACTCGCTCGTCCTCACCCAAGTGAAAGACCAGAAGTTCACCATCGTCAAGTAGCGCTCGATGATCGGTGAAGAACCCTCCAAGATTCGTACGCACGAGGCGGCGGAGCACGCGTTCATCGTCGCGTCGCTCACCGCCGTCGGCGTCACGGAATCCGACGCGCGCGACGTCGCCGACGTCCTGGTTGCTGCCGACTTGCGCGGGGTCGAGTCGCACGGGATCGCCCGGCTCGATACCTACTACGTGCGGCGCATCGAAGCCGGCGTCGTCGTGGCGCGGCCCGAGTATGTGGTGCTCGGCGACCGGCCGACGCAGTTCGCGCTCGACGCCGGTAACGGGCTGGGTCATCCGGCCTCCAAGCGCGCGATGCGCGCGGCGATCGCGAAGGCCAAGGAGCACGGGCTCGCCTTCGCGACCGTCAGGCGTTCCAACCACTACGGGATCGCTGCGTATTACGCGATGATGGCGCTCGACGAGGGGCTGATCGGCCTCTCGCTGACGAACTCGACCCACCTCGCCGTCCCGACCTATGGGCGCGACAAGACGACCGGGACGAACCCGATCGCCCTCGCGATCCCGGCCGGCGACCATCCGCCGTTCGTGCTCGACATGGCGACGACGACCGTCACCTTCGGCCGGCTCGAGGTCAGCGAACGCAAGGGGAAGCCGCTCGCGCCCGGCTGGGCGGTCGGTCCCGACGGCGCGCAGACGCTCGACCCCACCCTCGCCAAGACGCGCGGCGCGCTGTTGCCGCTAGGCGGCATCGGCACCGAGAACGGCGGCCACAAAGGCTACGGCCTGGGTGCGCTGGTCGAGATCCTGTGCGGCGTGCTCTCGGGCGGGCTGTTCGGTCGCGACCTCAACACGCCCGAAGACGGTCTGCACGGCGGTCAAACCGGCCACTTCTTCGGGGCGTTTCGGATCGATGCGATGCGCGATGCAGAGGCGTTCGCGCAGGACATGGCGCGCGAGCTGAGCACGTTCGAGCAGAGCGCACCGGTGCCGGGGTCCGAGCGCGTGCAGACCGCCGGCGAACCGGAGCGCGAGTTCACCACCCGCTTTCGGCGCGAGGGCGTGCCGATCGATCCCAAAGTGTGGGAGGTGCTCGACGCGATGGCGCAGCGGCTGGGGATCGCACCGTTGGAGCGCTTCACGGTCGCCTGAGCGCCGGCTCGCTGCAGATGAACGTCGTGTGAAAAACGGGGCCGGCGCGCGACCTGGGTGCATAGCGCCGCCGTTTTGGGGATATTCGTTCTTCCCCATTGCATTGCCATAATTCGGAGGTATCGATATCACGATGACGATCGCACACGGGCGGCGCATCCTGGCTACGTTGCTGCTCAGCGCCACGGCGCTGGCGGGCAGCGCGAGCGCCGCGTCGGCGCAGTGGTGGCACGGCAATCCGCCGCCGCCGCGCTACGAGCATCATCCCTACCGCTCCGGCTACACCTGGGAGCCGGGCCACTACGCGTGGCAGGGCGGTGCCTGGATCTGGATCGGCGGCGTCTACGTCGGCGTCCAGCCGGGTGGCTACTATGTCCCGGGCCACTGGGTAGTCGGGCCGTACGGACGGCGCTGGGTCCCCGGCCACTGGCGCTAGCCGAAACCGGGGTTTGCGCGGCGCGCGACGTAACGAGGACGGGTGAGTGAAGCCTTCGTCGTCGACGCGCTGCGCACGCCCATGGGGCGCTACGCCGGTGCGCTCGCACCCGTTCGCCCCGACGATCTGAGCGCGCGGGCGATCCGCGCGCTCGTCGATCGCACCGGCATCGAGCCGGCCATCATCGACGACGTCTTCTGGGGCGCCGCGAACCAAGCCGGTGAAGACTGCCGCAACGTCGGCCGGATGGCGACGCTGCTGGCGGGTCTGCCGACCAGCGTCCCGGGCGCGACGTTCAACCGCTTGTGCGGGAGCGGTTTGCAGGCGCTCAACTCGGCCTATCACGCGATCGCGGCCGGGATCATCGACGTCGCGATCGCCGGCGGTGCCGAATCGATGTCGCGTGCGCCGTTCGTGATGCTCAAGGCCGAGAAGGCCTACGACCGCGCACCGGAGATCCACGACTCGACGCTCGGCAACCGGATGGTGAATCCACGCCTGGCGGTGATGTATCCGCCGATCACGCTCGGCGAAACGGCGGAGAACGTCGCCGAGCAGTATCACGTCACGCGCGAGGACCAGGACCGCTTCGCCTACGCGAGCCAGATGCGCTACAAGGCGGCGGCCGAGGCGGGCCGCTTCGCCGATGAGCTGGTCCCGGTCCACGTCGAACAGGGGAAGAAGACGTACGACGTCACCGTCGACGAGGCGCCGCGCCCGGACACGACGCTCGAAGGGTTGGCGAAGCTGCAGCCCGCGTTTCGCAAGGGCGGCACCGTCACCGCCGGCAACTCCTCGCCGCTCAACGACGGCGCCGCGGCGCTCTTGGTCTGCAGCGCCGAGGCGCTGACGAAGTACGGCTGGACGCCGCTAGCGCGCTTCGTCACCTCGGCGACGTTCGGCGTCGATCCGAGCGTCATGGGGATCGGCCCGATCGGCGCGACCCGCAAAGCGCTCGCGCGCGCGAAGCTCGACGCTGGCGCGCTGGACCTGGTCGAATTGAACGAGGCCTTCGCGGCGCAGAGCGTCGCCTGCGTGCGCGAGCTGGGCCTCGATCCCGACCGGGTGAACGTCAACGGCGGCGCGATCGCCCTGGGTCACCCGCTGGGCTGCAGCGGCGCCCGCATCACGACGACGCTGCTCCACGAACTGCGCCGCCGCGGCGGACGCTACGGCCTAGCGACGATGTGCATCGGCATGGGCCAAGGCATCGCCACGCTCTTCGAACGCCTCTGATCGTCGCCTAAGCTCGCCGCGAGATCATCGCTAGGTGCGGTAGCCGTTGCCCGAGCGCGGGCCGGCGGCGGTGGCGACGGGTGGGAAGGTGCGGCTGCGGACGTCGAGGGCGTAGGCGCGGAGGGCGTCGGTTGCGAGGTCGCCGAGCTGGGCGTACTGCTTGGCGAAGGGTGGCGACTCGGGATAGAGGCCGAGCACGTCGTGCAGGACGAGCACTTGACCGTCGCAGTGCGAACCGCTGCCGATCCCGATCGTCGGGATCGCGATCTGCGCGGTGATCGCCGCGGCGATCTCTTCGTCGACCATCTCCAGCACGACCGCGAACGCGCCGGCCTCCGCGATCGCGTGGGCGTCGCGCAGCAGCTGCTCGCGCTCGCGCTTGCGGCGGAATCCGCTGCCCAGGGCCGCGGTTTGCGGTAGAACGCCGATGTGGGCGCAGACCGGGATCTCGGCATCGACGATGGCGCGGATGCGCGGCGCGGCGGCGGCGCCGCCTTCGAGCTTCACCGACGAGGCGCCGGAGCGCTTGATCAGCTCGGAGGCGCTCGTCACCGCGAGGTCGTCGGAGGCCGCGTAGGTACCGAAGGGCAGGTCGACGATCACGTGCGCCCGCTCGGTCCCGCGGATGACGGCCGCGGCATGGCGGACCATGTCGACCAGCTCGACCGGAAGCGTCGAAGAGTAGCCCAAGACGACCTGACCCAGCGAGTCGCCGCAGAGCAACACGTCGATCCCGGCCGCCTCGGCGCAGCGGGCGAACGGGGTGTCGTAGGCGGTCACGACGGGGAAGGCCGCGTCCTTGCGGGCCGAGATCTGCGTGGCTCCCAGGCGGGACATCAGCGGCGCCCCCGCCGGCCGGACGAGGGTGCGAGGGACGGTGGCGGCGCGCCGCGGTGGTGGACCATGCCGGCTCGCTTCGCCGTCACCCGGCTCAGTCCGGTGCCAAGCGCAGTACGACCTCGTCGAGCGGGAGGAAGCCAAGCGTCGCGTACAAGGGCCGCGCTTCGTCGGAAGGGTGCAGCACCAAGCGCACCAGCGGGTACGTGCGGGCGTGCGCGAGCAGGGCGTCCATCAGCGCCCGCGCGAGCCCGCGCCGCCGCGCCGACGGTTCGACGTAGACGCCGTGCACGCGGCCTTCGTGTTCGGCCGGCGAGCCGGGGCGCGGGACAGCGGGGGCGATCAGCAGCGCGGCGCTCGCGACGGGCGCGCCATCGTGTTCGACGATCCACGCCAGCAGCCGGCCGTCGCCGAGCGCGGCACGGATCCAGCTCGTCCAGACGGCGATCTGCGGCTGCAGCTCCTCGCCCCAGCCACCGACCTCGCGCCACAGAAGGACGCGGTGCTGTGCCAGCAGCGGTGCGTCACTCGGCGTCGCGCGTCGGATCGGTCCGCTCAAGCGCCGCGATAGATCGGCGCGCGCTTGGCCCGAAACGCCGCGATCCCCTCGGCGGCGTCGGCCGTCTGCGCCGCGATCGCTTGCATCTCGGCTTCGTACGCGAGCGCCGCGGCGACGTCGCCGAGGCCGTTGTGCACCAGCTCGCGCTTCGTCAGCCCCAGCGAGCGCGGGGCGTGCGCGAGCGACGTCGCCAGCGCCAGCGCCTCGGGGACGACCCGGTTGGGTGGGACGACCTTCGTGCACAGGCCGAGCGCGTCGGCGCGACCGGCGTCGATCTTCTCCGAGAGCAGGCAGAGTTCGAGCGCCTTCCCGTAGCCGATCATGCGCGGCAGCAGATACGAGACGCCGCTGTCGGGGACCAGGCCGATCTTCACGAAGGCGGTCGTGAACGACGCGCTCTCCGCGACGACGCGCAGATCGCAGGCCAGTGCCAGCCCGAATCCGGCGCCGGCCGCGACGCCGTTGACCGCCGCGACGACCGGCTTCTCGAGGCTGAGCAGCGCCAGCAACACCGGGTGGTAGCGCTCCTGCAGCGCGCGCGCCACGTCGAGCGCACCGTCGGACGTGAACACTTCCGGATCGTCGAGTGCTTGACCGGCGCAGAAGGCTTTGCCCGCTCCGGTCAGCACCAGCGCACGCACCTCGGGATCGCGCGCGAGAGCCCCGAGGGTGAACTGCAGCGAGCGCAGCATCGCC
>Ga0181525_10001850_pt1 | contig 17805 bp, 18 predicted proteins | sample PEATcosm2014_Bin_48_FD_121100 | JGI IMG/M metagenome (GOLD analysis project Ga0181525, IMG submission 121100) | Peatland microbial communities from MTU Mesocosm Facility, Houghton, MI, USA - PEATcosm2014_Bin06_10_metaG | ecosystem: Environmental > Terrestrial > Soil > Wetlands > Peat | place...
CCGACAACATAAAGAGGCTGCATAACAACCGCCGTGCGAGTGAGTCGGAGAAGTACTGGAGAAACAATGACACTGCTCAAGAGAATTGGAACAGGACTATGTCTTACCGTGCTCTGTGTACTCGCCGCGCCTAGAGCGAAGGCCGACGATATGAACAGGAAGACCGTCATCACCTTCAGCGCGCCAGTCGAAGTTGGAGGCTCCGGCGCACAGGTATTGCCTGCCGGCACCTATGTCTTCAAGATCATGGATGCGCATGGGTCCCTCCATGTCGTCCAGATCTCAAACCGGGACGAGACTCATGTGTACACCATTGTCCTGGCAATGGCCAACTATCGCTTGAAGGCCACTGACAAGACGGTTATTACCTTTCGCGAGCGGCCTGCCGGAGAGCCGGAGGCTCTAAAGGCATGGTTCTATCCCGGCCGCGAATGGGGCGAGCAATTTGTCTATGACAGGTCCAAGGCTATTCAATTGGCCAAGGAAACCAATGAGATTGTCTTATCGACTCCTATCGTGCAATCAGCTGCCCCCGTCGAATCTCTGGCTGCGGCCCCGGTCGAGGCAGTTAACCCAAACGGAGAAACCGTGGATGTTGCGCAGGTAGTTGAAACGCCACCTGCGGCTCCAGAGCCCGTCGCGGCTGCTGTCATGCCAGCACCAGCCGGACCTAAACCGGTTGAGGTCGCATCTCTGCCCAAAACTGCCAGTAACCTCGGTTTGATTGGACTGTGCGGGATGATGTTATTGGGCGCCGGCTTCTTGGTTCCCGTGTTCTTTAGGAAATCCGCCTAACTCGGAGCGTCACAGTTCCAGACAACCTCTCCTGGCCATTCGGGTTGGCCGGGACCAGCCGCTGAATGAGGCGGTGCGTAAGCGCCGCCTCGCTCTCGCTTGTTGGAGCGTAAGCGCAGATTTGCATTGAAGGTTTCAGGCCACGGTAAGGGAAAGTTCAGATGACGAAGAGGAATGCGTCCGAAGCATATCTCAAGAGTGGAACCTGCTTGACGGTCTCGGCTCCAATCTGGATGAACTGCCGCATCGGATTGGCATTGCGCGATTCACTCGGGTTCATTCTGGCTCTTGTTCTCCTAATGTCGTTGTCTCGCGTTGCCTTATCTCAGGACTCCGTTTCTTCGCGAAGCATTCCAAGCGGCAACTACACAATCAGGATGAATTCAAATCTGGTTGTCTTGAGCGCGACCGTTGTGGATCGTCACAATGCACTGGTTTCCGGGCTGGGAAAGGACGATTTTCGAGTTTATGAGGATCACGTCCTTCAGGAAATCAAGGACTTCAGCCATGACGATGTTCCTGTTGCCGTTGGTTTGGTCATCGATAACAGCGCGAGTATGGGACAGAAGCGTGCAGACGTGATCGCCGCTGCTTTGTCGTTTGCTCATTCAAGCAATGCGCTGGACCAGATGTTCGTGGTCAATTTCAACGAGCATGTGACTTATGGTCTGCCGCCTGAAATACCATTCACAGATAGGCGAGATCAGTTGCAGGTAGCTCTGTCGGCTATCAAGACGGCTGGCGAGACTGCGCTTTACGATGCTGTCGTCTCAGCTCTCGATCATCTCAAACAAAGCAAATGCGACAAGAAGGTTCTCATTCTCATAAGCGACGGCGGCGACAACGCGAGCCAGCATAGCCTGGCCCAGGTAATCGAAATGGCCAAGCACTCCTCCGCAATTATCTACGCGATCGGCATCTTCGACGAGCAGGACGGCGACCAGAATCCGGGCGTGCTTAGACGCTTTGCGAAGGAGACAGGCGGCGAAGCATTCTTCCCTGAGTCTTCGAAGGAGATTCTTTCGATTTGTGATGGGATCGCACGCGATATTCGTAGTCAATACACGTTGGCATATGTCCCGACAATCTCAAATCAGGATACAGGGTACCGGGTCGTCGATGTGCGGGCTAGTGCGCAGGCGCACGGACACTTGACAGTTCGTACGCGAGCTGGCTACTTCCTGCCATCGGCATCACCACAACCAGGGGCCATTGGCCATGATTCCCATAAGTGACCAAGGTATATTCGTAAAGCGCTGCCAGCGATTCATTCGTTGGACGCGGCGTGTTTTACTCTTGAGCGGAGTTCTCGCGCTCTTATATGTCGGGCTCACTCTGCTTGATGCGAGGATCTTTCAGAAAAACGCCGAAGTCATCTTGGAAAAGCAGATTCAGGCGCAGGAAGCGCCAGGGGCAGCGCTCCCCAAGCTTGCGGTGAAAGAGGGGGATATCCTGGGCCGCATTGAGATTCCCAGGATCGGCTTGTCTGTAATAGTTCTAGAAGGAACTACATCGCAGACTCTTCAGCAAGGCGCAGGACATATCGAAGGGACGGCATTCCCCGGCGAGTCTGGAAACATTGGAATCGCCGGGCACCGCGATACCTACTTCCGCGGACTGAAAGAAATTCGCGCGAATGACGAGATTCAGATTCAAACAGCGGCTGGTATTACCCGATACGAGGTGGATTGGATTCAGATAACCGTCCCGAACGACGTTGCCATTGTTTCGCCCGCAACTGGATCCGCCCTGACCCTGGTAACTTGCTATCCGTTCCACTATATAGGCGCCGCTCCTGAACGATTTGTTGTTCATGCGCACAGGCAGGAGAGATCTGCAAATTGAGAGCCTGTTCTGTCCTCTGTTCGCGTCACTCGTGACCGGAAAGGAAAAGACAAACTGGCAAAGTAACTGACCTGGCTCAGCTCAATCGGCAGCTGCATCTGAAAGCTTGCGTTTGACAGCCTCGACAAGCGGAATCACAGGCTTCAAAAATGTCTTCACGATCGGAATGACTGGCTTGAGAATGCTCCCAATTGCCGGGAGAAGCGGTTTCTGAGAATTGTGCCCCGGTAACTGGTCGAGGAGAACCACATTGAGCAGAGACTTATTCACCTGGATGCGGCCGTTGTAGCTGATATATCCAAGATTGCGGAAGCGATTCATGAAGAAGCTGACTCGCGAGCGCGTAGTGCCGATCATCTCCGCCAGCGTCTCCTGCGAGATGGGAGGGATGAATGTGTCCCGCTCGCCAGGCTTGCCAAATTCCGCCATGAGCAGGAGGATTCTCGCTAGACGCTTCTCGCTGGAGTTAAAGAGCTGATCGACCAGATCTGCCTGAGTTCTCATGCTGCGGGTCAGCATGAACTTCAGGAAGAAGTCGGCAAATGCTGGTTCGTCATGCATCACGCGGGTCATCTCATCCCTCGTGATCTTGAGCGCCACGCATGAATTGACAGCAGAGGCCGTCGCCAAGCGCATTCCAGGTATGGACGCCAGTGACTCCTCGCCAACAAAGTCGCCATCAGAGAGGAGCGTAATTGTGGCTTCTTTGCCGTTCTGCGCGACGACAGTGAGTTTCGCCCTTCCCCTCTGGAGATAGAAGACCGCATCGGCCAAGTCTCCTTGCGAGAAGAATGTCTCTTTCGGCTCCAGTTCGACGATTCTGCGCCCAAGCCCCGCGTTCGCGAGAAAAGTCCCCGAGTCGAAAGTAAGTTGAGTATCCCTAGGTTTCAAAGTATCGCCCCGTTCTAAACGGTTTGCCCGGTGCAGTGGTTGAATACTCAGGATGAGCCACTTTGGATTGGAAATGACCGATAATTGTGGCAAATCCATCAAGGATTGCGAAACAACAAATTCAGATCGAAACATCTGAATCCAACTCGCATCTTGACATCGGCAACGCAGTCCCGAGCGGCGTTAGGGGATTCTGCGTTACTTTGGGGCAGGCCGCCCGCGCTTGAGGACGCTTACACTCAGGCAACTTTCATTTTCCGCTTTCGTCTGGTTCTCCTGTCTGGTCTGTATTGCTCAGCCTTGAGGGTGGTGCCGGAAGACCGAAACCGCGAAGGCCATGGTCGCTCCGAGCTAATCTGACCATCCTTGGAAGCTCCGACTCTGACAATATCGTTCAAGATGCCGGGAAGCCGCTGGTTCTGGTTCTCGCGTTCAACATCGGCATTGAGCAATCCATTTCGAATGGAGTATTTACTGTGAGCTTGGCGATGCAAATACGGATTCATCGGTGGATGCCCAACCATCGCGTAGACATGGCAGCCTGCCAAAGGATTCGGCTTGTCAAGCCGTTTTTCGACATGAAGACCCGTGTTACCATTCCGATCCTCCTGATCCTCGCATTCCTCGCGGGCCTCCCTCTGATTGCAGGATCGCAAACCATGCCCTATGCAGAAGGCTCGTCCACCACTTTGGTAAGCGCGCCAACGGTTCAACCTGATCCTGTTTACCTGCGTCCAACGGAAAAGACGATGCTCAGAAACTACGTCTTCGACGCGTTTGGTCCGTACCCCGTCGTCGGCGCTGGCATCGCTGCCGGCATCAATCAGATAGGCAATTCTCCGCCAGAGTGGAACCAGGGCGTTGAAGGGTATTCCAAGCGATTTGGATCTGACTTCGGGATTGCGGCTGTAGGAACAACGACGCGTTATGGATTGGCCGAGGCCTTCAAGGAAGATACTTTGTATTACCGGTGCGAATGCATCGGCGTGTTGCCGCGGATGGGGCACGCGATGCTTTCGACTTTGACCGCGCGCCGCGGCGAAGACGGCCATCGCGTCTTCTCCATTCCTGCGCTTGTCGCGCCCTATGCAGGTTCGATGACCGCGGTTTATGGGTGGTACCCAAATCGCTTCGGAGCGAAGGATGCATTCCGCATCGGCAACTACAGCATGCTGGCGTATGTGGGTAGCAATATCTCGCTGGAGTTCTTCTATAGCGGGCCGCACTCCTTGCTTCATCGCATGCATCTGAACCATGCGCATGGATCCCCGGTTCAAGGACCGAACAAGTCAGCGGCTACCACTCCACTGCGGTTGGAGGCATCAAGCAGCCCAAGCCGGAGCAGCGTAGCGCACCCTCGCCCTTTGTGGCAGCTTCCATTACGAGTCTGGTCGAGGGATTCTTCGAGTGGTTTGGAAGTCTCGGTATCTTCTCCTGGCGGGTGCTCAAGGCTGCCGTAACACCGCCTTACGAATGGCGCGAACTGATTCGCCAGCTTGACGAGGTTGGATCGAAGTCTCTGCCCTTGGTCGTCTTGGCGGGCGCTGCCATCGGGGTTGTGATCTCGATGGAGGCGCGTTACAGCCTCAGCCGCTTCGGCGCCAAGTCGATGTTTCCGGCCACTCTCGTCTACTCCGTTATCCAGGTCATGGGCCCTGTCATCACCGGGTTGATCGTGAGCGGCCGAGTGGGGGCCGGCATTGGCGCGGAGCTGGCGTCGATGAAGGTGACCGAACAGATTGACGCAATTGAGGCATCGGCTATCAACCCATACAGGCTTCTGGCAGCGACACGAATCCTGGCTTGCATTCTGATGCTGCCGCTGCTGACGATTGCAGCCGACGCAAGCGGCCTGTTCACAGGCTGGTTTGCACAGACTCTCGTTGAGCCGTTGTCGTTCCGGCAGTTCATCGAAAGCGGGTTTCATGGCGCAACTTTCAACGCATTCCTGCCGCCGACATTCAAGACCGCGGTCTATGGCCTGATTATTGGGCTTATAGCGTGCTTTCAGGGAATGCGCACACGTGGAGGTGCCGAGGGAGTGGGCCGCGCGGCCACAAACTCAGTGGTTCTCGCATCGCTCTTCGTCATCCTTGCCGACGTTGTACTAGTGAAATTCATTCTTGTTGTCTTTCCCTAACCATTAACTGTTGATGTGCGAACTCGTGAGACATTTATGGCCACAACCTATGACATTGCCGCGAAACAACATAACCTCCAGAAAGAAGGCAGTGCGCCGATAGTCGCCGTGAAGGATTTGCGTAAGACCTTTGGGAGCCACATGGTTCTCAATGGAATCAGCTTGAGCGTGAATCGTGGAGAAACCCTGGCCGTGCTTGGCCGCAGCGGGACCGGCAAGAGTGTGTTGCTTAGGCTCATCATCGGCCTGGAAACGCCCGACTCAGGCTCGGTTTGTATTCATGGACTGGACATTGCCGGGCTCGCCATTGATCAAATGGGCGAAATCCGAAAGAAGATGGGCTTCCTGTTTCAGCACGCAGCTCTCTACGATTCACTGACTGTTGCAGAGAACGTAGCGTTTCCTCTTGAACATCATCGAAGAGGCATGTCTAGGTCCGAGCGCAATGATTGGGTAAATCAACTTCTGGCCGAGGTTGGCATGGAAGGTAGCCTTGAGAAAATGCCTTCCGACATCTCCGGCGGAATGCAAAAGCGCGTGGGACTGGCGCGTGCGCTCGCACTGAAGCCGGAGATCCTGCTTCTTGACGAGCCCACGGCGGGCCTCGATCCCATCAGCTCGGGAGAGATCGACGACTTGATTCTGAAGCTCCAGCGAGAACGGCAAATGGCGTCCGTTGTGGTAACTCACGATCTGCATAGCGCGAGGACGATTGCCAATCGTCTTGCTCTGCTGGATCGGGGCAAAGTGGTGATTGAGGGCAGGTTCGAGGATCTTCAGGAAAGCGATATCGCGTTCGTGAAGGAGTTTCTGAAGCAATCGTAGGGGGATTTATGTCGAAGGTTGCACGGTTGGGCGCATTTATCGTTGGGACACTGACAATTCTTGCCGTTGGAGTCTTCGTTATCGGGAGCAAGGAGTATCTGTTTCAATCTACGTATCAACTAAAGGCTCAGTTCGATAATGTCGCGGGCCTGGCCGCTGGGGCGGACGTGCAGGTGGGCGGGGTTCACAGCGGAACCGTGCATAGCATCGAGTTACCTCACAAGCCAGGTGAACAAGTCACTGTGCTCATGGATCTTGACAAGTCAACGCACGAGATTATCAAGCACGACTCAGTAGCGTCGATCGAAACCGCCGGGGTCTTGGGCAATCAGTTCGTGGCGATTTCGTTTGGATCTGCCGGGCAGGCTGAGGTTCAGGATGGCGAGATCATCCAGAGTGAACCTCCGCTTGAGATGTCGGATCTTTTCAAGAAGACTAGCGGAATCCTGGATACCAGCCAGGAAGCCATCAAGAACGCGACTCTGGCAACGGCGCATCTGAATTCGGTGAGCGCCAAGATCGATTCAGGCCAGGGTACCGTCGGCGCACTGGTGAACGACAAACAACTCTATAGCAATCTGTCACAGACCACGGCGACTTTGCAGACCACGATGGCTCAGGCGCAGACCGGAGTGACAGACTTTCGGGAAAACATGGAGGCCTTGAAACATAACTTCCTTCTGAGTGGATACTACAAGAAGCGCGGGTACGAGGACTCAGCCGATCTGGGCGCGAATAGAATTGGCAAGCTTCCGCCGGGTGCGCCCGCGAAGTCATTCACATTCACGGCTAGGCAGCTCTTCGATGGTCGCGATTCGGCCAAGCTTCGGGACCAGAAATCTCTCAATGCCGGCGGCGAGTTCCTGGCAAAAAATCAGTTCGCATTCGCGGTAGTGGTGGTCTCGACCGGTATGGAGGGCGATGCACAAAAGGATATGGTGCTGACTGAGGCCAGGGCCATGGTCGTACGCGATTACCTGGTTCAGAACTTTGGCTTTGATGACAGCCAACTGAAGACGTTGGGCTTGGGCAAGCAGGCTGGACCAAATCTGGACGCTGATTGGGGTTCAATTCAAGTTCTCGTTTACCCGGCGGGCACAGAGCTTCCACCTGACATAGGACCCTCAGTTGCCCTCCCTGCGCGAATAGTCCCGGATCGGCCAGTCAATGCCTCTGTGGGCTTAGTGTCGAAGCCATAGTGGTTGGCTCGATTTGAGAAAACAGAGAACCTTCATATGAAAATGTGCAAGTTTGCGCCGGTAACGGGCGAGGCTCTTTCAGCGGATTTCCATGCGAGCAATGTAGCTCAGTAATTCGATTTGTGGTTTGCCATGATGATAGGGAAGATGAGTCAGCTACCTCGTCTCGCTCATGGCTCCTGATCTAACCCGGCCCATGAGATATCCGCACGTTTCAGTTGCCACATCCAGAAAAAACGCCTTTATGCGCAATGCAGGCTGAATCAGGACGCATCACGCCACACTGAATAACGCCGAGCCGATCAAGATATTCAAAGTTCGGCGTAGAAATCCGATTGGAGAACGCTCAATGCCCCTCGTCACTGTTGCTCTCGCATTATGCGTAGTAGGCGTGCTGCTTTGGCTTGTCAACCGATTCATTCCGATGCAAAGCCAGATCAAGGGAATCCTGAACGCCGTCGTGGTGATTGCCGTAGTTCTGTGGCTCATTAAGGTGTTCGGCCTTTACGGATACCTGACTCAGTTCCGTGTTGGGCATTGAGGGTCGAAGGAATAGACCCGGACGGCTTTGGCCGCAAACGCAGCGCAAGTTCAACGCAAGACGGCAGAGTCCTGCCGGCAGGAGGAATCTTGAAACGCATCGTTCTACTCGCAATAGGAAGTGCACTCAGCCTGAGCGCGCTTGCTCAAGCCGCTCCGCAAGCGACGACGGTTCTAGTACCCGTGGGCCCTGCGTCCACATACCGCGTGATCGTGATTAATCGTTCGGTCGAAGCGGTCAACTATCGGCATCGCAGCGGGGCTACCACGGTAGATTTTGCCGGTACATCCTTGCTGCCTTCAGCAAATGGCAACGCGAAGGTGAGAAGCAAGCGTGGAACCATGGAAGTCGAAGCCGAATTCGGAAGGCTGCAAAATCCTGTGACATTCGGTGGCGAATACCTGACCTATGTTTTATGGGCTATCTCACCTGAAGGCCGGGCGGTGAACCTCGGAGAAGTTCTGGTGGGGGACAACGACCGAAGCAAGTTGACGGCGACCACCGATCTCCAGGCATTCGCGCTTGTGGTTACAGCGGAGCCGTACTATGCCGTCCGGCAGCCCAGCAACGTCGTCGTCCTCGAGAATGTGGTCCGCCCAGACACAAGAGGAACCGCCGAAGCAGTCCAGGCAAAATACGAGCTCATGGAGCGCGGCGGTTACATTCCCAGCGGTTATAAGTTCGACCCAGTGGTTCTTAGCGCCAGCCTGCCATTGGAGTTCTATGAAGCTCGGAATGCTCTGCGTATCGCTCAATCCGAGGGAGCTGAGAACTATGCAGGCCCTAGCTACCAGCATGCTGTGGAATTGATGAACCGTGCAGATGGGTACGCAAGTGACAAGCACATCGACAGAAAGCCGCTCATCGCCGTTGCCCGAGAGGCTGTGCAGACTGCCGAAGATGCGCGCGAAATCGCGGTCAAGAAGATCGATGAAGAGCGGGAGGCTAACGATCGCCGGGATTCAAGGGATGCGCAGGCAAGATCGGATGCCCAGGCGGCCGATGCTACGCGCCTGAAAGAGCAAGCGCAGTCGGACGCAGCAAAGGCGCAGGCCGATTTGACGGCAAACCAGAACGCATCGACGGCGGCAATCTCCGCTGCGCAGTCGGATGCGGCCCGGGCTCAGGCCGACCTGGCAGCCAACCAGGTGACATCGGCGGCCGCAGTCTCCGCGGCTCAGGCGGATGCGGATCAGGCTCGCATAGCTGCAGAGAAAGCTCAACAAGGTGAACATCAAGCGGTCAGCGACAAGGCTGCCATGCGCGCTCAATTGTCCGAACAACTCAATAGGATTCTTGCCACTCGTGACAGCGCGCGGGGATTGATTGTGAGCATGTCCGATGTATTGTTTGACACAGGGAAGTACTCGCTGAAGCCAGGTGCACGTGAAAAGCTCGCCAAGGTCGCCGGCATTCTGATTGCATACCCGGGGCTCATCATCGAAGTTGGCGGCTATACCGACAACGTCGGTGCCGATGAGATGAATCAGAAGCTATCGGAAAATCGGGCCGGCGCAGTCCGCGATTACCTCGTTCAGCAAGGCGTAACAACAAACTCCGTAAGCGCAAAGGGGTTCGGCAACACATTGCCTGTAGCCTCTAATGAGAACTCCAGCGGCCGTCAGGAAAACCGGAGAGTTGAATTGGTCGTCTCCGGAGATCTGATTGGAAACACGGCAAACTCAACGATAGGAAGCCTGAACTAAAGCGATAATTCGCCAAGCTTATGCTTCTCCTATTTCTGACAGATGCGGTCTCAAAGGAGACCGCATCTTATCACGAGTAGAATCGAACTCTGACAAATCGGCAAAGAGTAAGACATGCTCGAAACAATTCTGATTATCCTTCTGGTCGTGACACTTCTTGGTGCATCGCCCCGGTGGCCTCACAGCCCAGATCGAGATATGATCCGAAAGGCGGAATAAGGCGTGTCCTTGTAATTACGCTGAGTGTTCCGCTTCTAGGCTGGGTTTGAGTATGGCATTCCGGCTAACTCCGGGAGTTTGGCATTCTGCCTAACGTACCTGATAATAAGCGACAGGCGACCATGTTGAGCCGTCGCACGCAATCGTCGCAGGATAAGTTGCCTGGTTCTCGTGTATAGTTGAGATACTAGGTCAGGATTTCCCTTCTCGCCTTCAGCCGTTCAGGCTTCGCTCCAGACGAGCACCGTTCAAGATAGCAACGGGACGAATGGAGTTCAGATGGCACTCATCAGAAAAAGCGATGTTAAGATGCACTTCTCCTCACGCCGGGACAAGGGCTTGCATTGGGTTCAGCAGGGTGACAGGCCTGCCATAACTACATCGCCAGTAGCAAATGCGGCGATCGAAACGAACGGTTCTGTCTTTGAGGACGATTTCTCAATTGAACACTTTTCTCCCGGAGGGACCGTATCTGCGGTCGTGATGGCCACGGATTCCGACGACACGCAAATGCTAAAGAAAGATAATACCCCCCGGTCGTAAAGCTGAAACCAGACCTGCTGTGGCGTTAGTCGATCGGACTGCCTCATTTTGACCAGGTCAAAGTGGGGTCTTTACGCGGCTTGTTCTTCGAGGAGAATGATAGGGCAAGACAGGCTTGAAGCGAGCATCGCAACCGTGCTTGCAAATCACCGAAGACGGCCTTTTCGGCGTCGTACCAAGCGAAAGTTGGATAATATGTCTCTCAATGAAGTAATTCATCCTAAAGAGCAGGCTAGCGGCGTCTCTCTGACGGTTTCGAATCCTGTCACCGCGAAGGTTTGCAGCCTTCCATTGCCGACCAGGATTGCATTTGTAGGGAACTTCCTGCCGCGGCAGTGCGGAATCGCAACGTTCACCACCGACCTGTGTGCCGCACTCGCGGCAGAATACGGCGATGGACGGCTGTTTGCCATACCAGTCAACGATCCTGAGTCGCACTACGATTATCCAGAGCAGGTTCGCCTGGAGCTTGAGCAGGAAGACTTGGGGTCTTACGAACGGGCTGCTGAGTTTCTTAACTTCAATGGCAACGATCTTGTCTGCCTGCAACATGAATATGGCATCTATGGCGGGCCGGCGGGGCGCCATGTCCTAGCATTGTTGCGAAAGCTGAAGATGCCATTGGTCACAACGCTGCATACGGTTTTACGAGAGCCGGACGGAAATCAGCGTGCGGCGCTCGAAGAGATTGCGCGGCTCTCCGATCGCCTTGTCGTCATGAGCGATTTGGCGGCCACGATTCTGCGCGAAGTGTATTCGGTTCCGAGTGGAAAGATCGACGTGATCGCGCATGGCGTGCCTGATTTTCCCTTCATGGATCCCAACTACTTCAAAGATAAATTCGGCACGGAGGGCAAATCGGTTCTGCTTACATTCGGATTGCTGTCCCCAAACAAGGGAATCGAAAACGTCATTCAGGCACTGCCTGCGATTTTGGAAAAGCACCCGAATGTGGTCTATATCGTCTCCGGTGTGACCCATCCGCATATTCGCCGGCGCGAAGGCGAGCGCTACCGCGAAGAATTGCAAGCCTTGGCAGAGCGCCTGGGCGTTTCCGAGCACTTGATTCTCAACAACCGCTTTGTGAGCATCGAGGAATTGATAGAGCACGTGGGTGCGGCTGACATTTATATCACACCTTACCTTCAGGAAGCGCAGATTGTCTCCGGTACGCTCGCGATTGCGCTCGGGGCAGGCAAGGCCATCATTTCAACGCCATACTGGCACGCCAAAGAGCTGCTCGCCGAGAAAAGAGGAGTGATTGTTCCCTTTGCCGACCCCGATGCCATAGCTGAGGCAGTAATCGGATTGCTGGAGAACGAAGCAGCGCGACATGCAATGCGCAAGCGCGCCTATCTTTATTCCCGTGGCACGACCTGGCAAAAGACGGCGTGCGCTTACATGGCGAGCTTTCAGCGCGCAAGGTTTGGGCGCTCGTTACACCCAAGAGCCGCTCAACAGGGCGATCCTGTCATGGAGCCTGCGGACTTTCTGCCCGCGCTGAACCCCAGCCACCTGCTGAGCATGACTGATGATACGGGCATGATGCAGCACGCCATTTTCTCCGTGCCGAACGTTCGCGAGGGTTACACTACCGACGACAACGCTCGCGCGCTTGTCGTGTCTATTCTCATGGATCGGAGCGAAGAGCGACCGGAAGGACACGACAATTCAGACCTTTCACACCGCTATCTTTCATTTTTGTGGCTTGCGTTTCATACCGACACCGGAAGATTCAGAAACTTTCTCGGTTATGACCGCAGGTGGCTTGAAGACTTCGGTTCAGATGACAGCCATGGCCGCGCTCTGTGGTCGTTGGGAATGGTCCTCGGGGCTTCGCGAAACGCTGGATTGAGAGGTGCGGCAGGTAGGCTGTTCGAAGCAGCTGTTCCTGCAACACTCAAGTTCACCAGTCCGCGGGCATGGGCGTACTCCATCTTGGGCATGCGAGCTTATCTGGATTGGTTTCCAGGAGACAGAGCCATCCAGGGAGTTCGCAATGTCTTGGCGAATCGACTTCTTGATGTCTACGAGAGGACTTACTCCGAAACGTGGAAGTGGTTCGAGAAGAGCCTTTCCTACTCGAATGCAAGACTATCGCAGGCACTCATTCTGGCAGGATGGCGGAGCAATAACCAGAGGATGATCGAAGTGGGGATGGATTCGCTGAAGTGGCTTGTTGCCGAACAACACCGCGACGACAGGGAGATCTTTGTGCCGATCGGCTCCAGTGGATTCTTCATTGAAGGCAACGAAAAGGCGCGATTCGATCAGCAGCCGGTGGAGGCCTGCGCAACAATCTCTGCATGCCTTGAGGTGTACAGACTTACAGAAGAGAGCTGCTGGCTTGAGGAAGCCCGAAGGGTATTTCGTTGGTTTCTCGGCAAGAACGATTTGCAGGCGCCTCTTTACGATCCAGTTACAGGAGGTTGCAGGGATGGCCTTCATCCCGACCGCGTGAACGAAAACCAGGGAGCTGAGTCCACACTCTCTTTTCTCATGGCGTTGCTTGAAATGCGGGCTGCTAAAGTAACAATCACAGACGATTTGCACCAGGGAATGAGTGTTTCCTATTGAATCCAGTTACTGCATCCAATGAATCGCCGGAGTCTATCGCTCTGAGTCAATCTACCGCGAAGACGAGCAGTGATCTACCCTTGTTCGCGCGATATGCCGGCAATCCAATGCTCAGCCGAAAACACTGGCCGTATCCCATTAATAGTGTCTTGAATGCAGGGGCCGTTTTGCTGGCGGATGGTGATACCTTGCTTTTGTGCCGCATTGAAGACCGGAGCGGCTTGTCGCATCTCTGCGCCGCACGCTCCACCAATGGCATCGATAACTGGCGTATCGATCCCGAGCCAACGCTAGTGGCGAATCCCCAGGAATTTCCCGAAGAGATCTGGGGTATCGAAGATCCGCGCATCACCTACGTTCCTGAACTCGAACAATACGCCGTGGCTTACACATCCTTTGCGCGAGGAGGTCCCGGAGTCTCGCTGGCGTTGACCAAGGATTTCCGAAGCTTCGAGAGGTTCGGGGTCATCATGCCTCCCGAGGACAAGGACGCGGCGCTGTTGCCGCGTCGTATGGGCGGCCGCTGGGCCCTGATACATCGCCCGATGACAGCTTTAGGCGCCCATATGTGGATCTCTTATTCGCCGGATTTGCGGCATTGGGGAAGCCACAAGATTATTTTGGAAGCACGACGCGGCGGGTGGTGGGATGCTAACAAGATCGGCCTTTGCTCTCCGCCGATTGAAACCGCTAAAGGTTGGCTGGTGATTTATCATGGCGTGCGGCAAACAGCATCGGGAAGCATCTATCGCCTGGGCCTGGCGCTCTTCGATCTGGAGAAGCCGGAGATCTGCTTGCAGCGCGGAAATTCCTGGGTCTTTGGACCTGAGGCGAGTTATGAACGTAATGGGGATGTAAATGATGTTGTGTTTCCTTGCGGACAGACGATCGGGGCGGATGGTGACACTATCAATCTGTACTACGGCGCTGCTGATTCCTGCATTGCTCTGGCTACAGGAAGCATCCGATGTCTTCTCTCCTGGCTAGACTCGAATTTGAGTTCACTTGCAACGCGCGCGTTCTAGCTCGCTGATTGGCGTGACATGGAAGGAGGGGCGACGTGAATCATTCAGGCAGGAACTGGCCAGATTGGCTGCCGCATCCGCTTTGGATACGACGAAAATGTCCGTGCTGCAATTCTGTGAAATTCAAGCAAGCTGAGTTACGCTCATTCGACGGTCTGTTAGCCATGTTTGCGTTGCGCCCCGTTCGCTGCATGTTCTGCTGGCGGCGGTACTACTGGCTGACGTTGCATACTGCGCAAGCAGAATAGGTTGGTGACGAGCTGCGGATGTTCCTAGGCAGCGCCATTCGACCGAAGAGATCGGGCCAGGTCTTCATGAGTGATTTTGTCCGGCGACCGGTTCAATCCCCTGCGTCAAGTTCACATGCGACCCTTGCCCCGCACTGGCTCACGCATCTCGGAGCGCTCGGTCTTTTCTTCGTTGCGGCCGTGGACTCATCGGTTATCCCCCTTCCTATTCCGGGCAGTACAGACCTGCTGTTGTTATGGCTTGTGGCGCACAGCGGTGATCCTTGGTTGCTGGCTCCCTGTGCCATCGCAGGTAGCATCCTGGGCGGATACACCACCTGGGGCATTGGCCGCAAAGGAGGCGAAGCGGCGTTGCAACACTACGTTCCGGCGCGCCTGCTTGGGCGAGTCGTCGTTTGGGTTGAGCATCATCCAATCCTTGCGGTGTTTCTTCCCGCTATGCTTCCTCCGCCGATTCCCTTACTGCCATTTGCTCTCGCCTCCGGGGCGCTTGGGGTGCCGCGCAAGCGATTCCTCGCGGTCTTTGGCGCGGCCCGCGCCCTGCGATACTCCTTCATCGCCTGGCTCGGCGCGACCTACGGACGCAGAATTGTCCGTCTTTGGTCTGGAAGCTTGGAGAGGTGGTCGACTCCGCTCCTCGTTGTGTTTGTCGCTTTACTGGCCGCCGGCTTGTGTTTCGGAATATGGAAGATTCGCGGGCTGCGCAAGATTGATGCGGCTGCAAGTCTCGGTTCACATGTCCATGCAGCTCATACTGATTGATTTACCGACGGAATTAGGTCTTGAGCTATCTATCATATGAATGAGTGATGTTACGGTGCCCTAAGACAACACGATCCACGGATACGGGGGCCAGATGGAACGACCGGGCTAAGGTGCCCGGCCAAGCAGAACTTCAATCGTCTATCAATGTCTTCGCGAGCAAGATCATCTACTTTTTGGGCTTTGCCTGAGGCTGGCGAGCCTGCAGCGATTGCTGCTGCGAGTCGTGTTTTTGAGATAACTGCTGTGTCTGTTGAGCGTGCTGCTGCTCGATCTGTTGTGTCTCAGCTGGACTGGCATTCGACCGATGTTGAGATTCCTGTTTCTGCTGGAGATTCTGACGCTCTTGAGTTTGTTTTGCGATCAGATTGTCCTGTTGTTGTTCGTACTTCTTGTCTGCCTTGGCGTTCCCTGAGTTGATCGGCGCCGGTCGGGCGATCATAGGAAGGTCATTCGGATGGACCACGGCGCGTGACGGAGCGTTGTCTGAGTGCATTGCCGGTGCTTCAGCGTGAGGCTGTGGTGCGGTGCCACTCGCTTGGGGCCTGGCAGGCTCCGTTGCCCGCTGTGGCGCTGCCATCTGGTGATCGTTGTAGCCAACCTGCAAGGTGGCTGATGCGTTGGGTGGCTTGCCGAGGTTGACCGCCGCCCGCGACTCCGGGTTGGCTCGCGCAATCTGCGCATGTTCGGCCTGTGCTGCTACAGGAGCGAGATGCCTCTGCTTTGCCACCGCTTCCTGTTGCGGGGTCGCACGCACCGTGATGCCGCCAGCTCCGCCGTTGAAGCTGACGTGATTCTCATTGCGATTCTCAATTACTGTGTTGTAGACGTTGTGGTTTCTCGTAACATCCACATTGTTCACAGAGCGGTTATAGAAGAAATGTCCGCCATCCCAGCGTCCTCCTCCATATCCTTCGCCGAAGTAACCGAAGCCGTAGTTGATTCCGCCATAGAACCCGACTTCGGGGCCCCAGTAACCGTCATTGAAGAAAAATCCTCCGTCTCTCCAGCCCCAATAGCCCGGTGTCCAGAGAAGGCCTTCCTCCGGCGCCATCACCCAGGCGCCATCCACCCAGTAGTAATCGGAGATGCTGTCGTCATAGGCCCAATAGCCCGGTGTCCAGAGATAGCCATCTCCAGGGCAAATAGGCTGTTCGTAAACCGGCAGAGCGGGCGGGCCGATCATGATACTTACGCCAACTTGGCCAAATAGAGCGGCCGGGATGGCCAATGCAAGAAACAGCAGAAAAAGTCGGATCGTTCGCATTTTGCTCCTTTTTAAAAATCGTTCATCGATTACAAGTCGCGTCGTCCGGAGTTACCTCGATGGGCGTCCGTTTGGGCGCTCTCCGATCCCAATCTCTCGCGAGAATCGAGATGAATGTCGGTGCCCGAAGCGGCATCATGGGCGGTCTCTTTTGCCTTACCCCAGGCGCCTTGGACCTTGCCCTTCGCCTGCTGAATTAAGCCTTCAACCTGAAGTTTCGGATTCTCGGTTACCTTGCCCGCTTTGCGCTTGGCGCTTCCGGCCACTTCGTCAATGATGCCCATTACGCGATCTTTATTCATGGATCCACCTCTCTGGAATCAACTCTTGGGGAATCGATTGAGGCGCCGTAGAAACATTCAGGCGCCTCAATCGTAGGGAAGCCGCGAGATGAATATTGAATCTGGATTGCGCGGCTCGGAGCTAGTGAGAGATTCGATGAAAGAAAGGTTGTTTCGATCAATCCGGTGATTCGATCGCCGGATGAGTTAGCCAAGCGCTAGTGCCTGTCTCCACCATCGTGTCCGGCTCCGCTCTCGTGCCGGTCTCCGTCTCCGTGGCCGCGTCCGTCGCGCTGCTCATTTCCATTGAAGCGCCTCGGCGCTCTGCCCCGGCCCGTGGCTCGCTCGCCATATTCCGGAACGCGACCGTTATAACCGTGTTGCGGATCGAAACTGTTGTTCACGTGGCCGCGGAATTCATTTGAACCATGAAACCATGGACCGACGCCAATGAAAGCGCGGCCATGAAACCACTCCGGACCGTAGTATCCATAGGGAGCACAGCGATAAGGCGTGTAGTCGTAGTAGCCGTAGGGACATGCTGGAGCGGCTCCAATATTGATGCTCAACTGGGCCTCTGCCCTTGCAGTGCCTGCTATAACGAAAACGGCGGCAACAGCGGCCAGCGCAGGAATCATCAACTTATTCACGAGTTCTCCCCTCAATCGTTGAGGCCGATGTCTAGCTCCCCAATAGTGCTGAGAGTAGCGAGTTTGACATTCATTGTCTGAGCTATTGGGACCATGACCGGCATAGGCACAGGCTCAAAGCTAGATGTGAGGCGTCACGCCGCCATGCGATGAGTTCCAGATCCAGCCGAACCAGCACGGGCCTCTTAAAGAGCGACAGGATGACCCGCGCTTGGATGACGTTCACTGCGGCTGATTCTGCGAACCCTGGGATGAAATCAGCATCTGCTTCAGCTTGGGCATGGCGCTGCC
>Ga0181525_10001851_pt1 | contig 17805 bp, 21 predicted proteins | sample PEATcosm2014_Bin_48_FD_121100 | JGI IMG/M metagenome (GOLD analysis project Ga0181525, IMG submission 121100) | Peatland microbial communities from MTU Mesocosm Facility, Houghton, MI, USA - PEATcosm2014_Bin06_10_metaG | ecosystem: Environmental > Terrestrial > Soil > Wetlands > Peat | place...
ATGTTCAGCAAGACCGAGGACATCCTGCCGGTGATCTCCTTCGAGGCCAAGGGCTCCGCGGAGCTCGATGATCGTCATCGCTCCTTCGTCAATCGCCTCGGTGCGCGCGGCTACACGGAGAAGCAGGTGCGGCGCCTGGTCGACTGGTACCTGCATTACAAGAAGAGCGCGCAGTCCTGAGGAAATCGGGTACCCATGTCCGTCGGACCGCTACGGATCGTTGACCGTCGCTCCGATCCACCGGGTCGCGGCGCGGTAAACCGCGAGCGCTTCATCCGTCGGTTCAAGGACGACATCAAGCGCGCGGCCGACGATGAATTCGGCAAGCGCTCGATCAAGGACGTCGGCCGCGGCGGGCGCATCTCGATTCCCGGCAGGGGTCTTGCCGAGCCGCGTCTCGTGCACGACGACGAAAGCGGCAGCCGCGAATTCGTCCTCCCCGGCAACCGCGAGTACCTGCCCGGCGATTCCATCCAGCGCCCGCGCGGCGGCGAGAGCGAAGGTGCCGACGGCGACGATCCCGGTTCGGGCGAAGGCACCGATTCCTTTGCCTTCGTACTCTCGCGCGAGGAATTCCTCTCGCTCTTCTTCGACGACCTGGAACTGCCCAACCTCGAACGCACGCGCTTTGGCGAGATGTCGATGGAGCGCATGCGCCGCGGCGGGTATGCCCGGGAAGGATTGCCTTCGAACCTGCTCCCCAGCATGACGGTGCGCATGGGCATCGCCCGGCGCATTGCGCTGCGCGGCGCCATGGCCGAGCACATCGAATCGCTCGAACGCGAGGCCGACAAGACCACCGGCGCGCAGCGCCGCGCGCTTGTCGAGGAAATTGAACGCCTCAAGCAGCGCCGCGGTTCGCTGCCGTTCCTGGAGGAAGTCGACCGCCGCTATCGTTCGCGCGTGCCGACGGCCGCACCCGCCACGCGCGCAGTCATGCTGTGCCTCATGGACGTTTCGGGCTCCATGGACGAGCGCAAGAAGGACCTGGCCAAGCGCTTCTTCGCGCTGCTGTACATGTTCCTCGAGCGCAAGTACGGTCACGTCGATGTCGTCTTCGTGCGCCATACCGAGACGGCGGAAGAGGTCGACGAAGAGCGCTTCTTCAACGATCCGCAAACGGGTGGCACGCTCGTGTGCCCCGCGCTGGAGCTCGCCTACAAGATCATCCAGACGCGCTTCGCGGGTCCCGACTGGAACGTCTACATCGCGCAGGCGTCGGATGGCGACTGCACGGGCGAGGATGGACGCCGAAGCGCCGGTTTCCTGAAGTCCGAGCTGCTGCCTTTGGTGCGGTACTTCGCCTATATCGATATTCCCAGCTCGAGCGGCTGGTTCAACCGCGCGTCCGATCTGTGGCAGAGTTACGATGCAATCGAGGGCTCGGTTTTCGCGCGCCGCGCAGTGCACGACCGCAGCGATATCTGGCCCGTGTTTCGCGAACTGTTCGCGCGCAAGCAGAACGCATGATGGGAACGATGGACGACACCCCGGACCCGGCTTCAGAGGCGGAGGAAAAGCCCCGCGCCTGGCCCAAGCTGCTGCACAAGGCCACGGTGCCCATGCCGCGGCTGGACGGCACGCGCCGCCCCGAGCCCATTGCCACCGGCAGCGAGTGGACGCTCAGCATGCTCGAGAAATTCGACAAGGCAATTGCCGCGCATGCCGATCGCATGGATCTGGACACCTACCCGATCCAATACGAAATCATCACGGCAAGCCAGATGCTCGACCTGTGCTCGACGGTCGGCATGCCGGTGCATTACGCGCACTGGAGCTTCGGCAAGCAGTTGCTCTCGCAGGAGCACGGCTACCGCAAAGGCATGACCGGCCTCGCCTACGAAATTGTCATCAACACCAATCCGTCCATCGCGTACCTGATGGAGACCAATACCCTGGCACTCCAGGTGCTGGTCATGGCGCACGCGGGTTACGGCCACAACGCCTTCTTCAAATCCAACTATCTGTTTCGCCAGTTCACGCAGGCCGATGCCATCCTGGACTACCTCCAGTTCGCGCGTTCCTTCGTGCAGGAATGCGAGGAGCATTACGGTTGGCGCGAGGTCGAATCGGTGCTCGACAGCTGCCACGCGCTCGCACCCTACGGGGTCGACCGTTACCGGCGCCCGGCGCGCCTGTCGGTAAAGCGCGAAAAGGCGCGCTTGAATGAGCGCCTGAAGTTCGCGGAAAAGCACTACAACCCGGATTTTGCGCACCTGGACATCAACAAGGAACGTCCCAAGGCGGACGCCGAGGTGCCGCCGGAATTCGACCAGCAGGAAAACCTGCTCTATTACATCGAGAAAAGCGCACCGCGCCTGCAACCCTGGCAGCGTGAACTCGTTCGCATCGTGCGCAAGGTATCGCAGTACTTTTATCCGCAGCGCCTGACCAAGGTCGCCAATGAGGGCGCCGCCACGTTCTGGCATTACACGCTGCTCAACGAACTCTATGACGCCGGCGAAGTCGACGATGGCTTCATGCTCGAGTGGCTGGGTAACCACGGTGACGTGGTGGCGCAACCGGCATTCGATTCGCGGCGCTACCACGGCATGAACCCCTATGCCCTGGGTTTCTCCATCTTCCGCGACATCCGCCGCATCTGTGAGGAACCCACCGACGAAGACCGCCAGTGGTTTCCGACCCTTGCCGGCTCGAAGTGGCAGGACGGCATCAAGTTCGCCATGACCAACTTCAAGGACGACAGCCTCATCGAGCAATACCTCTCGCCCAAGGTCATGCGCGACATGCGACTGTTCATGATGCATGACGGCGAAGACGATCGCGATCACTATCACGTCGAGGCCATTCACAACGAAGCCGGATACATGAAGGTACGGCACGCGCTCGCGGCCCAGTACCGCAGCGAGGCCTACATCCCGACCCTCGTCGTCGCGCGTGCGAATGACGAAGCCGAACGCGCGCTGCTGCTCCAGCACCGCGTGGAGAACGGACGCATGCTCGACACGCAAAGCGCCGAAACCGTGCTGGGCTACGTCAAGCAGCTCTGGAAATTCGACGTCGTGCTCGAGGAAGTCGACTCCGACGGCCAGCGGCTGAAAATTCACCGCACCTGATTCTCGAGTTCGTCGATGCTCGGACTCCGAAGATCGGGGACAACGATCAAGACGAACCAGGCGCCGAGTCCCAGTGCAAGCGCAATGACTACCCACACGAGGTCATGTGCGCGCCGCACCTCGACAGAGCCGATGCGTGGAACAAGGATCACGTCCGAACTCATTCCATGCAGCTTGAGCAGGGATTCGTACTCGCGGCGTTCGCCACTTCGACCGACCTGTTCGAGATAGCCATACCAGGCAGGTTCGATTCCACGGAGGTATTTCAGCGAATCGGCTTCGAATTCCTGATGCCGCGCTTCCACTTCTTGCCCGGACAAGGAAATCGGGAAAGACGGTGATGAATAGTTGAAGGGCACCCATGCGGGCGGCATCCCGCCCGAGGATGACATGCACAGTGGCGCAAGGAATATTCGGTGGAAATAGAATGAGCGCCCTTTCCTCTCGACGATTTGGCGCTCCATCGCCACAAAGCGCTGCGTGTCGAAGCACATATCGGACACAACGTAGAACCGCGAAATCGGAAGACCTTGGATTTCACTTGCGGAAGTAACGCTTGTAACGTTTGCCGTCTCCCCTTCCAGAAACTGCAGGAAAAGGGCTGTCGGTGCCACGACGGCGATCGTTCCGAGCAGGTAGTAGGCGAACTTGTAATTTTGAGGTCCGCGAAAGGATTGAACTCGATCGATCGCCAGCAAGCGCAGCCGCTTTCGAAACGTCAACCAAACACAAAAGGCCGCGATTATCGCGGGAATGAATATTTGAACGGTGTCGTCGTCAAACGTGACAAGCTTCGTTCTCAATTCCAAACACAAAACGAGCACGGAATACACAAGGACGACCCCAAGATTCAGCACAACATAGGGCAGAAAGAAGATGTAAAGCCGCGCGCGCGTTTCGCGGTCAATCATCGATCGGGCAATTCTTCACGGTAAACGTCGGGGCGCAGCACTTCCATCAGTCGCGAAGGCGCCGCAATCGGAGTAAACCCGTATCGCGCGTAGAGTTGGTGCGCGTCCCTGGTCGCGAGCATGAAACGCCGCAGACCTTGCAGTTCCGGATGCGCCATCACGGACGCAATGAGCCGCTTACCCAAGCCTTGCCCGCGGAACTCCTCCAAGACGAATACGTCGGCGAGATAGGCGAACGTTGCCTTGTCGGTGGTGACGCGGGCGAATCCAATTTGGCGGGTTCCCTGGAAGACACCAAAACAAAGGGAATTCGCGATCGCCTTGCAAACGACTTCCTTGGGGACCCCCGGTGACCAGTAGCTTTGCGTCAAGAACTCGTGGATCGCATCGATATCCAGTCGATCTCTATCACAGGATATTTCAATTGTTCCGTCATCAGACATGATGGAACGCTTAATCGGGCGGATTGTTCCGGCGCAGAAAATCCACGGTTGCCTGAAGCATCTCGAGGCGGGTTTTGCCTCGGGACAACCAGTGGTCTTCATTGTCCAATGGCACGAACTTGACATCCTTCTTTGCGTCTTGCAGCGCGTGGAACATTGCGGTGCTTTGCGCGAAGGGCACGACGGCGTCCTGCTGGCCATGAATGAGCAGGACGGGTACCGTAACCGACGACACGTGTTTGATCGGGGAGATTTCGTCCAGGCGGGAATCCAGATGACCTTCGACGCCGAGGTACCGGTCCAAATAGCGTTGCACCGTATTGTCGAAATTCCGGACATTGCTGTTTCCCGCGTCCAGAAGAGTTCGCGGGTCCGAGATGCCGGCGACCGAAACGGCGCAGCGGAAAACGCCTGGTGTCAGAGTTACTCCTGCAAGCGCAGCGTACCCTCCGTAGCTCGCGCCGGCGATACAAACCCGCTTCGGATCCACGATCCCTTCTTTGACGAGGTAGGTGACACCGTCGACGAGATCGGACAGCATCTTGCGCCCAAACTCGCCATAACCCGCCGCGAGGAACTTGCCGCCGAGATCGGACCCTCGGTAGTTGGGGCGCAGCACCGCGTACCCCTGGTCGGCCAGCGCTTGCGACCACCAGTCGAAGTCCGCGAAATCCCGAGCTTCCGGGCCACCATGCGGCAGAACGACCAAGGGAAGGCCATGGGCCTCCCGTCCTCTTGGCAGCGTCAGGTAGCCCGGTATCTGCATGCCATCCGCCGCAGCGTAGGCGATGGCGCGGGTCTCGAAAGGTTCGGTCAGCCCGTCGTAGACGTCGCCGAGCCGTGCCGACTTGTGCGTATCGAAATCGATCAGGTTGTACGCATAGCCGAAGGCGGGGCCTTCGACCCGCACAACGAGCTTTTTGTAGTCCTCCGACGCGGATACGAAGGTGACCCGTGCGCCATCGAATGCACGTTCCACCGATTGATATCGATTTTGTACTGCCGGATCGAGGAACCGGATCTTCGTTTGATCGCTGACCGTCACGGTTCCGATCATGCGTGAATCGAGTCGCCCGAAAATCGGGGCCGTGATTCCCTGCAGGCTGTCGTCGACGGCAAGCAAGGTACCGTCCTTGCGGGAAAGGGATCTCCAGTTCCAGTCCACGTCCTCGCGGATGTGGACGAGGATCGTGTCGCCTGTTGGGCCAAACCCCGCCAGCGAGGGAAGGTCGATCGAATCCGTACCCTCCAATGCAGCCTTGAAGTCGTCTCCTGACTGGATTCGCAAGGTCCATTTGTGATCCTTGTCGACGTATTTCTCGTCCGCGACGACCGCGCCCGCATCGTCGATCAGATAGCCGCCCGAATAGGGATCGAGATCGTGAAGTTTCTGTTCGCCACTGTTTACGTCGTATTCGACCAGTTCCGGCCCGTACCCTCGTTGGAAATCCTGGAAAAAGACGACGGCGTGATTCTGGATCCGGCGAATCCAGAATCCGCCCGTGATCGTGGGAAGCAGGTTGGGATTGTGCTCATTGTCGGGAAGTGCGAAGGCCTTCTGCTTCGCAATGGAGTAAAGCTGCAGTTGAGGTGTCTCCACGTAGCCGCCGACATCTCCCATGTAGGTTCGGGCCATCGTGAGTCTCGTGTTATTCCCAGCCAACGAGGGCACATAACGCGATGTGGATGTCTCCACGACTATATGATCGTCGTCGACCCAGAGAAGGGCGCGTAGCTTTGCTTCCCCCACGTTCAGGACGCCCAGCACCTTCTTGTCGGCAAGACGCAAGATGGCGATCGCATGGAGATCGTTTGCCGTCTTGACGAATGCGACGTTTGACCCGTCGGGGGAAATCGTGACGTGCTCCAGGCCCGGCAATCGGCCGTAAACGGCGAGGGGAACCGCGCCCGCCATCGTGGGCGTCAGCGCGGCCATCAGGACGACAGCAATGGTCTGAAGAAAGGAAGAGGAGCGAACGCAGGAGTTTCTATTCACGTTGCAATTCCCGGTTGATTTTGCGCATCGCATCTACCGCATTTGCTTGGCCCCACACCTTGCAAACAGGAGGCGCAGGCAAACGCCGCTCGACAGGGGCTGACCGGCAAAAGTTGACCCTTGCGAAAACAAACGGCTCTAGGGAGTAAACGCGAATCCGACTACGTGACAATGCTAATAACGGCGCCCGGCAGTTTCAAGCTATTTACGGAAATTCAGAAGGCTTTAACTGGCGGGAGACCAATCGAGACCCTCGACGATAAGCTCGAGCTTCGCGGTCGGCGGCAATCCATATAGCTTCCAGATCACGTCCTGACAGAGCTTGGACAAATCACCGCTGTCCACTCGAAGATACTTGATACCCCTCTGTTCTCGAGGCTGCACGGAATACCCTTCGCTTGCGGCGAAAGCCTCGAAGCGAGGCTGATCTCTGATGTTTGCCGGTGCCAGCAACACCCAATCCAGGCCGACGTGCCCGTTCTCCCTGGAAAACTGGATGTTGACCGCGCCTCTGCCATGCGACGGATCGTCGGGGTCAAATAGGAAAACGGCAAATGCAGGTTCCGACGTTGCCATCGAAACGCTCGCAAGAACGTCGGGAACGTCTCGCGCCGTGACCGTAAGCGTCGGTTCGGTGCTGGCATGAAAGAACCAGACCAACCCGCACAAGGTGGCGAATACCGTCGCTCCGACGATGAACGCTGTCTTCAAGTCAGCGGCTGTTCCTGAGATCGTTTCCCATTCGAAGAGCCGCATCGACGAACACCCGCAGGTCCTCGCTCTTCGTCCGGTGATTGACGAGCGCGACGCGCAGGCAATACTTGCCGTTCAGCTTCGTATAGGAGGGAGCGGCGATGCCGCTCTCATGCAGGCGCAGCAGCAACTCCTCGTTGAGGGCATCGAGCGCCTTCTCGTCCACGCCTCCGGGATTGAAGCGCAGGCACACGATATTCAGATTGCCCATTCCCATCAGTTCGAGGTGCGGATTCCCCCGGACAATTCGTGCCAGTTCCTCCGCCAGGGCGATATTGCGCGCGATCAGTCGACCATAGCGCGCAAGCCCGTGCTCCTTGAATGACAACCAGACCTTGAGCGCGCGAAATCCACGCGAGAGCTGCGGACCGTAATCGCTGAACCAGAGGTCTCCGCTTGCCAGGCCACGCGACTGGTGCTCGAGGTAATCCGGAGTGAGCGTGAAGGCGCGGTAGTGCGCGCCGCGGTCGCGGACGAGCGCGCAACCTGCTTCAAACGGGATCTGCATCCATTTGTGCAGATCGACCGCGACCGAGTCGGCGCGCTCGATGCCGTGCACCAGCGGCGCGTGTTCGGCGGAAAGTCCGACGACCGCACCGATTGCGCCGTCCACGTGGAACCAGAGCTTCTCCTGCGCACACAAATCGGCGATCGCCGCCAGGTCGTCGATCGCCCCGGTATTGATGGTGCCTGCATTGCCGATCACGCAGGCCGGCACGCGTCCCGCCGCCCGATCCTGCGCCACCATGACCTTCAGCGCGGAGATATCGATTCGATAGTTCGAGTCGACGGGAACCTGCCGCAGCCAATCGCTGCCCAGGCCCAGCACCTCGATCGAGCGCTGCACGCAACTGTGGACTTCCGTCGACGCGTAGAACACGAGCGGCTTGGCAATCGCGCCGACACCTTTTGTTCGCACATCCACGCCGGCGTGGACGTTTCGTGCAACGGTAAGTCCGACAAAATTCGCCATCGAGCCGCCGCTCACCAGCAGACCGCTCCCTGTGGCCGGGAAGCCGACAATCTCCTTGCACCAGTCGATCACCTGGCGCTCGACCAGGTTGCCGACGTGATTGCCGCCACCCATGTTGGGATTGAGCGTCGAAGCAAGCAGATCCGCCACGGCCCCGAACGGCGTTCCCGCACCCATGTACCAGCTCCAGAACCGCGGGTGCGTATTGCCCAACTGGTAGGGAAGAACCAATTCCCGGAATTGCGCATAGGCCCGTTCCGCGCCTTCCGGCTCCTTCGGCAGCGGACGAGCGAACTGCGCCGCGACATGCTCAGGGGTTGGTCGCCAGACGGGCCGCTCACGGACCTGTTCCAGATAATCCATGGCATCGTCGACGGCGCGATGGGCAAGTGCGCGCATTGCGCCCCAGTCGTCCGGGTCAAGCGATTCCCGTGTATCGATTCCGTTCGATGGGTTCAAAGTCATGATTGTCCAAGCCTTGAGTTCATTTCCTGCCTTCCCCGCATTCTGCGATCCGCGGCGCTTGTTCTCCACTCGATTCTTGTCATCGAATCAAGCTGCATGTTCTCCGTGAGCAAGACGAAACGGGTCGTCGCCTAACGAGTACGGTACGGGCTGGGCATAGCGATCATCTGCTCGCCCGCAATCCGTGGTTTGGCCTTCCAGCCGTGCCCGACAACGATCTCAAAGTGCAGGGGCAGACGTCCCTGCACATCTTTGCCTTGCTCCAATTTTGCAAGGAACGCCCGCGCCGCCCGGCCGGAGGGCAGGCCCTTCGCCCGGTCCTCGCGCGGATTGCCGCCCAGCAAGCGTGCCTCGGCAAGCAATGCACGCGCGTCACCGAACGTCAGGTTCATGTGTTCGACTTCCATCACGGGCGCCTCAAAGCCAGCCTCGACCATCATGTCGCCGATGTCGTGCATGTCGACGAAGGGCATCGGCGCGACATGCGGCAGCGCTTCCTCGCAGGCTTCGCGCAATTCTTTCCACGTGTCGGGACCGTAGCTGCTGAGCATCAGGAGGCCGCCCGTGCGAAGCACGCGGGCAATTTCGCGTACCGCTTCGTGCGGGGCCGGATGCCAGTGCAGCGCCAGATTCGAGAACACCAGGTCGACCGAGGAATCCGGCAGCGGCAGTCGTTCTGCGCTTGCACAAAGGAAGCGGCTTGCACCCCCGTGGCCCGCTCGCAACCATTGGATCGCATGCCGGATCCAGCCGCGCTTGCCCGTTGCCCCGGCAAGCATCGCGGGCGACACGTCGACGCCGAGATAATTTGCGGCGGGAAACCGCCTTTGCAATTCCGTGCGACTGGCACCGGCGCCGCAACCAAGATCCAGCACTCGGCGCACGTCATGGCGCATCAGCGCCATGCGCTCGAGCATTCGCTTGCTGACTTCGCGTACCACCGCGTCGTGTTCGCCAAAACGTGCAGCGCGCGCGTCGAACTGGCGCCGAACGGTTGCAATGCTCGCGTCGACGCGAATGGGATCCAAGTCGAACGTTGCCGGTAGTGCCAAGGGGATCCGCGAAGTATAGGCTGGCCTGATGCTCAGGTGCCTGTTGATGCCCGACTGCGTTGTTTGCGGCATCGAGGCGGGCGACCCGATCTGCGCCGGCTGCGAGCGCGATTACTTTCCGCGCGGCACCGTGCGTTGCGCGATTTGCGCGGAGCGCCTTCCGGCGAGCGAAAATGGCAGCCTGGCGCTTTGCGGCCGTTGCCTTGCCCACGCGCCGCATTTCGATGCAACGATCGCAGGTGCCGACTACGCGCCGCCGGTCGATGGCATGATCCTGGCACTCAAATTCCAGGCGCGGCTGGACCTCGGACATGCCTTCGGGCGGCTTCTCGCCGCGCGCGCGCCCAAAGTCGCCATTGACGCCGTCGTGCCGGTGCCGTTGTCCAGATTGCGACTGCGCGAGCGCGGATTCAACCAGGTGGAGGAAATCGCGCGATCGCTGGCGCGAGAACTGGGCCGACCGTGCCTGCGGTTCGCGTTGCAGCGCATCGCGGAGCGGCCGCCGCAACAGGGACTGAGTCTGGCACGCAGGCGTGCCAACGTGCGCCATGCTTTTGTCGCTCCGTCCGCACTTTGCCTGGGGCACGTCGTCCTGGTCGACGACGTCATGACTTCCGGCTCGACCCTGGACGAAGCGGCCGCCTGCCTGAAACGTGCAGGTGTGGGCAAGGTGACGAACATGGTGGCGGCACGCACGCCATAATTCACGCCATGTTCCATGTCGTATTGATCGAGCCCCAAATCCCGCCGAACACGGGAAACGTGATTCGCCTCTGCGCGAACGCAGGAGCGCAGTTGCATCTGGTCGAGCCGATGGGTTTCCCGATCGATCACGCCAAGATGCGCCGTGCGGGCCTGGACTACCACGAGTTCGCCAGCGTGCAGGTGCACGAAAGCATCGAACGCTGGCGCGAAGTCGCCAAGCCTGACCCGGCACGCGTCTTCGCGTTCACCACACGCGCGGTTCGTGGATTCGCGGATAACCAATTCGAACCTGGCGACTGGCTCGTCTTCGGTTCGGAAACCGCGGGCCTGCCCGATTCCTTTCTTGCAAGCCTGGCGCCTGCCCAGCGACTGCGCTTGCCGATGCTCGCCGGCAATCGCAGCATGAATCTTTCCAACGCTGTCGCGGTCGCGGTTTATGAGGCCTGGCGCCAGCAGCGATTCGCGGGGGCGTCGCAGCTTCCGCGCATGTAGGACGGTATCTCTACCACGTACGGGTATCGGCCATCTGCCCGCGCGTTTTTCCGTATTCCGCGACGACGCAGCGGAACGATCCCACGCTGGTGCCTGTCACAAGTTCTGTCAGCAATGAGCGCGCGTTCCTCAGACAACGCTCGGAGGTAGCTCCGGCGGGGGTGCGTGTTCGCCTTCGAGGGAGAATCCCATGCTCTACTACGCAGCGGTGTTCCTGATCATCGCCTTGATTGCCGGGGCATTCGGGTTTTTCGGCGTCGCGGGACTGGCGGCCAGCATTGCGAAGTTGCTCTTCGTCATTTTCCTGGTGCTGTTCGTGATTTCCCTGGTCAGTGGACGAGGCAGGCGCGGTCTCTGAAGACTTGCGAGCTTGCAGCAAACCTCGCGACTACGCGGCCCAGTCGAGGCCGAACCGCTCGCGCAACAATCTCCTGCCCTTGGTCGTGATGTGCAGTGCGCGGGAATCCGGCACGCGGCGAAATGCCGATTCCGCCTCGAGGTTCGCGCACAAGGCGGCACCGAGCCAACCTGCCACGTGGGGACGACGCTCGGTCCAGTCGAGGCACGGCCGCACGAGCGGCCTGCGAAGCTTATCCGGAGGCACCATGCCAATTTCGCGCAGCCAATCGGAGCCCTGCAGGCTGAGCGCATACCCGTCGTCGCCGGCGACGATGCGATTGTCCGCAATCAGGCGATCGCAGATCGCGACCCCGAGATTGCCCGCGAGATGGTCGTAGCAGCGACGCGCCTGCTTGAGACCGGGATCCACGCGCGAACTCTTGACTGCGGTGAGGTCTGCCGCCAGCGACAAGGTCTCGATTGCCGCGGCGATTTGCTCATCGCGAATCCCGTAATAACGATGGCGCCCGCGCGGGCGCACGGCGAGCAAGCCGCCATCGACGAGGTTAGCCAGATGCGTGCTGACGGCTTGTGGCGTTGAGCCGGCAAGCAGCGCAAGTTCACCCGCCGGACGTTCCGAACCGTCCATCAGCGCGCCGACAATGAGCGCACGCACAGGGTTGCCCACGAGTGCGCCGACACGCGCGATATTGGGAAATTCATTTGCCCTTGCCATGACATGCATTATCGGCCCGATTCGCGCGACGACGATTCAGGAAAATCTTGAACATCCATGCTTGCACGCGCGCACGATGGGGCCATGAACGCGCTCGCACAGGAAGAATTCGTTCGGATCTCTCCGGAGGTCCTTTATTTCGGAACGCCGGTTGCCGTGATCAGCAGCTTGAACATCGATGGTTCGACCAACCTCGCCGCGATGTCAAGCTTCTGGGCGTTGGCCGACCGCTTCGTCATCGGGATCGGAGGTTCCGGGCAAACCGGCGCGAATCTCGTGCGAAGCGGTGAATGTGTCCTGAACTTTCCTTCGCCGCGCGAATGGCAGCATGTCGAGCGTCTGGGCCATACGACGGGCCGCAGCGAACTGTCCGATTACCACCGCCAGGCCGGGATCGTCCACGCAAAGGACAAGTTTGCGATATCGGGGTTCACGCCTCTCGCATCCGAGATGGTCGCACCACTGCGCGCGGCCGAGTGCCCTTTTCAGATCGAGGCACGCGTCGTGGCGCATCACGGCGCACAGGGTGAGGCCGATTTTCACATCTTCGAATTGCGCAAGTTGATCGTGCATGCGCACCCGGATGTGCTGCAAACAGGGCGCGGGCGGATCGATCTCGACGCCTGGTCGCCTCTCTTTTATCTATTCCGTCACTATTTCGGCAAGGGCGGCTGGCTGGGCAGGAGCTTTCGCGCGCGCGCATAAGTCAGCCTGCCGTGGACTACCGGTATTGGATTGCGTTCGCACGATAGACCACGGTCACTGCCTTCATGGCGCTCGCCGCATCGGGCATGCCGGTCAAATCGTCGCCGGTGAGCTTCACGACCGGGGCGGTCCAATCCGGCTGGCCGAAGCTTGCCGTGCCGCGTGGAACTCCCTTGAAATAGGCACTTCGCGTCAGATCGATGACGGCATCGGCGTGAGCCTGCGCCGCTTGTTTGCGAATCCAGGGAAGGGCTTTTTGCTCCGTCATCTCGTTCGGGTCCGTGGAGATGACACTCGTGTCGATGCTTGCGACGACGTTGTACGGTTTCGTCGGATGGTCGGCCAGGATCTCCGGGAGCTTGGCACCCCGACCACCCATTGCGCTCGTGCCAAGAGTGACGCTCGCCACGAGGATCGCAAGTTGCAGGGATTTCCTCGTGAAACCGGCAAAGGACATCGTCTTCATTTTCTCCTCCGGTACTGGGATCCAGGGCTTTCCATTATGGGATCCCGGGCGACCATGGGCAATCTCCTGACGAACTTGGTCATAAGCCTGTCGGACGAGACAAAAGCGTGAAGGACGCGAATCGGCCAAACTGCCGCATGCCATTGGGGAGAGCGCGATGAGCACCATCCTGGTCACAGGCGGCACGGGCTTCGTCGGCGTTCACCTGATTCATCAACTGCTTGCGGCAGGGCACCATGTCCGCACGACCGTTCGCGATCTCGCGCGGGAAGGCGCGGTGCGGTCCGTGCTGAAGAATGCGGGCGTGGACCCGGGGGACAGACTTTCGTTTTTTGCGGCCAATCTCGAGATCGACGATGGCTGGCGCCAGGCGATTGCCGGGTGCGAGTTCGTGCATCACGTCGCGTCGCCCTTCCCGCGCAGCATTCCCAAGGACGAGAACGAACTGATCCGGCCAGCGCGCGAAGGTGCGCTGCGTGTCTTGCGGACGGCACGCGATGCGGGCGTCAAGCGCGTGGTTCTTACCTCGTCCTTTGCCGCGGTTGGGTACGGTTTGCCCTTCCAGCAGGCTCCGTTCGACGAAACCTCATGGACGAACCCGGACAGCGCTGACGTTCAGCCGTACACGAAGTCGAAGACACTCGCGGAACGTGCTGCGTGGGACTTCCTCTTGCGCGAAGGAGGCGGTCTCGAGCTTGCGGTCGTCAACCCGGTCGGTATCTTCGGGCCGGTCCTCGGGCCCGACTTCTCGACGTCGATCCTGGTCGTCCGGCGACTGTTGGATGGAGATCTGCCAGGAATTCCGAACATGCAATTTGGCGTCATCGATGTTCGCGACGTCGCGGATCTGCACATTCGCGCCATGGCCAATCCCGCGGCCAAGGGCCAGCGTTTACTCGCGGTTGCCGGGGATTTCCTCACGTTCCTCGATATTGCCAAGATCCTGAGGGCGCACCTCGGGGAGGCGGCGCGCAAGGTGCCGCTACGCCAGGTGCCCGATTGGATGGTGCGGATATCGGCAATCGTCGATCCGCAGGTCAAGCAGATCCTGCCGGAGCTGAGCAAGCGCAAGAACGCCACCAACGAAAAGGCACGGCGCCTGCTCGAATGGAATCCGCGCTCGCCCGCGGAGGCGATCCTCGCCACGGCCCGGAGCCTGATCGGTCAGGGCCTCGTAAAGGGCTGAGTGCTCAGCCGCGCATCGGCCCCGCGATTGCATCGATCTGCTCGGAAAGTTGCTTGCGATAGCCGAGCAGGAACAGGAGTTCCACACCGACGAACAGCGGGCCGATCGCCAGGCCAACGATGTCATCGACAAATGCGGGTTTGCGGCCTTCGTAATAGTGACCGAGGAACTGGAATGCCCAGCCGATGACGAAGGCAGCGATGCCAGTCGCGAGCCACGCAGCGGTCGGCAGGTTGCCTGTCCAGGATGCAAGGAACAACAGGATCGCGATCAGGCCGGCCATGTACAGGCCAAGTACTGCGTCGAGAAGGATGTAGTAGGTGATCAACAGCGCAAAAACGGCGCTGGAAGGCGAAACAGCGGCGAGTCCGATGGTCACGGACGGACGCGACAGCAACACCGCAATGCTCCAGACGATGAGGGGAATCCCGACGAGGTGCGTCGCGATATTGCGCCGGTCGCGATGGTATCCGGCGTATTGCGCGAGTTGTCCGGTGAGCGACTTCAAGGGGTCTTGCGCTTCGAAGCGACGCGTTGCGAGAACTTGTCCCTGTCGATGATAAAACGTTCGTGCGTGCCGCGCGAAATGAGATCGACACCGTCGTGCGCCTCGATTTCGAAGCCGAGCTTCTTTCCCTGTACCGAGACCAGGTGAACGGAAACCGTCACTTCGAGGCCCGGAGGCGTGGCCGCCTCATGACTCGCATGGATGTGGATACCGACTGTCTGTTCGCGTGGCCAGTCCAGGTGCGGATTGATCGCCCGGATGCACGCCCACTCGAGGAGCCCGACGAGAAAGCCCGTTGCGAAGACCTCGGGCATGACCACGAATTCGTCCGATTCGGGGTAGAGAGCAGGAACGGTCTTCGTCGGGGGTACGACGAATTTGTGCTGGTACCTGATGCCGGGCTTCAGCGTGTCTTTCATCTTCGAGCCCCGTCGTTACCGCGATTGGCGCATCCGCTCATTCAGTTGATTGAATTCCGCGACCAGGTGATCGCAGCTTTCTTTTTTCGCTTCGCACAGCACGTTCATTTCCACACTCACGTTGCCATTTGCCGCGACGACCAGCCTTCGACGTACGACGGCAGGGTAAGCATAGTGCGACGACGGCACGAACGACCACATCCCGTGTCCCCCGGCCTCCGTGACGATGGTCCAGGCATCGGGCTTCGTGACGCTGACCTTCGCGCCGGGCAAGGCCGGCACCGCTCGCATCGCATCGGCGACACTGGCATACGGGATGCCGCCTGCCGCATCGGGCGTTTCGGCCGGCGAAGCGGATTTTCCCGTCGATCCTTCGTCGGCATACGCCGGTTGCCACGCCATCAACGCTGCCAATATGCAGAAAGGAATCAACGGGAATGGTTTCATCGATCGGTTTCTTTCAAGACTTTGAATTGGTCGTTTGCGAAGCCGTCGCCGCGGTCGATCTGCAGGTCGCTCGCGACCGGCGAAGGAATGCCGATGACGACGAATGCGCCCATGCCGATCGCGAAATTGGCAAACGAAAGGATCCACAGCTTTGCGCTGTCCTTGCGGTCCAGGAAACGGCGATGGCCCCGGTCGACCGATGCATCCGGCGCCGGGAGGGGAACGCTGCGGCGCCTCAGCGCGACAGCTTCATGCGCAGAAGTGTAAGCGTATCTTCGGTCACGGCGTCGGGATCTTCCGCCGGCGAGAAGGTCGCCAGCCAGCGCACGTCCGGCGTGACCAGGAAGAAATTCGTGGTGTGGTCCAGGGTGTAGTTGTTCCCGTCGCTCGTTTCCTTGCGCTCGTAGGAAACCCCGAAAAACCGCACGAGCTCGCGCAATTCGCCGGTGTCGCCGGTCGCTCCTGCGATGTGCGACCCGAACACGGCCGTGTACCGGCGCAGCACGTCGGGCGTATCGCGCGCCGGGTCGAGCGAGACGAACAGGATGTTCGGCGGCTCGAGCCCCTGTGCCTGGAGGCTTTCCTGCGCATGTGCGAGGATGCTGAGCGTCACCGGGCACGCATCGGGACAGTTCGTGTAGCCGAAGTACACGAAGGTCCAATGGCCACGCAGATCATCCGCAGTGACGGGACCGTCGGCACCACGCAGATGGAACTCCGGCAGTCGGTTGTTCAACTCCAATTGGGCCACATCGAGCGATTTGCCGGCGGGCAGTTCCGGCGTCGCAAGGCGTGGCAGTACGGCGAGACCCACGGCGGTCGACAGCAGCGCAAGCAGCACCAGGAACGCGACGCGGTCCCGCAGACCTTGCTCGCGAACGGGGGGCGTCATCGACCGCGTTCCGCGCGCGGATCGCGCGACAACAGACGCTCGACCGCGGCGCGCGGCGCGGAGCGTCCCTCGAGCACGCTGCAGACGCCTTCACAGATCGGCATTTCGACGCCCAGTTTGCGCGCACGGCTCATGATGGCCGGCGCGGACCATACACCCTCGGCGACATGGCCCAGCTGCGCAATGGCCTGGTCGAGCGCGACCCCCTGGCCGAGCGCGATCCCGACCTGGCGGTTGCGCGAAAGATCGCCCGTGCAGGTGAGAATGAGATCGCCCAGGCCGGTGAGCCCCGTAAAGGTCTCACCGTGCGCGCCCAGTGCCTCGCCCAGGCGCCGTGTTTCCGCGAGCCCGCGGGTGATGAGCGCCGCACGCGCGTTCAATCCGAGTTCGAGTGCATCGCCGATCCCGGTGGCGATCGCCAGCACGTTCTTGACGGCGCCGCCCACTTCGGCGCCGATGACATCGTCGCTCGTATAGACGCGCAGCTTGCCGCCGTGCACGGCGTGCGTGACCTTCTCGCACAGGGCCGGCGTTCCGGCAACCACCAGCGCGGTGGGCATGCCCCGTGCCACTTCATCGGCAAAGCTGGGACCGGTCAGCGGGCCGGCGTCGATTCCGGGCAATTCGACGGCCGCGATTTCATGGGCCAGCATGCCCGACTCGCGCTCGAGTCCCTTGCACAGCCATGAGCACGAGCCGGCATATCCCTGCGCGCGCAGGCCGCGCAGCAGTTCGCGCAACGATTCGGTCGGGCAGGCGAGGAAAACGAGACCGCCGGTCGCGTGGCGCACCGCACCCGCAAGGTCCGCACTGACTTGTAGCGATTCGGGAAACGCGTGCGCCGGCAGGTATTTCTCGTTGCGCCGCACGCGCGCCATCTGCGCGGCCTGCGTACCGCTGCGTGCCCACAGCAGCGTCGCGTGGCGCGGCGCGAGCGCGCACGCGAGCGCCGTTCCCCAAGCACCCGCGCCGAGAATGGCAATTTGCACGTTTGGGTGCTCTTGCCGCCGGCGCCTGCCAGTTACTGCCGGGTTTGTGAAGACGGCGGAACGATCAAGCCTGGACCCGCTGCGGCCGCCTGTCCGGACTTTTGCTGGTACAGCGCCTCGAAATTGATCTCCGCCAGATGGATCGGCGGCAGTCCCGTACGCGTGAGCAGGTCGGCGACATTGGCGCGCAGGTACGGGTAGACGATGCCCGGACAGACGATGCCGAGCACGGCCGAAAGCTGCTGCTCGGG
>Ga0181525_10001852_pt1 | contig 17796 bp, 15 predicted proteins | sample PEATcosm2014_Bin_48_FD_121100 | JGI IMG/M metagenome (GOLD analysis project Ga0181525, IMG submission 121100) | Peatland microbial communities from MTU Mesocosm Facility, Houghton, MI, USA - PEATcosm2014_Bin06_10_metaG | ecosystem: Environmental > Terrestrial > Soil > Wetlands > Peat | place...
AATGTCTGGGAACCCGGTGTGAATCCGGGACGGTTGCGCCACTGTAACGGCTACAAATTCCAAAGCCACCGGCAACGGGAAGGCGGAATGAGGTTTGAGGCCGAAGTCAGGATACCGGTTTGATTGCGCTCGTCGGCCCCGAGCGTATCGGGGCGCTTCTCCGCAAAGAGAAGGATGAGGCCGGTCCGCCGGACTGTTTCCGGCGGGACTCGTCGAATGCCTTCATTCCCCGTTTTGCGGAGTCTGGAGGCGTTTTTGCTTTCAGGCTTCGCGCTGGTCTCTCAACCAAAACCGTTCTGCGAGTTTTTATTCGCGGAACAAAATTGAAAGGCCAGTCCATGAAGAAAATAATTTCCGGTGTGTTCACCGGCCTGCTCGTTGTGCCCGCGCTGCTTTGCGCCTCGGACACCAATGATGTAGTTACCAGCGCAAGTTCCCCCACCAACCAGATCACCACGCTTCCGGAAATGATCATCACCGGAACGCGCATCTCCACGTTGCCGGAGAACACGTCGAGTTCGGTGACGGTCATCACTGCCGATGAGATTACGCGGAGCCAACAGCCATTCGTCGCGGATATTTTGCGTGGTGAGCCGGGCGTGGATGTCGCCACCACCGGCCAGCCCGGCTCGCAGACCCAGGTTTTCCTGCGCGGCGCGAGTCCCGATGGCACGCTCGTGCTGGTGGACGGCATTCCCGTGAACAACGCCTTCAACAACGGTTTCGACTTCAGCACGTTGCCGGTCAATAACATCGAGCACATCGAAATCCTGCGCGGCCCGCAAAGCACACTCTACGGTTCCGAGGCGATGGGCGGCGTCATCAACATCGTCACGAAAACCGGCGGCGGCCCGCCCACCGGATCAATTCAGACGGAATACGGCTCGTTCAACAGCCTGCTCACGCGCGGAACTTTTGCGGCGAGCGAGGGCAAATTTTCATTTTCCGCCGATGGCAGTTTCCATTCCACCGACAATGACCGGATGAACAACGCTTACCAGGGCATCAACTTTTCCGGTCACGCGGGCTATCAATTCAATGATTGGCTCAAGGCCGGCCTGCTGGCCACCTATTTGAAATCCGAGGACGGTTCGCCGAATGACATTTTTACCGACGATCCGACCGCCAGCTTGGAGAATGAAAACTATCTTGCCGGCCTGACGCTCGAAGCGGATCCGTTTGATTGGTGGAACTCGAAGGTCACCGTTTCCCATTCCCACGAGCGCGGAACGTATAATGATCCGTTCTTTTTCTACAACTCGCTGACCATCGCCGACCGGAACCGGGTGGATTTCCAGAATATCTTCACGCTCAACGAGCAGAATAAAATCCTGATCGGCGGAACTTTTGACGACGATTCGGCCAACTACACGGACAATACGCCCAGCACCCTCGCCAAGACGCTTGACGCGCGGTCCGCCTACGCGCAATACGATTTCACGCCGGTCAAGCGCGTGACCCTCACCGCCGGCGGGCGCGTGGATGATTCGGGCGCGTTCGGCACGCACGCGACGTATCAATTTGGCGGGCGGTTCACCACGCCGGGCACGGAAACCATTTTCCGCGCGAACGCCGGCACCGCCTTCCGCGCGCCGAGCATTTCTGATCTTTATTACCCGGATGAGTTTGGGTTTCACGGCAATCCGAATTTGAAGCCGGAGGAAAGTTTCGGCTGGGACGCCGGCTTCGAACAGCCGTTACTGGATGAAAAGTTTCATTTCGGAACGACATTTTTTCACAATGACTACGACGACCTGATTCAATTTACCGCCGTCGAGCCGGAAAATGTCGGCCGGGCGCGGACGCTGGGAGTGGAAAACTTCGTAAGCTGGACGCCGGCAACAAATTTCACCGTCCGCGCCGCTTACACCTGGCTCGACACGAAGGACCTCGACACCGGGGCGGAATTGGTCCGCCGTCCGCAAAGCAGCGGCAGCTTGGATTTGGACTGGAAAATTTGCCCGCGACTCGAGGCCACAGCTCATGCGGTTTTCACCGGCAGCCGGACGGATAATAATTACGACGACCCCACCCAGCCTCCGGTCGTCACTCTGTCGAGTTATACCAAAGTGGACTTGGGGTTGAACTACCGTGTGTGCAAAAACTTTTCCGTTTATGGCCGCGTGGAAAACCTGCTCGACGAACAATATCAGGAAGCCTACGGATTTCCGGCGCTGGGCCGGTTCGTTGCGGTCGGTGTGATTGCGCGGTTTTAACCGCGTCCTTGCGCGAGGAGCAATTTCCAAATCAGCACAAACGCGCTCGCGAAATCCTGCGGGCGGAGGGCTATCCAGCCGGAAACCTTGTCCGGCGCGAACCAGCCACCCGTCTCGATTTCGTCCGGATGCAACTGGAACGGCCCGTCGCTTTCGCAGCGGTAAATCCAGACAAATTCTGCGTCCGTTTCCGCACAGGCGTCAATTTTGAAAAGCTTTTGCAGCGGCGCGCTCACTTTCAATCCAAGCTCCTCGCCCAATTCGCGGACCGCCGTTTCGTCGTAATTTTCGCCGGAATCCACGTGGCCGGAGCAGGACGAATCCCAGACGCCCGGCTGCCGGTCTTTTTGCATCGAACGCTTTTGCAAAAAAATCTCGCCGCGCGAATTGAAAACCAGGACGTGAATCGCGCGATGCAGCAGACCGCGCGCATGAACCTCGCTACGCGGCTTCCGGTCAATCACCTCGTCGCGCTCGTTGACGACATCAAAAATTTCTTCGCTCACGCAAAGATTCTGGAGGAATCGGTCATTATTGGCAAAACTTCTGTGACGGTTGCCGCCATAGAAGTGGGTGACATCGTCACCGGATACGCCAACGCCAGAAATAAAAAGCGCGCAACCACCCGGTTGCGCGCACGATTATTCGATTGAAGCGGCAATTACTTCTGTAGCGTAGCCGTCCAATCGCGGGAAGTGGGCGTGCCGTTCCGGTCCATTTCAATTTTGCCCTTGATGGCGCCATCCGCAACCGTGCCGGAATATTTGATGGTCACATCGTTGCCACCCATGGTGCGCACCACATTGAACGAAATGTCCGAGCCGGTGACCTTGCCGTCGGTGATGTCATTGGGCGTGGGTGCCGCACCGCCGCGACCGGGGGAGGTCACGCTGCCCGTCAACGCGCCGGCGTCCACCTTCAACACGAGGGTGTTTGTCCGGTCCGGCCCGCCATTGCGGCCTGCCTGAACCCAGATGTAGGTTCCCGAGGGATCCACTGGTTTGTCCTGGGCCTGCGCCTGGGCCAATACGCCCGTCAGCAGGACAGCGCCCATCACGATTTTTGCGAATTTGCTAGTTGTCATGTTTTTGTGTTTGGTTGTTTGGTTAAAGCGACCCCGCATGCTTTCATGCAGCGCATCGGGGATACCTACCTGAAAAGACCGTTATCGGGCGGGAAAGGTTACAACCATTACCATCTGTTCGGCATATCGTAAGCGTCTGGTGACCCCGACAATTTGAACGCGTGCAACGAAGGCTGTAAATCTCGAGCTAACATTGTCCCGTCATTCGCAAACGCGAGAAATGGACAATCCCCACCGCTCCAGACTTGACCATCACCTGTCTGGCAAAGCACAACAGGCTTCCATGTTGTCGTGTCGTAAACACAAGGCCACGTCCCTTGATCAGCAACCGCAAGAAATTTGCCATCAGGCGACCAAGCCGCTTTCCATGCATCGTGATTAAAGCATCCGCGAAAGGGCATCTCCATTTGTGTGTCATTACTTAAATCGTAGATAATAAGGTTTGGACCGCGGCGACCACTAGCGCGAATGGCCAAATATCTGCCTTCAGGAGAAATCGCCAATAAAGATGGCTCGCCAGGTTCAATCAGCTTTTGAGGAACTTGAGTCCACCCTGATTTCCATACCAACATGACACCGTTGCCCAAATCCGCTGCCAGTATTTTCCCATCTGCTGATGATTTAAATACGCTTCGTCTATACAGACTATCGAGTGACATGTGGTTAGTCGTAAGCAGTGATTCTGTTTCAGCCTTTTGCGCCGATCTCCGAAAATGACCCGTTGTATACAATTCCATTGCGACTAACACGAGTTAGTTGAACTACGCCCCGCATGGGAAACCATTGTATAGACACAAGTGGAAAGTTTGTATCGCCAGTCCTTGTTGCTTCCTCTCCGTTCTGAAATGCTTTGACAGTTTCATCCACTATCCAACCATTTTCCGTTTCAACATTTCCCTCCGCATAGAGTGATGTCACCATCCATTCCCACCGCAAAGAAGAAGAAGAAAGATTACTGTGCTAACTCCGAAAAACGTGCCGTTTTTCATACAGCGATAATGGGGCGATCTGGGCCTTGAAGCAAGCACAACTTCATTCAAGTATTAAACATTTCCGCCCCTCGCTGAACTTTCATCGCCCTGCCGGTGGCGTCACAATTTCAATTCATTGCCAGTGTTAAGGGCTGATGGTGATTTGGGCGTTGGTGCTGGAGATCTGGTTCACGCCGTCCGGGGTGATGATTTTGGTGTCCACCAGCCGCACGTTTTGCGCGTCGTAAATGCCGAACGGCTTGTCGGCGGTGATGTTGACCCGCGCCAGCAGCACGTTGCTGACGTTCATTTCCGGCCTGCCCCAAATCAGCCCCGCGCGTTGTCCGCTGGCGGCGGTGGCGGTGATGTTGCTGAAAACGATGTCGCTATAAATTGGCGTGGTGGAAATGACTTCGCGGCGCGGATATGCGGCGGCAATTTCAGGCGTGAGGTTGTTGAGCGCACGATACTCGCGATTGGTTGCATTGTAGGCGGCGTAAATCAAGATCGGCTCATTCACATTGGCCATGCGCAGGTTCAGGTATTTGAGGTTGTGCAAATAGCCGCCGCGGTCGCGGTCGGATTTGATGCGAATGCCGGCTTCGGTGTTGCTGAAGGTGCAATTGATGACGGTGAGGTTCGAGATGCCGCCGCGCGTGGGGCTGCCGATGGACACGCCGTGGCCGTAGCCGTAGGTGCAGTTGGTGATGAGCACGTCCGAGGTGCCGCCGCCGCAGGTGAAATCGTCGTCGCCCACGCTCACGTCGCAGTTCTCGACCAGAACGTTCCGCCCGCTCACGTCGCAGGCGTCGGTGTTGTGTCCGGGATTGACCGGGTCGGTCGAGGGATTGGCGCGGATGGTCACGCCGCGAACGGTGACATCCTGCGAATGGCCGGATATGGCGATGTGAAACATCGGCGAGTTGGAGAGCGTGACGTTCTCGACCAAAACGCGGTCGCAGCCGGTGAGCCGAATCATGATGGGCCGTCTCGCGCCGAACACCCGCGCATAAGGCCACCAAGGGATGCCCTGACCGTCAATCATGCCCGAACCGCTGATGGCGACGTCCTGAAGCTGCGCGCCGCTGATGAAGGTCGTCCCGGCGTCGGTGCCGCCGGGATATTTGCCCAGCGGCAGCATCCGCAACACCGCGCCGCCGTCCAGGTGCAGATTGATACGGCTGGCCAACTGGATGGGGCCGCTCAAAAAGATTCCCGCCGGCACTTCGACCGTTCCGCCGCCTGCGTTGGTTGCAGCATTGATGGCGGCTTGAATGGCTGCGGTGTTGGTCGTGACGCCATCGCCGGCCGCGCCGTAATTCGCGATGTTGAAACTGCCATCGGGAATGAACGGCAGCGCGGGATTGACGGTTGATTGGGCATTTGCGGCTGAAGAAGCAACTTCAATCAAGCCGGCCAGAACGATGACAAGTGAATTTCGGGAAAAGTGCATGAAAGATTTATTGCAGAATACGGCCTAATTGCAATGACGCTCTGCGGCTGGTTTTATGTCGCAGGCAGGGCTTCGGAAACGCGCTGGATTTTGATTGCCTTGCCGCTGGCGGCGTCGATTTCAATCACAGCGCCGTGAAGCAGCACCCGGTTTTTGGCCACGTCAAATCGTTGCGGCATTCCGGTGAGGAATTTTTTTATGACCGGCTCAATTTCGCGGCCGAGGCAGCCGTCGTGCGGGCCGGTAAACCCGGCGTCGGTCAGATACGCCGTGCCGTGGGGAAGAATCTGCTCGTCCGCCGTTTGCACATGCGTGTGAGTGCCCACCACCGCGCTCACCTGCCCGTCCAGAAACCGCCCGAACGCAATCTTCTCCGAGGTGGCCTCGGCATGAAAATCCACAAAGATGATTTTCGTCCGCTCGCGCAGTCGCTTCACTTCGTCGGCGGCAAGGAGGAACGGATTTTCCAGCGGCGGCTGCATGAACGTGCGGCCCTGAACGTTCAGGACGGCAACAGGCGGCAGGTCGCGGATTTTCAAGATCGTGCTGCCCCGGCCGGGCGTGCCGGGCGGATAATTCAGCGGGCGCAGAAAGCGTTCCTCCTTTTGCAACAGATCCATCACTTCCTTCTGATCCCACAAATGGTCGCCGGTGGTGATGGCGTCCACGCCGCAATCAAACAGTTCCCCGGCGATGTCGGGCGTGATGCCGGAGCCGCCGGCGGAGTTCTCGCCGTTGGCGATGACGACATCAAGACCGTGCAGGTGCCGCAGTTTAGGCAGGAGGGTTTTAACCGCATTACGTCCGGGATGCCCGACGATGTCGCCGATGAAGAGAATTTTCACGCGGGAAAATTAACCGCGAAGGACACGAAAGACACGAAAGAAAATCCGCGTAATTTGCGATTAAAAGATACAGGCAATGATGCCAATCATAACGGCAAGCAGCCAGATGAGCAGCACGGCGTCGGTCCGGCTCATTCCGGCGCGGACAAGCCGGTGTGAGAGATGGTTGGTGTCGCCAATGTAGAATGGTTTGCCGTTGAGTGTCCGCAAAATGACCACCTGCGCGAGGTCAACCAGCGGCACAGCCAGCACGAGCAGCGGCGACAGCACGGCGAGCCGATTCGGATTCTGCCTTGTATAGAAATGCGGCAGGATGGCCATGACCGCCAGCAGGTAGCCGACGAGGTGGCTGCCGGCGTCGCCGAGAAAGGCGCGGGCGTTCGGGAAATTCCACGGCAGAAACCCGATGAGCGCGCCGCACATCAGGAAGCCGACCGTTGCCACGAGATATTCGCCATTCGCCGCGGCGATGATGCCGAAGAGCAGCGCGCCGATCGCGCCCAGCCCGGCGCAGAGGCCATTCATGTTGTCCATAAAATTGAAGGCGTTGATGACGGTGAGAATCCAGAGAATCGTGATGGCGTAGCTGAAAACGTCGCTGTGGACGAATAGTGTGATACGTTTGCACGCCATGGCAACGGCAACGGCGACAAGAAACTGTCCGATGAACTTGGGCATCGGCCTCAACTCATGCTTGTCGTCGAACCATCCGAGGAGCGTTATGGCAATCGCGCCAAAGCCGATGGTGGCCAGTTCAAGCCCGCGCTTTTCCAGACCGTGGGCAATCGGTTGGGTCTGGTTCAAAACGTGCGCGCCGGTTTTCAACAAAATCGCACCGGCAATCAGCGGCAGCAAAATGCCGGTCAGCACGGCAAGCCCTCCGGCGAGCGGCACGGAAGCGTCGTGGATTTTGGGCGCGTCGTAGTTTTTGCGGTCGCGAGGATCGTCCACGAGGTTGATGCGCAGGCACCATTTGCGCCAGAGCGGCAGCGCGAGGAGCGTCGTCAGGAACGCGCCCGCAAACGCGGCGAGAAAATAATTGAAAGGAAAAATCACAGCCGGATACCGCGTTCGGCGGCCAGTTTCAGGTAGAGATTGTAAATGGAGTCCACCATTTTTTCGACGGCGAAGTTTTCGCGGACAAAGTCCGAACCGGACTTGCCAAGTTTCTCCCGCGATGCGGCATCACCGGCAAGCTGAAGCAGACGGCTTTTCAAGCCGTCCAAATCGCCGGGCTTAATTAGAAATCCAGTTTGGCCATCGAGACAGACTTCGCGCGCGCCGTCGCAATCATAGGCGACGACCGGCTTGGCGGCGGCGAGCGCCTGCGGCAAGGCGCGCGGCAGGCCTTCGCGCAACGACAGATGAACCAGCGCGTCCATGATGCCGACGTATCGTGGAACTTCGGTTGGCGAAACGAGTCCGGTGAAAATAAAGTTTTTCTCCAATCCCAGAGTTTTTGCGAGATTTTCAAAGCGCCCGCGCCATTCGCCGTCGCCGACGAGCAGGAATTTGATTTTGGAATTCCGGCAGACGAGTTCCGGCGCGACGGCGAACAAGTCGTCGTGGCCCTTGAGCTTGAAAAGCCGCGCGATTTTACCGATGACGAAATCGTCCGGCCCGATTCCCAATCGTTTTCGCAGTTCCAATTCATTTTTTGCGGCGAGAAACGGTTCGAGCGCGAAGCCGCTGAAGATTTTTGTGTATTGCTCCGGCTTGCCGATTCCGGCGGTGAGATACTGGCTTTTCATCGCGTCGGCCACGACGATGAAATGGGTTGTGGCGCGTGCGGCATATTTTTCGGCGGCTCGGAAAATGAAATTCGCGCCGGCGCTTTGAAAATTGCCAAACGACGGGCCGTGAATCGTGTGGATGATGATTGGAACCCCGGCGCATCTGGCCGCGAGCCGACCAAGGATGCCGGCCTTGCCGCTGTGGGTGTGGACGATGTCCGGCTTTTGTTCGCGCAGGATTTTTTCGAGTTGGCGCAGGGCGAGCCGGTCTTTGAGCGGATGAACCGGCCGGACGAGTTCGGGGACAATTTCAAAATTTGCGCCCGCTGCCTGAAGGCTGAACTCCAACGAGCCTTCGGGGCCGGTGGTCGGGCCGGAAAGCAAACGGACTTCAACGCCGGGTTTTTGGCCCAGGCCGAGGACGGTCGCCATGGTGTTTTCCTGCGCACCGCCAACGACGAGCCGCGTGATGATGTGAATGACACGCATCGCACGGTCAGGATGATTCACTTTCGGAGTTCGCGCAACCGTTCAAGGATGGTTTGGGCCTCGCCGTTGTTGGTGTTGGCGGTAGCGAGGTAGATTTGGTAATTGCGGACAGCCTCGTTGGTATCGTGCCGGCGCCAGGCAATTTCGCCCAAGCCATACGCGACTTGGATTGAGTTGGAAAAGGATTGCTGCAAAAGCAAATAGTCTGCGTGCGCAGCGTCAAGGTGATCGCTGTCGAGATTGGCGACGGCGCGGCTAAACAGCGCGGCGTCATTGTTGGTTTGAATCGAAAGAACGCGGCTCAATGCGGCGATGGCTTCATCGTAATGCTTCAGTTGAATGTTGGCCAGGCCCCTGCCGTAGAGCCATGCCGGGTCATCGGGAATGGATTTCAATTTGCTGTCAATCACCCTCAATGCCTGACTGAACATGCCGTGCACCATGTAAGCCTGCGCGGCGGCGGCGAGCAGATTGTTGTCGTCCGGATGGCTGGCAATCTCGGTTTCGAGCAATTCCGAGCCGCGCGTGAAATTGGTCTCCTGAAAATAGGCGGCGGCCGCGAGCACATGCAACTGGGTTTCATTGGTTTCCGCCAGCGAAAATTCCTCCGGGTGCGCCAGCGGGTCGCTCAACGCGTCCAGCGCGCGTCCGGGCAGATGAGCCATCAGGTAAATCTGGCCGAGCCAGAGGCGCGCGGGCAGATTGTCCGGCGCCAATTGGCGGACGCGGTCAAATGACGCGACGGCCTGGCGGTAATATCCGTTGGCTGCCGCCAGATTGACGCCGTTTTCAAAGCAAAAACTCGGTTCATCGAACGGTCCATTGGCGTTCATAACGTCACTCCACGTCTGGTATTTGCCGAACTGGTCGGAGGTCGCTTCGGACAAGTCCACCGGCTCCATGCCACCTGCGCGGAGGGTTTGGTTGAAACGGAGATTGATTTGGGCGACGACGTTGTCAGGGTTGAGCTTCTGCGCGGTGTCGAAACAAACGGCGGCCTTTTCCAATTCGCCGGCCCGCTGCAACTGAACCCCCCAAAAATTCAGGCCGCGTGAATAATAAGGGCCGGCAAGAACGGCCATCTGGTCCGGCTCACGCGGCACATGAAACGCGTCCAGCCCCCACTCGCCCCAGCTTCGCGGGGCGTTTGGATCGGGTGGCGCGACGGCTTGTTCGATCGGCGCAAACGCCTGCGCAGCGGTCTGCGTCCAGAACATTTCATTCTCGGATATCAGGCTTTTGTCCGGCAACGGCGGCAGCAGCGTGTCCGCTGGCAGTGTTTTCAATTTGTAAATCAATCCGTGCGGTTCCAGATAAAACCGCTCAAAGAACGAGCCGAAGCTCGGGTGCAGGTAATAAAGATCGTTGGTCCGGGCCAGCAGCGCCAAAAGCTGGACCACCCCAAGCGGGTTGAGCATCTTGGTCTGGGTGGCGGAGACAATTTCCGGCCAGCGTTGCGGAAAGTTCCGGTGCAAATAGCGGTGATAGGCGGGCGCAATCAGCGATTGCGTTTCGAGTGGCACAAAATCCCGGCCCCGGCCGTCCCGCACAAGTGCCGATTGCACCAAGGCCAGCAGCGACGGATCATCGCTTAACAAACAGCCGCCTGTCGCCGGCAATTTATCCTCGATGAGCCTGGTGTAGCTCCGGAACGTGTTGCCGTTCGTGCCGCGGATTTGCGGCGCGTTCCGGTAGGCCAGCCCCGCCACCGCCACGACGCACAGCAACCACACGCCTGCGATGACGAAGCGGTTCAGCCACACCAATAATGCCGGTTGCCGGTGCTGCTGGTTCGCAATTTTTTTCCCGAAAATCAGCAGGAAATAGCCGCTGTAATAACCGATGCTCAATGCAATCAGGTAGTAAAACGTCAGGCCAAACCCTTTGTGTCTGGGGCTGAACGGCGGATCAAAGACCAGCCAGATGCACCCCGCCAGAAAAAGGGCGTGAAGCAGATGAAAAATAAAACTGGCCAGCGCAACGCCAATCTGGCTGTTGTCGCCAAAGGCCGATTTCCAGCGGATCGCCAGCACGAACAGCGGCATGAGATAGGCCAGCAACAAGGACACATATTCAATATGCAGTTGCGGATGCAAACCGTAGGCAAAGTAGGTTCTCAAGACTTCATGCTGCGGCGACAGGTTGAACTTCAAATACTGCCAGAACGTGACTGGCATTTTGTGGGAGGCCACCGCCAGCAGCGGCAGCAGCAGGTAAAACAACAGCCCCGCCAGCCCGCACAGCAGAATCCGTCCCAGAAAGCGCAAATTGAAAAAACTGATCCCGCGCATCCACACAATCGCCACCAGAAACAGCGGCGCGAAACCCATCATCCCCCAATCATCCGCCATCCCGGCGGCATAAATGAACACGGCCACATACAAACGCCATTCGCGTTCGTCCACCCGGTATTCCAGCAGCGACCAAATCACGACCGCGAACAGCAACAGGTCGAACATTTCGCCCGTCCAGTTGGTCGCGCGCTCCCAAAACGTGAGTTGCAAACCGCAGACCAGCACGGCCAGCAACGGCGGCAGCCAGGAGCTTCCGGTTGTCAAAAATGAAAAAACGCTTGTTTCGCGCTCGCGCTGCGCATCCGTCCGGTCATGCGGCAGCAATGCGACCGACCGCGCCAGCAGGCAGAGCACCAGCGCCGCGCACATGGCGGAAAACAAATTGAGCGCGAGCGGGATCGCCGGCGCGGGCAGCCAGCGGAAAGGATACGTGATCAAAAAGGTGATGGGATTCGTCACCTCCGGCTGCCACGCCCAGCCGGAAACTTTCGCCACGGAGGAAAGATTGAACATTGACACCCAGCGGTTCAACGTCAGCCAATAGACCAGCAGCATCCCCGCCGCCAGCAGCCACGGCAGCCAGCGCGGAACAAAATTTTTCCGCGGATCAGTTTGAGATTCCATCAGCATGAGTTGAACCAGTTGAATCCATATTCTGCGGTTTGGCAAGGTTTTGTCCCGCGCGCAAATCCGCCACGCATTCCACGTGCTGTGTCTGCGGGAACATGTCCAGCGGCTGCACGCGCGCCAATTCAAAGACACCCTCCGCGCACAAAACGTTCAAGTCCCGCGCCATTGTCGCCGGATGGCACGACACATAAATGACTTGTGCCGGCCTCGTCTCGCGCAGCAATTGCAGGATTTCCGGCTGGCAGCCCTTGCGCGGCGGGTCGAGAATCACCGCCGTCGCCTCCGGCGAAAACTTTTTGAGCAGTCCCGGAAAAATGTCCTCCACCTTGGCCGAAATGAATTCGCCGTTGGAAATCTTCCGCGTCGCGGCATTTCGCCGCGCCGACTTGATCGCAAGCTGGTCGTATTCAACGCCGACAAACGATTCGACCGCGTCTGCCATTTCGATGCCGAAAAATCCGACGCCGCAATACAAATCCACCAGACGGCGGGCACCGCTGTCGCGAAGAAATCCGCGAACCGTTTCGACAAGCTTCGGAAGCAGGAAAAAATTATTCTGGAAAAACGAATCGCGAGGCACTTCCCAATCTTCCGGCTGCACCCGCAAAACGACCTTGATTCCGCCCTTCGGTGGCGGATGGGCGCGGACATGCCGGATTTGCTCGTTCAACGCCGGCTCCGCAATCTTGCATTCCTCAATGTCCTCAACCAGCCCGCAATCGGCGCGGATGAAGCCGATGTTCAGCTTCTGCTCCGGCTTGTTCCACTGGCTGCGAATCATGATGCGGTTGCGATAGCCGTAAGGTGAAGGACAGGGAATGACCGGCGCGATCTTGTCCGACGGAATTTTCCCGACGCGCTCGAACAAATCCGAAATCTGCTTGTGCTTCAACCGCAACTGCGCCGGGTAGGCGACATGCTGATACTGGCAGCCGCCGCATGCGCCGAAATAGCGGCACTCCGGCTCGACGCGCTCCGGCGACGGCTTCTCCACGCGCAACAACTTCGCCCGTGCAAAATTCTTTTTGACCTCGATGACTTCGGCGGCAACGATTTCGCCGACCAGCACGAACGGCACAAACACCACGAAGTCATCAATACGCCCGACGCCTTCGCCGCCAAACGCGATGTCGTGAATCGTCAGGGCAATTTGGTCGCCGGTTTTGAGAGGCACGCGGGCAGTTTAGAAAGGAAACGCGCCGAAAAAAGATTTTTCGCCGCGCGTAGCCGAAAACGTCCGTCAATTCTTCTTCAGTCCCGCAATCGCGTCCTTCATCTCGTTGAAATGGATGTCGGGATTGCCCGCGTCGGTGACGTGGACGATTTTTCCGTCCAGCCCGATGAGAAAGCTGACGCGCTTGGCCATGTTCCTGCCGTCCATCTTCACGCCGTAAAGGTCCGCGATTTTTCCTTCCGTGTCGGCGAGCAACGTGAAGTTCAAATTGTATTTGGCGATGAACTGCTTGTGGCTGTCGGCGGAATCAAAACTGACGCCGATGACTTCAACGTTGTCCTTCTGCAAGTCGCCCACGCGGTCGCGGAAGCCGCACGCTTCCTTGGTGCAGCCGCCGGTGAAATCCTTCGGGTAAAAATAGAGCAGCACGATTTTCTTGCCGGTGAGGTCGGCGAGATTCACGGCCTTGCCGTCCTGATCCTGGCCGGTGAACGCCGGCGCGGCGTCGCCTGCCTGGGGCATGGCGGCTTGAACCGCCGCGGCGGAAAAGAGGATTGAACCCGCGGTCAACAATGTTGCGAACCAATTTGTTTTCATGGTGAATTGCCTTTCGTTTTTGATTGGACGCGCCGGCGTCCAAAATGTTCACGCTTTTTTGCGCGGCCAGCGGCGCAGGCCGTTCTGGAGCCACAGCCACCAGACCATCCAAAAGGCCTCGACGACAATGTGGCGCGACAATTTGGAGCTGCCCTCGACGCGCTCCGTGAAGGTGATCGGAACTTCGGTGATATGAAATCCGTCGCGCCAGAGCCGGTGGGTCATCTCGATTTGAAAGCTGTAACCATTCGAGTGGACCTGATTGAGATTGACGGCTTGCAGCGCGCGGCGGCAGAAGCATTTATAGCCGCCGGTCGGATCCGTGAACGGCATGCCGGTGATGAGCCAGACATAAATCCCCGCGCAACGGCTAAGCATAAGCCGTTTGAGCGGCCAGTTCAGCACGCGCACGCCGCCGGAATAGCGGGAACCAATCACGAGGTCGGCATTCTGCGCAGCCTTCAGAAAATTCGGGATTTCATCCGGGTCGTGCGAAAAATCGCAATCCATTTCGAAAATGAATTCGTAATTTCTTTCCAGCGCCCATCCGAAGCCGGCGATGTAGGCGCGGCCCAAACCGTTTTTCTTCTGCTCGTGGATGACGTGAACCTGCGGGTGTTTCGCGGCGAGCTCATCCGCAATTTTCCCCGTGCCGTCCTTCGAATTGCCGTCCACCACCAGCACGTCCACGCCGACCGGCAGCGACAAAAGCTTTTGGACCATGCGCGGGAGATTCTCCCGTTCATTGACGGTCGGCACGATGATGAGCGTCTGGTTCATGCTGGCGACGCGCAGAAATTAGCCGGAAATACGGCGAAAACAAGCGGGCATTTGGAGCGCGTTGGAGTTCAAGCTTTAGCTTGCCTGACGCCGGAACAAGCTGAAGCTTGAACTCCAGCATCAATCAATGGCGGGCTTTCCTTGTCTGCGGCAACAGCGGCTTGAGCGGGCAATTGTCGCAACGCGGCGTGCGCTTCCGGCAAAAATGCTTCCCGACCATCACCAGTTGCGCGTGATAATCCTGCCAGTAATCCAGCCGCGCCGCGCCGGTCTTTTGATTCAGCGCCAATTCGCAAATCTGCTTCAGATCGTCGTAGCTGGCTTCATTGTTTTTTCCGCTTTCCACTTTCCGCCTTCCGCTTTTTTCCGTCCACCCGTGCCTTGCAAAAATCCGTTTCGTGTAGGCGTCAATCACGAAACTGTGATGGCCACCGACGTAAAGCAACAGGCTGTCCGCCGTCTCCGGCCCGATGCCATGAATTGCCAGCAGCCGCTCGCGGACGAGTGAAGCTTCGCCCGCAAAGAGTTTTCCCAAATCGCCGCCAAATTTTCCAACCAATACGCTCAAAAACGAGCGCAGCCTGCGCGCCTTGACGTTGAAATAACCGGCAGGACGGATAAACCCCGCCAGCTTCGCCTCCGGCAGCGCAAACATTTTCCCCGGCTCCAGCACGCGCGCGGCTTTGAGATTGGCTATGGTGCGCTCGACGTTCGTCCAAGCCGTGTTTTGCGTCAGAATCGCGCCGACGCAAACTTCAAACGGCGTTTCGCCCGGCCACCAGTGCTGATGTCCGAACCGCGCCCGCATGAGTCCGTAGGCGCGGCGCAAACCGGCTTTGGTTTTCCTGGAAATCATTGCCGGATGGTTTTAACGCAAAGGCGCGAAGGCGCAAGGCCGAAACGAGTTTGGAAGACGGAGAATGGATTTGTTTCTTTGCGTCCCGGCGTCTTTGCGTTAAAAATGGCGCCATGTTCGCCTCGCTGATTACGAACCTGCTGAATCCCGATTATGTGATCCATAATCCGTTGCTGCTGGTCGTAACCGCTTTTCAAGTCTGGATGCTCGTTCACGCGGTTCGCAACGGCGAATGGCTTTGGGCAATCTTCATCGTCATTGGCTGGGGCATTTCGGCGATTTTGTATTTCTTCTTCGTCTATCGGGCGACGCCGTCCGCGATGCGCGGATTTGAACTGCCCGGCGCTGGAAGCCGCAAGCGCATCAAGGAACTCCAGGCGCAAATCCACCACCTCGACAACGCCTATCACCATTTCCAGCTCGGCGACGTTTATTTTCGGCGCGGGAATCTTGCCGAGGCGGAAAAATGCTACCGCGCTGCGCTGGAACGCGACCCGAAGGACATTGACGCCCGCGCGCACCTCGGCCAATGCCTCGTCCGCCTGAATCGTCCCGCCGAGGCGCGGCCGCTGCTCGAAAGCGTCATGCGCGAGAAGCCCGACCACGATTACGGCCACACGATGATGGCGCTGGCCGAGACGCTCACCGCGCTCGGCGAAACCGACAATGCGCTGCAATACTGGCAGCACGTCACGCAAAACCATTCCTACCCGCGCGCCAAGGTGCAACTGGCCGAACTTTACCTCGCCAAAAACCAGCCGGATCTGGCGCGGGCGGAATTGAAGGATGTCGTCAGCGACGACCAGCACGCGCCGGCGTTCCAACGCAAGCGCGACCGCGTCTGGGTCCGGCGCGCAAAAAGTTTGATGGGGAAATTGTAGCAGCGAACGTCAGTTCGCTCCAATTTGATTCGCGTTTCCGGCAAAATTTCCTATCCTGCCATCGTGTCAAATCTCATCGCCATCGTCGGACGGCCAAATGTCGGCAAGTCTGCGCTGTTCAATCGCATCGTCGGCAAGCGGATTGCGATTGTGCATGACCAGCCCGGCGTCACGCGCGACCGCGTCACCGCCGAGGCGGAGTGGGGCGGAAAATCCTTCACGTTGGTGGACACCGGCGGCATCGGCCTGCTGCGCCGCGAAAAATCCGACAACATCATCATCAAGGCCGCGCTCGAACAGGTGGAAATCGCCATCGAGGCCGCGAACGCCATCATCCTCGTCGTCAACGTGCAGGAAGGCATCGTGCCGCTCGACCGCGAAGTGGCGCAGCACCTCCACAAGAGCGGCAAGCCGGTGTTCGTTGCGGTCAACAAGGTGGACACATTCCGCACCGAAAAGGGCGCCGATGAATTCGCCCAGCTCGGTTTCGACAGGATTTTCCCCGTCAGCGCGATTCACGGCGAAGGCATTCAGAATTTGATGAACGCAGTTGTTGCATTGCTGCCGCAAACAAGTTCAGAGTTCACGGTTCAGGGTTCAGAGTTGGAAAACCCTGAACGCGGAACACTGAACCCTGAACCTTTGAAGCTCGCCATTGTCGGCCGCCCGAACGTTGGCAAATCGTCCATCATCAATGCACTCACAAATTCCTCGCGCGTCATCGTCTCGCCGATCCCCGGCACGACGCGCGACGCGATTGACGTGCCGTTCGAAGTCGAGGCCGACGGCATCCGGCAGAAATATATTTTGATTGATACCGCCGGCATCCGGAAGGCGCGGCGCGTGGACGATTCGATTGAGTATTTCAGCGTCAAGCGTTCCGAGGATTCCATCGAGCGCAGCGACATCACGGTGCTGGTGATTGACGCCGACGCCGGCATCACCGAGCAGGACAAAAAAATCGCCGACGTCATTGTCGAGAGCCGCAAGGCGTGCATCATCGTCGTCAACAAATGGGATTTGTTCAAGGCGGAGGTCCTCAAGGCGCGCGAGGATGAAATCGGGCGGCGCAATCGCAAGGAACGCACCGAGGGCCAGCCTAAGGAATTGACCACGCTCGGCGAATTTGCCGAGTGGGTGCAGCGGAAATTGTTTTTCCTCGATTACGCGCCGGTGATTTTCACTTCCGCCAAATCCGGTTTTCATCTGGACCGTCTGCTCGAAGCCATCCGCTACGTCGCCGCGCAGTTGCAGCAGAAAATTCCCACGGCGATTTTGAACCGCACCATCAACGACGCCGTCGAACGCCGCCAGCCCATCAGTGCGATGGGACATCGGCTGAAATTTTTCTACGCGACACAAGTGCGGCAGGCGCCGCCGACGTTCCTGCTGTTCGTGAACCGCGACGAACTGTTTTCCGACCAATACAAAAAGCATCTGGCCACCGAATTGCGCACGGCCTTCGGCTACGAAGGCTGCCCGATTGTGCTGGTGCCGAAAGCCCGCCCCAAGACCATCGAGCCGATGCGGAAATTCAAGCCGGCTCACGACAAGACGAAGGGAAAGACAGGAAGGATTGAAGCCCACCGGAAGGCGCGGCACGAAAGATATTCCCGCACACGCCCGAAAAGCTCGCGCTGAAAACTTGTTCACTGCGGCGAATAAGTGGCCGCCGCGCCAATGCCAGCGCGGAAATCCCATTGATTTTATTTGGGAATAACGCATTTGTAACTTTTGTGAAAATTTTTCTTGAATTCCACAACAGGTAGTGGCAAGATGACGCCCGTTCCCCA
>Ga0181525_10001853_pt1 | contig 17794 bp, 18 predicted proteins | sample PEATcosm2014_Bin_48_FD_121100 | JGI IMG/M metagenome (GOLD analysis project Ga0181525, IMG submission 121100) | Peatland microbial communities from MTU Mesocosm Facility, Houghton, MI, USA - PEATcosm2014_Bin06_10_metaG | ecosystem: Environmental > Terrestrial > Soil > Wetlands > Peat | place...
CTCGCCTTGCGGCGGCCCTGTCGCCGGACCGTCATCACTCCAAGATCAGCGTCCATTCCAAATTTTTTTTATTAAAAGCTGCTTTGTTTTTGTTTCGTTTGGTTCAGCCCAGCGTTGCCACTTGGGTCAATGCTCGGCACATCATTTTTCCTGGGCAAATTCAATCATCTATTCGCCCAGACGCTGCCTTCTCATTCAATCTTGTTAGGCTGACGAACCTTCATTGTCGTGATCTATCCGAGTGAATCGTGTGCCTTTGCTGTCTAATGTCCATCCGCACTCAACACCTCGCCTGCTCGCTTGCGGCATCTGAGCATCCGGCATTGGTATGCGTCGCCCGACTTTACATCGCAGGCGATGGCGACCCGGGAGGCCGAATCCCTGTTGCGGGGTGTAAAACTTGGAGGCTCCCACACAGGCGGTTCCAAACACACTTCAACCCGGAATCAAGCCGAATCAAGGTGAATCAAATCGATTTTACAATCCAGACAAAGAAATGAAAAAGCCAAAATCCAATATCCCCATTTTGACCAAAGAAAATTATTTGCAGAACAAGTCGGATCAAATTCACCCACCTTTAACCTGTTAATTAAGTTGATTTTACAAAAACCGGATCTCATCCATGTGGCGGGACGGCTACAATCCGCAAACCCGTATTGTGGATAACTCGGCTTTTATATGCCATTACCTTGTCTGCTGTACACTGCAAACAGCTCGTTTTCAAACCGTTTCATTGACTTCAATTTAAATTGCGCCGCATCCGACAAATTTAAAATTCCTTTACCATCCGCGATAGTCGGTGCATCACGCCCGCCAAAAATTATTGGACAAAACGTCAGATGCAATTCGTCCACCAAACCGGCGCGGATCAATGCGCCATGAAGCTCTCCGCCGCCTTCACACAAAAGACGCCTTACATTCCATTTTTCCCGAAGCCAGATGAAGGCAGTCTGGAAATTAATTTCATCTCTCCCGCAGATTTTTACTTGATCGGCAACCCTGCGCAATATCTTCAGTTTCGATTTGGAAATTCGTTCCGTGGTCAAAACAATCACCGGCGAAAAATGTTTCTTAAAAATTGGCGCGTCCGCGTCAATCGAACCCGAACCGCTCACGACAATACGTAAGGGATGTTCCGCCAGGCGGTTATTCAACCGCTGCCTTCGAAAATTTTCACCGCCCGATCCTAAAACTGTTTCTGTCACCGCCACGGTTGTTGCGCCGCAAATGATTGCATCCGCCGTTGCCCGTAATTCCATCATTCGCTCGCGGTCGCGCGCACTGCCAAACGGAACAAAATTGTCGCTGGCAAAGGCGATGTTGCCGTCGGCTGTCACCGCGAAATTGGAAAAAACAAACGGCAGTTTCGCTTTCATAAAATCAGCATCGCATCTCCGTAGCTGAAAAACCTGTAACGTCGGCGGATTGCTTCGGCATAGGCGGACAAAATCATTTCGCGTCCGCGAACCTCATCCGGTGCAGCGTATGCGCTTGCCAGCATCAGAAGAGTGGAGCAGGGCAGGTGGAAGTTTGTCAACAGCGCGTCCACGATTTTGAAATTGAACGGCGGGTAAATGAAAATATTTGTTTTTCCTTGATAAACATTGAGTTTTCCGGCGTTTTGGGCGGCGACGGTTTCCAAAACACGAACAGTTGTTGTCCCGACTGCAATCACTTTATTGCAGGACTTTTTTGCTTCGTTCACGGCGCAGACCGTATCTACACCGATTTCAAACCGTTCCTCGTGCATTTTATGATGGGTGAGCGTTTCTGATTTCACCGGCAGGAAAGTCCCTAGTCCGACGTGCAATGTCACGAAACAAATTTTCACGCCGCGTGTCCGAATTTTTTCGAGCAATTCCGGTGTGAAGTGCAAACCTGCCGTCGGCGCGGCGATAGAGCCATCAGTTTTAGCAAAGACGGTTTGATAACGGTTCTTATTCTCTGCAAGTTTGTTGTTGCGATGAATGTAGGGAGGCAACGGCATTTCGCCAAGCGAATCCAATTCGTCGTGCAAATCGTTTGTGCCGGAAAATTTCAGTCGGCGGTGACATTCTGAATTGGCGGTTAAAACTGTGGCGACGATTTTTGTCGGCTGACTATTTACATCGCTCAAAATGATTTGTGTCCCGATCCTCGCTTTTATTCCAGGGCGGATCATGACCCACCAATCATTTGGTGCATTTTCTTCCAGCAGCAGGATTTCAAACTTTCCACCGCTTTTTGCGTTCACTCCGCGTAGCCTCGCTGGAATTACGCGGGAATTGTTGAGCACAAGCACATCTCCCGCGCGGAAAAAAGCTGTCAAATCAGGAAATTGAAGATGTTCAACGCGGTTTTCCTTCCGGTGCAAAACAAGAAGCCGGGATTCATCCCGTTTGTTCGCGGGATATTGTGCAATCAACTCTGGCGGCAGTTCGAAATGGAAATCTTCGGTTCTCATCGGGCGAAAACATAACAGAAAGGCATTTAGAAAACAGAATTGAGATTTGTGGCACATGCAGGTCATTTCAGAATTGTGAATAACTGTCTAATAAACCGTCATTTTTCCGTCACATTTTAGTTGACATCGGGTGGGTTAAAGTGGATAACAGTGGGGTGTTGTGGGTTACAAGGCCGTTTTTAAGATTTCGGTGAATAAATGAGTGCGGCGAAAACGAACGGGCCGACTTATTACAATTCGCTCTATCGGCATGGAGTGGATGAGAAGCGGCGTGTTCAGATTCCAGCAAAATGGCGGCCTGAAAGCGAGGGCACCGAACTGACCCTGATTCTTTGGCCGCAGCATCAAGCCGGAACCTGCCTGCGCGTTTTGCCGCCGACGGAAATGGCGAAGCTGAAGGCGGACATTGACGCGATGCCGAACGGCAACCCGAACAAGGTTGTTCTGAAACGATTTATCGGCAGCGAGTCCGTTCAGGTGACTTTGGACAAGGCTGGCCGGATTTGTCTACCTGAAGAGATGGCACACGAGGCGGCCATCAAGGACGAAGCGGTGTTCGTCGGATTGCTCGACCGTTTTGAGATTTGGAATCCGTCCCGTCACGAAAACGTCAAGGCTGCAGACGCTGTTCTAGCGTCCGAGGCCTTCAAACTTATGGAATAAAATTATGAACCTAGGAAAACTACTTGCAGCCGGAAAAAGCCTGGTAAGAGGACGCGGCGCAGCTGCATATCGCGAAAGCAAACAGGCTTATCTTCCGAAATTTGCCTCGCCTAAAAATCCTTTTATGACTCTAGCGCAAACTGAATCGCCGAAGGCGCCGCTGGAAAATCCAATTGCTCCAGTGAAAAAAGTTTCCACGCCGACGTGGGCGAAGACGCAAAAAATTCCCGCTATTTCTTCGTCGCCGAAATCTCTGGCGACTTGGACGACGAAATTAAATCCGATGACGATGCTGCGCGGTTCGCATGAGGAAGCGAAAAGTTTTTCGCGCCCTGCCGTGCAAGCCGAGCTTTCCTTGGACAGTGTAAAAGTCGTCCACAATGATTTGACCGACGCGGACGTGGAAATTGTGCCCATGAAATCACGTCCCGCACGCAATATTGACGTGCCTGATTTGGAGCCCGCAAAAAAATCTTGGGAGATTTTGGGCGAACGGCTTTTGAAAGTGACGGCGCTTTAACCAAAACAAAAAATGGGCAGTGCCAGAATTCATTCACAAACCAGTAATGGCGGCGGAGGTGCTGGACGCGCTGAAGCCGAAGGCGTGCGGGCGCTACGCCGACGGCACGCTCGGTGGGGCTGGCCACGCCGCGAGCATATTGGCGGCGAGTTCGCCGACTGGATGGCTGTCTGGGTGCGATCGCGATGGCGTCGCGGTTGAAGCCTCCAAAAAGCGGTTGGCGGAAAAATTCGCCGGGCGTTTCGATTTACGTCGCGGAAATTTTGCGGAACTGACGGACTGGATTGCGGAAAAAAGCTGTAACGGTGTGCTGCTGGATTTGGGTGTCAGTTCGCCGCAACTGGACACGGCGGAACGTGGATTTAGTTTTCAGCTTGACGGCCCGCTGGACATGCGAATGGACAACCGCCAGCCACTGACGGCGGCGGAATTGGTAAATGGGGAAGATGCCGAGACGCTGGCGAAAATTTTTTGGGAGCTCGGAGGCGAGCGCGAATCGAGGCGGTTTGCAAGGGCAATTGTGCATGACCGCGAACAAAGAAAATTTGAGACGACGCTCCAATTGGCGGAGATGATTGAAAGAATTTTCCCGCGCGCCGGAAGAAAGGCGCATCCGGCGACAAAGGTTTTTCAAGCGCTGCGAATTGCGGTGAACGATGAAATCAGCGCTTTAAAACGCGGGTTGGAAGCGGCGGTAAAAATTTTGAAGCCGGGCGGACGGCTGGCGGTCATCACTTTTCATTCGCTTGAAGACCGCGTGGTGAAAGATTTTGGCCGGGAGAAAGCGCGCGATTATACGTTCAGCGGCGAAGTAGACGTACCGGAATTGCGCCAGCCGCGTGAACCGGAGCTGAAATGGGTTTTGCGCAAGGCGGTCTTGCCTGGCGAAAACGAATTGCGGGAAAACCCGCGCAGCCGGAGCGCGCAGTTGAGAATTTTAGAAAAAATCTGACATGGCGAAAAACAAAAAAAACCAGGCAGCGGCAATCCGGTTCGGTCCGGCGCTGGCGGCGTTTTTTGCATGCTTTGTCATCGCAGGCGCAGCAGTCGGTTACGTCTGGCAGAAAGGGCAGATTTATGAACTCGGCAAACAAATTCGTGACAAGGAAATCCGCTTGGTGCAATTGCAGAAAGACGACGATCAGCGCGTAAAAGACCTCGCGGAATTGCTTTCGCCGGTGAAGCTGGACGAACGTGCTAAGGAATTAAATTTGGGACTTTCACCCGCGCAGCCGATGCAGGTTGTCCGGCTGACCGAGCCTGCGATTTCAATGCCGGTAATTAAAAATATGACGCAACAATTCGCCGCGCGGCCAATTGACGTAATGTCTCAATAACAGCAAAATTTTGGCCGCCGCTCGTGACGCCGTTGGTTGAGGAACCGATCGCCACGGGCGGCTGGCCATTTTAGGATGAAAAATCGCGGACAACAACTCGCCCGGACTGTGGCGATGCTGGCACTAGTGGTGCTGGCGTTCATCGGGCTGGGCTTACGGCTCTTGGATTTGCAACTGTGGCGCCACGCTGAACTCGGTGCGCTCGCGGAAAAAGGCTCGCAGGAAAAAATTCCGCAGGCTGCGCGTCGTGGCGACATACTGGATGTTAACGGAAATCTTCTGGCGACGACAGTTCCGGTTAAAACCGTTTGCGCGAATCCGTCGCTTCTGGGAAACCAGCAGGTCGCCGTCGCACACGCGCTTGCTCCACTGTTGCAGATGAATGAGGCGGATTTATTTCAAAAATTGCAGCCGCGCCTGATAAAAAATTCAAAGGGCCAGATGGTCACAAATCAATATGCCGTGCTTCAGCGAAAAGTTTCCGACGAGACATGGCAGGAAATCTATTGCGCCATGACAAATTTGCCGTTGGCAATTGACCTGACCAAAATGTCAAAAACGGAGCGAGTTGATTTCAGGAACTTTGCCTTCAATTTACGGCAATACGCGATTTTTGGAGAGGACGATCAATTGCGAGTCTATCAAAATGGAGCGCTAGCGTCGCATGTTCTGGGCTTTGTCGGTACGAAACAAACCACGAACAACACTTCTGAACTTTTTGGCTACGACGGCATCGAAAAATTTTTCGACGACAAGCTTGAAGGCGCCTCCGGTTGGCGTGTGACGGGAATGGACAGCCGTAAAAACGAGTTGACCGCCTATCGGGACGAGGATGTTCAGGCGCGCGATGGTTTGAACGTTGTGCTGACGATTGACACGGCGGTGCAGAACATTTTGGAGACGGAACTTGCCGATGCGATGCGAGAACACTTACCTGCCGGCATCACCGGCATCATCACACGTCCGGGCACGGGGGAAATTCTTGCGATGGCCTCATTCCCAAATTTTGACCCGAACAATCTGCAATCCATTAATTCGAACAACGAGCCGAACCGCGTTATCAGTGACGTGATGGAGCCCGGTTCGACGTTCAAGACAATTGTCATTTCTGGTGCGTTGAACGACCGCATTGTTTCGCTCAATGACAAGGTATTTTGTGAGAACGGGCTTTTTCATTACGGTGGAATCACATTACACGATGCGGAGCACAATCATCTTGGCAACATTCCTGTCTGGGAGGTTTTGGAAAAATCATCAAATATTGGCGCATCAAAAATAGGGATAAAACTTCAGGCGCCGAGGCTTTATGAATACATGACCGATTTTGGATTTGGAGCGGCCACGGGAATTCCGCTGCCCGGTGAAGTCAGCGCGCACCGCTTTGTGCGTCCGGCAAATGAGTGGGGCAAATACTCCATTGCGCAAATCCCGATGGGGCAGGGTGTGGCCGTAACGCGACTGCAGATGGCGATGGCCATTTCAGCAATCGCCAATGGCGGCGTGCTAATGCGACCAATGCTCGTGAAACAACTTCAGGACAGCGACGGAAACATTGTGCAAAAATATGAGCCGAAAGCCGTCCGCCGTGTTGTCAGTGAAGAAACCGCGAAGCAGATGGTTGAGGCTTTGAAAACCGTCGTGTCGGATGAAGGCACCGCACCGCTGGCACGACTTGCGGATTACGTCGTCGCCGGGAAAACCGGCACGGCGCAGAAAGTCGTGGACGGAAAATATGCGAACGATCACTTTGTTGTTTCTTTCATTGGATTTTTCCCTGCGGACAATCCGCAGGTTTGTATTTCAATCGTGATGGATTCACCGAAGGAAGGCGGGCGCGCGTTCGGTGGAGCGCTTTGCGGCCCCGTTTTCCATAATGTAGCCGAGCGCTGCGCGAGCTACTTGAACATTCCGGCGGATGAACATATGCAGCCGCCAAATTCGCCAGCACCGCTTGTGGCTGCTGGCGTTTCACGTTGAAATTTTGTGGAAGAACGCTCTTTGAAATTTGTCGCTAAAGCTTGCGCCGCCGAAATCACGAGCGGCAAGTCTGGAACTATGGTGAAAAATGTCTCCATAGATTCGCGACAGACACAACCGGGCGAATTGTTCTTTGCCATTCGCGGCAAAAAATTCGATGGCCATGATTTCTTGACCGAAGTTGTGGCGAAAAATGTTTCAGCGGTTGTCGTAGAACAAAAAAAAGCTTCAAGTCAATTTCCAGATTGTGCGACGCTTGTTGTAGAAGATGCAAGAGTTGCACTCGGAAAATTTGCGGCGATTTATCGTAAAGATTTTGATTTGCCGGTTGTATGTGTCAGTGGTTCTAACGGCAAAACGACGGTGAAGGAATTGCTAGCTTCGGTTTTGCGCCGGAAATTTTCAACGCTTTGGAGTGAGGCGAGTTTCAATAACAATATCGGCGTGCCGCTGACACTGTTGCGGATGGAAAAATCGCATCAAGCCGCCGTGGTGGAAGCCGGAACGAATCATACGGGCGAACTCGCTCCGCTTGTGAAAATAATCCGGCCAAAATTTGGCGTGCTGACAAACATCGGACGCGAGCATCTGGAATTTTTTGGCGACATTGCAGGCGTAGCTCGCGAGGAAGGATGGCTCGCGGAACTGTTGCCGGAGGATGGCATGCTATTTGTAAACGGCGATAATGAATGGACGGATAAAATTGCCCGGAGGACGAAGGCGAAAGTTATCCGCGTCGGGCTCGGAAAAGGTAATGACTGGCGAGCGGATAAAATCCGGCTGGACAAAAATGGCGTCACGTTTCGGGTGCAAACATTGAAAGAAGAATTTTGCGGCGAATATCGGATCAATTTGCTCGGCCGCCATCAGGTAACGAATGCTTTGCTTGCGATTGCAGTTGGCGAGGAACTCGGTTTGAGTTGCGACGAAATTCAAAGAGGTCTGGCCGACTGCAAGCCGCCAAAAATGCGGCTGCAATTTTGGGAAGCGAACGGCGTTCGCGTGTTGGACGATGCCTACAACGCGAATGCGGATTCGACAATTGCCGCGTTGGAAACGTTGTGTGATTTGCCGCTGCATGGCCGGCGCGTGGCGGTTCTGGGCGATATGGAAGAGCTAGGCGCGCACAGCGAAGCGGCGCACACTGAAGTTGGCCGGCGCGCGGCGGAATTGAAGATCGGTCAATTGTTCACCATTGGAAAAATGGCCGCAGTCACGGGCAACGCCGCCCGAGACGGGGGATTAAGCCGCGTAATTGAATTTGAAAATATCGAGGCGGCGGTAACTGTGATCAGAAAATTTTTAAAAATTGGAGACGTGGTTTTGCTGAAGGCGTCAAGGGCGTCGCGACTGGAAAGAATTTCGGAGACGTTGAAGTCGGAAAAATCGTGAAACAAAAATGCTCTATTATTTGAGCCAGCAAATTTTGGATTGGACGCACGGGACGGCTTGGGAAAGCCGATTCACATTCCTGCGCCTTTTTCGCTACATCACCGTTCGCAGTGCGGGAGCGGCGGTCACGGCGCTGGTGTTAAGCTGGTGGCTCGGGCCAAAAATCATTCACTGGCTTAAGACACTAAAGTTTGGCCAGGATTACAAGGACAGAGCGGAAGAAGCCGGCGGTCTGGCTGCACGTGTTTTGAGCAAAAAAGGAACTCCGACAATGGGAGGCGTTTTGATCGTGGCGGTGCTGGTTTTCTCGACGATGCTGTGGACGCAGTGGAACGCGCAGGTGGAATTGGCGTTGCTAGCGGTCTTGGTTTTGTCGGGGTTGGGATTTTACGACGACTACGCAAAAATAATACAGCAAAGTGGCCGCGGAACTCCGCCTCGCGTGAAACTTCTGTTTCAGACCGGGCTTGGGTTGTTCGTCGGAATATATCTTTTGAAGCTTCCAGCGACGAGCGAATTGTTGGGAAGTAAAAATGTGATTCACAGCAATTTGGTCAGCGATTTGATGCTGCCGTTTTGCAAATTTCCGATTGCAGCGGGCGCAATTGTTGGTGTGCTCGTTGTGCTGCTCGCCATCGTCGGTAGCTCGAACGCGGTGAACCTGACGGACGGTCTCGACGGCCTTGCCATCGGCTGCACCCTCATCACGGCATTTGTTTTTCTTGTTTTCACATACGTTGCGGGCAATGTGAAAATCGCGGACTACCTGCAAATTCCATACGTCAACGGAGCGGGAGAGTTGACTGTATTTTGCGCAGCGATGATTGGTGCTGGTCTGGGATTTTTGTGGTATAATTGTCATCCGGCGCAGGTGTTTATGGGCGACACGGGTTCGCTTGCGCTTGGTGGTGCGTTTGGGATTATCGCTGTTCTCATCCACCAGCCTTTTATTCTTGTCATAGCGGGCGGAGTTTTTGTCTTGGAAGCTCTTTCGGTGCTTCTGCAAACCGGCTGGTTCCGTTTCACGCGGATGCGGACTGGAACCGGCCGGCGGATTTTTTTGATGGCGCCGCTGCATCATCATTTCGAAAAAAAGGGCTGGTATGAATCGCAGGTGGTGATGCGGTTTTACATTTTATGCGTGCTGTGCGCGGTGGTCGCGCTGGCCACCTTGAAATTAAGATGAAAGCAACATTGTCATTGGAGAAAATGCGTTTTGCGTCTTGCGCGCGGGTCGCGCGACTGTTAAAAATTCTACCGGAAGCAGCAAGGCGCGCAATCGGCGGCGAGGCATTTTTAATTTTCCCCGCCAGCAGGAATTATTGCGGTGGCCTCGTGCAAGCGACAATGAACAGAACAAATTTAAACCGTCACGAAATTTTTCGAGGGAAAGTTTCGTCGCGGAAAAATCAAACAAACAAAACAGACCTCGAAGAAAGGACGCTAATAGCGCCAAACTCATGAACAACCCGAATCCATTCGTTCCTCAAGGTTCCCTGCTCGAACAAGAAAAACGCCGCTCGCGCATGAAGCTCGCCGTCTTTTGCGCGCTCGCCGTCGGTGTCTGCGGTTTGACCGCGATGCTTATCCAAGGATGCAAGCGCGAAGCCGAGAATCCTGACACCACGCAGATAAACGATCAAACGAATAACTTGGCTTCTGGTGATACAAACACAATGCCGACGGAGGCCACCAATACGGCAGCCATTATTCCGCCAATTCCGACGAATCAGGTTGTTGTGCCGCCGCCGCCCGCGCCGGAGCCTGCGACGAGTGAATACACCGTTGCAAAAGGCGACACTCTTGGAAAGATCGCAAAGAAAAATGGAGTAACTGTGAAGGCGCTTGAAGATGCGAATCCCGGAGTAGTTCCCACAAAATTGAAAGTCAACCAGAAGCTTGTGATTCCCGTCGCCGCTGGTGGAGCGCCTGCGCTTGCGACAACTGACATGACAACCGCGACAGGCACCAGCGAAGAAACCTACACCGTCAAGTCAGGGGACACACTGACAAAAATCGCCAAGCGATATGATGGCTTGACCGTCAAGGCGATTGAATCTGAAAACAACCTGTCCACAACGAAGATCAAGGTTGGGCAGAAATTGAAGATTCCGGCGAAGGCGGAAGCAGATGCTCCGACTCCGGCTCCAGTTACGCCGGTGGTTTCGCCCGCGACAGCCGCGACTGCACCGAGTCCGACACCTGCGCATTAAGCGCTGGCATAAAATACGGTTGGCGTTTGTTTTGAAAATTTGAAATGAAAGTCGCCGTCACATTTCTGGCTATTTGCGTCGCCTCCCTGCTTGCGCTCGGGTTGGTGATGATTTATAGCGCAAGCCTTGGCCTAGTCAACACCCACACACATGCCGAAGTTGGCGCACATCTGCTCCAGATGCAGCTAGTTTGGTGTGTGCTCGGCTTCGGCGCGTGCATGGTGACGACGGTAGTTGACTATGCGGTGCTTAAAAAACTAGCGTTACCGTTTTTTGTTGGCTCGCTGGCTTTGGCTATTTGTGTTTTCGTCCCGCACTTGGGAATCAAGCTCAATGGCGCTCATCGCTGGATTAGCAAGTTCGGCTTCACCTTCCAGCCATCCGAACTTGTGAAAATAGCGCTTATCATCATGCTCGCTTGGTATTGCGACCAATCCCAACGTAAAATGGACACATTCAAACGCGGGATTATCTTCCCCGGCGTCATCATCGCGTTGGCGCTCGGTTTAATTTTTGTCGAGCCTGATCGCGGGACGACAATCCTTCTCGCCTCCGTCAGCGGGATGATGCTTTTGGTCGCAGGTGTTCGCATTCAACATCTGCTAATTCCCGCTTTAGGCGGGGCTACGGTTCTGGCCGTTTCGATTTTAAATGATCCGATGCGCATGAATCGTATCGCCGCATGGCTGCATCCGCAGCAACATCTGAATGGCGCGGCGCTTCAGGCGCAACAAGGCATGATTGCGCTTGGCGCTGGTGGTGTAACCGGTCTTGGACTCGGGAATGGATTGCAGAAGCTGGGTTACGTCCCTGAAATTCAGAGCGATTTTATTTTTGCCAATATTGGTGAAGAATTGGGGTTGGTCGCCACGCTGTTTGTCGTCGCCGCCTTTTTACTCATCACCATTTGCGGAATCTGCATCGCGCTCAACTCGCGCGACAACTTCGGCTGTCTCCTCGCTTCAGGAGTTACTTTTTTGATTTCGTTGCAGGCTGCCATCAACATCGGTGTCGTCACCAGCGTACTGCCGAACAAAGGGCTTGCGCTGCCTTTCATCAGCTCCGGCGGCTCAAGCCTGCTGGCAATGCTGATTGGCGTCGGAATTTTATTGAGCGTCGCGCGTCGCGCGCCTGTGCGGGAAAAACCCCTCCTCGAAAATAATTCCGCCACCATCGAAGCCGGCGACAATCCCTTCGCCGCGAGGGCAGTATGAGCGCCCCCGAAGCAAAAGCGCCGTTCGTCGCGATAGCCTGCGGCGGAACGGGAGGGCATCTATTTCCGGGGCTCGCCATCGCCGAGGAATTGAAAAGGCGCGGCTGTAAAATTGCGCTGCTGATCTCGCCGAAGGATGTGGATCAACAGGCCGTGAAATCCGCAAGCGGCATGGAAATTTTCACTCTGCCTGCCGTCGGACTGCAAAACCGCAACTACTTTTCCTTCGCAAAAAGCTTCTGGCAGTCGTGGCGCGCTTCGAAGACAGTTTTTCAGTCCCACACACCGCAGGCCGTTTTGGCAATGGGCGGGTTCACCAGCGCGCCGCCCATTCTCGCCGGATATGCTTTTGGCGCGAAAACGTTTCTGCACGAATCCAACACCATCCCCGGCAAAGCCAACCGTTTTCTTGCGCATTTTGTGGACGAGGTGTTTGTCGGATTTCCCGAAGCCGGTTCGCGGTTGAAGGCGCGAAAAATTTCTGTGACTGGAACTCCAGTGCGTCCGCAATTTCAGCCGCACGATGCCGCCGAAAGCCGGATCGCGCTAGGCCTCGAACCAAACCTTCCAACAATACTGGTTGTCGGCGGCAGCCAGGGCGCGAGTGGATTGAATCAAATGATCTTGTCCGCGCTGACGGTGCTCGCCGAAGAAAATTGGCAATGGCTGCACCTGACCGGCGCGAATGATTTTGAAAGAGTCAAAGTGGCTTATGCTGGGGAAAAATTGAAAGCCGTCGTCAAACCGTTTCTGGCCGAAATGAATCTGGCGCTTGGCGCGGCAACGGCGTGTGTCAGTCGTTCCGGCGCCTCGTCGCTCGCGGAAATCGCTGCGATGCGCCTGCCGTCATTGCTCGTGCCGTTTCCCGCTGCTGCGGACAACCACCAACTTTCCAATGCAAGTGCGTTCGAGAAATCTGGCGCAGCGAAACTCTTGGAACAGAAAAATCAGTCCCCGGAAAAAGTGGCGGCGATTTTATGCGAATTAGTTGAAGATTTGACAAAAAGAGAGCAAATTCAAAACAGACTCGCACAATGGCACTCGCCTAAAGCCGCGGACCGGATTGCCGGGATTATTTTGGACGCCATCGCGCAGCCGGAGTTGACGGTGCAAGCAAAGGTAAAAAAGTGCGGTTGCGGTCACGCGCACGGCTCGGCGAAACACGCGCATTGAACCATGACGCCGACCACCGACATCTTGGAAAATCCGATGCGAATTGAAAAGGACATCATCGACGAAATTGCCGGACGCGTTTCACGCGCGACGGTTATGCGACGCGATGAGCCGCTGGCAAAGCACACGACTATGCGCGTTGGCGGCCCGGCGGATTTTTATATCGAGCCGGCAAGCGATGAAGATTTGGCGAACGTCGTGAAGTTTTGCAGTGAAAACGAAATCAGGTTTTTTGTCCTCGGTCGCGGCTCGAATGTGCTCGTGTGCGACGGCGGTTTTCGCGGCGTTGTGATTTGTCTGGCGCATCCGCATTTTAGCAAGATTGAGGTCGTCGGCGAGCGAATATGTTGCGGCGCGGGCTCGAAATTGAAAAATGTTTCGGTCGCGGCGAAACGCAACGGCTTGAGCGGCTTGGAATTTCTGGAAGGTATTCCCGGCAGCGTCGGTGGAGCGCTGCGTATGAACGCGGGTGCGATGGGCGGTGCGACGTTCGATGCCGTCGAGTTGGTGCGAGTGATGGATTTTGACGGCAACATTTCTGAAATGTCGCCGAAACAAATGTCCGTTGATTATCGCAATTGCGCGACGTTGAAAAACCACATAGCACTGGGCGCGGTTTTCAAGTGCAAAACTTTGCCGCGGGCGGAGATTGAGCTGCGCATGAAGGTGTTCAGCGAGAAGCGCTGGGAATCGCAGCCGGCGGCCTCGAGCGCGGGTTGCATTTTCAAAAACCCGGAAAAGATTCCGGCGGGCAAACTGGTGGACGAACTGGGCTTGAAAGGTGCGCGCGTGGGCGGCGCGGTGGTATCCGCCGAGCACGGCAATTTCATCGTGAACGACGGCAACGCGACGGTGCGCGACGTTTTGGAATTGATCTCAATTATGAAAGCCAAAGCCATGGCTGAACGCGGAATTGAATTGCACACGGAAGTTGAAATTATTGGCGAAGGTTAAAATGTCCGACAAGCTGAACATTGTAGTGATGCTCGGCGGCCCAAGCGCTGAGCGCGAAGTGTCGTTGCGTTCGGGCGCGGGCGTGGTGAAGGCGTTACGTTCGCTTGGTCACACGGTGGTCGAGCTGGATCCCAAAACGCCGGACTGGATTTTGCCACCGGACACGGAGGTCGTCTGTCTCGCGCCGTTGCACGGAACTTACGGCGAAGATGGCACGGTGCAGCGGCAGCTTGAAAAACTCGGTGCGATTTACACGGGCTGCGGTTCGGAAGCGAGCCGGATTGCGTTTGACAAATTTTTAACAAAGAAAAAGTGCATCGAGGCCGGCGTGCCGACGGCGAAATTTGCGGTCGTCAATTCGGAAAAAACTCCGCTGCCGCAAAATTTGAAATTGCCATTGGTCGTGAAGCCGGTGCGGCAAGGTTCAAGCGTCGGTCTGCAATTCGTCGAGCTCGCGGAAGACTGGCAAAATGCACTGGCGGAAGCATTGAAATTTGATTCGGAAGTTTTGGTCGAGGAAAAAATCATTGGGCGCGAGACGACTGTTGGAATATTGGACGGCGAGGCGCTGCCAATTGTCGAAGTTCGCCCGAAAGTTGGCAGTTACGATTATCGAAACAAATATACTGCCGGCAACACGGAGTATTTTTGCCCGGCGGATTTTGATTTGACGACGACAAAGAAAATTCAAGCTGCAGCGCTCGGCGCATTTCACGCAATCGGCGGACGCGATTGCGCGCGGGTGGATGTGATGGTTCGTCCGAACGGTGAACCAATTGTTCTCGAAGTGAACACATTGCCGGGGATGACGGAAACGAGTTTGTTGCCTAAGGCTGCGGCTGCGGCTGGATTGAGTTACGAAGAATTGTGCCAGCGGATGATTGATATGGCACTGGAACGCGAAGCGGTGTCGGCATAGCTGAATCTCAAAAGAGACTGTTCAATAATCGAAAAAACGGCGGTGTTCTTTGGAGACTAGGCCAAAAGTGGATTTATGATTTATGTGGTTTAAGCGCGCACAAAAAAATCGGCGGTTGCGTCGCGGGCATTTGCTCGACGTGAAGCTGCGCTCGGACCAGATTCGAGCGACGCGCATGCGGCTGGCGCTGATCTTGTTCATGGTGCCGGTTTGCACGATGATCGGGCTGTATTTGCTCTGGCGCACGGGCGAATGGGTGCTGGACAAATTTGTTTACGAAAACTCAACGTTCGCCATCCAGAATATCGAGGTGCAGACGGACGGCGTGATCGCTCCGGAGCAGTTGCGTCGATGGACGAACGTGAAGCTGGGCGCGAACCTCATTGCGCTTGATCTGGCGTCGGTGAAGCGAAATCTCGAGCTGGTTCCAGTGATAGACGGGGTTTCTGTGGAGCGAGTGTTGCCGCGCACTTTGAAAGTACGAGTGATGGAACGCGTACCGGTGGCGCAGGTGAATGTGCCGATGGCCACGGCCACGGGTGGAATCGCCGTTTCCGTTTTTCAACTGGACATGAATGGTTATGTCATCAAGCCGCTGGATCCGCGCCAGCGCGAGATTCCGCTGTCGCTGATTGGCGCGCAATTGCCGGCAATCATGGGATTGAATGCGTATCAATTGCAGCCGGGACATCGCATCGAGTCGCCGCAGGCGCAGGCGGCGCTGCGATTGATCGTCGCATTCAAACATTCGGCGATGGCTCGGCTGGTTGAATTGCGGCGCGTGGACGTTTCGCAGCCGGGCGTGGTCGTGGCGACGACGGGGCAGGGCGGAGAAATTACTTTCGGTCTGGAAAATTTGGAGCAACAATTGGGGCGTTGGCGCGCGGTTTATGATTATGGAAAACGCATGAACAAAGGTGACATCGCGACGCTTGATTTGGCGGAAGCCAACAATAATCCCGTGCGCTGGATGGCGGCCAGCGGCGTGCCGGTGAATGCGCCAAATAATTTCAACACCACAATAACCCGGAGGAAAAATGTTTGACGACTCGAACATCATCGTCGGCCTTGAAATCGGCACGTCGAAAATCTGCGCCGTGGTTGGCGAGCAGAACGCCGATCCCGCCAGCGCGGGCTTGAACATCGTCGGCCTCGGCCAGTCGCCCGCGCGCGGGATGCGCAAGGGCGAGATTGTGGACGCCGCGCTCGCCGAGGAATGCGTGCGCAACGCCATCGTCGAGGCCGAGCAGATGGCCGACGTGGAAATCCGCAGCGTCTATCTCGGCGTGACCGGCGGACACATTCGCGGCTTCAACAATCGCGGCGTGCATCCGGTGGTTTCAGCCGACCGCGAAATTTCCGACGACGATGTTCAGGACGTGATCAAAAACGCGAAGGCGATCAACTTGCCCGCCGAGAACACCGTCGTTCACGCCGTCCGCCAGCATTTTCTCGTGGACGGCCACGACGGCATCACGAATCCCGTCGGGATGCTCGGCGCGCGGCTCGAGGTGGACATGCACGTCGTCCACGGCAACACGAACCGCCTGCAAAATTCCGTCCGGCTCGTGAAAGGATTGCAGCTTGAGGTGGAGGAAATTGTTTTCAACGGCCTCGCGTCGTCGCTCGCGCTGCTGACGAGCGAGCAGAAGGAACTTGGCGCGCTGGTCATTGACATCGGCGGCGGCACGACGGATTACGTCGTTTATGCCGACGGCGTCATCAAGCACACCGGAGCGCTCGCGCTTGGCGGCGACCACGTTTCCAACGACCTCGGCCACGGCCTGAAGGTGCCGTTGAGCCGCGCGGAAAAATTAAAACTGGAACACGGCTCGGCGCTTGTGGACGAGGCGATGAAAGGCCGCACGCTCACGCTGACGAACGAACTCGGCCTGCCGCTCAAGACCGTCAACGTCGAGCATCTGCAACGCATCATGTCGCTGCGGCTGGAGGAGATTTTCCAGATTGTCGCGCAGGATCTGGAGCAGGCTGGGTTCACGGATTATTTGCGGGCGGGCGTTTTTCTTTCCGGCGGCTGCGCGCGCGCGCCGCAGATTGCGAAGCTCGCCGAGCCGGTTTTTCAGATGCCCGTCTCGCTCGGCCAGACCAATTCCATCAGCGGCCTGAAGTCCGCGCTCGACCAGCCGGAATTTGTCACGGCCATCGGCCTGGCAAAATTCGGCTCGCTCAAAACGCGCAAGCGCGAAGGCAAATCGTCGTTCGCGCAGGGAATCAAAGGCGTGTTTGGAAAATTTATGCAACGCCCCTGAAAAGTTTCTAGTTTTGCTTACACATTTTATGGATCTAATATGAAGTTCGATGCATTAACTGAATGGCGGAAATTTAAGGGTGCCTTGATTCAAGAGCTTAAAGTCACGCCATCGGATGATTTCGAGGCGATTTGGGGCAAAGGCAAAGTGCCTGATAGAACCCGATTTTATAAAAACAAACTGCTACCGAAGGTTGCTACGGAGTTGGGCTATGTATTTCAACCTGAATTTCTGCTCGTCGATTATTCCATTTTGAATGCAGACCGCGTTCCGGTGGTTTTTATTGAATCTGAACATTCAGCCGAATCGGCAGTCCGCGAGACTGATAAGCTTTGCGCCGTTAGTTCACCAGTAAAGGCTATATTTCTGTGTTGTCCGTGGGCCGATGGATCACGCGAACAATTTCTTCCACGCTGGAAAGAAAGAATAGCGACTCATCATAAATATTTAGATCAAAATGCTGTCTATATGATAGTCGTAGGTGAATGGGGACGAGGAAAACCGAGTGATGAAATTTTACGATACTACGTTGAATCTTTTGATGTTTTCGGAAATGAAATTGAACCAAAAGAAGAATTGGAACTATCGAGGCCCTTGTAAAATGGTTGATTTTTATTGATACAGACCATGAAAACCAAAATTGAAACCTCAACGGCAGCGCCCGAATCGAACCAGACCCGCTCGGTTAAAATCATCGGCGTCGGCGGCGCGGGCGTGAGC
>Ga0181525_10001854_pt1 | contig 17785 bp, 20 predicted proteins | sample PEATcosm2014_Bin_48_FD_121100 | JGI IMG/M metagenome (GOLD analysis project Ga0181525, IMG submission 121100) | Peatland microbial communities from MTU Mesocosm Facility, Houghton, MI, USA - PEATcosm2014_Bin06_10_metaG | ecosystem: Environmental > Terrestrial > Soil > Wetlands > Peat | place...
AACACCGGGCCCTGCGAGACTCCGAGCAGAGCTTGCGCCACGAGCAGAGCAACGAAGAGGGCCGTACCGGCAAGAACCACCGGCGCCAGCGGTACGGTGATGCTCGCAACCAGCCCGAGAACGCCGGCAAGAACGTACGTCCAGCGGGCCCCGAGGCGCTGCCCGATCACGCCGCCGGGCAACTGGGAAAGGGTGTAGGCGGCCGTGAACGCGGCATTGAGCCAGGCGATCTGCATTTGGCTCAAATGGAGCGCCGGCATGATCGTCTCGGCAGCGACCGCCACGCTTGTGCGCTGCATGTACCAGAGAATCGCGAAGGCGAAGGTGAACCAGAAGATCCACCACCGGACGCGCACCGGCCGGCGCCGCCCCGCTGTCGGCGCCGGTCCCGGCTCAGGCGTCATCTTCGATTAGCGCAAACTCGTGCCGGCCCAGTCCATTGAAGTCCGTGATCAGAGTCTGCGAATAGGCACCCACCATCCGGATGTGCAGCCAGTCGCCCTCGCGGATATCGCCCGCAAGCGCAAACGGAACGCCCAGGGTATCCACCGAATCGCAGGTCGGCCCGAACACCGTGAACGCGCGTTCGGCTCCGCAACGGCACGCGCCGTCGCGCGTCAGCACCCGCGTTGGCGGCTGTTTGTGCAGATGCGGCACCTCCGCAAGCGCACCATAGATGCCATCGTTGAGGTAGACCGCGTCGCGCTTGACCAGCAGGACCTGGGTGAGCACGGAGCCGCCGGGCGCGGCGAGGGCGCTCCCGGGCTCGCAGCGCAACGGGATGCCGGACACGTCCGGCAAGCTCGCATGCACCTGTGCAATGGCGCGGAAGAAGTCCTCCAGCGTCAAGCCCTGCGGCATCAATACGCTGGGAAAGCCGCCGCCCATGTTGATGTAGGCCGGTCGAACGCCCGACGCCGATGCCACCTCGGTCAGCAGGCGGACGGCGCTGGCATAGGCGTGCGGGGCGAGCGTCTGGTAGCCGATGTGGGTCGAGATTGCGGCGTTCGCGCCGTGTTTGCGGACGGCGCGCAACAAGTGCACCGCATCCTGCGGATCGGCGCCGAATTTCGCATTGAAACTGATCGTGGCGTCGGGATTGGGTGCCGCGACGCGCACCTGGACCACGATATCCGGACCGGTCTGCTCGAAGAGCTTGCGCAACTCGTCGGCGTGGTCGACGACGAAGTCGCGTATGCCCCATTTTGCATAGGCCTGCGCGATATCCGCACGGGCCTTCACTGGATGATTGAACGAGCAGTCGGCGTCCGGCAAGACATCGCGCGCCAGCGCAATCTCCGCGATCGAGGCCGTATCGAAGGCGGCGATCCCGCCCTGCACGAGCGCGCGCAGCACGGCGGGCGCCGGATTGGCCTTGACGGCGTACAGCACTTTGCCGGGAAACCCTTGGACGAAGCGGCGCGCGATCGTGCAGTAGGCGCGTGGGTGGTGGCAGAACACCGGCGCGTCCGAATTTTTGCTTGCAAGAAGTTGTTCGACGCTCTCGAATTTCCCAGGTGCCATTGATTCGCCTTAAGCGAGTGTTATTGCCGGCGGCGGTGTTGATGCGTGCGCCGGCGTTGCGCCAGCCGCCTCAGGCCTTTCTCATTTCCTCTACGTACCACTGCACGTAGCGATCCGTGTCGAATTCCATGGGCGTATAGGGCCCCGGCTCGTAAAAGATCGAATTGACACCGGCCTGGTTCCATTCGACGATCTTCTTGTCCTCCGCGCTGGTATGGTCCCACAACCAGACGAGATCCTCTTCACGAAAGTCCCGGCCGGCGACAGCATCTGCATCGACCATCCAGATCAACTCGAAGCCCGTCGTCGCGGGCGTGAGCGGGATCGTGCGGTAGATCAGTCCGTAATCCGGATAGGCAATGAAGTTGGACGTCGGGCCGACATCAAGGAACGAATGGCCGCCATCAGGGCGCTTGCCCTGGAATGCACCCATGAGCGGAGCGATCGGTTGCCCGTCGCGGGTGCCCGACAGGCAGCCGTCGGCAAGCGCGGAACGAAAGGCGCTTGCGGTTTCCTGCCCCGGCTGCGCGTCAAAGCCCAAGTAATACGCATCCTCGAGCGCGATGCCGAGCGCGCCGCTGCGCGCATGCAGGGCCTGGTCCGGCGCCACACGCTGAGCCTGCGGGCGCGCGAAGATGTGCCGCTTGGAGTATTCCTGGTGCGCTGGCCCGCAGTGGTAGCACTCGGAGTAATTCTCGTTGACCAGCTTCCAGTTGGCCTGGATCGTGTACATGCGCGTCGCGCCGACCTTGGCCCCGGCCCATCCATAGACCTTTGCGAAACGGCCGAAGGAATCGGCGACGTGGTCGAAGCCCAGGGGCCGCTCGGCGAATGTGATGAAGAGCACGCCCTCGCAAATGCGCAGCGCGACCTCGCGCAGCGCGTAGTCCTCATTCGCAAACGTGTCCGGCGTGATGCGTGCGCGCTGCAGCGCGCCGCTGCAGTCGTAGGTCCACGCGTGGTACGGGCACACGAAAAGGCCGCCCTTGGCCGTGCCCTGGCGTTCGGTGCACACCCGGGATCCGCGGTGGCGGCAGACGTTGATCAGTGCGCGGACCTGCTGGTCCTTGCCACGCACCACGATGATCGATTCGCCGCCGATATCGACCGTGAAAAAATCGCCGGGTTCGCGCACCATGCTTACGTGACCTACACAGTGCCAGTGCGCCATCACGAATTGGCGCATGTCGGTGCGGAAAATGTCGGGATCGCTGTAGAAGATCTGCGGCAGCGCGTAGCCGGGACGGTAGGCATCGAGGCCGGCGCGCAGCGCCGTACCGTCGCGCGCTTGCGTCCCGGGAAAATTCATGGTCTGGAGGTCGTTCATAGATGCGTTCCTGCGCCGGGGATTCGTGCTTTCTTGTTTTTCCCTGCGCCCGCCTGCGCGGTACAGAGGTAATCACCCCATTTTCAATCGGCGCGGGAAGCAGAGCTGAGCGGACAGGTCCAGCCTCTGTCCGACGCCATATTGCACGACGGTCGGATATTTAACAATGAGTTGTTCAAAACGACTTAGAGACGCGCTTGTGCAAGCCTTACCTGATTTCGACGCCAAGCAACCGGAGGCAGACCGAATTCGCGCCGGAACGCGCGACTGAACGCCGTATCCGTCTGGTAGCCCACCTCTTCCGCCACTCGGGCCAGTGGCGCGTTGCCTCGACGAAGCAGGTTTGCCGCCAGCAACATGCGCCACTGGGTCAGGTACTGCATCGGTGAATTGCCCACCATTTCCTGAAAGCGCTCTGCCAGAACGGAGCGTGAGGTATTAGCCTCGCGCGCCAATTCCTCCAGCGTCCAAGGGTGGGCCGGATTCCTGTGCAGGCATTGCAAGGCGGCGCCGACAATTCGATCCCGCACACCGGCGAGCCATCCACTACCGTTCTCGCCGCGTTCATTCATGTACAGCCGCAAGACCTCGATGAACAATACCTCGGCCAGCTTCGCGAGGACGCCTGCTCCCCCTGGCCGCGGTGAGCGCGCCTCGGCCAGCGCATAGCGCACAGAGGCTTCCAGCCAGATTCCGGCGTTCGATCCACGCACGTTGACGCGGACCAGTGGAGGCAGTCCGTTCAGTAGCAGGCGCGCAAGGCGCGCGTCGCAGGCAAGATAGCCACAGATCAGCTTCGTGATGGGACCGCCGCCTCCATAGGCGAGCTGCCGCGGTCGCCGCGACAGCACCTGGTCCAGACGTGCCCCCGATGCGGGCGCGAGGCCAGGCTCCGAGGTCATGCGGTGTGCGTCACCCTCGGGAAAGATCACGGCGTCGCCGGCGACGAGACGCACGGGTGCTTGGTCGCTCATCTCGACGAAGCACTCGCCTTCCATGATCATGTGGAAAATGATCACGCGCTCTGCGCCGGGTTCCAGAAGCCGCGCCGCCGAATCCGCGCTCGGCGATTGATAGCACCATGGCGCGGAAAACCGCGCATTGATAAAAATGGCGCCGACAAGCTGAACGACACGCAATGTTTCCGACAACGCGTCCATCACCGATTCTCGATCTCGATATGCAACGCTACCGGGGTCGCGTCCTGAATCGCACACGATACCGGCGAAGACCGGTGACTGTTTTCAACCAGGAGCTTCAGGCGTTCCTGCGAGACGCCGGGTGCGCTGATCCGCACGTGCAAGTGCATCTCGCGCGGCCCGGCGGAGATCGGCGCACCGTCACCGTCCGCCATGCCGAGCAATCCGCGCGCGTCCGAACGGCTGCTGGCGGTCAGTTCGAGCGCGAGTAGTGCGATTCCTTCGGTGGCGGCGGCCATCGCGATTCGCGTCGCGGCGCATGACGCCAGCCCGGCTCGCAGGAGCCAACCGGGCGTCACGTCCCGACCTCGCCCGCCCAGTTCTTCGGGCATGTCGGTATCGACGCGAAATCCGTTCGCATGGCTTGCGATCACCTTCAGACCGCCGTCCCACCGCGCCGATGCCGGTTCATCGTCGTGCATGCCCGCCTCAGGGCGCCGTCGCAGCACGGATTCGACCCTTTCCATTGCCGCGGCGATTTGCTGTGTTGCCATGAAGTTCTCCCGATGAGCTTGGACTGTTCCATTCTGGGCGCCTTGGCGGCAAGTGGCTAGTGCGCCCGTCTTCGTCGGGCGCTTGGCCGGATGAATGGGCAGAAATCCCGGACGCTATGCAAGTTTCCGACGTCCTGTTCGACGACGCGCGGACGATCGGGCAGAGCTTGCGGGCGAACGGGCAGGACAGTGACGTCAGACTGCGAGACATTCCCCGGTGCGGCCGGTGGCGTTCCTGGAGCCGGCATTGGGCGCAAATCCGATCAGCAAGACTCGACGAACAAGGAGCAAATCGCAATGAATGCACCTACCGACTTGAACGCACTGAAGAACCGACAGATGACTGCATGGGCGAGCGGGGACTACGCCGTCATCGGCACGACCTTGCAAGTTGTTGGCGAGACGCTCGCGGAGGCGTGCAACCTATTGTGCGATGAGCGCGTCCTCGATGTCGCTGCCGGCAACGGAAACGCCACCTTGGCAGCCGCTCGTCGCGGATGTCGCGTGACTTCGACCGACTATGTCGGAGCCTTGCTCGAACGAGGAAAGGAGCGAGCCCACGCCGACCGCCTGGACGTGAATTTCGAGATTGCCGACGCCGAGGCTCTCCCCTACAAGGATGCGGACTTCGACGCCGTGCTATCAACTTTCGGGGTGATGTTCGCACCCGACCAGGCCCGGGCTGCGTCCGAATTGCTCAGGGTGTGTCGTTCAGGGGGGCGCGTTGGCCTTGCAAACTGGACGCCGGACGGCTTCATCGGGCAAGTGTTCAAGACCCTGGGGCGCTTTTTGCCGCCGCCACCCGGAGTGCAATCGCCTTCGCTCTGGGGTGTCGAGGATCACCTGCGCTCGCTGTTCGGGAAGGACGCTGCAGCAATTACCGTGACGCCGCGCGTGTTCAACTTTCGGTACCGCTCGGCGGCTCACTTTATCGAGGTCTTTCGTACTTGGTACGGACCGCTTCACAAGGCGTTTGCGGCCCTGCCACCAGATGGCGCCGCGGCGCTGGAACACGATCTGACGGATTTGTTGAACCGCTTGAACCGGGCCGGGCCGGCGTCACTGGTTGTGCCTAGCGAATACCTTGAGGTCGTGGTCGCGCGACGCTGAACGCGATCCAGGCAATCGGACATGGACGCAAGGCTGCAATTGCGCATCCAGCGCTACGGCTGGGATTTGGCCGCTTGGGACTACGAGCCACTTTGGCGATCGCAGCTTGCCGAAGCGCAAGCGGCGGTTCTGGATACGGCGGCGCTGGCTCCGGGCGAGCGCGTGCTGGACGTCGCCTCAGGCACCGGGCTCATTACCTTCGAATCTGCCATGGCGGTTGGCAATTCCGGATCCGTCTTTGGCATCGATTTGTCCGCAAACATGGTCCAGGCGGCCAGGCGACGGACTGCCGGGCAGCGGCCAGGGAACGTTTGCTTTGCCCGGATGGATGCGCAGGCACTCGATTTCGACGACGCAAGTTTCGACGTGGTTCTATGTTCGCTTGGCCTTATGTACGTTCCCGACCCCGATCAGGCCTTGCGCGAAATGCACAGGGTCTTGCGGCCAGGTGGTCGCATGATCGCCGCGGTTTGGGGCGAGCGCGCACGATGTGGCTGGTCGGCGCTGTTTTCGATCGTCGATGCCGAGGTCGCAAGTGAGGTTTGCCCACTTTTCTTCCACCTGGGACAATGCGACACGCTTGCCAATCGTTGCGGGGCAGCGAACTTCGTGGTTGTCGAGCGCCGTCGTTTGGTGACGACACTCGACTACGCGGACGCCGACGAAGCCTGCAACGCAGCTTTTGTCGGCGGTCCAGTCGCTTTGGCGTGGTCGCGACTTGATGTCGACGCCCGCAACCGGGTCCGGGCGCGCTATATCGAGGCGATCACGAAATGGCGGTGCGACCGAGGCTATCGAGTTCCCGCCGAATTTGTCATTGTTGCCGCGCAGTCGGGCGCAACGTCCACGGTCGATTCCCGAGGAAAATTGCGATAACCCAGGCCGAAGCCGCCAACACCAGATTCGTGGCGAGTTCCAACCATTGATTTTCCGGCGGTGTCGCCCATTGGGGCCGAGGTTGCGTGAAAAAACTCGGTACCCAGACCAAAAGTCCAAACAAACTCATCATGGTGGCTTCGAGCGTCGCCGCCAGTCGGGGAAGCAGCCCGGCTATCAAGGCAAGCCCGGCCGCGCAGTGACCGAGCCCCGTGAAGTAGGCGAGTGCCAGATGACCCGGCAGCCACGCGGGGACCATGCTCGCGGTGTAATCGGCGTAGGCAAAGTGCGACCATCCGTAAAAGACACAAGTGAGGCCAAACAGCGCTTGTGCCGCGCGCACGGCGCGCTCGCCCGCGACTAGGCTCGGCGATTTTTGCGATTGACGTCGCAATATGGCGTACAGAACCCACGCAGCGCTGAACGGCGTCAGTGCTTCGAAAAAGGGATACCAGTCGCCGACCGTAAGCGGCTTGGACATGAAATCAGGAAGGGAAATCGCAGCCGACAACCCTTCGTATGCACCGATCGTCACCAAGCTTGGCAATGCGGTGCGCGGGAAGCAAAGCCCGGCGCTGGCTGCGAGGACAACGAGGGCGGTTGCGTAGACCCAAGCCTCCCGCCAACCAAGCCAGGAGGGTACGGACTGCAATGCGGTCTCGGCGTAGGCCAGACTCCAAAGTGCAAGGCTCGCCGATGCGATGGCGAACAGACCTCGAGCAAATCGAATAGTGCGCATGATTTCCCTCATGGAGTCCAGCGACAGCGGCGTCGGATGTGCCCGATAAGTTTGATTCAGATCAAACTCGACCGGTAGTGCTGAAAAAGCTACCACCGTCGGCGCCGGGTTGCGCGGCATTCGTGCCTCTTTTCCGAAAGAAATTGGTGCGGCACTTCGCTAGGATTTTGCTCGCGATCCCCTTGAGCCGGAAGTACCGGCCCGCGGGCGCCTTTGCGACCGCAACCCGACCCGTAGTCAACCCATGCCTCTCGAGCGTCATTTGTCACCAGTCCCCATACAAAGCCCCCGTGGCGAGGCAGCCGCAATTGCCGAGGTGGAATTGCGCGAGCGCAGGTTTCGCCATGTCCTGCGGGCGATCCTCGCGGCGCTGGCCATTGTTCTCATCGATGGCGCCTGCGAGTCGGATTGGTATGCAGTTGGATTGATGCTGTGCGCCATCCCCCCGGCTTTGGCATCCGGATGGCTTGCCCGCCGGCGACGGATCGAATGGGCGGCGTCGTTGCTCGTCTGCACCCTGACTGGCTTGCTCGCTTGTCTCGCTGCCATCGGGCAGGGACTGCATGACGAGGCTGTTCTGGGTATCCCGGGCGTTTTCGTGCTGAGCGGCTTGTTTGCGAAGCGGCGTGCGTTCTGGATCACCTTCGTCGTATTCTGCGCTGCGTTGGTCGCGATCGTCACCGGGGACCTGCAGGGTTGGCATACGAATCCTTTGCGACCCTTGAGCGGTATTTCGCTCGTGAATGTATTGGCCATACTTGGCGTGACGGCCTATTACATCGACATGATGTCCAACGACTTGCGCTCCGCGCTTGCGCGTCTCGCTCAGGAGAACCAGGACATCCGGCTGTCCAAGGCACGATCCGATAGCGCGGCACGCCACGACCAGCTCACCGGCCTTCCGAATCGCCTGCTCGCGAGGGAACGACTGCAACGGGTCATCGACTCGGCGCGCAGGCAGGAGGGTGCAGGCGCAGTTCTATTCGTGGACCTGGACAATTTCAAGGCGATCAACGACACCTGTGGCCATGCCGCAGGCGATGCAGTCCTGCGCGAGGTCGCGCGCAGATTGTCCGATTGCGTGCGCAAACGCGACACCGTCGGCCGCGAGGGCGGCGATGAGTTCCTGCTGATCCTGTCAGATCTGACAGACGGCGAAGGTGCGTGCAAAGTTGCACGTAAGGTTCTCGCTGAGCTGGCAGTGCCGTTCGAATTCGCTGGCACGCGTCTGCAGTTTTCCGCTTCGATCGGCATCGCGCAAATCGGCGCTCTGGAGGGCGATTCCGCGACGATCCTGCGCCGTGCAGATAAGGCGATGTATCGCGCCAAGGCGGCGGGACGCAACACTTTTCGCGTATTCGAGACCGAACTCGACGAATAGCGCGGTGCCCCGCGCGTGGGCGATTTCGCATTCGCACCGGGCATCGGTGGCAGAATGCGATCCATGAAGCCACTCAAACACGAGGCGGAACTCTTCAAAGAGGCAATGGCTGCCGGCGTCAAGTACGCCGAGGGCAGGGGCGTCGTGAAGTTCGAAGCGACCGATTCCGCAAGCGATAAGCTGCTGTATATCTACAGGCTCCTCGTTTACGACAAGGTCATTCAGCCGCTGGCCGCGGATCAAGTCTCCGAAAAGTCGCTGCGCCACAAGCTGACGATGTGGTACGCAAATCAGTTGCCGGCGGATCACCCGTTACTGCAGAAATAGCGGGTGCGATGGCGGGCGGATGCGCAGTTTGCCAGTAGAAGATACAGAAAGGACTGACCCATGGCTGAGGAAGACATTGCCCGCCTGACGGTGCCAGTTGGACCTCGCGATCATGCGCAGGGGCCGGCGGATGCACCGGTTACGCTCGTCGAGTATGGCGACTACGAGTGCCCGCATTGCGGGCGCGCGTATCCAATCGTCAAGGAAGTGCAAAGGCGCCTGGGATCGAATCTGCGAATCGTGTTCCGGGATTTCCCTTTGGCCGAAAGTCATCCTCACGCCGAGCACGCCGCGGAGGCCGCGCAGGCTGCTGCCGCCCAGGGGCGATTCTGGGAAATGCATGACACCTTGTTCGAGCATCAAAGCGCACTCGATGATTCCCATCTCGTCGCGTATGCGTCGCGCCTGGAGCTGGACCCGACAAAGTTCGAGTCCGAGTTGCGGGCACATGCGCACAGAGCCCGTGTGCGCGAGGAATTCAACGGCGGTGTGCGCAGCGGGGTGAACGGTACCCCGACCTTCTTTATTAACGGCGTTCGCTTTGACGACAGCTGGGACCCGGATACCTTGACGGACGCTTTGAAGGCGGCACTGCGTTAAAACACATTTGTGCTGAATTTTGCTTATGTCGACCAAAACGATTCGAATCGATGACGCTTTGAACGAGCGTATCGCTGCGGTAGCCGAACGGGCGGGCAAGACACCGCATGGTTTCATCGTCGAAGCGATTGCCCAGGCTACCGCGGAGGCCGAGCGGACCTTGGAATTCCAACAGATCGCCTCCGAGCGCTGGGCGAATTAGCTGGTCAAGGGTGAATCGATTCCATGGGCTGAGGCGAGGGTCTACCTCGAGGCACAGGCGCGCGGCAAAAAATCGCCGCGACCCATGTCGCGTAAAAGTCGTTGATGGAACGGGTTGAATTGTTGTCCGAGGTCTTTAACGACCTGGACCGGATTTTCGATCACCTGTTGTAATACGACGTGGAAGCGGCACCTGGCCGTGTCGCAGAGATCTTGGCCGCCATCGACGTCCTGACGATCAACCCGCAAATCGGCAGACCCACGCGCGAGGAGATGCGCGAACTGGTCATTGGGAAGGGGTCGCGGGGGTACGTTGCACTTTATCGGTACCTGCCCGAACTCGACGCCGTATTCGTACTGGCGTAACGCGGTCGGAAAGAGGCCGGCTACAAATGGGCTGCGAAGGATCGGCGGAATTGGGGCATTGCCACGCTTGACGAGCCGGCTTCATTTCTATATAACTGGAAACGTAGAAACAAGGCGTCCGCTTTCATTCGCCTCTCAAAGGCCACGGGTAAAGATCCACAGATGGCAAAGTCAAACGTAGTCGTGCGCGATCGAGGATCGGCGCAATCATCAAATGCCTTGGTGGACGATGGGTATGGTGCGGTGCAGGTGCTTTCCGCACTCGCCCAGGAAACGCGCTTGGCGATCTTTCGGCTGCTGGTGCAACAAGGGACGGAAGGCATGGCTGTCGGCGAAATCGGCGAGCGCCTGGACTTGGCAGGGGCCACGCTGTCGTTCCATCTGAAAGAGCTCACGCACGCAAAACTTGTCTCTGCCCGCCAGGCGGGGCGATTCATTTTCCATAGCGCGAACTACCGTGCGATGAACGATCTTATCGACTATCTCACCAGGAACTGTTGCGGGGGCACGACGTGCGACATCACGTGCGCGCCATCGCCAAAACGAAAGCGGACAAGCTCATGAAACGTTTCCATGTACACGTCGGCGTGCAGGATCTCGGCGCGAGCATCCGCTTCTACTCGTCGCTTTTCGGTGCCGAGCCTTGCGTGGTGAAGCCGGATTACGCGAAATGGATGTTGGAAGATCCGCGGCTGAACTTTGCCATTTCGCAGCGCGGTGCCACGGCAGGCGTGAATCACCTCGGCTTTCAAGTCGATTCCGCCGGCGAGCAGTCCGCATCCACGGCACGCGCGTGTTGTGCGCCGCAGATCCCGGTTGTCTTCGAGTCTCGGGCCAAATGATTCCGACGAAGAGCATCGAACCCAAAATTCTGAACGTCCTCTTCCTGTGTACGGGAAACTCGGCGCGTTCGATTCTTGCGGAAGCGCTCACGAACGACCTGAGCGTGAGCCGCGGCAAATTGAAGGGCTTTAGTGCCGGCAGTCACCCGAAGGGTGCGGTGAATCCGTTCACCTTGGACGTCCTGGAACGCAGCGGCATTTCGACGGCGGGATTGCGCAGCAAAAGTTGGAATGAGTTCGCGAACCCGGGGGCCCCGCAACTCGACTTCATACTTACGGTCTGCGACCAGGCCGCAGGCGAGGCGTGCCCATTTTGGCCCGGCCACCCCGTGACCGCCCATTGGGGCATGCCGGATCCGGCTGCGGTGCGAGGCAGCGACGATGCGGTACGAAAGTCCTTCCTGGATACCTTGGTCGCTTTGCGACGTCGTATCGAATTGTTCGCCGGCCTGCCATTTCAGGAGTTGGACCAACTGGCAATGAAGCAGCGAATTTCCGAGATCGGCGGGAAATGACCTTGGCCCGGCGCGCCGCCGCCGAATTCGTCGGCACGGCGCTACTACTTGCGGTCATCGTCGGTTCCGGAATCATGGGCGAGCGTCTCGCTGGGGGCAACATCGCCGTTGCGCTACTGGCCAATTCCGTTGCAACGGGCGGCGGCCTGATTGCATTGATACTTGCATTCGGCGATCTTTCCGGCGCCCATTTCAATCCTGCGGTGACGCTGGCACTTGCCGCTGCGCGAAAGCATCCGTGGCGGGATGTCTCCGGTTACGTAATTGCGCAGTTTGCCGGCGCGATCGTCGGCGTGTGGATCGCCCACGCAATGTTCGGCGAGTCCATTTTCCAGGTCTCGGAGAAATTGCGCCCCGGTGGTGCGTTGATGCTCAGCGAGGCAGTTGCAAGCTTCGGCCTGCTGCTGACAATAATTGCGACTATCCGCCATCGACCGGAATCCGTCGCATACGCGGTGGCGGCCTATATCGCTTCCGCCTATTGGTTCACCGCGTCGACCTCGTTTGCAAATCCCGCCGTCACCGTCGCGCGTTCCCTGACCAATACCTTTTCGGGTATTCGCCCCTCGGACGCCCTAGGCTTCATTCTTTCCCAGTTGCTGGGAGCTGCGCTTGCAGTTGCCGCGGTTCGGTTCCTATTCCGTCAAAAAGGAGTCGTAGACGCGGCGGACGTCTAGCCGAGGAAGGGCGCGATTGCGTCGAGAAAGGCGCGAGGATCCTGGAGTTGTGGCACGTGCGCGCACCGGGGAAGAATGGTCAGGCGCGAATCGGGCAGCAAAGAGTTCAATTCCACCGCCATCGGTGGAGGCGTGGCCTCGTCGTTCTCACCCACAAGGACCAGCACCGGGGCTTTCACGCGACCGATTTCGTTCCTCAGATCGAGGCGAGCCAGTGCGTGGCACGCTGCCTGGAAGGTCGCCATGTCGGTGCGCAGAAATGCCGACCTGCGCTCTTCCATCAGCAGTGGGTTTTCCCCTTGGAACTCCACGGAAAAGAGGCGCCGCATTGCCGTTTCCACGATCGCACCGAGGCCCTTCTCGCGCGCCACGGTCGCCATCGTGAGGAAGGCCTGCCGCCCGGCTTCCGAGAAGCGCACGCCGCAGTCCGCAAGCACCAATCGCGACGCGATGCCTGGGTGACGAATCGCAAGTTGGAGCGTGATGAAAGCACCAAAGCCGTTTCCCAGGATGATCGGTCTTTCGCCGGGAATCAGTTCGGGAATCGTCGCGGCAATGCGATCGGCAATTTCTGCCAGGCCACCCGTCATCGGAGTCGAATCGCCGAAGCCGGGAAGGTCCAGGAGGATCACCTGGAAGTCGCGGCCGAGCGGGTCAAGGATCCGGTCGAAACTGCCCTTGTCCGCCAGGAGCGAGTGCAACAGGACCAACGCAGGCCCGGAACCGGAGATTTCGGCGTTCATGAACGCCTGCTCGATTTTGACTTTCAAGTCGCACCTGGCTGAAAAGGAACTACCTGCAGGCAGTTTGACGTGATATATCAGAAGAGTCAAAATGAACTGCCCCGGATACCTAACGGCGAGGTGGACGTTTTGCTGCTGCGCGACAACATCTACGAATCGGTGCGGGCGGACATTCTTGCCTGTCGTCTGGCACCGGGCGAGGAGGTGCGCGAGCAGGTGCTCGCCGCCCGGTACGCGGTCAGCCGGGCACCCGTGCGCGAGGCATTGCTGCGCCTGGAGAAAGAGCGCTTGGTTACCGTTTCGCCGCGCCAGGGCTATCGCATCAATCGGATTTCATTGTCGGATGCCGCCGATCTCTTTGAAATGAGAAGCGTGCTGGAGCCGGCATGCGCATCCGCTGCGGCCAGTCGGGCTGACTCTGATATTTTACGAGGTCTGGATGCATTTCGACGGCTGCCGAAGCGCCGCGACTTCATCGAATACAACCGGGCATTCCATGCCGCGATCGCCCACGCCGGCGGGAATCAGCGCATGGCCGAGACGGTGTGCCAGCTGATCGAGCAATCGGAACGTCTGGTTCGCGTCAGGATCGACAGCATCAAGGGGCGCGACACCAGCGAGCTGGTCGCCGAGCACGTCGCGATCATCGATGCCATTCAGGAGCGCGACGCCCGCCGGGCGGCGCGAATCGTCCGGGAGCATGTTCAAAGGGCGGGGAAGCGAATTCTCGCGTCTTTGAGCCAGAGTGCGATCGTGTCGTAAAAGGAGTCGGGTTTGGAGACGGCAACGAATGCAAGGTTTGTCACGGTCGAACGCCTGGCCAATTTCATCGATGGCGGCCAGGTGGAGGCGGGCAACGGGGTCTGGATCGATGTACACAACCCGGCGACGGGCGCCGTGATTGCGCGCATTCCGGATTCGACAAGCGCGGACGTGGACAATGCAGTCAAAAGCGCGCGTACAGCGTTCGAAGGCCGGGAATGGGGCGCAATGCCGGTTCGCACGCGCGCGCGGCTGGTCAACAAGCTTGCGGACGCCTTCGAGGCGAATCTCGACAGTCTGTTCCGTCTCGAGACGATGAATAACGGGCGACCGGTGAACGAAACGCGGGCGCAACTCAGCCGCCTGCCCGACTTCTTTCGCTACTTCGCCGGCATGGCACTGGCAAGGCGCGATGACGTCATCCCGGTCGAAGGACCGTATCTGAATTACACGCTGCGCACGCCGATCGGGGTTGTTGCGAACTGCACGCCTTTCAATCATCCGCTGATGATCCTGTGCAAGTCGCTCGCGGCGGTTCTTGCCTCGGGCTGCACGACGGTCGTCAAGCCATCGGAATACACGCCGTTGACCACCCTGAAGCTGGCGCAGATCTTCACGGAAGCGGGCTTGCCCAAGGGTGTGTTCAACGTCGTGCTCGGCTACGGTGCAACAACCGGCCGTGCTCTCGCGGAAAATCCAGGCATCAACAAGTTGGTTCTTACAGGAGGCACGGAGGCGGGCCGCATCGCCGGCAGTGCGGCGGCGCGCGTCTTCGCGCACCAGACCATGGAGCTGGGCGGCAAGACCCCGGTGATGGTCTTCGATGATTTCGATGTCGACCAGGCCGTCAACTATGCGGCATTCGGGGCTTTCATCGGCGCGGGGCAGACTTGCGTGTGTGCATCGCGGCACATCGTGCAGGAGACCATCTATGACGAGTTCGTCGAGAAGCTCGCGCGCAAGGCGAAGAGGATTCGCATCGGAGATCCGTTCGATTCATCGACCCAGCTCGGGCCTGCCATCTCCGCCAAGCAGCGGGAGCGTGTGCTTCGCTATGCGTCCTGGGGGAGTGAAGAGGGTGCGCGCCTGGTGAACGGTGGAAGGGCAGCGCAGGTCCCGGGGTTGCCGGGGGGGTTTTTCGTGGAGCCCACGATTTTTTCCGAGGTTCGGCCCGAGATGCGCATCTTCCAGGAGGAGGTCTTCGGTCCGTTCACGACCGTTACGCCGTTCCGGGACGAGACGCAGGCGCTGCGCCTTGCAAACGATTCCCCGTTCGGGCTGGCCGCGGCCGTCCGAACGCGCGACGTTGCGCGGGCGCATCGGGTGGCCGCCAAAGTGAAGGCGGGCATCGTCTGGATCAACGACCACCACCGCCTGGATCCGGCATCGCCTTGGGGCGGTGTGGGCGACAGCGGCATCGGGCGCGAGTGCGGCAGCGAAAGCTTCAACGACCATTTCCAGACAAAAAGCGTCATGTTGCCGACCGAAGAAAAGCCATTCGACTGGTACCGGGACACGGAAGCGCAAAAGCGCCTCAATTAAGGATTCTCGGGCGCAATGATTCGAACGGTCGCACCGCACCTCGCGCGACCGGCGCGCCAATGCAGCTCCACAAGGATCTACAACGATGACAGCCTTTGCGAATGCCGGTGCCCGCCTCGATCGCATGCCGATCGGCGCATTCCACTACCGCATCATGTGGCTTATCGGGATCGGCATGTTCTTCGACGGATTCGACATTTATGTCGCCGGCGCCGTACTCGCGGCCACGTTGAAGGGGGGGTTCTCGACGCTGGGGCAGAACGCTGGCTTCATTTCCGCGACTTTCGTGGGCATGATGCTCGGTTCGTTCCTGACCGGCTTTCTTGGTGACCGCTATGGAAGGCGCTTTACCTATCAGGTGAATCTCCTGGTGTTTGGTCTCGCGTCGCTTGTGGCCGCTTTCGCGCCGGACATGACCGTGCTGATTGGCCTGCGCTTCGTCATGGGCCTGGGACTGGGCGCCGAGAACGTCGTGGGGTATTCGACCCTGACGGAATTCGTGCCGGCCCGTTCGCGCGGACGCTGGCTCGGCTTGATGGCGGTTTTTGTCGTTACGGGCCTGCCTTGCGCGTTGCTGCTCGGGTACCTCCTGATTCCCTCGCTCGGCTGGCGCGTGATGTTCGTCGTAGGTGGGCTGGGCGCCTTGATCGTCTGGTACTTGCGCAAGGGTCTGCCGGAGTCCCCCCGCTGGCTCGAGTCCGTTGGCCGCAATGACGAAGCCGATGCGCTGCTCCGGTCCATCGAACAATCCGCATCGGCGAAGGCGCCTTTGCCCGAACCCGTACTCCCCACCGTGCGGGCCGTGCCGATCGAACTCGCGATGCTCTTCAAGCCGCCGTTGCTGACCCGCGTGGTCGTCGGCTGCGTTTGTCTGATCGTGATCAATACCTTGCTCTACGGTTTCATCACGTGGCTGCCCACTTTCTTCGTCAAACAGGGGCTGAGCATTGCCACATCCTTTGGCTACTCCCTATTGATCGCACTCGGGGCTCCTGTAGGCACGCTGATCGGCGCTCTGACAGCCGACCGATGGGGACGCAAGCCAACAATTGTCTGCGCCGCCTTGCTGACCATCGTGCTCGGCTGGATCTTTCCGTCGATCCAGGATCCGATCCTCCTTCCGATTGCGGGATTTGCACTCACGATTCCGATTTATGTCCTCGTCGGACTTCTGTTCGGAATCTACATCCCGGAGCTCTTTCCCACCGAGATCCGGCTCCGTGCCTCCGGGATCTGCAACACCTTCGGCCGGGGTGCAACGATCGTCACGCCCTTTGCCGTCGTCCTTCTGTTCAATAGTGGCGGCGTGTCTTCCGTCATGGCCCTGATGCTTGCGCTGCTCGCGCTGCTGATCATCGTGGTCCTCTTCCTGGGCATCGAACCGGCCAGGAGGCCGCTGGAGGACCTCAAGCCGGTCTTGAAGCAGTTGGCTTGAGGCGGCATGGAACGGGAGGAAAACCTCATGCTGCGAATCCTTGCCGCACTTGTAACGGCTTGCGCTTTGCTGACGAACCTGCCGACGCCGGCCGCCGATTTCAGCGTCACGAAGACGCCCATGTTGGCCATGTTCCACAATGCCGACTTCCTCGCGCTGGGTGTGCCCGTATTCGACATCCGCGAGCGCTTCGGCATGACCGACATGCTTGTCCGGAACACCGAGATCGGGCGGGCATTGGCCGAGCAACTGGGGGAGCACCCTGTGGTTCTATTGCGCGGACACGGCGATGTCACGGTCGGGCCCAGCCTGCCTTTGGCCGTATTCCGGGCGATCTATACCGAAGTGGACGCGCGCATGCAGATCCAGGCTGTCACCCTGGGCGGGCCGATCGAGGCGCTAAGCCCCGAGGAGGGAGTCGCCGCCGACAAGGTCAACGTACAGGTTTCCCCGCGCGCTTGGGACCTTTGGAAAAGGCGGGTCACTGAATTGCACCCATGAACGCTGTGCGCTGCCGATTGCAGGTGACACGCGCAGTTCGCCGGCAGTTATTGCCATGACGCTTCTGACCGTAACCGAGGGCGAACTCGCCTTCGGCGACATGCCTTTGCTCGACCAGGCGCAGTTCTCCTTGCAGGCGGGCGAGCGGGTCGGCCTGATCGGACGAAACGGCACGGGCAAGTCGTCCTTGCTTGCCGCGATCGACGGGCGATTGGTCCTCGACGATGGCACCGTGCGCCGGCGCGATGGCCTGCGCGTGGTCCTGGTGGAGCAGGAACCCATCCTCCCGATTGCATCCTCCTTTGCCGAAGCGCTCGCCCGGCGTGGTGGCCTGGACACCTTGCAGGAGGAACGCGAGGCTTGGCGCCTGCGCGCGCGTCTGGCCGAGTTTCTGCATCGCCTGGGCTTGGACGAGACGGCGGATCCGGCGTCCGCTTCGGGTGGCGAGTGCAAGCGCGCCGCGCTTGCACTCGCGTTCGCGCTCGAAGCAGATGTTCTCATGCTCGACGAGCCGACCAACCATCTTGACGTCGCCGCGATCGAACAACTCGAGGCCCTGCTGATCGAGGAACAGCGCGCCAGCCGTGCCGCAATCGTGATCACGCACGATCGCCGCTTCCTCGA